>JAEEGL014709073.1_pt1 | contig 12940 bp, 10 predicted proteins | sample 9134231 | NCBI WGS metagenome assembly JAEEGL01 (sample SAMN16246548, study PRJNA631951) | gut metagenome | biome: gut microbiome; feature: rumen; material: fiber-attached | host: Bos | place: Iran: Karaj | collected 2018-10 | reverse complement strand
ATCGTCAAACGGCGCTCCGCCTTTTTGTTTTCTCCCGGGCTGAAAAATAACGCTTTCGCTTCTGCCAAAGCTTTACAAAAACGCACGGAAAGGCTATAATACAAACAAATAAAAAAGCGGAGGACGGACAATGGAGACAGACCGCATTTCGATCAACGCAGGCTGGCTGTTCGCAAAGACCGAAGAGGAGGACGCGGTAAAGCCGAACTTCGACGAAAGTGCCTTTCAGCCCGTAAGGCTGCCGCACGACTGGCAGATCACGAACCCTCAAACGCCTGAGGCGCCGGGCGGGGGAAGCCAGGGCTTTTTCCCGCGGGAAGAGGTCGGCGTTTATCGCTATCATTTTACCGCGCCGGAAGAATGGAAGGGCAAGCTCGTGCGCGTCCTCTTTGACGGCGCGCAGCGCTTCAGCGAGGTCTACGTAAACGGCGAGTACGCGGGCGGAAGAAAGTACGGCTACGTACCGCTTCTGTGTGAGCTTAAAAACCTGAAATACGGTGAAGACAATCTCCTGAGCGTGCGCCTCGACAACCGCGCCGCGGCGGATAAAAACGCCGGCGGGGGAGACAGGTGGTATTCCGGCGCGGGTCTGTACCGAAACGCCTGGCTGCTCGTGGACGAAGCGACGCACATCCGCCACGACGGCATCTTCGTTACCGCAAAACCCAAACTGAACGGCCCTGTATACAGTGAATCCGACGGAAAGCCTCTTCGGGCAGCCTCAGCCGCCGTGTGCGTCACAGTGGAAAACGAGGGCGGTTTGGACGGGTTCACGCTCGAGATCGACGTGTTGCAGAGCGGACAGAGCGTATATACCGAGCGGCAGAATGCGCTGAAGACCAACAGCTTCTGCTTTACGCTAAAGGACGCGTACCTCTGGACGACGCAGCAGCCCTGCCTGTACGCGCTGAGAGCGCGCTTAAGGCGCGGTGAAGCATGCGTCGACGAGCAGTGCGTGCGCTTCGGCGTGCGCAGCGCCGTGTTCGACGAAGAGGACGGCTTTCTGCTCAACTGCGTCAAAACCAAGCTCTGGGGCGTCAATTTTCACCACGACGGCGGGCCTTTGGGCGCGGCCGTGCCCATCGAACTGTGGCGACGCAGGCTCGAAAACGCGAAAAAGCTCGGCGTCAACGCGGTGCGCTGTTCGCACAACCCGATGGCGGAGGAGTTTTACGACCTCTGCGACGAATTGGGCCTGCTCGTCATCGACGAATACTGCGACAAATGGCAAAACAACGGCTTCTATTTCGATCTGATCGACGACGGGGAGCGGCTGGAGGAAATCGAGATCATGCTCCGGCGCGACCGCAATCACCCGTCCGTCATCCTCTGGAGCGTGGGCAACGAGATCGGCCCGCAGTACAGCGAGTACTTTTTCGCGACGCTCGAAAAGCTCTGCGCGAAGGTCAGACAGCTCGATCCCACCCGCGGCGTCAGCGCGGCGCTGATCGGCTTCGTGCTGCCCGACTACAACGCCGGTACGCCGCTTGGCGTAAAGCTTTCGCTCATGAAGCGCTATGCCGGCATCGTGGACGTATTCATGGGCAACTACATGGAGCAGTATTATGAAAAGCTTCGCGAGGCCGGCATGCGCAAGCCCATCATCGGCAGCGAGGTGCACACCTACTACTGCTACAGCACCGACAGCCTGAACACGCTGAACATGAGCGCCGAATCGCCCTACGCCATCGTAAAGCGCCCTGACTGGGTCTGCGGCGCGTTCGTCTGGGCAGGCTGCGACTATCTGGGCGAAACGGGCGGCTGGCCCTGCAGGGGCTGGACGGGCTGCCTCATGGACTCTACGGGCGAAGCCAAGATACGCGCATGGTACTGCGCGTCTCAGTTCAAAACCGAGCCGCTTTTGCGCCTTGCGGTGTACGACGAGAGCGAGCCCTGGGACATGGCGAGGGGCAATTGGGGCTTTCCGCAGATGCGCGCGCACTGGAAGTATGCGCAAAACGAAAAGATCATGCACGTTGCCGTCATGACCAACTGCGACACGGTGAAGCTGTACCAGAACGCGCAGCAGCCGCGTATCGCGTACCTCAAGGACTATAAAGACGGCATGATCCACTTTTACCTGCCGTATTCCGCGGGCATTCTGAGAGCAGAAGGCTATATCGGCGGAAACCTTGCGGCGAGCGACGCGCTTTACAGCGATTATGCGCCTGCCTCGCTTGCGCTTTCGGCGGACAGGGACGTATTGCCCGCGGACGGCAAAAGCGTTTCACTGATCGACCTGTATCTGTACGACGCGCACGGGCGCGCCTACGTGCTGAGCGAACCCGTCGTGCGCGTGGCGCTCGAGGGGGACGGCGAAATACTGGCGCTGGACAACGGGAATCCGCTTCAGATACGCGACTACGCGAACAACGCGGCGCTCGAATTATACAACGGGCATCTGCTGATTCTTCTCAGAGCGCCCGAAAAGCCGGGCAGCGCGAAGCTGCGCGTCTGGGCGGAAGGCTTTGACGCAAAGGAACTCACGCTAAATTACGTTTGAACGATTTGGAACGGACGACGACAGAGGGAGGACGACGCAATGAACAAAATCGCGGTACAGACAGGCGGGACCGAAAAGCTTTACGGCACTGCGGAGGCCTACGGCCGCATCAAGGACTGGGGCTTTGACGCCGTGGATGCAAACATCGACCATGTGCTCAGCGGCGGGAACATCACCAAAAACGACATCCCGGAATTGCTGATTAAGGGCGGCAGGGAATGCATGGAGCTGTTCAAGCCCTGGCGAGACGGCGCAAAGACCTACGGCGTAGACAACTTTCAGGCGCACGCGCCGTTTCCGAGCTGGGTCGCGGGCGAAGCGGAGATCAACGGCAAAATGATCGAGGTGCTCAAAAACACGATCCGCGCCTGCGATTACATCGACTGCCGAAGACTCATCATCCACCCGTTCTTCGCGGGCTACGACAAAATGCTGAGCTTTGAGGACGAATGGGCGCTGAACCTGGAAAGCTACGCAAAGCTCATTCCCGTCGCGAAAGAGAACGGCGTCACCATCTGCCTTGAAAACATGTTCACTGCCTTCAAGGGCAAGATCATCGCCGCGTGCTGCTCCAATCCGGTGCTTGCGTGCAAATACGTCGACGAACTGAACGCGCTGGCGGGTGAAAACGTATTCGGTTTTTGCCTGGATACGGGCCACGCGCTTTTGTGCGGGCTGGACATCAGGCAGACGATGCTGACGCTGGGCAAGCGCATCTGCGCCTTCCACATCCACGACAACAACGGAACGAGCGACCAGCACCTTGCCCCGTACATGGGCGTGCTCGACTGGCAGCGCTTTATCGAAGGCTTAAGGCTGATCGGCTATAAGGACACCTTGTCCTTTGAGACCTTCAACGTATGGAACGTTGTGGACAACGAGGTCATCGACCACATGATGCGCTTCATTTACGATTGCGGCGTGATGTTCAGCCGCAGGGCCGAACTGCAGTAAACAGTCGAATCCCGTAAGGAAAACGACCTCATCCATCGCCTTCCCCATGGGGGAAGGCTTTGGAATGGAGGCAGGCAGATGACAGAGAGCAGTACTAAAAAACGACCTCATCCCCGATAGGGGATGAGGCGTTTTTTCAGGTGAACCGATTAGTGGATGGCGTCGTAGGCTTCCTGATACTCGGCCAGGATCTTGTCGCCACCCTGGGTGTGCCAATCGGCATATACGGCCTTCAGACCATCCAGGTCGATCTTGCCGGCGATGTACTGCACCTGCGCGTCTTCAACGGTCTGGTTGATGGTGGCGCCCATCAGAACGTTGGTTTCGCTGTCCAGCGTGTAGCAGGGGTTGGAGATGACGTACTGGGCGTTCTCGATCAGATTGTTGTTATACCAGTTGCGCAGGATGGTGCTGGCAGCCTTGGGAGACAGATCGCCGTGTACGTTCATGCCCAGCTGGTTGAGGCTGTGCTGCACGGTGTTGGTGTAGAGGGTGTACTGATCCTTGTTGGCTTCTTCTCCCTCGGGATAGGTGTAACGATATCCGTCGGAATGGATCCAATAGGTGTAGCCTTCCACGCCGCAGTTGAGGGTGGTGGTGCCGTCTTCGCTGCTGCACCAGTCAAGGAACTTGAGCACGGCGGGGAGCTTCTCTTCGCTCACGGTCTTGCAAACGCAGACTTCGCCGGAAGCACCGATGTTCTGAGGCCAGATCTGGATGTTGCCTTCGTCATCGGGCAGAGCGGTCACGAGCGCTACGATGGGGTTCTCCGGATCGGCGCCCATGTTGGTCTCCAGCCACTCCTGATAGCGATAGCCGTTGTCAAGGCAGTCGAGGCGCATGATGGCCTTGGGGGGCGTGCTGCGCTCGGCGTCGTTCCAGCTGCCGGATTCGATGGTCATGAAGTTGGGATCGATTCCGCCGGCCTCATACAGCTCGCGCAGGAAATCGAGGCCTTCCTGGAAGGCGGGATCCTCGAAGGCGGGGTAGATGGTGCCGTCCTCGTCGACGCCGTACTGATAGGGAGCGCCCATCATGACGGTGGTGATGCCGATGGTGCCGGCGACGTATTTGCACATGTTGATGACATACATGTCGGGATCGAGCGCGGCCAGAGCGAAGCAGAGCTCTTTGAACTCTTCAACGTTCGTGGGAACCTCGGTGATGCCGGCTTCCTCGGCGTAGTCGCTGCGGTAGTAGATACCGGCGCGGGCATACGCACGGGAGCGGTACACGCCGTACAGACGGCCGTCGATGGCGATGTTGTCGTAGGTGGACTTGGAGCCCGCCGCGAGGTTCGGATACTCTTCGGCGTCATAGATGTAATCGGTCAGATCCCAGAACGCGCCGGCGCGGGCGGTGGAGATCATGATGGCGTCGCGAACGCCCTGCATGACCATGACTTCGGGCATGTTGGCGGGGTCCGCAACGGTCAGACTGGTCATCTCGCCGTAGGCAGAGTCGGCAACCCACTGGATGTCGAGCTTCACGCCGGTCGCCTCATAGATGTGCTGCAGAACGGGGTTGCCGTCTTCGAGGGTCACCCAGTCTTTGTCGGAGTTGAAGTCCGGCAGCATAACTTTCAGCGTGATCTCTTCGTTCTCGGCGGAAACGAAGCTCGCCAGGGACAGCGCCATGATCAGCGCAAGTACCAGGGAAACAAGTTTCTTCATTTCGAAACCTCCTTAAAGAATTGTTATAACGAGCGCATACGCGCCGATAACCGTTTTTAGCCCTTGAGCGCGCCGACCATGACGCCCTTCACGAAGTACTTCTGCAGGAAGGGATAGATGCACATGATGGGCACGGTGGCCACGACGATGACTGCCATCTTGATGGACTCCTTGGGCGGCTCCACGAAGTCGGGGTCCATCAGCGTCATGTCGCTCGCGCTGGCCTCCGCCGTGATGATGATCTGGCGAAGGATCAGCTGCAGGGGATACATTTTGTCGTCGGTCAGGTAGATCATCGCGGAGAAGTAGCTGTTCCAGTGGCCGACCGCGTAGAACAGACCGAACGTGGCCAGTACCGGCAGCGACAGGGGAAGCACGATGCGGACCAGCGTACTTAAATCGTTGCAGCCGTCCAGGTTCGCGCTTTCCTCCAGCTCCTGCGGGATGCCCTGGAAGAAGTTTTTGACGATCATCATGTTGTAGGCGGAAATCGCGCCGGGCAGGAGGATCGCCCAGTAGGTGCCGCGCATGCCCAGCCACGTGGAAACCAGTACGTAACCGGGGATCATGCCGCCGGAAAAGAACATCGAGAAGATGATCAGATTCAGTATCGGCGTTCTGAAGCGCAGGTACTTCTTGCTCAGCGGGTAGGCCATCGTGACCGTGCAGAACAGGTTGATCAGTGTTCCGCATACGGTGATGAACACGCTGTTGCCGAAGGCGCGGATCAGTTTGTTCGACGCGAAGATGTAGGTATAGGCGTCGATAGACCAAGTGTGGGGGATCAGGAACATGCTCCTGGTCTGAAGCTCGAATTCCGTCGCAAAGGAGTTGAAGATGATGTAGAGGATCGGCAAAACCGTGGTGATCGCGGCCAGCGTGATCACGGTGTAGTTCAGTATGTCGAACAGTACGCTGCCGACCGTTCTGTATACGCCGACGGGCGCGTTGCTGAGAATGATGGTCTTGCCGTTGAGTTCGGCAGTAAATCCGTTTTTCTTCTTTGCCATGCTGCCCACCTCCTCAGTACAAGCCTTCTTCGCCCAAGGCGTGGGCGATCTTGTTGGAGGTTACGACCATGCAGACCGATACCAGGCTCTTCATAAGACCTACGGCTGTCGTATAGGAATACTGGCCGCCCTTGATACCGTTCTGATAGACGAACACGTCCAGCGTCAGCGAAACGGAACGGTTCAAAGAGTTGGACATCAGTATCAGGTGCTCGTAGCCCGTGTCCAATACGGAGCCCATTCTCAGTACCAGCAAAAGCACGATCGTGCTCCTGATCGAAGGCAGGGTGATGTGCCAAAGCCGCTGCGCGCGGTTTGCGCCGTCGATCATGCTGGCTTCATACAACTGCGTGTCCACGTTGGTCAGCGCGGCCAGGAAGATGATCGTGCCCCAGCCGGTTTCCTTCCATATGCTCTGGCCAACGATCATCCAGCGGAATACGCCGGGATCGCCCAGATAGTCGATCGAACGGCCCAGCATTTTCTGCGTGAGTTTGTATATGATGCCGTCCGCGCCGAAGATGACGTAGGTGATCGAAACCACGATGACGATCGATATGAAGTGCGGCATGTACAGAAGCGTCTGCGAGATCTTCTTGAAGTGCATGTTCCTGATCTCGTTGAGCATCAGCGCAAGCACGATGGGTGCGGGGAAGGTGAGCACAATGCTCATCAGCGAAAGCAGAAGCGTGTTTCCAAGGTAGGTCAGCCACATGGGCGTGGAAAAGAACTGCTTGAACCAGTACAAGCCCACATAGGCGCTCTTGATGGGACCGGTAAAGGGGACGTAGTTCTCAAAACCGATGATGATGCCCCACATCGGCAGATATTTGAAGACAGCGAAGTAAACCAGCCCGGGTATCATCATCAGATACAGCCAGGGGTTTCTCATCAGGTCCTTGCCTATGCTTCTCCTGTGCGGACGCTTTTGCCGCACGTCGGCGGTAACGGTCATCTGCTCACTCTCCTCGTCGTTATATATATGCAATCAAATACAGTATAGAAAAAGCCGACTGTTTATCCACAGCTCGGCAGCGTATAAACTGTCATTAACATTATAATGGATTTGTACATAAAATGCAAGCGTTTTGAGCGCACGTATCGAAAATATTTCATTAAGTGAGGCAGACAACGGCCTTTTCGGAAAAGAAAAAGCAAAAAACGATCCGCTCAGGCTCCTGACTGCGGATCGTTTGGGGGATCGTTTATGATCGCTTCAACAGTTTGACGAATTCGGCGGGGTCTTCCGCTTTGAAAAAAGCGGAGCCGGCGACCAGCATGTCCGCACCGGTCGCGACGGCGAGCGGCGCGGTCTCGGTGTTGATGCCGCCGTCCACCTCCACGATGGGGTTCAGGCCGCGTTCTGTGCACATGCGCCTGATTTCGCGCACCTTGTCCAGCGTGAAGGGCAAAAGCTTCTGCCCGCCCTTGCCGGGCTCGACGGTCATGATGAGGATCAGATCGCACAGCTCAAGGACCTCCTCGAGCGCGTGCACGTCGGTATAGGGCTTGACCGATACGCCTGCAAGGCAGCCTGCTTCCCTGATCCTTCGCAGCGTGTTTGCGGTCTCGAAGCCAGCTGCTTCCTGATGGATCGTGATGTACCTCGCGCCGGCCTCGGCGAACTCCGAAATGTGCTTTTCGGGATGCACGATCATCAGATGCGCGTCAATCGGGAAACCGCGCTTCGACAAAAACGACAAAAGACCCTGTCCGAAGGTGATGGCAGGCACGAAGGAACCGTCCATCACGTCGTAATGCAGCGCGTCCGCGCCGGAGGAGACCACCTTGTCCAGCGCCTTTCCGAATTCGAGATAGTTACTTGCAAGCAGCGACGGCGCGACCTTAATCATAGCGCTTCATCCACCTTTCTCTCTGTTCATTGAGTAATTCTATGTATCTGTCGTAGCGCCCGCGCGGGATACTGCCTTCGATAAGCGCCTGCTTTACCGCACAGTGCGGTTCGCTGTCGTGGCAGCAGGGCTGAAAAAAGCATTTGTCCGCATAGGGCTGAAATTCTTTGTAGAAGCCGGCCAGCGCTTCCGGTTCGCAGGATTCGCTCTCGAACAGGCTGAAGCCCGGCGTGTCCAGTACCGCACCCTCGTTTACGGGCAGCAGGCGGCAGGCGCGGGTCGTGTGCTTTCCGCGGTCTATGCGGCGCGAAATGTCGCCGACCTCCAGAAGCGTCCCGTACAGCGCGTTGATCAGGGAGCTTTTGCCGACGCCGGACTGCCCTGCGAAGGCGTGTATTTTGCCGCGCAGCGCTTCTTTAAGGCTGTCAAGGCCCTCGCCGGTCAGCGCGCTCACCGGAAACACTTGAGCGCCGCAATACGCGTACTCCGCCTTCAGGCGCAGCGCGTTTTCATTAGCGAGGTCGCACTTGTTCAGGGCAAGCAGTGTGTATATGCCCTTGCGCTTTGCGCTGACCAGCATCCTGTCCACCAAAAGCAGATCCGCCGCGGGTACGTGGCAGGACACGGTGATCACCAGCGCGTCGATATTGCTTACCGGCGGGCGGACGAGCTCGTTTTTACGGGGAAGGATGGACTTGAGCCACCCGTCCTCTTCGCCTGTTCCGGGCTCGAACTCGATCAGGTCGCCCACGAGGGGTTTTAAGTGTACGCGCCTGATTTTGTTCTGGGCGCGCAGCGTGTACTGTCTTCCGTCGTCGCCCAGCGCGTAATAAAACCCGCCGATGCCCTGCAGCAAACGCCCGAACATGCTCATACGAACTCGCGGGTGTCGGTATACACGTACTCGTGGGCGTAGTATACCATGATCTGGTGTTCGCCCGCCTCGCCGCTTTCGAGCTCGAGGTAAATCATTCGCTCGGCCTCGCAGTCGTCGCTGAACACCTCGGTCTCGTTCCCGGAGGGGGAGACCAGCACAATCCTTACGTTGGTGGTGTAGGGCACCTTCAGCGCGTAGGTGGCCATGTAGACCACGGGGCGCGTGAGGCTCACGATGATCTGCACGGTGTCGCCCCTGAGCAGCTCTTCGCCCGCCGCGGGGTTTTGCAAAAGCACGGTGTCCGCCGCGGAATCGGTGGAATAGCCGTAGATCACCTCGGGCTTCAGATACAGCGCTTCGAGGGTGTCCAGCGCCTGCTGGCGGGTCTTGCCGTTGAGAAGCGGCATGCTGATCAGGTGAGAGTTGACCGTCAGCGTCACCGGCTGCCCGGGCTGCGCCTCGCCATCGTTCGGGGATTGGCTCAGCACCACGTTCATCTCTCTGGAAACGTCGTTTGCGTACGTCACGTTGACGGTGGGGAAGCCGTTTTCGGAGAGCAGCGCCAGTGCCTGCTCCACGTTCATGCCGGTCGTATCGGGCAGATACACGGGCTCTACGCCCATGCTCACCGTGAGGGTCACGGACTTGTTTCTGCGCCCCCTGCTGTTTGCGGCGGGGTCCTGGCTGATCACGACGCCTTCGTCCACGCTCACGCTGTAGGCGTATTCGGTCTTGGTAATCATGTCGCTGGAGCGGATGAGCTCCTCGGCGGCGCTCTTTTCCATGCCGACCACGGCCGGCACGTCCACGCCGTAGAGGATGTCGCTGACCTTCACGAAGCCGTAGATCACGATGGCAAGCACCGTGATGCAGCTGAGCGCCACCAATACGGCGTTCAGGCCATTTCGGAACATGTAGCCCGCAAAGCGCCCGAAAAAGCCGCTGCTGTTTACGAAGCCGCCCTTGGGCAGGCGCAGCGCGCGCTTTAGGTCCTTAGCCATTTCGGCGGCGGAGCGATAGCGCATTTCCGGCGCCTTCTCCAGCGCCTTGAGCACGACCTCGTCGAGGGAACGGGGGATGTCGCGGTAGATCGCGCGCATGCTGCGGGGCAGCTCGTTTACCTGCTTGAGCGCGATCGTGACGGCAGTATCGCCGTCGAAAGGCACGGTGCCGGTCAGCATTTCGTACAGCACAACGCCCATCGAGTACAGGTCGCTCTTTTCGTCTACGGGGTCGCCGTTTGCCTGCTCGGGGGAAACGTAGTGAACGCTCCCCAGCACGGCGTTGCTGTCGGTAAGCGTGCCGGTAGAGCCGTCCACGAGGCGCGCGATGCCGAAATCGGTAACCTTGATGTTGTCGTCTGCATCCACGAGGATGTTTTGGGGCTTTATGTCCCTGTGGATGATGTTGTTTTTGTGGGCGTGATCCAGCGCGGCAAGGATCTTGAGCGCGTATCTTACGGCCTTTTCGCTCTTCAGCCGGCCCTCGCGGGCGATGACCTCCTTGAGCGTCTGGCCGTCGATGTACTCCATGACGAGGTACTGCAAATCGCCGTCGCTGCCCACGGAATAGAGCTTTACGATGTTCGGATGCGACACCTTGGCCGCGGCGTTTGCCTCGTGGCGGAAGCGCTTTATGAAATCGGCGTTTTTCTGATACTCTTCCTTGAGCACCTTGAGCGCGACCACGCGCCGCTGCTTTTCGTCGTAGGCCTTGTAGACCACGCTCATGCCGCCGGTGCCCTTGACCTCCAGTATCCGGTAACGCTCGGAAATGAGTTTAAGCATTGTCGCCTCCGCTCACGAACGCGATCGTGATGTTGTCGGTGGAACCGTTTCTGAGCGCGAGATCCCTTAAGATGCTGAGCTGCCTGATCGGCGATATGTCGTCCATATTGAGCGTATCTTCGATCTCCCTGTCGCTTACGCTGCCCGCGAGCCCGTCGCTGCAGAGCAGGTACCGGTCGGCCTCGCGGTGATCGAGCTTTACGATCTGCGGGTCGATGGCGTTGAACACGCCGATGCAGCGGGTGATCAGGTTGCGCTTTGGGTGCGTGCGGGCCTGCTCGCGGGTGATAACGCCGCTCTTTACCAGCTCCTCGACATAAGAATGATCCTCCGAGAGCTGGGTCAGCTTTCCGTCCCTTAAGCGGTAGGCGCGGCTGTCGCCGACGTGGCCGAGATAGACGATGTTGCCGCTGAACCACAGCGCGGTCAGCGTGGTGCCCATGCCCTCACGGCTTATGTCGCTGTTCGCTGCGGCGTACACGGCCGAATTCGCCTCTTCAATAGCGGTCAGCAGGCGCGCTTCGCCGGCGCAGGGCGCTTTCCGAAGGCTCGCGGCCAGATGCTTTACGGCGATAAAGCTCGCCACCTCGCCGGCGGCGTGGCCGCCCATGCCGTCCGCGACCGCGATAAAGCGCTCGGAGAATTCGGGAAGGTAGTAGTAGTCCTCGTTGAGCCGCCTTACTCTGCCTTTGTCGGTGATGCCGCATGCCTTCATATCGTTCTCTCCTTACAGGCGCGATCTGCGCAATTGCCCGCACGCGCCCTGTATGTCGTCTCCCATCTCGCGCCGTCTGGTGACGGAGATGTGCCTTTGCTCGAGTCTTTGTATAAAGCTTTCGGTCTGCTCCTTCGTTACGCCCTTGAGCGCGCGCTCCTTCACTTCGTTTAAGGGGATGACGTTTACGTGGCACTGCATGCCGCGCAAAAGTCCCGCAAGCTCGTCCGCGTGGCTGAGCTCGCAGTTGACGCCGCCGACCAGAGCGTATTCGAAGATCACGCGGCGGCCCGTCTTTTCAATATAGTACCGGCACGCCTTGAGCACTTCGCTTATGCCGTAGGCGTTTGCGACGGGCATGAGCTGCCTTCGTATGTCGTCGTTTGGCGCGTGCAGGGAGACCGACAGCGTGACCGGCAGCCCTTCGTCCGCGAGGCGGTACATTTTGTCCACCAGCCCGCAGGTCGAAAGGCTCACGTTTCTGAGCGATATGTTCAGTCCCTTTTCGGCGTTGACGAGCCTCAGAAAACGGACCGATTCGTCGTAGTTGTCCAGCGGTTCTCCGCTGCCCATCATGACGATGTTGTGAATGCCGTATTCGCCGGGCGTGAGCGCCTGAATGCGGCGGTTGACCGCGAGCACCTGTCCCAGTATTTCGCCTGCGCTCAGGCTGCGAACGCAGCCGTCCAGCGTGGAGGCGCAGAACTTGCAGCCCATGCGGCAGCCCACCTGCGTGGAAACGCACAGCGTATCCCCGTAGCGATAGCGCATGCGCACACCCTCGATCAGATTGCCGTCGGGGAGCTCGTAGAGGTATTTCTCCGGGCTGTCGATCTTGGAGGTCAGGCTTTCGCGTATCTTCACGCCGTTTACGTAGGCGACCTGTTCGAGCTTGCTTCTTAGCGCCTTCGAAAGGTTCGTCATTTCGCCGATCGCTGCGCCCTGTCTGATCCACGCCGCCAGCTGTTCGGCCCTGAAAGCGCTTTCGCCCAGCGACAGCACGAACGCCTTCAATTCCTCGAAGCTCAAGCCGCAAAGCTCGGTTTTGCCCTCGAAGCCCATCACAGCACCCTTTTCAGTCTGGCGATGAAGAAGCCTTCAAGGCCGTCCCTGTGGCCCAGCAGGAGCAGCATGCCGTCTTTGCTGAGGGGCCTCAGCTTTTCCGGAAGCCAGCTTACGTCCTCGTCAGGCCTGAATTCGGCGTGCTCCAGCAGGAAACGTCTGATCATCTCTTCGTTTTCGCGGGGCAGCACCGTGCAAGTCGAATAGACCAGCGCGCCGCCGCGCTTTACGTATTCGCAGCAGGTGTTCAGAAGCTTTTGCTGCGTAAGCACGATTTCGCTTTCCTTTGCATGCGTCAGGTGATACTTGATGTCCGGCTTGTCCGCCATGACGCCAAGCCCCGAGCAGGGCGCGTCGATCAGCACCGCGTCCATGCCGCAGATCATGTCTTCCTTCGTTTCACAGGCGTCCCTGACCGCGCAGCGCAGGTTGTCCAGCCCCAAACGCTTTGCGTTTTGCTTCATCAGTTCGACCCTGTGCTCGTGCAGGTCCCAGGCGTAGACCCT
>JAEEGL014359957.1_pt1 | contig 12940 bp, 8 predicted proteins | sample 9134231 | NCBI WGS metagenome assembly JAEEGL01 (sample SAMN16246548, study PRJNA631951) | gut metagenome | biome: gut microbiome; feature: rumen; material: fiber-attached | host: Bos | place: Iran: Karaj | collected 2018-10 | reverse complement strand
CTGCGAATATCCCGCCTCGGAAAAAACATTGCGGTATTCGCCGGTTTCAAATGCGCCCTTGTCCCACGGCTGCAACGGCTTTTGGCACGACGCAGCCGCCACGCTAAGCGCACAAAATGTCAATAATAGTCTTTTCATAATGTGTAGTAATGTGTTTGGTTATTGTCGGTGCAAAATTACGGATAAAAAACGAATGAACCGACACTTTTAATTTTTTTTAATTTTATGTTAATTTTAACACAACACCAAAAATTATTTCTAACTTTGCACCCGAAACAACAATGCACCGACATATTATTAAGAAACATTGCAATATCATAGCAATTAAAAAAATACTATGCAATTATATAACATAACACGACATAAAGTAAATAAAAGATGGAGTGCAGGCTACCAGCCTGCCTTACAATTAGTTGCGGACGGCTCGTCCGCAACCCTAACTCTCCCTCAAATAATTCACAAACCAAAATAATAACAAAAAAATGAAACAGAAAACACCAATCAATTCACCAACCAACCTACTGCTGCGCCTTGTCGCGTGGCTAATGGTCCCGCTCATTGAAGTGGCTGCGCTCATCTCTGCGCCCACCGACGCGGCGGCATCTGCCGACGTAAGAATCGTCGAAGTGGCAATGTACGCCATCAACCTCTCCCAGACTGACGGCGGCACAATAGCCGTAGAAGGCGGAATGGAAGCCGCAGGAGGCGGATCGGTAGCAATAGTCGGCGACCAAATTACCATCACCGCCACACCTAACGTCGGCTACGCTCTGCTAAGCATCAAAATCTCCACGGGCAACGGCACAAGCGAAGAAATTCTCTTCAATGACAACAAGGCTACTTTCACAATGCCTAACTCAGACGTTACAATAACGCCGACATTTGTAAAAGGCGAAGTAATCAATGAGAATGGCATATCCATCAATATGCCAACAGGCGTGGTATACGAAGAAGAGGAATTTGACGCCGAAGGAAACCCCACAGGTAATTATTATACGAGATGCCAAAACGAAACACACGCAATCTTTTTGACATCGGCTGTCAAATCGTTCAACCTCTACGACAACGGCGGCGACGAAAACGAAAACGACGAAAACGCTTATTACAGCGATAACTGCGACGGCTCCCTTGCCATCACCGCTCCCGAAGGCACTCTGATACAGGTTACTGGCTCTATCAACACAGAATCCGGCTATGACTGGTTGTACGTTTACGACGGGCTATCAAAGGAATACAATCTTTACACTGGTAGTGGCGAAGTTGAAAATATCTCCATCCTCAGCAGCGGCAACACGATGCTGATAAAATTCACTTCCGATGATGGCGTTCAAAAACCCGGACTCAACCTCGTAGTCTCGGTAGTAGAAGACAAGGGCTACAACATAACAATCCCAACAACAGAAGGCGGCTCGGCTGCAATCGAAAAGACCACCGCCAAAGGTAGAGAAGAAATCGCCATCACCATCACTCCCAGCGAAAACTACTTCTTCAACAGCATAAGTGTTACCGACGGCAATGGCAACCCGGTAGCCGTCCATTATGACGGATTCAGCACAGAAGCCACCACCGCCACTTTCACTATGCCATACGACAACGTAACGATTACGCCAATATTTGCAACGGACGTTACCGTCGAAAATGGTGCATTCGTCACTATGCCCAAAGGCGAAGAAAAAGACAATTACGGAAATATATACACTGAACTTGAAACTCGCACCATAACCCTTAACGAAAATGTCAAGTCGTTCTACATCTATGACGACGGCGGCGAGTACGACGAGTACAGCAACAAGTGCAACGGAGAAATTGCCATCTACGCACCCGAAGGCAAACTGATACAGGTTACAGGCAGTTCCGATTTCGCAGTCAACGATTACCTGTATGCCAAAAACGATAATGAATTGCTTTACGATTCTTACGAAGCGGATGCCAACATCAACTTTATCAACGACAACAACCAAATGTCGATTGGTTTTCAATCTGATAACGAAAATTACGAACACCGTTCAGGCCTCCGCCTTAAAGTTGACATCTTGGACAATGTAGAACACGACATAACCTTCGCTACCGTTACTGGCGGTTCGGCATTACATATAATTGGCACCAACAAAGCCAAATTTAACGAGAGTGTAACAATTTCTGTTACCCCAGAAGAAAGCTACTATTTCGGTGGCATCAGCGTAATGGAAAAAGAAAGCGGGAAAGCAGTCTCGGTTAACTACATTAATTGGACAATCAATACGGCATCTTTCACAATGCCGTATGCAGACGTTACAGTTACCCCGATATTTGTGTCTGAACTTTCCGTAGATGGCGGGTTGTCATTCGATATGCCTGCTTCGGGAAGTTACGCGTTGACTCTGTCGGAAGACGTCAAGTCGTTCAAGGTTTATGACAACAGCATCAACGACGTAGATGGCACAATCTACATACTTGCTCCCGAAGGCAAATTGATACAAGTATCAGGCAGCATCAAAAAAACACCGGGCGACAACTGCCTTGATATCTACGACAAGACAACTTCCGAACCTCGAATACTGTATTCTGCAAGCGGAGAAGAAGACATAGCCACTATCACAAGCGGAGACAACACAATGCAAATATATTTTGGTGCTAAAAAAGGTGGTAAAACAGGCGAATACCTCGACCTCACCGTCACTCTGATAGACAATGTAGCGCATAATATCACGGTTAATGAGGCACCAAACGGCAGCATTAGTGTCGAAGAAGGCAAAACATCTGCAAAGACAGGTGATGTCATCAATCTTGCAGCCGTACCCGCAGAAGGCTATTACCTTATGAACATCGAAGTAAAAGATGCCGATAATAATACCATCGCAGTAGCAAACGGCGATTTCTTCACCAACGATGCATCATTTGAAATGCCCCTTGCTGACGTTACCATAACGGCTACATTCGCCACCGAGATTTCCGCAGAAAACGGAGCAAGCATCTGTATGCCCACATCTGATGGCCGCGAAATTGCACTCCCGGAAACTGTAAAATCGTTCCACCTCTACGACGACGGCGGCAGAGACGGCAATTACAGCAGTCAATGCAACGGACAGATTACCCTTACAGCCCCCGAAGGCAAAATTATAAAAATAACCGGCTCGGCAGACATTTCCAAAAACGACAAACTAAGTGTTTTTGATGGCGCAGAGGAGTGCCTTTATAGCAATTACAGCGAAAATAAAGACATCGATGTCGCCAGCGACAAAATGAGAATAGGATTATACTCCCAAAACAACGTAAATAATTCAGGCATCGACTGGATAGTATCTGTGGAAGATAAGGTGGCGCACAGCATCACCGTAAATAATCCCACCGAAGGCGGCACGGTATCCGTGACAGGCAACAAGACAACTGCAAACTTAGGTGACGAAATATCGCTCACCGCATCCGCTGCCGAAGGCTACATCCTTGTCGGCATCACTGTAACTGACGAAAACAACAATTCTATCACGGTAACCGGCGGCGATTGGCTTAATAACACAGCAACATTCGTAATGCCTTACGCCAACGTTACTGTAACGCCAGCCTTCGGAACAGGAATTGATATCTACGAAGGTTACTCCATCAATATGCCAGCCGAAGGCACAAAAGAAATCACTCTGCCATCTGCGGTAAAGTCGTTTTACCTCTACGACGACGGTGACCATGATAATTCATATAGCGATTACTGCAACGGTACTCTCAAAATAACCGCACCCGAAGGCTCCACGATACAGATAAGCGGTACAATGAATGCAACAGGAAACACCTCTCTATCAATTGGCGATGAATATCAGCTATACGGGCAAGAGTGGGAATCCGTTTCCATCAACCATACTACGCAAAATAATGTGGCTACAATAACATTCGCCTCCGAAGACGAAAACTATTTTTCGTTAGACGGCCTCAACCTGACCGTAACCATCATCCCCCTGCATAGCATCACCGTAAATAATCCCACCGAAGGCGGCACGGCACAGAGCAACAAAACAGCCGCCAAAGAGGGCGAAGAAATCACAATCACCGCCACACCTGCCGAAGGCTACTACTTCATTGGAATTGATGTAAAAGATGCAGACGGCAATCTCATCACGACAACTGGCGGAGATTGGCTCAGCAACAATAACACCGCAACATTCTCGATGCCATCGACCGATGTAACCGTAACGCCAAAATTTGTCACCGAAATCACCGCCGAAGCCGGAGCATACATCAATATGCCTTATGATAACGAGATGGAAATCACTCTATCATCTGCGGTAAAATCGTTCCACCTCTACGACGACGGCGGCAAAGATGGCAATTACAGCAACGAATGCGGCGGCACCCTTGCCTTCACCGCTCCCGACGGCACACTGATACATATTGAGGGCTCTTTCGTCTCAGACGAGCATGACAACCTTTGGGTTTCCGACTTACTAACAAATCAAAAATTGTACAACGGTACTCGAAATGATAACAACATCTACATCACCAGCAGCGGCAACAAGGTGAGGATAGACTTCATATCTGATTACGGTATAACCTGTTCCGGCCTCGACCTAATAGTCTCGATAGTAGAAAATGTGGAACGCAAGATAGAAATAGCATCTGTCGAAGGCGGCACGGTCACTGCCAATAAATACGAAGCAAAAGCCAACGAAGAAATCACCATCACCGCCGCAGGCCACTACTTATTGAGCATAGACGTAACTGACGAAAACGGCAAATCCATCACGGTAACTGGCGGCAACTTCCTTAATAACACTGCAACATTCACAATGCCTTGCGCCAACGTTACCGTAACGCCTAAATTTATCACCGAAATCACCGCCGAAGCCGGAGCATACATCAATATGCCAAGAGGCATTGTCAAATACACCGAAGCTGGCTATGAGGAAAGCGTAGAAAACGAAACTCGCGAAATCAATTTGACATCGGCAGTCAAGTCGTTCCACCTCTACGACGACGGCGGCAAAGATGGTAATTACAGCGACAAATGCGACGGCTCCCTTGCCATCACCGCTCCCGAAGGCACTGTGATACAGGTTACTGGCTCTATCGAAACAGAAGGCTACTGTGACTTTTTGTACATTTACGACGGACTAACAGAGGGAACCGAACTTTACAAAAATAGTGGCGAAGTTGAAAATATCTCCATTACCAGCAGCGGCAACACGATGCTGATAAAATTCACTTCCGATGGTAGCGTTCAAAAATCCGGTCTTGACCTCGTAGTCTCGATATTCACGCCAATAATGACAATCACGGAGGACGAAGAAGGTGTTAAGACCGCCACATTCCACGGCACGTCGTCCCAAACTCTGGAAATCAAAACTGCAACCACCGTTGACAAAGTGGTCTATGACCGCAAATTCACCCCCGAGAAGCCATCCACAGTGATGCTGCCGTTCAATTACACCTGCAACGGCAATGAAGGCGGCAAGTTCTACGAGTTTGCCGGTGTTACGAAAGACGACAATGGTATTTGGACTGCCGTAATGCAAGAACCAGGCGACAACGATGCCAACGAAACAACTCTGAAAGCCAACACCCCGTACATATTCAAGCCATCTGCCGAAACGATGCAATTCCCCAACACCCCGGATGGCGGATTCAGGTTGTGCACGACAGTTGACGGTGGCAGCGGCAGCAAGGTAAGTGATTGGCAATTCATCGGCACATACAGCGCGATGACGTGGACCGTAACAACGGGCAAGGATTATGGTTTTGCAGCCAAAGCCGGCACTGGCAAGGACAAGGACGGCAACGACGTAACCGTAGCGCAAGGCGAATTTGTTCAATTGACGGAAGGAGCATTCAGCAAGCCTATGCGTGCGTATCTCCGCAACATCCACGACGAGGGCATTTCCAAAGCCGCCACTGAACTTCCATCCACCATCGAGGTAATATTCATCGACAGGACTGCCAAGACAGCGGACGAGCCAAACGACAACCCCAACACAGAGGACATCAGCGGCAACGATGGCGACATCACCACTCCCATATCGGAAATCAACCCGGGCAACACCGCCAAAGCGTGGTCGTATGAAAAAACCATCTTCATAGAGGGCAATGCAGGCAGCGCATACCACATCATCGATGTAAGCGGCAGGATTCTCAGGACAGATGTACTCCGCACCACCCGCGACGAAATATACCTCGGCGCACACACATCAGGCATCGTCGTTGTTATCATCAACGGCAAGATATTCAAACTGAATTATTAACAAACCCGTAGGGACGCGCATCTGTGCGCCCCTACATTAATATCATACAAAAATGGAAACAAAAAAAGAATACACGACACCAGAAATCGAAGTAATCGAACTTGACAGGCAGCCTCTGCTCATCGTTCCCGGAAGCGACACGAAACGTTGGGGCGGAGAAATCGACTAATTAACAATCGATTGACAACAATCTAATACACTATCTTAGCCAGCACCGAGCCGATCCTTATGTGGTCGCCGGTGCTGACTTTGCTTTTGGTGATGCGGATGTCGTTGACGAAGATGCCGTTGGTGCTGGCATTGTCGGCGATGTAGAAAAAACCGCCCTCGTTGGTGAGCGTGGCGTGGGTGCCGGATACGGTGCGGTTGTCGAGCACAATGTCGTTAGCCTCGTTGCGACCGATGGTCATTGTGAGCTTGGTGATATTGAACACCTGCTGGCGGTCGCCGTCCATTGCGACGAGTTTGGGCACTATCTTGCCCGCGCCGATGAGGGTCTCCTCCACGTAAATATTGTCAAACTTGTGCGCCATGCTGAGCGGGTGGCGTTTGTATTTTTCAATCTCCTGCTTCAATATGCGGTTTTGCCGCTTGATTTCGTCCACGTGGCTCTGCGTGTAGCTGTCGATGCGGCGGATGATTCGCATGCGGTATCTCAGGAATATAATTGTGGCTGCAATGGCGAGGGCAAGCACCACCACCAGCAAAATGATGTGCGGATATTTGCCTAAAAAACCGCTCCTGCCGGGGTTGCCGTACTCGCACAGGACGCTCGTATTGCCGTAATTGATGGTAAAACTATTGCTCAGACCGCCCTGCGTGGCATTGAACTTAATTACAAGCTCCTTGAAATACTCCTTGAACTTCGCCTTGCCCATCTTCTCGAGCGACTGCGCAAGCACCGGCTCCACGTCGTCGGCTGTAAAAAGTCCAAAACTGCCCTCGGTGGCTGTGGCGAGCTCCTGCAATTCGCGCTTGACATTCTGCGACTCCGAATCGTACATCAGCACATTGAGGTAGATGCCATTGTCCTGCGCACGACGCGCCAAATCTTCGGCAAAATGCCTTGTAGTCCCGGTATTGAGCCCGCGCGAGATAAGGGTGAGGATGATGGTCTCGTGATTTTTGCGGTGGGCGATGCAGTAGTCCATCGCCTCAGACATCGCCTCGGGGAGGTTGTTGCCGGTGGCAGTGCTGTCGCATTGTGGCTGCAGGTGATAGTCAGCCATCGAGCACAGCATACCGAGATTGCGGGTCTGCTCCGCGCTGATGTACCTCACATGGCTATCCTGCGGTACGAAATAGAGGATGTTGGCGTTGTCGGTATTGTCGAGATAATCGGCAATGCTCAGGAGAGCCTTCTTCACCTGCGGGAAGACGTCGTTGTGGTGGAGGTAATACGAATCCTCCACGAGAAAGACGTGCATCTTGCCCTCGCGGTCACCGGTCCTGGCGCCGCTCTCCTCCACGCGGCAGGGCACATTGACGCCATTCTCCGAAATGACGATGCTGTCCTCCACCGACGCAAGCACCCTCGCCCTCACGTGTATCTCGGGGTAGGCGTCGTCGTAGATGTCCATGACGCTCAGGTCCTGCGCAAAAGTCACGCACGAGGCAAGGCACAGGGCAACAGCCGCCAGATATTTACAAAAATTGCTCATCCTTAGACAATTATACTTAACGCACCACATTGTTGAACATTGATGGCGAGTCCTTGGGCTTGACCACCTCGTGGATGACGAGTATGGTGTCGCGCTGATAATAGAAATAGGCGTCCACCGTGCCGTGCACCTTCACATTGTCGCCCACGACGGGCAGGAAGTCGTTGGTGGTGACATTCACCTTGTTGCCACCGCTCTTGACGGTGAAAAAACTCAGGTCGTCCAAGTGCAAAGTGTTGATCACCCTGCCCTTGACAGTCACCTTCTTGCCATGGAAAAATCCGGGGTGCTGCTCGATGATGCGTATCGGCGTTGTACATGCCGACATCAACACAAGCAACACAGCCAATGCCGTTATATGGTACAAAAATTTCATTTGCGTTGGTAATTTTAGCACGGCAAAGTAATGAAAAAAAAGCAATCTTTCCAAGACCTTGCGCACACGGTTTGAAATTTTTTTTTCAAAAAAATAAGTTTTTTTGTTGTTTGATGTTCTATTTGTTGTTATATTTGCAACGAAAATAAACGAACAATTATTATTACAAACAACAAACAATCAAATCTAAAATTATGGCATACGTAATCAGCAAAACCGACTGCCAGGCGTGTGGCACCTGCAAGGACGAATGTCCCCAGGAGGCTATCATCGAAGGCGATGTATATTCTATCGACGCCGACAAGTGCGTAGAATGTGGTGCCTGCGCAGACGCTTGTCCGTGCGGTGCAATCGCTCCGGGCAACTAAGCAAACGGTTTTTCCGGCAGTACATAAGGCGGGCTCGACACTTTTCGGGTCCGCCTTTTTGATAATGAAACTAAAACAGCAGCTACCATGAGATACTTCTATTTCATATTGTTGTGGACGGCGTTGGCATTGTGCTCCTGCTTCGAGACACGCTTTGACGACACCGAGGAGAAACGCCTGCAACGCATCAAGGACTCGCTCCGCACCGATTCCATCAATTACAAGCGCAGCCAGCCCGACACCACCTACGCCATTTACAAGAGGACGGCATTCTGCGACACGGTGCACGTCGTGGTATTCGACCGCGTGAAGCAGCTCGCGGGCAAGGAGGCGTCAGAATACGCACGGAGGCACAAGAGGTTTGGCAATACCGACGAAATCATAGTCAATCAGAATGTGGAGCTCGAGACTCTCAAAGTACCGCTGTCATCCACAATACTGCTGATAGACGACGGCGATGGCGACGATGCTGACGTCATCACCGAGATAGACGACGGCGACACCATACGATACCGACGGCACAAGCCAGCCGACCTCGCGGAAGGACTTCCAAAAGAAGAGCTCGTGCTGCTCGTAGTGCAATACCGCAGCATCGTGTATCTCAAGCAGCTGCCAAAGATTGAATAAGACATTTTTTTCAGATATAATTCCAATTACAGACAAACCGTAACCCAAACCGATTGATTATGAGAAAGATAATATCATATTTACTGGCGATGGTGACCACGCTCTCCATCGCGGCGTGCATGCAGACCGGCGCACCACAGCAGCAGGGCGCACAGCTAGGCGACGCCACGCAACAGACATCGCCCCTATACACGCAGCCCGACTCCAACGCCGATGATGCCAAGACCGCCGACAATGCGCAGACCGCCAATGACAACGATTCCAAGGCGACCATCGACATGCAGGCGATGGAAGAAGCCTTGAACACAGACTCTCCCGCCGCCACCGACAGCAAAATCAAGGTGAAGGAACAAGGGCAATACACCGACAAGGATCGCGTAGCCCTCTACATCCACACATACGGACACCTGCCCGACAATTACATCACCAAGGCGGAGGCGCAACAGCTCGGCTGGGACAATACCCTCGGCAACCTCAAGAAAGTGGCGCCCGGCAAGAGCATCGGCGGCGACCGTTTCGGCAATTACGAAGGGCAGCTACCCAAGGCAAACAAACGCAAGTATTTTGAGTGCGACATCGATTACAAGAGCGGCAAGCGCAACGCCAAGAGAATCGTTTTCAGCAACGACGGACTTGTGTTCTACACCGATGACCATTACAAGACATTCCAACAATTATACTGATTACAATTAACATAGACATTATCAAAAATGAAAACATACATCCTCAATTTCGACAACAAGGAAACCGCAGAATCTCTGCACAACTACCTCGCCAAGATGCTCGACCTGCCCACGCATTACGGGCACAATCTTGACGCACTCTACGACTGCCTCACGTCATTCACGGCAGCCACCAACATCACCATCGCCAATATTGACGACAACAACGCGCTCCACCACCGCGCTCTCGAAGTATTCAGGGACGCCTCTGCCGCCAATCCCAAACTTCACCTGCTGCCACCGCAGGACTACTGGACCAATTGAGACAACTAAACACAATCCATAACACGCAACACAATGAAAACTAACCGATTATACTTAATTCTGGCGATGTTGGCGGCAATTGTTGCCACCGGCTGCGGCAATAGTGCACAGACGCAGACCCAGACCAACACCTCCGAGGAGGAAGAGGAGGAACAGACCTCCCGCCACAACCCCGTGTTTGCGCTTTTTGACAGCGACGGACAAGGCACATACCAGATCTACCGCAATGACGACAGGATAGCGACATTCACATTGGCAAGCGGTCAAAAACCGTTGGATTTTTGTTCGCACAATGAAGACTGCTACCTCCTCGTATCCAGCTCGCAGGGCAAAGACACCATCGACACGATGCCGCACACCGCCGAAATCCTCAAGAACGGACGCCGCATCATGGAGCTTAACGAAAGCTTTGAGGCGATGCACTTCTCCATGGACGAAGGGCACTTCTATGTGCTCGGCAAGTTGGACGACAAGGAATACGCCGTATTTCGCGACGGACTGCGCACACTCAGTTTCCCCATGCGACAGGGCAGCACACCAGTCGACATGCACGTATTCGGACAGACCGTTTACGTAGCGATGCAGCACGGCAAGACCACTGACATCTACAAGGACAATCAAAAGCTCTATTCCGTCAATGGCATCTGCAAGGACATCAAAGTGTCGTTCAGGGGCATCTACGCGCTTATGGAAGACACACTCTTCCTTGACCGCAACGTCCTCATGTACAACGAATACTACCGACACTCCGACAAGGAGATGTACGCCTTCCCTACTATGATAGCCACGAGCGACAAGAATGTGCTCGTTGGTTCACGCGCATCGTTTGACAAGCTGCACACATACGCCGGCATGTTTGTCAACCAGCAGACGTACTCCACCATCAAGCCCGACGACAAGCACATCGGCACATCCGAACTGAGCACCGTATGCTGTGGCGTCGCAGTCTCCAACGAGACCTACTACTACGCCGTGGCTATCCTCAACCCCGACATGACGATGGCGACGCCCATCACCTACCACTTCTGCACCGACCACAACGAGAGTTTCGTGCTTAAATTTGACAACGACAATGCGCGGCTATTGATGATGACATCCAATTAACGCCCGCACACCACCAAATCCACCTGTATGAACACCGCAGCTATCAAAAGATATGCAATATTCGCCGCGTCAATAGCGGTATTCGCCGTCGGCAGCGCATTGTGCATGAGGGCCAACCTCGGCATCATTCCGCAATTGTGCCCGCCATACGTCATCAGCAGCATCCCCGGTCAGGAGCTTTCTGTGGGTATGTTGACGATGATAATGCACCTGCTATTCGTGGCGATACAGGCGATACTGCTGAGGTCTGATTTCACAATGCGCGACCTTGTGCAAGTACCGGCGGCAATTGTGGCTAGCGTACTCATCGACACCGCAATGATGGCGACACAGCCCCTGCAATGGGACGACTCCGCCACGGGATACACATTGAGGATAGTGCAGACCATTATCGGCATCACGCTCATAATGACAGGGTACATCATACAGCGCAAGTCGCGCGAAAAGACGGCTGGCGAAGGCATTGTGCTTACATTTGCAAAGACCCTCAAGGCTACGCCCTTCGTAGTGGCGGCTGTCTATGAACTCACAATGGTGATCATTGGACTGATATTCTGCATATTCTATTTTGGCACGGTGCGCTGGGACATCATTGGCGCGGGCACATTGCTGTCGTTGTTGGTAAGCACGTCTTACAATACGAGGACACAGCGCAGCAAGCCGGTATTTTGGAGCGACGACGCCTCATCCAACGACCTCGCATCCACGGCTGACGGCATGCAGACAAGCGGCAATACATTCCCCCTTGTTATCACAATTGCACGTACTCACGGCAGCGGCGGACACGACATCGGCTATATGGTGGCGCAACGTCTTGGCATCAATTTTTATGACAAGGAAATCATCAGCGAGACCGCAAAAAAACTCGGACTTGAAAAGGAAAAAGTTCAGAAGTGGGATCAGGACACTTCGATACGAAGCCTTGGACGCGACGAGGCTGTATTTTCGGCACAATCGCAAATCATCCGCGACGCCGCCAAGGAATCCTGCGTTATAATTGGACGTTGCGCCGACTACGTATTGCGCGGACGCCCATTCTGCCTCAATATCTTCATCCGCAGCGACGAGGATTACGCCGTCACCTTCATCAGCAACAAGGACAACCTCGCCGAAGACCAGGCGCGCGAGGTAATCCGTCTCAAAAACAAAGCCCGAGAACGCCATTACGCCCATTACACCGGCGAAAAATGGCAAGACCCGTCGCACTACGACATCGTAATCAACACCGCAAAAATCGGCATCGAATCCGCCGCCGACATCATCTGCAACGCCGTCAACAACATCACGGGAGCATAAAACAACCAATAGCACCAACGGTGCGACACAACAAAGGGTAGTCCGTGAGGGCTACCCTTAATTATGAATTATGAATTATGAATTATGAATTATGCATTGCTTACGCATCCAATCCTTCAATCGTCTGAATCTTGCCGTCCTTGTCGTACTGCAATTCGCAGACCTTCAACGACCTGAGCCATGTCTTGCCCTCTGACGGAACGCAGTCGTGGTGGAAGAGATACCACTTGCCATTGTACTCGGCGATGGCGTGGTGAGTGGTCCAACCAACAACCGGGGTGAGGATTTCGCCCTGATAAGTGAACGGGCCGTAGGGATT
>JAEEGL012273299.1_pt1 | contig 12940 bp, 9 predicted proteins | sample 9134231 | NCBI WGS metagenome assembly JAEEGL01 (sample SAMN16246548, study PRJNA631951) | gut metagenome | biome: gut microbiome; feature: rumen; material: fiber-attached | host: Bos | place: Iran: Karaj | collected 2018-10 | reverse complement strand
TCCATGGGGTTCTTCTTCTCATCGTCCATCTGGACACGTCCTGAGGAGGACATGTCCTCGAGTTTGGATTTGACAAGCCTTCCGTAGTTCTGGACCTTGTCGATGGAGAAGTATACGCTGCCGTCGCTGGTGACGTATCCGAAGCCGTTGTCGATGATCTTCTGGACCATCCTGATTATGTCGTCGATGCATTCGCTGGCCTTGGGATAGATGTCCGCTTTGTTGATTCCCAGCTTGGACGCGTCCTCAAAGTATTTGTCGATGTATCTCGCCGAGAGCTCGAGAGGTTCGATGCCCTCTGCTGCAGCTCTGTTGATGATCTTATCGTCCACGTCGGTGAAGTTCGTGACATGGGTGACCTGATACCCCAGGTATCTGAGGTAGCGCACGACCGTATCGAACACTATCATACATCTGGCGTGTCCCATGTGGATATCGTCGTATACGGTGACTCCGCATACGTACATCTTCACTTTTCCGGGTTCGATTGTCCTGAACTCCTCCTTGGAGTTCGTCAGGGTGTTATGGATCATCAGCGACATGTGATCGATGTCGTATCCAGAATGGTATAAATAATGTCTCGGACGGAGAAAGCGGGAACGCCGCGGGTCAATCGGCCTGCGGCATCCCTGTGATTGTGGTTTATTTCTTGAGTTCTGCGATCTGTTTCTTCAGTTCCTCTATCTCGTGACGGAGCTCATCGATCTCATCCTCTTCAGGATCAGGCAGATCGCTGTGGTCCAACACGCATTCGACCTTCAGACCTTTGTATCTGACGATCCTGCCGGGAACTCCAACGACAGTACAGTCGTCGGGAACATCGCTCAGGACGACAGAGCCTGCTCCGATACGGACATAGCTGCCGATGGTGATGTTTCCGAGTACCGAAGCGTTGCATCCGATGACGATGTGGCTGCCGAGGGTGGGGTGCCTCTTTCCTTTGCTGGTGGACACTCCTCCGAGAGTTACTCCCTGGTAGATCGAAACATCATCCCCGATAATCGTTGTCTCACCTATCACGACTCCGGTCGCATGGTCGATGAAGAATCTCTTTCCGATTGTTGCACCGGGATGGATGTCGCATCCTGTGAGCTGGTGGGCCTTGTAGTTGATCTCCCTGGCCTTTTCCTTCTCTCCTTTAAGCCAAAGCTCGTGGCTCTCCCTGTACATGCTCACGGCCTGCAGTCCAGTATGATATTTGATCGCATCGTTCTCATCTATGAGAGCGGGATCATTCTCCATTGCGACTGCAAGATCGTCCGGATCCACCTTCATGATATCGCCATCACATCTGCCCATTACTTAAAAAGTTTAGTTACGGAAGGACGGTAGAATCGTCATTTCCTGGTGAATCTGATGAGGTCCAGCATCTCCTTGGAAGGTATCCTCTCGATCATCATGTCGCCTGAAGGTTCGACAGGCCTTTCTTGGACTTCCATCGGACGGCGGGACCTGGCCGATTCGATGGCACGGTCCAGTTTCCCTTGGTTCTCCGCATAGATCCTGAATAGAGTATCGCCTTTCTCTACCCTATCGCCTCTCTTACATAGCAACTCGATCCCTGCTCCGACATCGTCTGGGCATCCCGCTCCTTTAGCGATGGCAACCATTCCGGCATTATTGATGAATTGGACCAACCCCGATCTCTTGGCATGTACGTCCTTGACGAAGCTTCCCGGGAAAAGATCGCTGGACTTCACTTTCGGGTCACCATTCTGTGCCTCCACTATCTCAAGGAACTTGTGGTGGGCACGTCCCGATTTCAAAATATCATATGCTTTGCCGTATCCATCCTTTTCACCTGTCATCTCCAGAAGGATCCCGGCCATGCCGCATGCCTTCTCCATCAGGTCTGGATCTCCCTGGCCGTTCTCCAGGACGGATATGCATTCGCGTGCTTCCAGTATCGGTCCGATGGCCTTTCCGATCGGTTGATCGGCACGGGACACCGCGCATTCGATGTGTATGCCGAGGATGGTTCCGAGGTCGATGATGGTCCTGGCGAATCTTTTCGCGGTCTCGATGTCGTGAATCTTGGAACCCGATCCCATGGGGATGTCAACAAGCAAATGGGTGATGCCGATCGATACTTTTTTGCTCATTATCGAGGCCATCATGACCGGCCAGGGGTCAATACCCATGGGGCGTTCCGCCTTGATTATCTTGCTCCCTACAGGAGCGTAGTTCTCATTACCACAGGCGAAGACGCCGTCTGTCTTCTTAATGGCCTTCAGTAGCTCATCCGTATCCATCTCCACATCGCAGAATGTGTCGACGTAATCTGATGTTCCGCAAGCGCTGCTTATCGCACGCGAGGACATCTTGGGAATGGTAAGCCCCTCTGATGCCACTATGGAGACTACGATGGGCGTGATCTTGTTGCCCGGCACTCCTCCCAGGCTGTGGAAGTCGAGCACCGTTTTCTTTCCGAAATCAACTGTTGATCCAGTATCTGCCATGGACCTGGTCAGGTATGCGATCTCGGTAAGACTTGAGTTGTTGATGTTGAAAGATGAGACGAAAGCAAGGATCTCCTTCTCCGAGAGATTCCCGTCCATGATATCGCTGACGATGGATTCGATCTCCTCTTTGGACAGTTCCTCTCCGTTGATCTTTCTGCGAATCGATCTGGCGGATTCGGGCATAGGCGAGTACGTCACCTCTACCTCTCCGCCGTCGGATGCTCCGCAGCGTTCCATGATAGCGGAGGGCATGCTGATCGTGCCCTTGCTGACTACCTTGTCTGTAATCACCAGGGATGCCACTATGGAGCTCTCACCCGTAATACGGACACGGTCGTTCTGGTCCACACCCAATTCCAGACAGTCATCTCTGCTGAGGAGCACCACAGGCTCCGATTGGGTGATGTCGGACATCCGCACTGTCAGCTTCATAATGGATGAATGGAAGAGCGGATAATTAGCGCTTATTGCTCGAACTCTTCGCCTCTGGCGAAATTGACCGAGGGACAGGGGCCGAAGCATTCCCTGCAGAATATGCATTCATCCTCGTGTATGTGGACCTTGCCGTCCTCCATATAGAGTGCACCTGGTCTGCATCTGGCCGCACATAGGCCGCATCCGACGCACTGTTCTGCGCGCATTATGAGCTGGAAGATGTGGTCGATGGTCCTCCTGGCGTCCAATTCGGATCCGGACTTGCTGATTATGGAGCCTTCCGCGTAGAGGGTAGCACTTCCCAATTCTATGTAGTCCCCTTCTATCTTATCGGGGACGATCCATGTGATGGCATGGCAGAATGGTCTGACCTTCTCGAGATCGATGGGCCTGGAAAGGGCAGCCTCGATACTGTATCCGATGGTACAGGGCGAGTACCCGTCCTGGACCTTTATCGTGATGGGACCCTTTTCTGGTGCTTTCGTCTGTTTCGTAAGTTCCGATACTTCTTTTCCGGACACTCTCTGAACCTCCTCTTTTATCGAATTGGGGGCGCTCTTCCACCTCCAAAGGCTGTACTCCTTCCATTCCTTGGGAAGACCGCGGTCCTTCATGTATTCGTCGAGATACTTATCCCAATCATCCCATCTCTTGCTTTGTCCCGCTATCGCGTCGAACTCAGCAAGGTCGGATGCCGGGCATAGGAAGCAGCCGATCCTGTCCAGTCCTCTTGTGTACCAGACGTTGTATGGCTCCTTCTTGTAGAAAATGTACATCCAGACATGCATGGCGCACCAGTTCTGTATCGGGGATGCGCCTATCTGTCCAGGGGTCCAGGGGTTCTTCCAAACCCTGGGCTTGGAATTCCTCTGCTCGGATTCGTACTTCCTCTGACCGATGAACGACAGCACGCCGTCCGGGAAGTGCTTGTTGATGGCTCCCACGGTCGGTCCGAGTTTATTGGTCTTACAGCACCATCTGTAATCCTTTGCGGGAGGTCCGAAGTAGACCAGATTCCCGAAGAATGCGTCGGTGGGAGCCTTCTCCTCAATGAGCTGGAGGCCGTGCCTCTCGCAGACCTCATGGACATGCTGGACGGTCTCATCGAATTCCAATCCGGTATCTACGAACAATACAGGGAGTTTCAATCCCGCGTCCAAAGTCAGGAGCAGCGAGGCAAGGCTGTCTTTTCCTCCGGAGAATGATACGATCGTTGGAAGGTTCTGCTTCTCCATCGTCTTCTTGATGAATCCTACGGCTTCGTCGACCCTCCTCTTGATGACTCCTTCATTTGCCTTAACAGCCTCTTCCCAGGAGTTGTTCTTGTCCGTAAGGTCCCTGAACGTCTCGGGCCTGTACCACCTGGTCCTCACAGCCACACCCTTAGTGGATTCGACCATCTCGGGGCCGGTCATCTTGGCCATACCAGTGGCGATGATCTCCCTGTCGGGAGTTATTATTATGATCTCGTCCCCGAACTTGATATCGGGGTCGGCGTCGACGACACCGGGGGCCATGAGGTTCTTGCTCTCCCTGATGAAAGGAACGGCCTCTTTGTCGCACACCACGTAACCTTTCGAGAAATGTTTGCCGATGCGGTATGCTCCTTGCATCCTGGCCACGAACTTCCAGCCAGAGCCCATATCGTACCTGAAAGAGGCGATGACGGCACCGTCGATGACAACCTCGTCCATTCTGTCCAGGGAAGGAGCTTTGTTGAGGATGACGACATGGCCGTCGGGGATTACCGCCCTGCCCGCACCCTCTCCGTAATCGCGGTCGAGGATGCTCCTGAGCAACTGTATGTCGTGATCGAAGGCGGGCCTGGAGTCCCCGGGGGGCGTGAGGACCACCTCTTCGGTGGAGCTTCCGCAGACTGGACACTGCTCTTTCTCCAAGATAGGAAGGTTGCATTCGTAGCACCACCTCAGGTGATTCTTTCCCAGTCTTATAGCGGCCATTTCACTCAGGCCCCTCTAGGGAGAGGGCGGTATAAATCGTTTCATGGTCCACAGTCAGCAGAACGGCCTGTTCTGCTGGTTTCCGCCGGAAATGATTCTTCTTATGTTTCCTCTGCGCCACTCTCAGGACCTCCTCATCTGGAAGATCACTATGGATGAGACGACTGCCGCCACTGCCGCACCTATGCCGATGAGGGTGATCGAGTCGTTGCTCTCCTTCGGTGATTCCTTGTTGATGTCAGTCTTCTTGTCGGGATCTATCACGGTCTTGGGGTCATCCTTGGAGGTTTCTGAATCTATGGCTGGGGTATCGACGATCTTCTTCTCCCATTTCGGATACAGGTCCATATCCTTAGTCACAATGATCCTGTTCGTGAGCAATGTGGCCGAACCGTTCTCAGTCCATCCGATGAAGTCGTATCCTTCCTTGAGTACGGTCTTCAAGATTATCTGATCCCCACTCTCGCAGTACACATTGTCAGCAGAGTCCCCGTCGTGATAGCTCACGGTCAGGAGTTTCTCCCAGACGGCGTACAGGGTAGTATTCTTCAGGACCATCTTCGTGGATTGGGGTGTCAGAGAGGCTGTCTGAGCCTTGCTGTTCTCGCTCCATCCGAGGAACTTGTACCCTGTCTTGGAAGGTGTTCCGGCTACCGAAAGGTTCTGGACGCTGTACAGGTTGAGATCGTATGAGGCGATCAGGTCGGTCCCGTCCATGAATCTGAGGGATACGGTGGAGGGGACAGACGGTGTGCTGTCAGTGCCCGATTTCTTGGTATCTCCGGATGAAGGCTGGTCCTTCTTAGGGGTGTCCGGTGTAGTGGTGCTTCCGGACTGTGGTTGAGTATCCGAAGTAGGCTGTTCCTTTGCCGGAGTCTCTGTGGTGGTCGTGGTTTCGGATTTGGATTGTGTCTCCGCAGAGGGCTTGTCCTCAGCAGAGGGTTTGTCTTCTTTTGGCTGCGGATTGTCTGTAGCCGACTTGCTTCCGGAATCCTTCTTGTCGTCTTTTGCAGGTGTTTCCTCGGCAGGTTTGGTGTCTTCAGCCGGGGTGGTACCCTTCTCAGGTTCCTGTTTGTCAACGTCGGGAACGGCCTGTGCCGGGTCCAGATGCCAAATCTCGAAGAAATCGGTATCCTTGGTTATGATGGCGGAATCGCCGGTCCTGTAACTCACCGCTCCATCGGCCGTGGTCGCCCAGCCGTCGAAGATGTGCTGAGCCCAACCGCTGTCGCTGGGCAGAATGTAAGAGGTGTTCTGCTCGACCTTGGTCACAGTCGTCTTCCCGTCATGGTCGTGCAGGGTAACGGTGAATTTACCGATCTCCGACCAGATGGGGTACAGCTTGACATCGTTCTTGATGACGAAGGTGTCGCCGTCGCGGTAAAGAACATCTCCGGTCGAGGACAGCCCCCATCCCTGGAGGATGAAGCCGCTCTTCGCTGCTGAAGCGCATCCGACGGTCACGGTCTCTCCGTAGTCGAAGATGTTCGTCTTTGTCGAGTCATCCAATACGTATTTGACGGTCCTCTTGTCTGTCAGCCAGACAGCATTGAGGTCCATGTTTCCAGTGACCTTGATGCTGTCACCTTTGTACAGTTTGCTCTCCGTGTCCCCCAACTTCCAATTCTGGAAGGTCTTGCCATCCATTGTTGGATTGTCCTGCTGAATGTGAATCGTATCCCCGTCGTACGCATTGACCGATCCAAGTACAGAGCTTCCGTTCAGATAGCGGACGGTGAACTGTGTCTTGTCCTCGTAGACCGCATAAATGCTGCAGTTTCCGCTAATAACGGGGTCCGAGGTCAGCAACGCACCGTTGGATTTTAGGCTCCATCCCATGAACCTCTTGGAATCGGGTGCGGTAACCGACAGCTCTGATAGGCGTAGTTCGGTGTTGGCCGCTACGGTCTTTGTTCCGATCTTCACGCCTTCGGACATGACCGATACTGTGAATGTGTTCGCATTCCAGCTGCTTACGGCGGTATGGTCGCGGAAGGTGTTAATCTTGCTGCCACCCTCGTAGTATTTGCCTCCAACATACCATCCGGTGAAATCGTATCCCGATACACTGGACAGCGAAGGATAGCTGTCCCCTACATTGAAGGATTGGCTGGAAGCAAGTCCCGAAGCATCAGGCAGTGCCGAATGGTCGTATGTAACTGTGAAAGGCAGGTAGGTTATCTCAAGATAGACGTCGCTTCCCTGTTTGGCGAACTCCGATTCGGTTATGGTTGTCCTGGTCGTGTTCTCTCCTTTGATCTTCCATGATTTGAACAGATTGGATGCCACATTCGGATACGGGATCTGATAGGTTCCCTCTCCGGAGATATGGGCATCGTTGTCCAGTCCGGTGATCTCGGGGAAGTGGATGGTCCAGCTTCCTCCCTCTACGCGCAGCGACTGTCCGTTGAAGTAATAGTAGCAGCTGCCGCCGAGCTGATTCGCCGTGGTGGTAGCGGTCGATGTGCCTTTGGAATCCGTGAACTTGAAAACAGCATTGCTGGAGCCGGTGTAGAATGTGATTTTGTATTCCTTTGAGTTAGAGTTGTATACGCTGGTAAGCTCCACAATGTGCACGTCTTTGAAAGTAATCGTAGGTACGTTCGTCAGAACCGCTGTCTGTCCGTCGTTCAATATCTGTCCCTTCGGATAGCCTTCGCTGAACGCATCAGATGCGATATTGGTTACGCTCCTCAGGTCCTCGATCTGGATCTTGCTGCCGAGGTAAGTGCCGCTCTTGATCTCCGTCACTCCTGTGTTCAGGAGGTAGGGTCCGGGACCTCTGCAGTTCTCGAACGCATGTGCGCCAACTACGGTCAGTTTCGCTGAGAAGTCGAAGTTCACAGCTCCGGTGTCTTTGAAGCAATAGTATCCTATGTTCTTCAGTCCGGGAGCTTTGAACGAGGCAAGGCTCGAACAGCCTTCGAAGGCCCTGTCGCCCAGCATCCTTACGTTGTCGCTGAGTACGACATTTACCAAGCTGGTGCAGCCCTTGAAGGCCTCTGCTTTGACCGACGCAGAGGAGATGTAGATATTGGTTCCAGGCAGTGTCTCGTCAGTATAGCTGATGTTATTGGCATCTGTTATCTCTGTGTAACCGCTGGGGACGGCGCCGTCGGAGCCGTTATCCGTAGCGATGACGAAGAATGCCGTGACCATGGTCAGGATCACGGCGATGAATGCCATTGTTTTATTCATTTTTGCATCACCCTTGCGGGCCATCTGCATGGTCCGCAGGAGTGATTACGGGTGTGAATATTAGATACGTTCCCGGTTTTCTAAGGTTTAGGGTTATGGGGGGTCACCCCATAATAGGATCAATCCAGCTTAGCTTTGATGAACAGAGACCTGTCCGCATCCAAGGGGATGGTGGCGTCGTAGCCGACCTTCCAGGTGGTCTTGCCGTGGGAACTGGGGTCCAGCGAGGAACCTGCTGCTCCAGGTATCTTGAGGATCTTGTCAGCCTGCATCCTCGTGGCGACTGCCCATTCAACCTCACGGTCGTTGAATATGTCGATGTCATCGTCCACTATGATGACGCTCTTCATGGACGGGTGTCCAGTGAATGCGGCCATTATGGCGTTCACACCGTCCCCCTCCTTGTTCTTCTTGATCGATACAACTCCGTTCAGCCAGCAGCATCCTCCCTCTGTGAGGCGTACGTTCTTCACCCTGGGCACGGCCTGTCTGACCGTCTTGAGGATCATGGGCTCCCTCGGAAGTCCCATGAGCATGAAGTGCTCGTATCCTCCCGGGAGGAGCAGATGGAACACGGGGTCCTTGCAGCTCCAGATCTTGTCGATCTCGATTACCGGCTGCTGTCTCTCGAAGTCGTATGTGCCCGTGATGTCCACGAACGGACCTTCAGTGGTCTCTTTCAGAGTTATCCTGCCTTCGAACACGTAGTCCGTGTCGGCCGGGACCACGATGCCGTTGTCGCACTTTCCTGTCTTGAGCGCTGAACCGTGTCCTTTGATGAACATGGAGGAGGCGACCTCGAGCTCGTCCGCTCCGAAATCCATGGATGTCGCGGCGGCCAGAAGCACCTCGGCCTGAGCGCCCACACAGATGGAGATTTTCAGTTCCTCCCCCTTTTCCTTGGCCAGGTTGTAGAGTGTGAACAGATGTCTGGGAACGAGCCTCACCGCTATGTGCTTCCCGTCCATTATCATCATCCTGTGGAACGAGACGTTCTTCTTTCCCTCATACTCGGCCACGATTACTCCTGATGTGATGTAGCGTCCCCCGTCCTCTGGGAAGTACTTGGGAATGGGGAGCTTCATGAGGTCGACATCCAGCGAGCACTGGCGGAACGAGGGGTCATCGACTATCTGACACGGCTGAGGGGAACCTATGGCCTCAAGGAGGTGCTTCACGATATCCTCCTTGGGGATGTTCAGAGCCTTGGCAATCTTCTCTCTGGTGGAGAATATGTTGCCTGCAGCCTTCTTCCCGTTAAGACTCTCGAAAAGGACGGTCTTGTCCTGATCCTTCATGAGTTCGCATGATACTTCCTTCGATTCAGGTTCGACAGGATTTTTGATTGTTGTGATTTCGCCGAAAAGCGAATCCTTGACCGACATGACCCCGGTAATGCAGTACAAAATAATAAGGTAGAGTCCGTCCTTCGTCGAAGGACGGGGGAAGTCAGGGACCAGAGCCCCCGATCAGTCCTTGAGTTTGTTCTTGTACTCATCCTGCTGAGTTTTGAGTTCCTCGATCTTCTTCCTGGAGACGAGGATGACCTGATAGTACTCCCTGATGACGGCCTCGTCGTATTCCTTGCCCTCATCGAAGAACTCTACCATCTTCTTCCCGATGTCCCTTGTCGCATCTCTGATCTTGGATTCCTCTTTGCCGATCTCGACCTCGGCCTTACCGCCGTCATATACGATCCCGAGTTTGTCGTCCGCTTCCTTGAATCCCTCTTTGATGCTGTTCATTAATCCCATTAAAAATGCCTCCTTCGGTGATTTGAATATGGAAAAAGGCATTATAAAAAATGATGAACCCAGTTGGATGTATCCTCCATTAAATACTAGGAATGAAATTCTTTTTCCATGACCAATTTCGAGGATCTGCTGAAGGAATTCGTTTCGATCGATACCGCTGACCGCGGAGGATTCTTTTTAGCTAAAGTACAGACAATGGATGGATACAGCAGAGCTTTCCCTATGATCTGGGAACTCGTAGAGACTTTCATATGCAAAGTTGCGACTCTGGACGGCAAACTGGATATCAGTGAGTACGCAGTCATCCAGGGACTCGCGATCCACCGCCACGGATCGCCCTTCGACCCCGAGGAATTCACACAGAGGCTCGGACAGTTCGCGAAGGAAGGTGCGGACACAAAGATCGCAGAGGTCGCATTCGCAATGCTTCCCGAGTATGTCAGGGACGATATCGTCATGATGTTGATATGCTTCGCAAGCGTCGACGCTGTTGTTTCCAAGAACGAGTCTGAGTGGATTTCCACTCTCTGTTTCTGATCCAATCAGGCCCCTTCGGGGGCCTCCACTTTTCCCTTTTTACACGCGTGTGATATAACTGCATAAATACTGCTTACAGATTCGGAAATTCTATGTCCGACGAGATCGAGCAGACGATCAGGAAATTTGCACTGCAGAACGCGGTGTTCTTCAAAGGTACGGCCAATCCGAAAGCAGTTGTAGGGAAGATTCTGGGCAGCTGTCCGGATCTGAGATCGAGGGCAGGGGAGATCACGCCTCTTGCCAACAAGATAGTCGAAGAGGTCAACGCAATGGGCCTCGAGGCGCAGACCAAGGCCTTGGAAGAGATAGATTCATCACTGCTCGTGAAGGAAAAGAAGGAGAGGAAGTACGAGCTTCCCGACCTTCAGAACGTGAACGGTAAGGTTGTGATGCGTATCGCACCAGGGCCTTCCGGACCCCTTCATATCGGCCACACTCGTGTTTCCATCCTCAACGACGAATACGTCAAGAGGTACGGCGGGGACCTAATCCTCAGATTCGAGGACACCAACCCCGAGAAGATCGACCCCGACGCCTACGATATGATCCCGGAGGATCTGGACTGGCTCGGCGTCAAGTGCAACAAGCAGTACATCCAGTCGGACAGGTTTGAGATGTACTACGACTACACCAGGAAGCTCCTGGAGATGGGTCACGCATACGTCTGCACATGCAACGGGGACGATTGGAGGAAACTCAAGGAGAACAAGCAGAAATGCCCTTGCCACGACCTGCCTGTGGAAACACAGATTGACAGATATGACAAGTTCCTCGCTGGAGATTATCAGGACGGAGAGGCAGTGGTGGTCGTCAAGACAGACATCTGCCATCCCAATCCAGCAGTCAGGGACTTCGTGGCCCTCAGGCTCGTGAGGACCCCCCACCCCAGGACCGGCGAGAAATACATCGCATATCCCATGATGAACCTCTCTGTGGCCATTGATGACCATGAGATGGGCATGACGCACGTCATCAGAGGAAAGGACCACCTGAACAACACCTTCAGACAGGAATACATCTTCGATTACTTCGGATGGAAGAAGCCCGAGTACTACCACTACGGTCTGGTCAACATCCCCGACACAGTCCTCAAGACCTCGATCATCAAGCAGAGCATCAAGGACGGGGAGTACACCGGATGGGACGACGTCAGGACCGGAACCGTCAGGGCAATGAAGAGGCGCGGAATCAGGCCCGAGGCGATCAGGAGATACTGGGTCGAGTCAGGCATCAAACCTGTCGATATCGAATTCTCCTGGCAGAACCTGTACGGAATGAACAGGGACATCATCGATACCGATGCCAACAGGTACTTCTACGTGGAGAAACCCGCTGCATTCGACATCGATGGAATAGACGTGATCGAGGGTGCCGCACCCAAGCATCCGGATCACCCAGAGAGGGGAGAGAGGAAGTTCAAGCTCGATGCTCCCAGGACAGTATATCTCGCCGAGGCGGACTCCGAGCTCTTCGAGAAGGACAAGAAGATAAGGCTCAAGGACCTCTGTAACATCGAATACGGCAAACCTGCGAAGTACATCGGCAACGACGTATCAATCCTGAAGACAGGCGTACGTGCAGTCCAGTGGGTCGCAGCAGACGGCATCGATGCCACATTGGTCATGCCCGACGGAACCGTACAGACAGGAAAGATCGAATCTGATATCGTGTCCGAGAGCAATGACATGGTCCAGCTGGAGAGGATCGGATTCGTGAGGATCGAGAAGAAGGACCCCAAATCCGTCTCGATGATCTTTTCTCACCGCTGATTCAAAACAATTCAACGGGGTCAATCCCCGTTTTCTTTAACGTTATTCGATGTTTCCTTATCTCAGGATATATCTACGAACACAGAGGATGCCAAATCGTAGCTGAGCGCGACCATGTTTTCGCCGATCTTAATGACCCTGTCGCCGCCGTCCATGAGGATGGATTCGATCTTCACCTCTCTTCCGGGGACGAAGCCGATTGAGTTCAGTCTGCGAATGTCCTCACTGCTTTCTGATTTGAGATAAGATATGGTGCCTGATTTGTTCTTGGCCATCTTGTTCAGCTGGACGATGTTGGTGGAGCCTTGGCTGTAGCGCTTGCAGGGGTCTGTGCAGTACTGACAGTCCTCATCCACGGGGTTGCCTATCATGTTGCAGATCCTTATGCTGGTGTCATCGGATATGGTGTGTTCGATCTTGTGTGCCTCGTCATGTGCATCCTGATGCTCCATGCCCAGGCAGTCGACCAAAAGGTGCTCGATGACATGGTGCTTCTTACGGAGCTGACGGGCTATGGCCATACCCTCGGCAGACAGCTTGATACCTCTGTACCTCTCGTATAGCACGAGTCCTTCCGCCGCGAGTGTCTTCGTCATCTCTGTGACGCTGGCAGGGGACACACCCATGAATTCTGCTAGTTCAGTGGTTTTGACGTTCTTGTCCCCATCGCTGAGTCTCAGAATGCTGATGAGATAGTCTTCGCGGCTGTCTGATGTCATCATAATGGTATCTCAGTCGGCGTATAATAAACCCCATTACAGCAGATTGCCGATATTGAGGATATAGCTGGGGTCTAGTATCTCTTTGATTCTTCTGAGGTC
>JAEEGL011658576.1_pt1 | contig 12940 bp, 10 predicted proteins | sample 9134231 | NCBI WGS metagenome assembly JAEEGL01 (sample SAMN16246548, study PRJNA631951) | gut metagenome | biome: gut microbiome; feature: rumen; material: fiber-attached | host: Bos | place: Iran: Karaj | collected 2018-10 | reverse complement strand
GCGAAGGGAGCCATTGACATGTTTTCCATACCGCCGGCTACTACGATGTCAGCATCTCCTGCCTGGATCATCTGTGCTGCCATGTTTACGCAGTTAAGACCGGAACCGCAAACAACGTTAACGGTAACTGCGGGAACTTCGATGGGAAGTCCTGCCTTGATGGAAGCCTGACGGGCAACGTTCTGTCCCTGTCCTGCCTGGATTACACATCCCATGTAAACATGATCAACCTGCTCGGGAGCAACTCCCGCACGGTTTAATGCCTCTTTGATAACGATAGCTCCGAGTTCGGATGCAGGTGTTGTTGAAAGTCCACCGCCCATTGTACCGATCGCTGTACGGCAGGCACCTGCCAAAACAACCTTTTTAGCCATTCTTTTCTCTCCTTTTTGTTGTTATAAATGTATTGTTAAATTTTTATCATTTACCAATCGCAATTCTACCATAGGACACTGATTTTATCAAGAAAAAAAACTTCTTAAATCGGCAAAAAATGAGGCACATATTGCTATGTGCCCCAACAAATAATCTTATGTAAATCAGCCTATCTGTCGGCCTCGATGAGACCGTACGTACCACCCTTACGCTTATACACAACACATGTCTCGTCGTTTTCGGCATTTACGAAAACGTAGAAGCTGTGTCCCAGAAGTTCCATCTGCACACATGCATCCTCGGGATACATGGGCTTGATGTCAAATTTCTTCTCTCTGACGATCTTTATCTCCTCGTCGTCCATGTAGTCGTTCTCAAGAAATTCCTGCTTGAAGTTTCCTCCGCTCTGGTGACGATCGATGATCTTGGTTTTATACTTCTTTAACTGTCTTTCGATGATCTCCTCAACAAGATCTATGGAAACATACATATCATTTGAAACCTGCTCGGAACGGATGATGCTTCCCTTGACGGGGATCGTAACTTCTATCTTCTGTCTGTCTTTCTCTACGCTTAATGTAACATGCACCTCGGTATCAGGTGAAAAATACTTCTCTAACTTTCCGATCTTGTCCTCCACTGCAGCTCGTAAGCCGTCGGTCACGTTGATGTTCTTGCCTAAAATAATAAACTTCATTCACATCACTCCTTTTCAGGGATATTCGTAATCTCTACGTGAAACAATTATATCATATAGTCTGAAAATAATCCATACTTTATAAAATTTTCAGAACTAAAAATCCGAGACAGGGTTTTTATCCCGTCCCGGATCACAATCGTCCGTATCAATAGAAATAGTCCACAAGCTTTGCCGGCTCACCGTCAATGATCTCAAATCTTACAACACCCGAGCCCCAGCCGTCCCGGTGAAGCGTCAGGTAATATTTTCCGCCGATCTCCGTCATGTTGTAGGGAGTTGCGTCAAATCCGCTTGTCACATAGTCAAGGTAACTGTCGTACTGTCCTACCCACAGATGCTCCAGAGAATCCGTGCGGATGAAGTCCCTTAACTCCACTTCGCCGTAAAGACTCGTTGAGATCGAAGCATAATAGTAATCACCGATCTTGTTTATCTGAACCATACCGCCCAATTCGGGAGCTATGGGTATCTTTCTGATGATCTCAAAGGTATCGAAATCCACTTCGTAAATACAGCAGTCGCCGCCTACACCCGATACAAGGTAAAGCGCACCGTCCATATATGTAAAGGACCTTACGTAAACGTCCTTAAGATCGGGAATGGTGTAACTTGTGTCAAGGAACACCCTGGATGAGTCCTTACTGTGTTTAAACACCCACATCTGTCCGGACATGGAGCTCCATGCGTAGAAGGCTTCCTTCTCAGGGAAATACTTTATATAGTGAGGACGCTCGCCCATATCTTCAAACTGCTGGATCTTCTTGAAATATACGGTGCCGTCTTCATTGTACTGTCTGATATATGCAACGATACGGTTGTTGTCCGTATCATCTATCATATAAACCTCTCCGTCAAAAGCAATGGTATGAGGCCTGTTGAATCCGCCCTTAGGGTCAAGAACCTGCCACTCATACAGTTCTCTGTTGAGGGAGGGACTGAAGATGACCTGGTTGTTGTAACAGTCAACGATGAAATAAAGTCCTGCGTAATACTCTATCCATGTAGGAACTTTCAGATTGGTATGTCCTTCGTTATACACGGGTTCCACATATACTTTGGGGGGATTCGCCGGTAAGGGTTCGGCTTCGGTATCCTCGTCCTCGGTTCCCTCTTCGGAAACTTCTGTCTCCCCGCCCTTGTCGGGATCGTTGTCGGTCACATCTTCACTGTCACCGAACTCCGTCCCATAGTATTCGTCATAGGAGGTCTTTTCCGTGGCGGAATTTACAACTTCGATCGAAGTTCCGTTGTCGGATACATCTTCGGTATTCTTCTGTGGTAATTGACAGGCACAGAGCAGCATGCAGAGCATGAGCAACAGCCCGGTCAGTTCTTTTTTCATCAACTTCACTCCGACGGAAAAACCTCCGCCCGCTTTCGATCGTATTTGGATATTCCTGAGATAGATAAGGCTTTTTAGGCAAAAAGTCAAGTGACTTTTTCAAATTACCCACTTTTTTGTCACATCACACAAAAGATGAAAATGTGGTTTTTGTGTCATTTTCGTAATCCATGTTCTGTGGATAAAGTGGATAACTTGGTTGAAAAGTCACTTTTATGGTAAAAAGCGGTATTTTTTTTGTGGAAAACCTGTGGCACCTTACACAGGTGTCATAGTCGTTTTCGTAAAGTAAGAATAATAATTTGTTAATAATTCACAATCGGTACCAGATCCATTGACTAGAATATTCTACGTATACCGATTATGGTGGTATAGCTTGCATCTCCAATGACTATTCCCTGTTCGGGAGTTGCCGCATGTACGATGCGTCCGCCGCCCATGTAGATCGCCACATGTCCTGAGTAGCAGAGAATATCGCCGGGTAAAGCATCGGAAAGCGAAGATATCGCATAACCGGAATTACGCTGACCGGTTCTGGGAAGTTTAACTCCGAAGTGAGCATATACACTCATTACAAATCCGCTGCAGTCACAGCCGTTTGTCAGGCTCGTACCGCCGTAAACATAAGGATTTCCGACAAATTGAACAGCATAGTCAACAACCTGCTGACCAAGATCCGAAGCATCTCCTCCGCTTGCAGCCACAACCGCCGCAGCTTCTTCTTTGGCTTTCTCCGCCGCAAGAGCTGCCGCCGCAGCTTTCTTTGCAGCTTCCTTGGCCTTTCTCTCGGCTTCCAGACGCGCCCTCTCTTCTTCGATTGATTCGGCCTGTACAAACTCCGTATGGAGTTCACAGTACTCAAGAGAGATGTAGCCGGATTTGTTGTTATAGGTTATCCTTGCAAATCCGTCCTCCTCCGAAAGAACAACAAGCTCGTCGCCCTTTGAGAAGGTACCTAAGATGTCAGACTCGGTGTTTGCTTCTTCTCTGATCCTTAACTTGGATGCGGTTATTGTAGCAATGGTGGTCTCAACATCTCTGGCGATCTTTAACGCCTCGTTTCCGCATACACAGTACTCAGCACTTACATAACCCGTAACCGTACCGCTGGTGATCTTGTACCATCCGTCAACCTCTTCCTCAAGGTAGCCCACCGAATTGTTGTAGAGCTTTCCTAAGATCTTTCCCTTGCTTACATCCGGCAGATCCCTGATGTTTACATAGTTGTCGACCTGTGCGATGACAAGATCCGAATATTCTCGATTGTCCACCACTTCCATGGTGACCTCTTCCGCCTTCTGGGGACTATAGGCAAACGCCGGCATTTTAAATCCCAAAAGGACCCCAACCGACACTATAATCCCACATAATGCCCATCTTTTCATTTAAGACCTCATTAATTATTTTTTAAGTTCCGATAAATCTGCCTGAACACTCTGTACCGCATTGGCTCCGTCAGCCACTGCAGTAATGATCTGGCGCATCGGTTTCTTTCTTATATCACCTGCAACATAGATCCCTTTAAGGCTTGTTCTGCAGTCCTCTCCGGCCTCTATGTATCCGCCTTCGGCGGCCTTCGCTCCGAGCTTGTCAACAAGTTCGGTAACGGGATTTATTCCTACGGCTATGAACACACCCTGAACGGTTATGTCACTGTCTTCGCCCGTTTTCTTGTTATGAACGGAAACACTGTCAACCTGACCGTCTCCGTTTATCTTTGTTACTTCGCTATCCCAGACAAATTCAACATTCTCAAGGGCTTTGATCTCCTCAACGAGGGAATGAGCTGCCCTTAAGGTGTCGCGTCTGTGGATGAGATAAACCTTTTTGCAGGCTCTGGCAAGATAAATGGCATCTTCGACCGCAACATCGGACCCGCCCACAACGCAGACGTCACGATTTCTGAAGAAAGCTCCGTCACAGGTTGCGCAGTAGGATACGCCCATGCCCGCAAGGTCTTCCTCGCCGGGAGCGCCCAGAAGTGCATGCTTCGCACCTGTCGCAACAATGATGGCATAAGCTTCCGCTTCGCCGTCGGATGTCCTTACCTTATATCCTTTATCGAGAGCATCTATCGAAAGAACCCTGGATTCCATCGTCTCGATACCGCTCTTTTTGGCATGATCCGAAAACTTCTCCCCAAGCTCCATTCCGGAAATTCCGGGAAGTCCCAGATAGTTGTCAACTTCATAAGTGGAAAGAACCTGGCCGCCGTATACAGGCGTTTCATCGATGAGTAAGGCATCAAGCCCTGCCCTCTTTGCATAAACCGCTGCGGACAAACCTGCGGGACCCGCTCCGATGATGATCAGATCTCTCATGTGATTACCTCCGTGTACCGTTTAAAACGGTCAAAAGACATTCATAATAATGAATAGTTACAAAGTCATACAGAGTATAGTATAATGATTTACGCACTATTTGTCAAAAAACGCAGGATAAAGGAGCTTGGTCCGACAATGAAAAACGCACTTGTTACAGGCGCTTCGAGAGGAATAGGAAAAGCCATCGCCGAGGCACTTGCACGCAACGGTTACAGTTTATATCTTATCTGTGAAAAAAATGTGGAGATGCTTGATGAACTGGCGGAGGATCTTCGAAAGAGATTCGGGGTTTTTGTTAAAACTTATAAAGCGGACGTTTCCGATTTTGATTCTGTTGCGGAGGTCTTTAAGGACATAACGGAGCTGGATGTGCTTGTGAACAATGCGGGCATTTCATATGTCGGTCTGATCACTGACATGAGCTCTGTGGAATGGAACCGTATCGTATCGGTCAATCTCGGCTCGGTGTTTAATACGGTTAAGCTGTCCGTTCCCGTAATGCTTAAGAAGCACAGCGGAAATATCATTAATATCTCCTCCGTCTGGGGAAATGTCGGTGCCTCCACCGAGGTTGCTTATTCGGCTACCAAGGGCGGGGTGAACGGCTTTACAAAGGCTTTGGCCAAAGAGCTTGCTCCCAGCAATATCGCCGTTAATGCCATTGCCTGCGGTTTTGTTGATACGGATATGAACAGACATCTTTCGGCGGAAGATCTTGCAGAGCTAAAAAATGAAATACCCGCAGATCGTTTTGCAACGCCTGCGGATATCGCTGATTCATGTATGGCAGTTCTTTTTGCCCCTTCTTATATGACGGGGCAGATAATAACGGTTGACGGCGGCTGGACCTAAAAGTTTCTTAAGGTTCCGGGATCGTCCATGGTGGAATTGTCGATCTTTCTTATTTCAACAAAATAGCTGTATTCCTTGGAAACAACGATCTCAACCCTGTCTCCCACCTTGTGGCCCAGAAGTGCTTTGCCCATGGGGGATTCGGTGGATACAAGTCCGTGAAGAGAGTCTTCTCTTACGGTAGTAACGATCTTGTATTCTTCTTCGCAGTCATCTTCTTCAACATAGACGGTGACTGTTTTATTTATGCCCACTTCATCGTCCCCGGATTCGTCTTCCACGATGTTGGCAGTCCTGATCATTCTTTCAAGGTATCTTATACGGCTTTCGTTCTGATTCTTCTCTCTCTTGGCTGCATAGTATTCGAAGTTCTCACTTAAGTCGCCGTGGGAACGGGCCTCCTTTACATGCTCAAGGAGTTCGGGGCGCACAACAACCTTTCTGTGCTCGATCTCCCTTTCCATGTCTTCAATGTCTTTTCTTGTAAGTTCGTTGTTCATGACTTTTCCATCTCTTTCAATATCTTAATTCATAGTTTGAATCAACTATGTGATAACCCAGTTTTATATAAAGAAGAAGTGCCGGCAGGTCGTCTCCGTAAACAGAGAGCCTTGCACGCTTCGCGCCCTTATTCTTCAGCTGCTCAAAAACCCGGCTAAGAAGTGCGGCAGCAAGTCCCTGCTCCCGGGCCTTCGGAACGGTAAAAACATTCTCCGTTGCAAAAACACCGTCTCCCATATCCCACGTGGTAACGGAAGCGAGTATATCGCCCTTCTTTTCGGCTATATGAATGGTTCCGTGCGGTTGACTGATTTGATCAACTATCTGTTTTTCCGGATCCTGAACACCGTCAAAACCTGCCTTGTTTGCCTTAAGATATCTTTTAAGGCCTTCGGCTTTAAAATCGTATTCTTTAAACTCCGCCGGGATTTTAGAACTCATTTGGTCAACAGGTTCTTCAAGGTCTTTTTCCATCATAAGCATAGTGTTGACGATAAAAAAACCTTGAGAAACAAAAAATTCCAATTCGGTTTCGTGTCTGACGTTTACAAAGGTCTGAAGCTCCGCTTCGGGAGTATCTTTGATCCTCTCCTTCGCTTCACTGACAACTGCCACATACTCTTCGTATGTGGCAGTATCGTTTCCGCTTATTTCAAGTCTTAATCCTTCGTTGACCTTTGTAAGTTTATATTCAACGCTCATTCTTCTTTGTGTAGGTTACGTAGGTATAAGGGATCTCTCCATCCACCGCCTCGTCAACCGTTTTATCATACTTTGTTTCGTCAAACTCGGGAAAGAAGGTGTCTCCTTCAGGCTCCAGTTCAACCTCGGTAACAAATAACTTATCCGCCAGATCCAAGCCCTCACGGTAAATACCTGCGCCTCCGGAAAGGTATATATTCATCTCCGGCCATTTTGTTTTTGCAATATCAATTGCCTCCGTAAGGCTTCCTACGGTCACGCAGTTTTCCGCTTCGTAATTGGCGGTCTTGGAAACGACGATGGTGTTTCGGTTGGGAAGGGGATGTCCGATCTCATCATAAGACCTTCTGCCCATGATCACCACATTTCCGGTGGTAAGTTCCCTGAATCGCCTCTGCTCGCCTTTGATCCGCCAGGGGATCTGTCCTTTGTTACCGATAACACGGTTCTTTGCGTATGCTACTATAAGTCCGATCATTTTTATAATTCCTTATACTTTCCGTTATGCACTACAACCTGAGGGAAAGGAATCTCAATGCCGTTATCGTCAAAGAGTAACTTGATATCCCTGTTCAGCGCTCTGGTTGCATCAAAAATATCTTCTTCTTTACAGTCTACGGCGAATCTTAAGGTAATGCCGCTTTCAGCGATATTCTGAACTCCGCGATACCTGGGAGCGGAAAGATACAGGCCCTTTCTGTTTTCAAGAAGCTTAGGCAGTTCCTTTTTAAAGAGTTCCTCAAGCTTTCTGATATCCTCTTCATAGGTTATATCGATCTCACAGATCGCAAGAGAGGAATTTCTCGAGCGGTTCTGGAAGTTTCTGATATCACTGTTGTTGATGACCTTTAGGTTACCGCCCACATCCTCGATGACCGTCGTACGGATCTCAATGTCACGAACCACGCCTCGGAAATCACCGAGAACAATGATATCACCGATATTGTAATGTCCTTCGAATATGATGAAGATACCGGTGATGACGTCTTCAATAAGGCTCTGGGCACCGAAACCTATGATCAAGCTCAAAATTCCGATACTTGCAAGTATTGCACTTACATTCATTCCCAGTATTGAAAGCACCCAGATGAGACCGACGAGAACCCCTGCATATTTTACAAAACTCAATACCAGTGAGATTATGGTCCTTGTGTGGCTTCTTTTTACCGTAATGCTGGTAAATATAAGATTCAACACTCCGCATACAAACCAGATCACGCTCACCGCAAGAACAACACCAAGGATCCTTGCGAAGCTTATTCCCGCTTCATGGGACATTGAAAAGTTCTGTGTAAGCACCTTGGCCAGTGCATCCTTTGTGGGTGCCGGCAAAGGCAGCCATGCAGGATGTGAAAGCAGTATTATAAGTACCAGTGAAATAACAAGTCCGATTATCTTTCTTCCGTTCTTTTTCATTTTCCATTTCCCCTTTTTTATTGTGTCTCCGGTGTAAATACACCGGTTTCGCTTCCGGTCCATACCTCACCGTCCGTATCTGAAATCGTAACAGTAAGCGTAAATGGATGCTCCTGATGTCCCGGGAAGAGTGAACCACTGTCAGCATCGGCGCCGACTATCAAACCGCCGCAATCAGCGCTATAGGTTCCGTCTGAATTATTGCTGAACATTGCCCGTGATTCTATTGAATAATTCACTCCGCCTATGTTTATGGTCGATGTCAGGATCTGTGAACTGTTGGGTTCAAAATTCACCGTTATCGTAAAATGTAAATATACCTCATATTCGTTTAAGGTCGTTGCCGAAGTTTCGACAGGATAATAAGTAGGCGTATCGAATGTTATGCTGATAATGTGTTCCGGCGGTATCGGTGGTATCTCAGGTATCGAAAAGGTTGCAGTCTTTTTAAGGGTACCGCTCTCTCCATTCAATGTATACGAATATGTGATCGTCGCTTTATAAGTATGACCTGCCAGCCAATGGGTTCCGTCGGAGTACATATACGCATCAATCGTCTTACCGAATTCTCCCTCAAAGCTAAAGCTTTCGGCGGCCGCTTCTGAAACATCTATTCCGTCCCCGATCGAATACTCTACCTGACAGGATAAATACTTAATATCCTTGGCATCATTCGCTGTAACCTTTCCGGTCAAATGAACAACACCTGCATAAAAATCGTCGACATAATCAAGCTCCTCGGCAAGAGATGCTCCAAAACTTAATGTCGGTTTCTTAAGTTCCGGTTCGGGCTCGGGTTCAGGTTCAGGTTCAGGTTCAGGTTCAGGCTCAGGTTCCGGTTCAGGCTCGGGCTCAGGTTCCGGCTCCGGTTCGGGCTCGGGTTCAGGTTCAGGCTCAGGTTCAGGCTCAGGCTCGGGTATTGGCTCCGGCTCAGGTGTCGGTTCCGGTTCCGGTGCAGGATTCGGTTCCGGCGCCGGTTCGGGTTTTGGCGGTGGCGTAGGATCCGGTTCAGGTTCAGGCTCCTCCACCACAACCTCCACAACGGAAGGTGTCGGATCATGCTGCGCCTGTATCTGCAGCGGTGTCATTGCCGCAGACCCGGTTATAAGCGACACCGTAAGCCCGGCAACAGTAAAGTAAGGCATGATACGAGCCATATACTTGGCCTTCATCGCATCTTTTGCCTTATTCTTCACAGAACCGTAGGATCGTCCTCCCAGATTTCCGTCCAAAGGAAATATCTCAGACTCTCCACCGTTTATTTCTTTCTTGATTCCGGACTCGTCCATCAGTTATCTCCAAATAAAAATCCTCTATTCTCAATATATCAAACCGATATCGGATTATCAAACAAAAACAGGATTTTTCTGCAATAAAACAGAGAGGCCGAAGCCTCTCTGTCATTATTTCTTAATGTAAGCCTTAGCACTCAGGTTCATGTTCCTGTTCGTAAAGGTTAACACCCGTTATGAAGCTCCACGCTCCATAGATCTTTTCGCCGGCAGAATCGTAAGCAAATGCCCTTATACGAACATATACTTTCCCTTCAGATTCACCGAGTTCTCTTGATCCTGAGCTATATACCTCGATAATGGGAGCACTTGTGACAGCGGTAAGTCTGTCAGCATACTGGAGCTCATATCCACCGGCATTATTCTGCTCGTTGAAATAAAGCGTGTTACGATTGTCGGCAGTTATGCCGGTCACTCTTGAAGGAGCGACTTTTGTCCATATTGCGTACAATACTACAGATCCGTTTGCCTTGGTTGTAAGGTTCAGTGCTTCATGGGTTGAATATGCCTTTCCCTTACCGTTTTTCTTTGTGTTCCATTCTTTGAACACATAACCGGGTCTTACATAGTTGATATTGTGAAGATCGCCAATCTCTGATCCGTTATAAGTAAACGTCGTTGAATCGAATGTTGCGGTTACGCTTGCACATTTTCCTGCCTTCTTGGAGTCGCTTACAGCTATAAATTCGCCACCCTTTTCCAGTTTTACATTCTTGGCATTGGGATAGAGATAAATGCTGTATTTGTTTGCGTTCCAATAAGCACTGATCGTCAGGGTAGAAGGATTAGCAAGACCTCTGTCAAAGAGGAAGTCCCCGTTAACATTGGTTACAACTGCACCTTCCTTGCCGGTCTGCCATGAATCAAACGTATATCCGACCTTTGTGGGCTTTGAAAGTTTGATATAACGAGTCTTTGGATCCGTTGAACATGTATAAACCGTCGGATTGGAGGCGTTGTTCTTCATCGTTGTTGAACTTGACTCCTGAAGCGCATCATAATACCAGATCTCATAAGTATCCCACATAGCATAAAGGGTAAGTGTGCCCTTGTTTTTGATATCAAGGAATCTTACAGTATCGGCCAGTGAATAATTCCTTCCCTTGCCGTTTGCCTTGGTGGAGAAGAATTTGATCTCTGCGGAGCTTCCGGCATCATATGTCCATGGAGTTCCGTTGGTCTGGGCAAGGTCCATAATTTTAATCGTATCGGTATATTTTACATTCTCAAGTACTGTGCTGTTCTTGGCAACATTATTGGCGTTGACAACAAGCTTGTAGGTGTTCTCTTCAAAAAGTGCATATTTAGTTATCGTTTCTTCAGAAACTACGGAAGTCTTGCTGATCTTATTGTTTTTAACCTTACAAGCCGCATCGTCATACCAGCCCTTAAATGTGTAACCGATCATCAAAGGCTCTTTAAGGGTTACGTTCTTAGTGTTCGCAAACGTCTCAAGATTCGGATTTGCAACTGAGGTGGACAGTTCCGAAGTATGATCCTTCGGTCCATCGGTCTCTTGCAGCATGATCCTGTAATCAATGTCCTGAGCTGTCCAAATAGCTGTCAGAACTATAGGCTGATGATAAATGCCCTTTTCAATCTTTGTTACGGTCGTATCTTCGTTTGGAAGCATTACGTCGCCGGGTTTTGCAGAAACCTTCCAGCCTACGAATTTGTAACCTTCCTTGGTAGGAGCCTTAAGGTTGAATGTCTTGGTCTCAACCGTAAAGGTTTTTGTCTTGTTTGAATTCATAAAGGTGCCGTAGCGATCCTCGTAAGAATCCTTGTATGTTACGGAATAAGAAACAGCTTTCCACTGTGCGTACAGATTAGCCGTAGCGCCGTCCTTGTTTGCAAGGTTCTTAACTTCGCCCACTGCATAAGTTTTGTTCTTATCGTCCTTGAAACCGGAAAGAACATAATCCTGTTTTGCAAAGATTCCGGTAAGGTTAACTGACTCACCATATTTTAAGGTGTAAGAACAACGCTCGGTGGCAGAAGTCACGTCCTTCTTACCCGTTGCATATACATTAAGTGTGTACTCGACTGCACTCTCCCATACAGCATAAAGTGTTACGGCGTTATTTGATTCAGCAGCAACATTGAGTGCTGTAAGCTTTTCAACGCCTGCTACGAGCGACTCGCCTGAAGTGAAATCGGGAACCGATGCATCTACAGTGTATGCCCAACCCAGGAACTTATAACCTGTAGCCTTGGGAACTGTTGTGGTGATCTTAACTGCTTCATCATATTTGCAAGCCTGGTTCTTGATGCTTCCGGTGATCTTGCCATCAACTGCATCGGCATTAAGGTTGTATTTAACCGTGTATTTCGTCGGTGCCCATACAGCATAAAGCGTTACAGTCTGGCCATCTTCGCTGCCAAGATTCTTGACAGATGCACCGAACTTATACGTTGTGCCCTTGCCGTCAGCCTTTGTGTTCCATCCGGTCTGAGCATAACGAGGACGTGTAAATTTGTTCTGTGTAAGTTTAAATGATTCGTTGTATTTAAGAGTCTTTGCATCAACGGTTCCGCTTGTTCCGTCAGCATTTGCATCAAACTCTATCGTGTAGCTGATAAGACGCCACTTAGCATATACAGTTACGTTCTTGGCTTCAGTCTCTGAAATGCCGGTTATAGGTGTCTTGAAACTTGAATCGCTGAACCAGCCCTCAAATAAATAACCCTTTCTGGTAGGCGCTGCAAATTTGCTGACACCGCGTCCCTTCATATAAGATGCAGGGTTAGCCGGTGAATTCGTACCACCGTTAAGGTTATATGTGATCTTGTAAGTTGCAACTTCATCTACCTTGAATCCGTTATCCTTTGCCCATTTGATCGCATAGGATTTGGAAGGAGCATGGAATGTGAGGTTTTCCTTGGTGATGCCGTTAAAAGCATTCTTATTGATAGTTTTTACTTTAGAATCCAGATAAATGTCAGTAAGCAAGCTGCAATTATTGAATACTGAATCATTGATAGATTCCAGCTTGCTTCCGACATCGCAAACAACAGAACCTATCATGGTATTCATAAATGCCCTGTCACCGATTCTTGTTACCTTTGAAGGTATCTTTATCTCTAATCCCGGTTCTACCTTTGCATCCTTCAGGATATCCGAAGGGATCTCTTTCATCTCTTCATTAAATATTACACTCTCTATGGGGCAGCCTTCAAAAGGGCCCTTAGTGAAACCGGGTGAGACTGTCATCTCTACTGTAGAATCGATCTTAACAGTCTTAAGACTGCCGCAATTCATAAATGTCTCATATCCGATAAGATTTACATTCTTAGGTATGGTTATCGATGTGAGCCCTGATTTCTTAAAGGAAGAATCCTCTATTTGGAGCAACGAATCCGGAAGATCGATCTGTGTGAGATTGGTACAGTTTTCAAATGCAGAATCTCCTATAGATGTAAGCATATTACCTTC
>JAEEGL016758601.1_pt1 | contig 12941 bp, 13 predicted proteins | sample 9134231 | NCBI WGS metagenome assembly JAEEGL01 (sample SAMN16246548, study PRJNA631951) | gut metagenome | biome: gut microbiome; feature: rumen; material: fiber-attached | host: Bos | place: Iran: Karaj | collected 2018-10 | reverse complement strand
TATTCCCAAAACGGTTCTGCTGCCATCTGAGATTGACGGGTCCGAGGATCTCGAACAGCTGATCAGTGATAACGCAGGACGAAAAATACACTTTGAAGTACCGAAACGCGGTGACCGCCTGCTTCTGGTCGAGAGCGCCCGTATGAATGCCCGGGAAGAAATACAGCGCCGCACTACCGCTGAACAGCGTCGCAGCAAAACGCTTGAATGGCTGCAGCGCGCACTGGGGCTGGATTGCTTCCCTCGGCGGATCGAAGCCTTTGACATTTCAAACCTCGGCAGTCAGGGGATTGTAGCGGCTATGACGGTGTTCCAGGACGGGAAACCGCTTCGGCGGGACTATCGAAAGTTCCGCATCCGTGATCTGGAGCGGCAGGATGACTATGCCAGTATGTACCAAGCGGTCAGCCGGCGCTTTCAGCACTATCTGGAAGGAGACGAGAAATTTTCGACGCTGCCGGATCTTCTGCTGATCGACGGTGGCGAAATGCATACCATGACGGCCAGCCGTGCCCTGGCGGACCTGGGGGTGCAGGTAAACTGCTTCGGTATGGTGAAGGATGACAGACACCGGACTCGCGCACTGGTAACAGCTGACGGCAGAGAGATCGGCATCAGCGGAAACCAGGCTGTTTTTGCACTGATCGGCAGCATTCAGGAAGAGACCCACCGCTGTGCCATCAGCTACCAGCGTAAACTGCGCAGTGAAAGTCTGGCGTCCGAGCTTGACGAAATCACGGGTATAGGACCGAAGCGGAAGAATATGCTGCTGAAGCATTTTCGCTCTCTGCGTGCCATTCGAGAGGCAGGGAAAGATGAACTGCAAGCAGTGCTTCCCGCAACTGCGGCGGAAGCTGTCTATGCCCATTTTCACCGGGAGGAGGATGACTTGTGCGAGTAATCACCGGTCTTGCCGGCGGCAGAAAGCTGAAGAGTCCGGACGGCGATGCTGTGAGACCGACGGCCGATCAGGTCAAGCAGGCGATTTTCAATATCCTGCAGTTTGATGTGGAAGGACGAAGGGTGCTGGACCTGTTCGGCGGAACCGGTCAGATGGGTATCGAGGCACTCAGCCGCGGCGCGAAAGAGGCTGTTTTTATTGATGCGAGCCGGACATCCGCGGCGCTGATCCGTGAGAACCTGAAAATCTGCGGGATGAAAGCGGCGGTTCTGCAGACAGATGCCCTGCAGTATCTATCGAGGGGGGAACGCTTCGATATCATCTTCGTCGATCCGCCCTACGATGCAGGCCTTTACGGCACGGTGCTGGAGCGGATAAATGCCGTTGACAACCTGACGGAAGGTGGTATAATAATCTGCGAAACACGTGCTTCGCAGGTGCTTCCCGACATGCAACCGCCTTATCGGCTCCTGAAAGAGAGAAAATACGGCAGCGTAAAAATCGCTGTTTTCACGAAGGAAAGCATATGAACGGCAGTAAAAAACGAATTGCCATCTGCCCCGGCAGTTTCGACCCGATCACGCTGGGGCATCTGAATATCATCCGCCGTAGCGCACAGATCTTCGATGAGGTTGTTGTTTGCGTGATGATGAATGCGACCAAGACTTCGCCCATGTTCTCTATCGAAGAACGGGTGGACATGGTCCGCAGGGCAGTGGTGCGTTATCCGAATGTTCATGTTGAGACTGCGGATATTCTGCTTGCCGAATATGCTAGACGCTATGAAAATGCGGTGATTGTAAAGGGCCTCCGTGCTGCGTCGGACTTTGATTATGAATTTCAGATGAATCTGATCAACAAGAAGATCAACCCGGAGCTGGAGACCATGTTTTTGACGGCAAGTGAGAAGTATACATTCCTTTCCTCTTCCGTCGTACGCGAAATGGCAGCATACCAAGCCGACCTGACAGGCTTAGTGCCAAGCGAACTGATCCCTGAAATCGAGGAAAAAGCCAGAACCTGGAGGAAAAACTGATGGAACAGACAGATGTCATCGGACTGCTGGACGGCCTGTACAGCATGATTGCAGAAGCCTGGGGCGTTCCGCTGGGCAATGACAAGTGTATTATTGAAAGGGAGAAGGCCCTGGATATCATCAATGAAATCAAAGCTGCCATGCCATCCTCGCTGGCCGAGGCAAAGAGGTTGGTCGCCGCGCGGGATGAATTCATCGGAAATGCCAAAAAAGAGGCCGAGGCATTGCGCAAGAGTTCGGAAGAAAAGGCCAAGGCCATGGTTGAAGAGCAGGAAGTAATCCGGGTAGCCAGACGGAAAAGCGCGGAGATGATTTCATCTGCCGAGGCAAAAAGCGCTGAACTGCGTCGCGTTGCCGGCGACTATGTTGATGATGTGATGCGCCGGGCGGAGGAGAGTCTGCGCAGTTCCCTCGAGACACTCCAGACTGCGCATACTGCCGTACAAACCGCTAACGGGGGCAGAGGACCGAGCACCATAGTCCCGGCAGCCAGGACTGAGCGTGAAGTAGATGAAAACAACTTTATTACGCTTCAGTAAAACATAATAACGAGTGATTACGAAGACCGCCCAAAAATCGGGCGGTCTTTTTGCGCAAAATGACGAAAACAAAAAGATACAAAACTAACCCTTGATTTTTCTATGCCGCTACCCTATAATGGTGGAGCAAAGTGGTGGAATGTGGTGCATAGTGGTTTCGAAAGGGTGACAAAGGTGACAGGCGAATATCAGCATGCGCTTGACAATAAAGGCAGAATTTTTATCCCTGCCAAACTCCGGGAAGAGCTTGGGCAGGTTTTATATGTGACCCTGTCGATGGACCGTTGTTTGAGCGTCTACAGCGAAGAGAGCTGGGACAGCCTGACAGACAAGGTAAACGCGCTTCCCTATGTCCGCCAGCGTAAGATGCGGCCTTTGTTTGCGCATGCGGTTCGCTGCGAAATGGATGCACAGGGCAGAATTCTGCTGCCGCAGAATCTGCGTGAATGGGCCGGTTTTGAAAAGAATGTAACGGTTGTCGGCTGTAATAATCATGCAGAACTCTGGGACAGTGATAATTGGAACGCTGTTCTGGAAATTGAGACCTCACCGGAGAATATTGCTGCCGTTCTGGAAGAACTGGAATTCTGATGGCGGAACATGTTTCGGTTCTGCTGAATGAATGCGTTGAAATGCTGAATATCAGGCCGTCCGGCATCTATCTGGACGGAACCTTGGGTATGGGCGGTCATTCGGCGGCTGTTGCCGCTCATCTGACGGACGGCAGGCTGATCGGGATCGATCGGGATGAGAACGCATTGCGCAGGGCAGCTGAAAACCTGAAGCCGTTTTCCTCCCAGATAACCCTGGTACACGACAGCTTTGGTAATCTGGATCGAATTCTGGACAAACTCGATATTCCAGCGGTCGATGGCATGCTGTTTGACCTCGGCGTATCCTCTCCGCAGTTGGATGAAGCCGGACGCGGCTTTTCATACCGTCTGGATGCCCCTTTGGACATGCGGATGGACCAAAGCCAGGAACTGAGCGCTTACGATGTTGTTAACGCCTATGATGAAGCAGATCTGAGCAGGATTCTCTTTCAGTATGGCGAGGAACGCCATGCACGCCGGATCAGTGCCGCAATCGTACGCCGACGTCAAGAAAAGCCTATCCGCACGACCCTTGAACTTGCCGAAACGATTCGAGCGGCCATGCCGGCTGTGGCTCTTCGCGAAAAGCAGCATCCTGCCAAACGAAGTTTTCAGGCAATCCGAATCGAAGTAAATACCGAGCTGAAAGAGATAGAGCAGATGATGTCTTCCGCACCTGCGCGGCTGAATCCGGGCGGCAGACTGTGTGTGATCACCTTTCATTCGCTTGAAGACCGGATCGTCAAGCAGGGTATCCAGGCCTGCGAACATGGCTGCACCTGCCCACGGGAAGCGCCGGTCTGTACCTGCGGATTTCGACAGACGCTGAAAAGCCTGACCAGAAAACCTGTTCTTCCGACACCGGAGGAATGTGCCGTGAATCCACGCGCTCGAAGCGCAAAACTGCGTGCGGCGGAGAGAGTATAGACATGAAACTGAAGGAATTGCTTTCCGGCGTCAGAGTCATCCATATGACAGCTGATCCGGAGATGGAAATCACCGGAATCAGCTATGATTCACGGAAGACGGCAACCGGCGATCTCTTTATTGCTATCCGCGGATTTGAAACCGACGGCCACCGCTATATTCCGAAAGCAGTTGAAAAAGGAGCCGCCGCAGTTCTGTGCGAGACGGTGCCGGACGAAAACATCCCGTACATTCAGACGGATGACAGCCGTCTGGCACTGGCGCTCTGCAGTTGTGCGCTTTTTGGTCATCCCGCTTCCCGCATGCGATTGATTGGGGTGACCGGTACCAGCGGAAAAACAAGTGTGACAACTCTGCTGAAGGGTGTGCTGGAAAAAACCAGAAACGCAAAGGTCGGCCTGATCGGAACCATCGGCATACAGATCGGAAACGAGTTTCTTCCGTCTGAGCATACAACCCCAGAGAGCTATGAGCTGCAGAAGTTGTTTCGCCACATGGCGGACGAAGGCTGCAGCCATGTGGTGATGGAGGTTTCGTCTCACGCATTGCAGCTGCAGCGGGTAGCGGGATTCCGCTTTCACACCGCAGTCTATACGAATCTGTCCCAGGATCATCTGGATTTTCACGGCAGTATGGAGAGTTATGCAACCGCCAAGCGAATGCTGTTTACACGCTGCGATACAGCATGCATCAACCTGGATGATGCATGGGCGGATTTTATGACAGCCGACCATGCCTGCCCGATTCTCGGGTTCGGCTGTACGGAAAATGCGCTGATGAGGGCGGAGAATGCCCGGTTGCTGCCGGATAGGGTTTGCTTCGATGCATTGTATGAAGGCAGACGTATTCCTTCCGAATTGAAGATTCCCGGGACTTTTTCTGTATCAAATGCCCTTGCCGTTCTGGCTGCAGCAGCGGCGGAAGGTATAGCTCCGGAAGAAAGCAGCGCGGCCTTGCGTACGGAACACGGCGTCAAGGGAAGGCTGCAGTCGGTACCCACCGACGGGAACTATCACCTGCTGATTGATTATTCCCATAAACCGGATGCGCTGGAAAAGGTTCTGAAAAGCCTGCGGCCGGTAACAGAAGGACGACTGATCTGCGTCTTTGGCTGCGGCGGTGACCGCGACCGCGTGAAGAGGCCGCTGATGGGTGCCATATCCGGAAGATGTGCGGATCTGACGATCCTGACCAGCGATAATCCCCGTACCGAGGACCCTGAAGCGATCATCGATGAAATCGAACCGGGGATTCGGGAAACCGGCGGGAACTATATACGGATCTGTGACCGGATCGAAGCGATCCACCGTGCGATCGATATGGCGCGGGACGGAGATGTGATTCTGCTTGCCGGGAAAGGTCACGAAAACTATCAGATCATCGGCCATACCAAACGCCATATGGATGAGGTTGAAATAGTCCAGGAATACATGCTGAAAAGAAAGGCGGAAACAGAATCATGACAATGCAGATGCTGAGCGCCTTTCTGCTGGCGTTCCTGTTTGTGACCGCATTCGGGAAATCCTATATCCCCTGGCTGGAAAAGGAAAAGGCCCGCCAGCAGATTAAAACAGACGGTCCGACCTGGCATGCAGCTAAAAACGGTACGCCGACCATGGGCGGTGTTATGTTCATTCTGGCGACGACTCTGGTCTGCCTGACCATTGGCTTTCCGGCTATGCTTCAGGGCCATTACGAGCATATTTTTGTACTGCTCTTCTCGCTGGTCTTCGGAGCCATCGGTCTCCTGGACGACTGGAAAAAGATCCGTCAGAAGCAGAATACAGGGCTCTCGACACGGGCTAAATTTGCTCTGCAGCTGGTTGCGGCCCTGCTGTTCCTTTTTGTCATGAAGAAGATCGGCTTCCTGCACAATGTGCTTTACCTGCCTTCTTCCGGGAAGGAAATTCCGCTGCCGGCATGGTTGTTCGACGTTTTCGCTGTTTTTGTAGTCGTGGGTACCGTAAACGCGGTGAATATCTCGGATGGTGTAGACGGACTGGCAGCGGGAACCTCCATCCCCGTGTTTCTGTTTTTCGTGTTTGTGGCTTTTGCCTGGGGGAGAGAGTATCTGCAGCTCGGGCTGTTTGCCTCCGCCATGGTCGGCGGTCTGATGGGTTTTCTGGTCTATAATTTCAACCCGGCCAAGGTGTTCATGGGTGACACCGGCAGCCTGTTTCTGGGAGGAGCAATTGCAGCACTGGCATTTGCCTATGATATGCCCTTGATTCTGGTTATTCTCTGCGTCATGTTCATCGTCGAGACGCTTTCGGATATTATCCAAGTGGGTTATTTCAAGCTTACGCATGGGAAGCGTGTGTTCCGTATGGCGCCATTCCATCACCATCTTGAAATGGGCGGATGGACAGGCAGAAAGTGGAAGGAGAAAGAGCTGTTTATTCTCTTCACCGGTGTTTCTCTGCTGTGCATGGTACTCTCCTTCCTGGTTGTACTTGACAGATTCTGACAAGTACATGAAAAGCATATCGTCCGCTCCCGCCCCCTCGGGGGCGGGAGTATGGTCACTACAGTCTGATGAGGCGGCAGTATGAAAATTGTTTTGACCTGCGGCGGCACCGCAGGACATATTAACCCGGCCATAGCGGTTGCACAGCGGTTGAATGAGCTGATCCCTGACTGCGAAATCCTTTTCATGGGCGCAGAGGGAAAAATGGAAATGGATCTTGTCCCTCGCGACGGTTTTCGGATCCTGCCCCTGAAGGTCACCAACCTGAGTCGAGGCCATCATCTTGAGGATGTCGGCCACAATCTTGTTTCCCTGAAAAATGTAATAGACGCCGGCCGCGAAGCAAAACGAATTCTCAAGGAGTTTCAGCCGGATGCCGTTCTGGGTACAGGCGGCTATGTGTGCTATCCGGTTTTGCATGAAGCGTCCAAACTGCATATTCCCACTCTGATCCATGAGAGCAACGCGTTGCCCGGACTGACGACAAAAATGCTGGCAAATACGGTCAGCTGTGTTATGCTGGGTTATCATGAAAGCGCCAGACACTATCCCGGTGTTACCGATTTGCGCGTCACCGGGACCCCGGTCCGCGGGAAATTCTGCATGTACACGAGGGAAAAGGCAAGGGAAGAACTGGGTATCGCACCGGATATTCCACTGGTTGTATCCATGTGGGGTTCGCTTGGCTCAGGCCATATGAACGATATCATCGTGAAGATGCTGCCGCTGATGAAGGGACAGAAGGATTTCTGCATGATCCACGCTACCGGAAGCTATTATCACCGTTCAGTCACTGACAGACTGAAGGCCGCTGGTATTAATCCTGCCGACAGCAGTACCGAGCTGCGCGAATATATTTTTGATTCCGAACGTGTTCTGTCTGCGGCGGATCTCGTAATCTGCCGGGCCGGTGCCTCTACCCTGTCCGAACTCAGCAGTACCGGGAAGCCCGCTCTGATTGTGCCTTCTCCCAATGTAACGAACAATCATCAGGAAAAAAACGCTCGGCTTGTTGAATGCGCAGGCGGTGCAAAAGTGCTCCTGGAAGGGGAGTTCGATGAGGAGAAGTTTCTGGAGGAGATACGCAGCCTGCTCTTTGATAACGAGAAGCTCTCCGAAATGTCGAAGGCGATGCACAGCCTTTCCGTTCCGGATGCGCTGGATCGGATAACAGACGCTGTTCTCGAATATGCCGGAAAAAGCGAAGAAAAAAAATAAGCTTTTCCTAATGAAAAACATATGTTATAATAAACAGACTGCGAAAACGCAGTCTGTTCCGTTTTGAACGGCGCGGCAGGATCGGAGCCGGGGACCGGAACGGAAACCGATTCTGTTTTATGTGTGAGGACGGAGAAACCGTGGCGACGAAAAACTGGGTAGAAAAACTGAGCCTGTCTGCTTTTGCCGATGAAGAGCAGGCAGAGTTTCTGCGCGCCCGGCGCAGGGGATTCAGCCGCCCGCTGATTTTTGTCGTTGTCATTATCGCCTCCATCTTTTTCCTGAGTCTCTTCTTCCGTGTAGAAGATATTCAGGTCGAGGGAAATACTCACTATACCGACGAGGAAATCATCCGTGCCATCGATATCGAAGAGGGCGACAACCTCTTTTTCTTCGACCGCTTTGCCGCTACCGGGCGCGTTTTCTCGAAACTGCCCTATATTGAAAAAGTTTCCCTGAAACGTGCTTTGCCGAACCGCATTACCATCACCGTGGAAGAGAGCACGGCACTTGCCTACCTTATCCTCGGCGATGAAGAATGGACCATGGACCACAGCTGTAAAATACTGGGTAAAGCCGCGGAAGGCGAGACAGAGATGCTGATCCCGGTGTACAATTTCGACCCCGGCACTCTGTTTATCGGCGAGCGCCTGACTTCTGCAGACGGAAAGGAAGAACCCGTAGACTACCTGCATGAAATTCTGACTCAGATTGAAGGACGCGGACTGATCCCCGATATTGATCGCGTTGATTTTAAAAATCCGAACAGCCCCGAGATCGTTTATAACGGACGATTTACCTTTGTGCTGGGCGGTTATTCCCAGGTAAGCCAGAAATTTGCCATGCTGTCCGGTGTTCTCGAAACACTGAAAGCCGGCGATGCAGGGGTTATTGATTTGTCCAATGGAAGAACAGCTTATTTCAGCCCGAACTGAGAAAATTACAAAGTGATTACAAAAAAGTTGCCCTAAAATGAAAAAAACTATTGACCTCCGTTGAAAAATGTAATATTATAGGGGACACAGAGTCAAAGAGTTACGCGAATATTGCGTTATTGATTCAGACAGGAGGCACATAGTATGGATTTTAAGGCCGAAGCGGGTCCGGAAAATGTTGTTACGATAAAAGTCGTCGGTGTAGGCGGCGCCGGAAACAATGTTGTAAACCGTATGGTGAAGGATGGGACCCAGGGGGTCGAGTTCATCGCTGTTAATACCGATAAACAGGCGCTTTCCATCTCGAATGCGGATCAAAAAATTCAGATTGGTGAAAAGATTACCCGCGGACAGGGCGCCGGATCTGATCCTGAGGTCGGCAGACGCGCAGCTGAGGAGAGCCGAAACGCCATTACAACGGCACTGGAAAATACCGACATGGTGTTTATTACTGCCGGTATGGGCGGCGGAACCGGAACCGGTGCTGCACCCACGGTAGCGGATATTGCCAAGGAAGCAGGCATGCTTACCGTCGGCGTTGTGACGAAACCTTTCAAGTTTGAAGGAAAACGACGGATGGATCAGGCGAATGTCGGGATCAAGGAGCTGCTTGGCAAGGTTGATTCCCTGCTGATCATTCCGAACGATCGCCTGAAATATGCGACCGACCAGAAGGTTACGCTTGCCAATGCATTTGAAATTGCCGATGATGTTCTGCGGCAGGCTGTGACCAGCATTTCCGACCTCATTAAGAATACCGGTTTCATCAATCTTGACTTTGCCGATGTTACCTGTATCATGAAAAATGCCGGCTATGCACATATGGGTGTTGGCCATGCTGCCGGCAAGGGCAAGGCGGAAGAGGCGGCTCGTCTCGCGGTTGCAAGCCCGCTGATGGAAACCTCTATCAACGGTGCGCATGGCGTGCTGATCAACATTACCGGTTCTTCCGACATGGGCCTCGAGGATGTCGAAGCAGCTGCGGATCTGGTTCAGGAAGCGGCACATCCCGATGCCAATATCATTTTTGGCGCCAGTTTTGACGAAAGCATGCAGGATGAAATCCGCGTCACAGTGATTGCAACCGGGTTTGAGTCGGGCAGTGCGCGGATGAAGACGCCGGAGAGAGTGCCTGCGGTTCAGCCGGAACCGGCTGCCCCGGCAGCACCAGTCACCCCGGCTGCTCCGGCAGCAGCCGCGCCAAGTGTACCGCCCGTGTTTAAGCCTGCATCCACTATGCAGCCTGTTGTACCGAATCAGGTTCCCGCTGCGCCGAAAGAACCGGAGATTCCGGATGCTCCGCCGGAAGAGGATCCTTTTGACAGCATTTTTAAGATTTTCAATACCAAGTAATCCGGCATGCACTCTCGGATGAGAGGCTGCTGCTTGCACAAAGGAAAGCTCCTCCCCTGCGGAGGAGCTTTTGTGCAGTATTCGGAGGAAACCCGGAACAGCCTGATGTCCCGGATGGCAGTAACGGAGGAAGACGTTTGTGATTCTGGCAAAGCGCTTATTGAATATTCTGGACGGGATGCTGTCCTTCATGATGGGTGTTCTGCTGCTTGTCACGGTTGCCTGGACCTGCTATGCGCTCTGGGACGGGTACCAGATCATGCACGATGTGCAGGAAACCCGGGAGGCGCTTCAGGCACTGAAACCGACGACGGATGAAAACAGCAGCGGTGAGGAAAGCGTCGGTTTTCTTCCCCTGCAACAGATGAACGGGGATGTCTGTGCCTGGCTGACTCTGGAGAATACAGCCATCGACTATCCCGTAGTCCAGGGCCAGAACAACGAAGAGTATCTTTCCAAAGGGGCGGACGGAACATTTCATCTCGGCGGCAGCATCTTCCTCGATTTCCGAAACAGCCGGGATTTTGACGAGTCCTACTCCCTGCTGTACGGACATTTCATGGCGGACAGCGGGATGTTCGGCGATCTGATTTGTTACCGGGACGCGTCATTTTTTAAGAACAACCGGCAGGGCCTGCTGCTCCTGCCGGACGGGAACCGGGTGCTTCATGTGGCCTGCTGGATGCAGGCATCGGAGTCGGAGCCACTGATTTTTGATCCAGAATATGCGGCGCAGAACCGTACACAGCTTCTTGATTATGCAGAAGCGCACGCAGAGCAGATGGATCCGGAGGAAATACAGGGCCTGCGAAACAGAACGGAACCCATACTCGCAATGACGACCTGCACGGAAGAACCTTCAGACGGACTGAGGATGGTTGTTCTGGCGCGAATGGAGGAAGCGGTATGAGCAGACGGACTGCTTCAGAACAGCGCGAAAATAAAAAAACAGTTCTGCAGTCTCTCCTGCATGTATTATCGATAGTCGTATGCTTTCTGATTCTTTTCGGGTTTGTGCTTCTGCCGTGGCGTGTGAAGGGACAGGACATGTCTCCGAGCATTCGGGACGGCGATCTGGTGGTGGCGCTGCGCCTGAAAAAAACCTTTCACAGGAACGATGTCGTCATCTATCAGGCGGAGGGAGGGCGTCGGGTCGGCCGCATCGCGGCGAAGGAACAGGATACAGTAGATGTTACGGATGAAGGCAGGCTGCGGGTAAACGGTTCCCTGCAGACAGAATATAATTTCTATGAAACAAAAGAAAAGAGCGAGAAGCTGTCATGCACCGTGCCGGAGGGATGCGTGTATATCCTCGCGGACAACCGCTCGGCCTGTCTTGACAGTCGCGATTTCGGGCCGGTTCCAGTGGGGAAACTGGAAGGAATCGTTTTTGGACTTTTCCGAATCAGGGATTTCTGACAAATGAGGAAACATCAATGTGGATTGCAGATAAATGGAAAGACTACGAGCTTCTGGACTGCTCGCATGGCGAAAAGCTTGAGCGCTGGGACAAAGTATGGCTGGTTCGCCCGGATCCGCAGGTGATCTGGGATACCCCCAGAACAAACCGGCACTGGGAAAACAAAAATGCGCGCTATATCCGAAGCGAAACGGGCGGCGGCACATGGGAAAAGGGAAGCCTCCCCGAGAACTGGGACATGCACTATGGTGACCTGACCTTCCGTGTCAAACCTATGAACTTCAAGCACACCGGACTGTTTCCCGAGCAGGCTGCCAACTGGGACTGGGTGATGGACAAAATCCGCCATGCGGGAAGACCAGTCCGAGTCCTGAATCTGTTTGCCTATACCGGGGCGGCGACCGTCGCCTGCCTGAAAGCAGGTGCCGAGGTATGCCATGTGGATGCGGCAAAGGGAATGGTAGCCTGGGCGAAAGAAAACGCTGCAGCAAGCGGCGTCAGTGACCGGCCCGTGCGATGGATCAGCGACGATTGCCAGAAATTCGTGGAACGTGAAATCCGGCGCGGCCGGAAATACGACGCATTGATCATGGATCCGCCTTCCTACGGACGGGGGCCGAGCGGTGAGATCTGGAAACTCGAGCAGAACCTGTGGCCTTTTGTATCACTATGTGCCGGCGTGTTATCCGACACCCCGCTCTTTGTACTGATCAATTCCTATACGACCGGTCTGTCTCCATCGGTACTCAGCTATGTCAGCTGCTGTGTTTTCGGAAAACGATTTGGCGGCCATGCAGAAAGCCGTGAACTTTGCCTGCCGGTGACTGAAAGCGGCCTGTATCTCCCGTGCGGGGCCAGCTGCCGGTATGAGTTTTCATGATGGGACAGGAAATCCAAAGCAAAAGAGGCTCGCCTGCTGCGAGCCTCTTTTGATGATTCAGGGATCCGGTTGTCTGCGGCAACGCAGAAACAGGCGATCCTCTTCTTCTTCGACCTGGAGATCGGTAAAACCGTGCTTTGTGAGCAGCATATTCAAATCAGGCAGGGAGTGGGCATATTCAATATGCTCTTCTCGACTTCTGCGCCAGAACTGTCCTTCCCGGGAGAAAAGGTCCATTCCGTAAACAAGTGCCCCAAGCCCGGAGTCATAGTCTGCGCGCCACAGGCAGAAGACATCGTCATCCTCATCGACAAAGGTGTCACCGTCAAGTGCAGCCAGATAGGAAGGGCTGCGCAGGTCAAACAGGAACAATCCACCCGGGCGGATAAACAAAAACAGCCGACCCAGCATGGCATCCAGTATGTCAGGGCTGAGATAATTGACTGCTTCCAACGAACAGAAAGCCGCGTCAACTGTTCCGTAAAGATCCAGCTCTCCCGCATCCTGCAGCAGAAACAGCGGAGGAACCGGAAGAGCGGCACATTTTTCCCGAGCCACCATCAGCATCTGTTCAGATCCATCAACCGCAATCATCTCATACCCGCGCTTTGACATTTCCAGGGAAAGACTGCCTGTACCGCAGCAGAGATCCAAAAGCAGATGAAAGCTTCC
>JAEEGL016365329.1_pt1 | contig 12941 bp, 5 predicted proteins | sample 9134231 | NCBI WGS metagenome assembly JAEEGL01 (sample SAMN16246548, study PRJNA631951) | gut metagenome | biome: gut microbiome; feature: rumen; material: fiber-attached | host: Bos | place: Iran: Karaj | collected 2018-10 | reverse complement strand
TGGCTTAGGGTGTTCTGGATGAAAGAGCCCAGCCACACAGGGTCTGGAGCCAGTTCGAGTACAAAACCAGAGACGCTATAGGTCATCTCCAGGTACAGGGGGATGAAATAAAACCTGTCGTTGTCCTTCCAGTCATCGAAGTGGGCGTAAATCTCATTGGAATTACGGCAGAAGGGCTTGGTGAGGAGCCGCTGCTCCTCGGTAGGGCGCAGTGCGCTCTTCTTGAAGAATTTGTTTCCGTCCATGATACAGACTTTTTTTGATTGAACATCCGCATCACTTTACCACCGTGGCTTCTGGCTGCTCGGTTGGTGCTCCTCTCGGGAGACTCTTGATGCATGTGCAAATATATATCATTTTTCCCGGATATTCCTGCATTTTTTTGAACTTTCATTTCGCACAGTGTTTTTTTCGCACATTGACGATATGTGTCAAAACAAATACATATCTTTGCGTCGGTGTTTGAAAAGTAGTACCGTTATGTTGTACATCCTTGTCTATCTTCTTTGTGCGATTTCCTTTATCCCGGAAATCTTCAACGAAAAGAAGTAGTTTTCTTTCCGGCACCAATAGCAAAAGCAGAGAATTCTGCTCTCTGAACGATTGAGGAAGGAATCTCCTTCCCGTCACAATTTCCCTTATTTATTAACATACCGACAGCGGGCCCAATGCCGAGATGCTGTCAGCGCGCGGACGGCAGCGGCCAGCGGGAACGCTCAGGTGCAAAAACACAATTGCGTTATGCGCTACGATTTAATTGCCTGCTTCTATGAAGGAGCGGAAGACAGCAATCCTGTCTACTCATGTCCTCTTGGAATATATGCGGAGACTCTTTTGGGGGATCTGACCAACCGAGGTTTTTCAGTGGACCCGGACAGTACTCCTGGGTATCTGGACTACATCAAGAAAGATGCTTCAGAGGAAAACCTTCAGGAATTAACCCGTGACGGGTATATCTCAGAAGTCATGGATGTCCTATACTGTGGCAAGGATTTTTGCAGGATTGAAATCCACGCCAGGGAGATCGATGTCATTGATGACGAAGGGACTATCCCTCCCCTTGGGTTTTTCATCAACAAGACGTTCGTTGAATTCTGCAAGACTGAACCACTCAGCCCCGTGTGGTTCATTGACGGAGACCCTTACGAGGCAGACGAGAACACCAGGCGATTCCTCGTCCCACTCAAGAAACTCAAGGACTACTTCGAGGTGCTCACGATGTATGAGGTCCGTGAACGGCTACAGGAGTATTTCGCTAAAGGGAATCCCTGGACGTTCGAAGAGTTGAAGGAATACTTTGAAGCTGGAATCGACGATGCAGTCGATCTTGCTGCAAGGACTTTCTTCGGGCTCAAAGACCTGGATGGCAACCCACAGATTCTTCATGCCCTCGCTGTTGGTATGGCCGGAGAGACCAAGAACGAAAAGATCGTGGGGTTTCTTCACGACGTAGTGGAGGACTCCCCCACTACTTTGGAAGACCTTACAGTGTATGGATATTCAGATGAAGTTGTGGAAGCGATCGGGCTGCTCACCCATGACACGAAGGCAATCTCTTATGATGACTACATCGCAAAGATTGGGTTTTCCGGAAATGATCTCGCCATCAAGGTCAAAATCCAGGATCTGAAGCATAACATAGCCCGCGGCAAGGCCGGCAGGCACAAGACTCTTGTAAAGAAGCATGAGGACGCCCTGGCCGCCCTTCTGGACTACAAGGAGGGACGGGCGCATGTGATAGAAAAGAAATAGGACTCCTACTCCCCTGCCTTATCCCGGTAGTACGGGCTGAGGTTGATAAGCAGTTCCTTGACATGCTCTTCGCTCAGGCCGGACGAGGCGAGCATCTCCAGGAGTTCTTCCTGACGCGGCTGTCCCATGGTGAGCCGGTAGAGCGAGAGCACTTTTTTAAGCCTCTCATAACGCCCGTGGTCCTGGCTCAGGGGGTATTCAAGGATAATACGTTCAACCAGTTTCGAGTGGTCATCCGGGAAGTCCGGAGGAAGACACCAGTACGGGACTATATCCGAGTCGCCGCGCTTGTATTCCTCCCGGGCTTTTTCAAAGATGTCGTCCCAGGTGGGAAGATCCTTGTAGTGTTCACCCAGCCGCTGGCGGATGGAGAGGCACTTGTACCTATTGACACGACCCTCGCGCTGCTCCATGTCCACGGGGTTCGAAGGGAGGTTCCAGTGAAGAAGCTTCCTTGCATACCAGTGGAAGTCGAGTCCCTCCTGACCCACGGAAGTGGTGGTCAGCACGAACGGACGGAACGGCGAGTTGAAGGCATTGCGCAACACAGATGTATGAGCCACGGCCGTGTCTTCCATTTTCGCGTTCGTGAACGGTATGGCCAGGTACGTACGCATGCCGCGCGATACTATTCGCTTGTCTGCATCCTGCATCTCAACGGTGAGCGTTCCGACCTCCATCGGCCCCTGCTCGAGGATGGTATCCCACCGGCCTTCAAGAAGATGGTTAAATTCGTCCAGCACCGCTTGAAGGTTTCCTTCGACGCAGTACTCCAGTATTGCTTCTATGTAGTTATCGGCACCCTTCGCGCAGGTCAGGTCGACAATCATTGCCGGATCCGGCCTGGAGAACATCTTCACAAAGAAGTCTGCTATTCTGTTCGATAGGTGATAATCCCTGCTCATGCGATAGGCGCAGATAGCGGGTGAGCCGATAGCTGCTGACACTAGGTTCTCAACCGCATCCTCTGGAATCCTTTCGGGTAGGATATCCAGTTGTTCGCCGTCCAGAAGCCTCATCAGCAGGGTCAGATCCGACATGGCGGTCCGCTTGTCGAATGGGATACCATAGGTGTGTGCAATCTCATTCACCCTGGTCTTCACCAATGGGGTGATAGCAGCACGGATATCCTTTATGTCCATGCCCAGAGTATCCTCGGGGTTGTACAGGGAAGCCAGCCACCCGGAGACATATAGCAGGGGGTTCTCACCCGGTTTGAACTTATTCAGTCTGTTAGCGCCGTAACGGGTCTTACTCTTCTTCTCTTCCGCCTTGTAGTAGTTACCCGGACGTTTGCCCTGTGCCCAGAGACCTTTCATGACAAGCCTTTCAGCATTATAGGAGACCATGCAGGACACCATCCTCGGCACCATCTCCCAGGATGAGAACACAAGGGTCTTCGAGAATCCTGCGTTCTTCGCATACAGGCCGTGTGTCTTATAATACGGTCTCGAAGACGGGACCCAGAGAAGACGTTCGGCATTGTATCCCTTGTCGAAAAGCTCGTCACAGAGGTACTGAAGGCGGGCATTCCCAGTGGGCACTTCCCGATAGGCGTCAATCTTCTTAAGAGGCAGATACAAGAGGTCCCAACTGCGTTTCCCTACCTTCTGAAGGTTATCCCGCACGAACCCTTTCAGTTTATATCGGTCCATGAAGGACATAAGATAGGGTGAGGACTTGACATAGTCCATCGGCATGGTGCGGAATTCACGCTTGGACGCTACCTCATTGACCTCATCCAGAAGTGTTCTCGCCTCGAAATATGACTTAATATCTTCCGGGGATACCTCCAGCGGAACACGGACGGTGTTCACTCCACCGGTGTTGAAGCGCTCCGTGCGGCACATCATTCCATAAAGAGCATCTTCCGCCCCGCACTTTGCTACCTTCACCACATCGAAAGTATCCTCGCTAATATGCGAGAGCGCGATATTGTATCGCTTCCAGGAATCGTCGAACGCCTCGGAGTTCGCAGCATCGCTACCCTCCTGCAGGAACCCCATCAGCTGGCGGAAGTCAGAGAAGTGCTCATCCGTGCCACTCTCGGTGAGCTCATCGAGGGTCGTATAAGGCTTGTAAGGAGTAGCGGAGAGCAGAAGGACCTTCGTTCCAGGGTCCGAGAAGAATTTCTTCGCGAGCAGGCTCTGCTCATTATCCCCCATCAGAAGGTTCTTGAAGCGCTGGAACTCGTCCATGATGACAAGATCCGGCTCCAGCTGGTCAAGGGATATCTCTGCGAAGACGCGGCGAAGCCCTGATATAATCCTAGACTGATCCGCCCATTCGGGAATCTGGCCGGTTTCGGCAAAAGTCTTCAGCTGGGAGAGCTCTCCCCCGCCGAGGGCCCTTAACGCAGTCAGCATGCGCTGCCGGTACTCATCACCCAGGGCGGTCACCTGGTCACGATACCATTTGAGTATACCTGGCCAGCGCTGCGGGCTAACATTGCAGCGGAAGAAACGCTGAAGATAACGCACTAAGGCCTTGTCCGAGAACTCGTCCAAGCCCTCCAGAAGGACGCATATGAGCGCCCTCTCGTTGGATATGCCGGTAGATGACCGGAAATCAAATGACGTGGACGGAGTGAGAGGGATTATGACCTCGGGCATGCGCCCTTCCTTCTCATCACGGGATTTCACCTCCTGGAGCTTTCGCTCAGCTGCGAAGTGCTGCATCGAAAGGCGGCTTTCGGTAAAGTCCAGCGCGGAGGCAATTCCCAGTTTCTCTATGTTCTGCCGGGCAATATTGATGTTTGAGCAGACGTAAACCACACGGTAGAAGTCATCATGCATCACCTCACGCTGGTATTCACGCATAAGGGACACGACACTTCTCGCGACGATGGTCTTCCCAAGGCCCACCTCGTCGGCAAGCAGAACCCTGCGGTGCGGGTTCTCCGGATCGGTAAGCAGCGAGAAGATATGCTGTGCCGTGGCCTTCTGGAAGTCCATGGCTCCGGTAAGGATTATGTTAGGACTCTCCATCATCTGCGAACCGATTTTACTGCCTTGCACATCATCCTGTACAGCGAATCAAATTCCTCCGGAACGACGTCGGCGGGCAGGCTGTCAACGAAAGTGCGTATATCATCGAATGTATCCGGATCCTCGTATGCCTGACGGAGCATACTCTCGTAGACGGCCGCAAAGGCCACGTCCTCCCCCTCTCCTTCACCGGAACCGGTGGGCAACGAACTGCTCATTGCCCTGTCGATGACATAGGACGCCTTGCTTTCAGAGAGAAGGAACGATATGCAGTCCATGAACTGTGAGCGCGAACCGATGACCTGACGGCATATCTCGTCGTCTCGCTCCGAGGGGATGCCCCTGGTGGGGATTTTCACTACACGGCTCAACTCTTCACATTCGACTACATAGAACTCAGTAAGTTCGATAAGGGACAAGCCTTCAAAACAGACCTGCCCGGAAGTCAGCTCCGACTTAAGGTCAGGACGCATGAGAGGATAAATTGTCGCAGCATCTTCGCAGGAAGCTAAACGCAGAGCTACAGAGTAACGCCCCTCCTTCTGCTCGTCCGGCATCACGGTGGCGTCCTTAATGGACGCTATTACACGCCTTAGCGCCAGGGACTGCTGATACTCGAGCTGAGCATCGGAGGCTCCGACAGGAAGCCCTATCATCTGCGAGAACCGTTTTTCAGCATCATCCGTAAAATAGGACCGGAAGTCATAGAAGCTCGTCCTATTCGGGCGGAACCGCAGGCGCAGCAGGAACTCTACGTTCCGGTCGAACCCTCCCTGGGTAGCGTTGGTGGAGCCCAAGTAGAGATAGTGTTCGCTGTTCTCCCGTGGAGTCGAGAAATACATCTTTGCATGCAGATCGACACTCTCGTCGAGGTCGTTATCTATCATCTGGGGATTCATCGTCCAGATGTTCTCCTGGCCAAACAGTTCGACTGCTTTTTCTATTATAGAGTCCTCACGGGTAAGAAGGAACCGGTTGCGAACGGTAGAGAAGCTCTCCAGAGTTCTGTCATCCAGGAACGGAGACACTATCACTGCGTCCCTGGACTCGGTTGTCAGTCCCCGAAGGGTTTCAACTCCGGAGTAATCCGGGATTCCCATAGGGAGGAAGTCGTAGTCATCGTATGCGGAGCCTTCAGTCTCGAAAGCGCGAATGCAGCGGATATCCTCAATCAGGTGGCCTATCTTCGTCCTTTTCCTGGAATCCGCCTTACTCGCGAGGTACTCAAGGAAAGCGCACAGAGGCTCATGCTTCGCCTGAGCCGCCTTGCTGGCTGGCTTGTCGCCGACGTGGCCGTCAAGGACGCATACGCAGTCAAGGCTGCCGTCCTTGGTAAGGTTCCGGCTCATGATGATGACCTTCACTTTTGAGTCCCCGGCGAGGTTAGTCTCCTTAACCACCCAGACCTTCGGGTGGAAGTTTACTATCTGGTTCTTCCTGCGGGAGGCATTGACCGAGAAGACGCTGCCTTCCATAAGGGCATAATAGACTTTCCTCGTCTGAGGTGGCACCTTGATGTCCGAGAAGTTGCAGAATACCGCCAGACGGTCTGAACAAAGGCGCAGTGCAGAGAAGATATACGCGACGGACTTCTTCATCACCTCATCCGGCTCTTCCAGGAATCCCAGGGAGAACGGGAGCGAGATGAACGTATCGAGGTCCAGCGAATAGGTTGTCCCTATTGCGAAATCCACCCTGTAATCGGGATCACGCAGACTGCGGCCGAAAACGACATCCTGGGTCTTAAAGTTACTCATCTGCCAGTCCTCCCAGGATTTCGTTAACGAGCGTGCGGACGGTTGCCCATCTGAACTCGACCTTGTAGTTATGTATGGGGGCATCGGGGTTGTAATGGAAGCCGCCCTTGCCGTTGGCAATCTTAAAACGGCTCCCTTTGATGCGTCTCTCCCGTTTGGGAATGAGAAGGTCAAGCCCCGCCCAGTCTTTCTTGTCCAGCAGATCTATCGCTTGTATACAGAATGGGATAGAACCATTGTCGTTTATCCGGATGCCGGACACAGAATCCAGCATGGCGTCTCTCTTCGAGATGAACTCCGTATCATACCAGTTCTGGAAGCGGGCATAAACGTCCGCGTCCGTCTTATCGCTGTAAAGCCAGTTATAGTACAGGAAGAGTCCGTCAACCAAATCCGAGAACCGGGCGGCTTTCCTGGCATCTTCCTGGAGTTTTGCTGGGAGCGCTCCACTGAAACCGGCAAGGAACGCCTCGAACGTGGGGACTTTGTTCCCATCAAGAGTAATCTTGTTATCCAGGATGTAATGCAGTAGTGAATCCTTGCAGGCTGGAGCCTCAAGGATATGGTTGCGGATAAAACTGGCCTCGTTAGGAGTCAGGTCTAGGGAGCACTCAGTTAACCAATCATATTCCAGATCGGAGGGACACACGCAGAAGGAGAAAATGGAATCCCTGTCTTCCGAGTCTCCCTGCTCCTGATCATTCGCGGAGAGCTTCACCGGGCGCTCGTGGTATTTCCTGGAGGCATGATAGATTGCGTCCTCTATGTTCTCCGTTCGGACAATCCCGTAGGTCTGAAGGGCCATCCCGTAGATGTACATAGGATCGTACTTCACGAACGCCCCGCTGCGCAGGGCATCACTTCCGGTAATACCCGGAGCACCGGGAGATCCCTCGCAAAGGCGTCGTGTCAGTTCTATCTCCATCCTGCGAATGGCTGCCCTGACATCTTCAAAATGCAGATACTTGTTCTTTACGGCTTCCCTGTAGAGAAGCGGCATCAGGGAGAAGTACTTCGCATGCTGATGCAGGGAGGATACTCCCGGGAAAAGGAGGTCAGAGTAATGGTCTCGGATTCGTCCTACGCCCAGTTCGTCGATTGCACCGCCCTCAGAGATCTTGCTGAGGACGGCCAGATACTTTTTCTGGTCAGAGCGGTCAAAATGGACGAAACCTAGGAGCATTTAAAAGCTTTCAAGAACTGTCGCCACACACTGGCGTCTCTTGATTTACAAAAATAATAAAAATATCATTACTGAAAGGCCTTCTAATGATAGTCTTTGCATATAAAAGCCAACAAATGTATAATATGTGTTTGACAAATAGCGTCGCATATTCAAGGTAATTTCATATATTTGTAGGTATTATACAGACGAAGGGCTTGTTGCGATTGGACTGATAACGGCTGAAGTATCAATGTTAGTATAGAATCTTGGATTGTTTCAGCCATATTACTAAGAAGAATGGCCCTATTTTTTTTAAAGAACCAATTATTATTAGACCTGTGCTATGAGTACTCGCTTTTTTAACAACAACACGGGGCACACTTTATTTGACAAATTGACTGGGATAATGCAGGACAATCCTGATTATCTCAAACAGTTTTTTGCTGTTGTTGGCTATTTCCGTTCATCCGGTTATTTTAAACTCCGAAAACAACTCGGTGATATTTCCATAATAAAAGTACTTGTTGGCATTAACATCGATGATATTTTTCGCAAGCGGAATAAAGCTATTTTAGGCTTCAAGAATGCAGAAGAAGCTAAAAAAGTATATAGTGAGGATTTCCGTCAAGATATTCTTGATGCGAAGTATGCGCCCGAGATAGAAGAGGGCATTCTTCAAATGTGCAAAGACCTTTCTGAAGGTCGCCTGAAAATGAGAATCAGTCCCGACAGGAATCTTCATGCGAAGTTCTATTTATGTCTACCCAATGAGTACTCTGAGAATAAAATGGGTTGGGTAATCATGGGTTCATCTAATATTTCCGACTCTGGGTTAGGCACAAGTCAATCTCCTAGATACGAATTGAATATCGCATTGCAAGACACTCAGGATGTCGCCTTCTGCTATGAAGAATTTCAAAAGCTGTGGGCCGAGGCTGTTGATATCACTCTTGATGATATTGAATCATACAAGACTAAGACCTATTTGGGTTATCAGCCCACGCCTTATGAGCTTTACATGAAAGTTTTAATAGATTCTTTTGGGGATCAAGTAGAAGAGGATTTTAACATACAGCTCCCGGAGGGCGTCTTAGATTTAAAGTATCAAAAGGATGCCGTCATTCAGGGTTATCAGATGATTATGAAACATAATGGTCTGTTTTTAGCTGATGTTGTCGGTCTTGGCAAAACCGTAGTCGCGACTATGATTGCCAAACGCTTTATTGAAGCCAACGGTAAAAACACAAGTGTACTTGTCGTTTATCCACCTGCTGTTGAAGAGAACTGGAAGGACACATTCAAATTGTTCGGTATTGCAAAGCGCGCTCAGTTTGTAACCAATGGTAGTTTAAGTAAGATTCTTGATGGTGCTCAACAATATAAGTCTAAGGAAGAGTTTGATTTAATTATCGTTGATGAAGCTCACGGATTCCGTAGTGACGGTTCTGGAAAATACGATGAACTGCAGAAGATATGTAAATCTGATTGCATTAATGGCGGTCTGCTTGGCAGCACGCACAAGAAGGTGATTTTGTGCTCCGCAACACCTTTGAATAACCGTCCTGATGACTTAAAGAATCAATTACTTCTTTTTCAAGATGCTGCGAACTGCACAATTGACGGTGTATCTAACATTAACACCGATTTTTCTGTATGGACAGCAACATACAAGAAATTAATGAAAGAACGTTCCATTCGCGATGTAACAAAAGAAGTTGATGCTATTTATGACAGTATTCGCGAAAAATATATCGACAAAGTAACCATACGTCGTACACGTCATAACATTTTGAATGATCCCGATTACGCCAAAGATTTAAATGCGCAGGGGATAGTGTTTCCTCAGATTCTGCCGCCGAAGGATCTTACTTATGTCATGGATGAGGACACGAGTAATCGTTTTTATAAGACGCTTCAAGTCCTTACCGATGATGAGATTGAAGGGCATCTTTATTATGCCCGATATCGTTCAATCGAATTTCTAAAACCGGAATACAAAAAGAAATATAAGACTCGAGCCGATCAAATTGCCCAGACCTTAAAAGGCATATATAGGGTCCATATGGTTAAACGATTGGAGAGTAGTTTCTTTGCATTTAAACAGTCTCTTCGTACACTCCTTCGTATCACCGAGGACATGCTAAGAATGATGGATGAAGACAAAGTCATTATCCTTTCCGATTTCCGTGTCAAAGATATGATGGCAAAAGGTGTTGAATTAGACACCATTATTGACAAAGCGATAGAAAAAGGATATATCGAAAGTGATATCGTTTATTCAGCAGATGCATTTGTTCCAGAGTATCGTACCATGCTGGAAAGCGATTGTGCTTCTCTGCGCGCCCTTGTCGCTGATTGGGATATGGAGGAGGAGGATCCAAAATTCGACGAGTTCCAGCATAATCTTGATCATCAGTTTATGCTGCGCCCCTTAAATAAAGAAGGGAAACTGGTCGTTTTCTCTGAGAGCGTTGACACTCTTGGTTATCTATTTGAGCGTTTAAAAGGACTTGGCCGTACAGATGTTATCATGATTACATCTCAGAGCCGGGCAAAAATGATTAACACCGTCAAGGAGAATTTTGACGCGAACAGCAAAGAAAAAAAGAATGATTATAGTATTATTCTAACGTCAGATGTCCTTGCAGAAGGAGTGAACCTTCATCGCTCTAATGTGATTGTTAATTATGATTCTCCGTGGAACTCTACCCGACTTATGCAACGTATTGGTCGAGTCAATCGAATTGGGTCTGTTGCTGATAAGATACATAATTACATGTTCTATCCGTCGCAGCAAGGCGATAATGAGATTCAGCTTTACAAGAATGCTCTAATCAAGCTTCAGGGTTTCCATTCTGCTTTTGGTGAGGATGCTCAGATATATTCCAGAGAGGAAATTGTTAAGGAATTCCAAATGTTTGACAGCAACGTCAAGGATATTGTTGATAAGAAAATTGCTCTTCTTCGAGAAGTTCGGGATTTATATAACAATGATAAAAAACTCTACAAGAGAATTAAGTCTCTTCCCATGAAGAGTCGCGTCATGCGTGACACTGGTAGACACCAAAAAGAATCAATTGTTTATGTTTCTTCATCTATAAAAACGGAGTTTTACAGCGTCACGGATAAAACAATTGCTCCTGTTGATTTCTTAACTGCCGCCTCTATTTTAAAAGCAGAACCTAAAGAGAAGCCGGCAGTTCTCGATGAACCAAATAGGCACTACGAACATGTTGAGCGCGCCTTAAGTGGTTTTGTAAATCGCGTCGATGAGGCTCGAGATGATTTTCATGTCGAAGCTAAAGACCTGAATATGACGGCTAAGATTGCGCGGAAATTCCTTGTAACAATCAAACAAATATTTACAGACGAAGGTATTAATAAAGATGCCGACCTGCTTCTTGCATACGTCACTGAAGGGAAATATGCGCGGCTCCCAAGACGACTGAAAGAACTTGCCGGGAAATATCAGAATATTCGGCAAAATATGGTAGACGACGAGTATAATCTTCAAGTCACCCTATCTAAACTTGTTGACGAATACAAGACTTCGACCGCAGATGAGCACAGAGACGCCCAAGTGGTTACCGAGCCAAGAATAATCATATCAGAAACTTTCAACTAGCATATTATGCGCTTTACAGAAAATGAGCTTCGGAAGCTATTTCAGCATCCATTCAACCAAGAAGACTGGACTACTTTTCTTAATGGCTTTTTGGCGGGGTCCAAATTGCGTTCAGTTCCGGAAGCGTTTCATACACCTTCGGATAATGAAAAAGGGCTTTTCCTCGGAGACTATAACACTTCTGATCACTATCGTATTGGTCTTTTCCAATTTGACGTCACTGCAAAATCCATTGCCAAGAAAAGGGTGGGATTGAGAAATCTTGTGCGCACTCTCATTAATCCCAATTGGGGCGAATTTGACGCGGCGTTGGCTGTATTTGTTTCTGAAACTGACTGGCGTCTTTCATTTATATGCGATATCAAAGAAGAGAAAACTGCGCCGAAGCGTTATACTTACGTTTTCGGAGAAAAGGATTTGTTATATCGCACCCCTGTTAAACGTCTGCTCGATATTAAAGATGATGTATCGTTCGCTGCTCTAAAAAAGGCTTTCTCCGTAAAAGAGCTTTCCGATGAGTTTTTCGATGAGTATCGAGACATATATGCTGATTTCGTCCAATATATAACTGGCAGTCGATATGTAAAAAAGACTCAAGGAGGAGGATATGAACTCCGGTCTTTCCCTAGAGAACCACAGAATAAAGCATTTTATGATGCTATCGGGCAAGACGATAAACGCGCTCGAGACTTTGTTAAAAAGATAATGGGACGAATCACCTTTTTGTATTTTCTCCAACAGAAAGGTTGGATGTGCGGCGACAAGAACTATCTTTTCCATTTATTTGAATCTTCTAGCGATAAGGATTGCTTTTTAAAAAAAGTACTCGTTCCTCTATTCTTTGGTGTTCTTAACACAAAACCGGAAAGTCGAAAGATTGTTTTTAAAGAACATGGCTGGAACGATGAGCTAAGGAAAGGATGGGAAACTATCCCCTATCTTAATGGTGGTCTTTTTGAGCCAGACGAAGAAGACAAACTGGTAGACCTTTGCCCCACCCATATTTTTAGGCAGCAGGATTTTGAAAAACTGTTCAAATTCTTCAGCCACTATAACTTTACTATCGATGAGAATGATCCCTCTGATGCAGAAGTTGGGGTTGACCCTGAAATGCTGGGGAAAATATTCGAAAGCTTGCTTGAAGACAACAAGGATAAAGGAGCATTCTATACACCCAAAGAGATAGTATCTTTTATGTGTCAACAGGCACTTATATCCTATCTTATCAACAAAACTAAGATTGAAGAGACGCGTATTCACTCTTTTGTTTTGAATCCAGAAGAAACCCTAGATTTATTTAATGATAATGAAAAGTTTAAGTTACTGGAGGCAATCATCAATGTAAAAGTTTGCGATCCGGCAATTGGCTCTGGGGCATTCCCCATGGGCATGTTGAACGAACTAGTCGCATGCCGGATGGCTCTGTTAGGAGAAAAAGGAAATCGCGCTGAGGTTAAGCATGAGATTATTCACAATAATATTTATGGTGTTGATATAGAGAAAGGTGCGGTTGATATTGCACGTTTGCGGTTCTGGTTATCTCTTGTTGTTGATGAGGACAGCCCTTCTCCTCTTCCAAACCTAGATTATAAAATTATGCAAGGGAACTCTCTATTAGAACGGTACTTAAATGTGGATTTGAGCCATCTAATTGA
>JAEEGL013897038.1_pt1 | contig 12941 bp, 14 predicted proteins | sample 9134231 | NCBI WGS metagenome assembly JAEEGL01 (sample SAMN16246548, study PRJNA631951) | gut metagenome | biome: gut microbiome; feature: rumen; material: fiber-attached | host: Bos | place: Iran: Karaj | collected 2018-10 | reverse complement strand
GGCAGATATCTGCGCTGATCTCTTTTTTACGGACATTTGTATTTGAGCTTGGGGCTGTACTCTTCCTGCCGGTACTGCTTGGCGCGGACGGTATATGGTGTTCCGCTGTTTTCGCAGAGCTGATGGCGGCAGTAGCCGGGATCATTTTTATGGCTGCATTGCAAAGAAGGTATCATTATTAAGATAATAATTTGACATTTTGGAACACCATCTTGAAAGTAAAGGAAATGTAATCAATAATAAATAAGATGAGTACCAGTAAACTGTTAGTTTTTGAAAAGCTTCATAATATCCGGGATCTCGGAGGGATGAGGGCTTGCGATGGAAGGAGGATAGTCAGCGGAAAGCTTGTACGCTGCGGAGATCTTTCAGAGTTCTCCGAGCAGGACAGAAAGGCATTTGCCCTGCTTTCAGATACGGTGATCGACTTTCGGACGGACGGAGAGCGTAGAGAGAAGCCGGATATAAAGATACCCGATATCCGTTATCATCACATTCCGGTTCTTGATTCGCTGACGGCGGGGATTACCCGCGAGAAGGCCGCCGACCGGAATGTGTTTTCCAGATTTGGGGCTGATCCGGATAAGGCAAGACGGTATATGTGCGACATGTATCATTCTTTTGCGGAAAGTGATCTCGCCGCAGCCGGGTACGCGCAGTTTATCCGGATTCTGATGAAACCGCACGAAAGGGCTGTTGTATGGCACTGCACGGCCGGGAAGGATCGCGCGGGCATAGGCGCGGCGATTGTTGAAGAGATCCTGGGCGTGGAGAGGAATGCTGTCGTGGACGATTACCTCGCAACAAATAAATACCTGCAGGGAGACATTGCATTTCTGACGGAGTTTGTAAAGTCACAGGCCGGAGAGGACGGTCTTGTGACGGAGGAAGCGCTGAAGTATCTTTTCGGAGCAGAAAGGGATTATATCGAAGAGTATTATCAGACGATAGAGAGCAAATACGGCAGCTTTGGCGGCTTTTTACGGGACGGACTGGGGCTGTCTTGGGAGGATATCCTCCAAATACAGTCACTGTATCTCACATAGTGTCAGTAGTGTAAAAAGCCCGGGGTTGTCGATATGCGGTAATTTTCAGCATTGGTTACGCCATTATCCTGCTGTTCTTTCTGAATGGCATTCTGGGTATTGTCCGGGCAGTCAACGGGAAGATTTATGATAAGAATTTCTTTTTTACAACAGCAATGCCAAAATAAGGAATGATTTTATGAAGCGTGATATTATAAAAGTAATCGAATCAAGAAAAGGACATCTTGACGATCGTGTCAGGCGGGACTATATCAGGAACGGAATTGCAACGATTCCATGCCAGATTTCCAGTTACAGTGATCTGATCAGTCCATACAGTGTTAAAGGGCATTTTGAGACCCTGAATCCGGATCTTATTGATTATATCAAGGAAGCTGCCGAACTGACGCCAGATGAGTGCCCGCTTGTTTTGAATATTATCGGGGACTGTCTGTCACAGGAGGAGAAAAAGTCCATTGAGGAATTGATCCTTGATGATGCTGCTTATAATCTCGGAATGGTAGAAAAGGTAGAGAAACGCCATACGCGGGTTTTTTCCATTATGTTCATCGGCCTGCTTATTTTAGTGATCATACTCTTTCTTACAAGATTCCTGGTTGATGAAGTGCGCGAGTTATTCTTTGTTCCGTTCTATTTTATGGGAGATACCCTGTGTGACTATCTGTTCCTGACCGGATACGATCTCCGCAGGGACAGGAGGCAGGCCGGAAGGCTCGCAAGCATGAAGGTCGTTTTTTCCGATGAGTATGAGGAGCCGAATTATATGGACGGCGACGCTGACAGATTGTATTCTGAAATTGAAAAGGATGTGATGGAAACGATCAAAGAGGAGCTGAAGGGGGAGCTTAAATGAAAAAGCTGTTTACGATTGATGATTTCATGGTTGCGTTCATTTCCGCGCTGGGATATGGCTTTGGTGAGACCGTTGCGAGGCTTTCTGGCTGCTCGGAGGCTATGTGTATCGTAGCCTGCTTTGCTGTCGGAATTGCGTGCGAGGAGATCATAAGTGCAATAGTCTTCAGTAAAGCTGATTATTCCGGGCGATCAGCCCATGCGCTGAAGCGCGTTCAGCGCACGGGAATCGCTGTTTAGGAGTGTGTGAAGAAATCTCTGTAAAAAGGATTTCCTGTGATAGGTTTTATGCCGGCGGGCAGACTGAATGGGGTTTCAGGCCCGCATGGCGGTTAGCTTATATATAAATCATGCTTGATCTGTATGTCAAGAACGGGCGGGGCTTCCCGCCCGTTTTGCATAGTTCCTGCGGCACATCGATCCGCATGGGGCCGTAGCTCGAGTTCACAGTCTTTTCCTTATAGCCGTTCCGGCAATCGTCGGAATCTGACCGCTCAGACTTTTCATAGCCCAGATGGTCATCCATTTCTGCTTCCATCATCTCTTTGATGGTGCCTCCAAGCAGGTCTTTAAGTGCTTCCTGAATATCTTCCGCAGTTTCAATGTCATACTCCTGCAGGAGTTGCTGGATGATCTGGCGCTTTCCTTCCGTCATCTGAACTTTGTGGATCGGTTTCTTTTCTTTCCTTGCCATCATAAAAGGCCTCCTGTGATCAGTGTATATCACAGGAGACCCTTTAGGAATCACTTATTCGTTTTTACAGATAATCTTTCACACTCTCAAAAAAATAGATGTACCTATTAAAGACAGATATTTACTTACATATTATGAGGCGGCGGCTTATTTTGGAATTGGCATCAACCGCCTTCGGGAGATTTGCAAGGATCCTGCCTGCAGCTTTGTTATTACTACCGGAGAAAAGAAAACCATGGTGATACGTACGAAATTGGAAGAGTACATTGCGGAACACCGTTACATATGATTTCGGGTGAAATTACATGCAGGTAACAATTGGAAATACATTGAAAATTGTTACCTGCTGTGGTATTATTGACGGGTGTTTGAATCTCGGGAAAGGAGAACTGTTGGGTAAAGATTTAAAAGGTAAAGATCTGGGAAAAGGTTTGACGCAACGGAAGTCGGATAAGAGATATGTGGCGAACTATACGAGACGAGATGGCACGCGCGCGATGCGGACGTTTGTCGAATTAAAAGATGCAAAGCAGTGGCTGTCTGATACGATCCATGATGATTCTCATGGAGCAGTCATTGTCTCGGAGGGGATGACGGTTAATGAATGGTTCGAACAGTGGCAGGAACAGCGTGGAAAGCTTGTACGAGCCAATACGATCAGAAACTACAGGGAGAGGTATCTGTCTGATGTGAAGCCTGTTTTAGGGCGTATGCGAATGATGGATGTGAAACCGATCCACTGCCAGAAGGTTCTGAACGATATGGCTACGGCAGGATATGCTGAAGGGACCATTAAACAAACGCTTCTGACTATGGTCACCATGTTTTATGCCGCGTATGAGAACGACATAATCCGAAAATCTCCTGTTACGAAAAGCGGTGTTAAAATGCCGCCGGTGGCAGAAAGAAAACCTATAGATTTCTTTACCATAGAAGAGGAAAAGCGGTTTATCGAGGTTGCAAAAGATTACAGTTATTATGAGCAGTTCCGTCTGATTCTGGAATCCGGTCTTCGCACCGGAGAACTGATCGGGCTGGAATGGAAGAATGTCGATCTTGAAAATCGTATCATTAAGGTTGAAAAGACACTGGAGTTTCGTTATAGTACGCAGGAGTGGAGCTGGGGTCCACCAAAGACCAGACATGGTATCAGGGAGGTTCCGCTGACAAAGACGGCATATGAGATCCTTGGTGGGATAAAAGAACGTGGTGGCTATGCAAACGATAATACTCCGGATGAATTTAAGGATCTTGTGTTCATCAACCGAACAGGCTATCCGACGAAAAACAGCACTTATGATGCTGCGCTTCAGAAAAGGTGTGAGCAGGCCGGTGTGAAAAGGCTGTCAATGCATGATCTCAGGCATACTATGGCTACAAGATTTTGTGAGAACAGCACAAATTATAAGTTCTTAAGCCGGATGCTGGGGCACTCGAGTATTAAGATAACCGTCGATACCTATGTGCATCAGACGGGTAAAAGTCAGGCCGATGAAGCAGAGAGATTTTCGGAGTATCTTGACGGCCTGTTCTTATAAAAGGTAACGGAAATTAACGAAAAGTAACCTTAAGTTGTTACGCAAGTGTTACGTAACAGGATGTTACGAAGGCTGAAAAGTTTGAAAATAAAGGAAAGCAGGTATTATTTATGAAACTGGGCATCGTCGGGCTTCCGAACGTCGGAAAGTCCACACTGTTCAATTCGATCACGAAGGCGGGCGCCGAGTCCGCCAACTATCCGTTCTGCACCATCGAGCCGAACGTCGGCGTGGTGGCCGTGCCGGACGAGCGCCTTACGCTCCTGACCGAGCTCTACCATTCAAAGAGCACGGTCCCTGCCGTCATCGAGTTCGTGGACATCGCGGGACTCGTTAAGGGCGCGTCGAAGGGCGAGGGGCTCGGGAACCAGTTCCTGGCCAATATCCGCGAGTGCGACGCCATCGTGCACGTGGTGCGCTGCTTCGACGACCCGAACATCATCCACGTGGACGGCTCGGTCGACCCGGTGCGCGACATCGAGACCATCAGCCTCGAACTCATCTTCTCCGACCTCGAGGTCGTCGAGAAGCGCATCAGCCGCACCAAAAAGGCGGCGATGAATTCCAAGGAGGCCAAGAAGGAGCTCGAGATCCTGGAACAGATCAAAACGGCTCTCGAGGACGGGAAGCCTGCTTCCTCCGTGGAGCTTTCGAACGAAGAAGAGCAGAAGTTCTTCGATTCCCTGTTCCTCCTGACCTCGAAGCCGGTCATCTTCGCGGCGAATGTGGCGGAGGACGACCTCGCGGACGACGGGGCGTCGAATCCTTATGTGCAGCAGGTCCGGGAATACGCGAAGGAGACGGGGAGCGGCGTGTTCGTCATCAGCGCGAGGATAGAAGAGGAGATCGCGGACCTCGACGACGACGAGAAGGCGGAGTATCTGGAGACCCTCGGGATCACGGAGTCCGGCCTCGACAAGCTGATCAGGGCGAGCTACGACCTTTTGGGACTCATGTCCTTCCTGACGGCAGGAGAGAAGGAGACCCGCGCCTGGACGATCAGAAAGGGCACGAAGGCCCCGCAGGCGGCCGGAAAGATCCACTCCGACTTCGAGCGCGGCTTCATCCGGGCCGAGGTCATCAACTATAAGGACCTTCTGGAGTGCGGCTCGCTGGCGGCGGCCCGCGAGAAGGGCCTGGTGCGGTCCGAGGGTAAGGATTACGTGGTGCAGGACGGAGATACGATCCTGTTCCGCTTCAACGTCTGAGCCCAGATTTTGTGGCCCGGAAGGGCCGGAAAACAAGATATAGTTTCTTAAGAAAAAGAGCCGAAACCGGCTCTTTTTTTCTTACAAATTATTGATGAAAAATTGCATTTTTGCCTCAAAAAGCGCTTGACTTTTCGCCTTATATGCGTGAAAATAGAGTCAAAAGTGGTGGAAAGTGGAGGTAAGTGTCAGATAGTGTCAGACTCCTCCACAAGGCGGGAGCCCGGGCAGGGCTTTTACCGCAAAAGGGGCAGAGCGCATATGTTCATGGGCGAATACAACCACAGCATCGACGCGAAAGGCAGGGTCATCGTACCTGCCCGTTTCCGCGAGGAGCTGGGCGAGCACTTTGTCCTTACCAAGGGCCTGGACGGCTGCCTTTCCATCTACGGGCAGGAAGAGTGGAAGAAGCTCGAGGAACGCCTCATGGCGCTTCCCATGACCAACGCGAATGCCCGGAAGTTCACGCGATTCATGATCTCCGGAGCCTGCGACTGCGAAGTCGACAAAATGGGCCGCATCCTCATCCCGCAGTCCCTGCGGAGCGCGGCCGGCCTTACGAAAGACGTCGTGATCTCCGGCGTGGGGACCCGCATCGAGATCTGGGACCGCGAGAGGTGGCAGGCTGCCGCGGCTTATGACGATATGGACGAGGTCGCCTCGAACCTGGAAGGACTGGGCATCTGATGGCGTTCTCGCACCGGCCCGTCCTCTATGAAGAAACGCTGGAAGCCCTGAATATCCGGCCGGGCGGCGTCTACGCGGACGGCACGCTGGGAGGCGGAGGGCACGCGGAGGGCGTGCTCGGGCGTCTCGGAGGAACGGGAAGGTTCATCGGCATCGACCGCGACGAAGCGGCGGTGCAGGCGGCGGGGGAACGGCTGAAAGGCTACCCGAACGCGAGCGTGGTCCGCGGCAACTACGAGGACATGAAAGAGATCCTCGGATCCTTCGGGATCGAGCGGGCGGACGGCATCCTCCTCGACCTCGGGGTCAGCTCCTACCAGTTCGACGAAGCGGAGCGGGGATTCTCCTACCGCGAGGACGCGCCCCTCGACATGCGCATGGACAGGCGCGACGCGCTGACCGCCTACGACGTGGTGAACGGCTATACGGAGAAAGAGCTCTTCCGCCTGATCCGCGATTACGGCGAAGAACGGTTCGCGCAGAACATTGCAAAGCACATCGTGAGCGAAAGGGCGAAGGCGCCGGTAAGGACCACGCTGGAGCTCGCGGAGATCATAAAACAGTCCATTCCCGCGAGGATGCGGGAGAACGGGCATCCGGCGAAGAAGACCTTCCAGGCGATCCGCATCGAAGTGAACCGCGAGCTGGAGATCCTGAAAGACAGCATCGGCAGCCTGATCGGGCTTTTGGGGCCGGGCGGACGTCTTTGCATCATCAGCTTCCACAGCCTGGAGGACCGGATCGTCAAGTCGGCGTTCCGGACGGCCGAGGATCCGTGCATCTGCCCGAAGGACTTTCCGAAATGCGTCTGCGGCAGGAAGCCGGAGGGAAGGGTCATCACAAGGAAGCCCGTCACCGCGGGCGAAGAGGAGCTTAAGGAGAATAACCGGGCGCACAGCGCGAAGCTGCGGGTCTTTGAAAAAACAGAAGCCTGAAAGAGAGCGTCATCATGGCAGCAAGAAGCGGAAGAACCGAATACAGGACCTACGGGAGCCTGGCCTACCAGCCGGCGGCCGTTCCTGCGCCTTCCTTCCGCGAGCGCCGGCAGCCGGAAGAGGACCGTCAGAGGGAACGCCGGGAGCGGCGCAGGGCAGAGCAGCTGAGAGCCGCGCGCGCCCGCGAGCTTTCCATCGGCCTTCCGTTCCTCCTTACCCTGGCGGCCGCTGTTGTGGTATCGCTTTTCATCTGCTATAATTACCTTACGCTGAACAGTGCGGTGGACCAGCATATGGACCGCGTGAAAACGCTGGAAAAGCAGCTGGAGAACCTCCGGGTCGAAAACGACGCACTGGAGCAGAGCATCGATACTTCGGTCGATCTGAACTACGTCTACAGGGTCGCGGTGGGAGAACTCGGCATGGTCCATGCCGGACAGGACAGCGTGATCACGTACGACAAGACCGAAAGCGAGTATGTAAGGCAGTATGAAAGCATCAACTAAGGACAATCAGAAAAAGCGGGCGAAAAAGCCTGCTATTTTTGACAGTTTCATGCAGGAAAAGCTGGTGTTCGCCGTACTGGTGGTAATGCTGGCTTTATTTGCTTTACTGCTGAACGTTTACCGCATCCAGAAGGAAAAGAGCGAGGAATACTCCAGGATCGTGCTCTCGCAGCGCCAGTCGGAGTACGTCTCGCGCACGCTTACGGCCCGCAGGGGCGATATCTACGACCGGAACGGCACGCGGCTCGCGACCTCGGAAAAGGTCTACAGCATGATCCTCGACCCGAGGCAGATGTACGAGCTCGAGAACGGGCGTTCGGCGAAGCGCGTCGTGGTCGACACCGTGGTGGACGCGCTGAACGAATACTTCGGATACGACCGCGGGGAAGTGCGCGCGATGATCGAGGATCACCCGAATTCTTCCTACGTGCGGTTCAAAAAGGAGATCGGCTACGACCAGAAGCAGGGCTTCGAGGAATTCATGTCGAAGCAGAACCGCGACTACGCGGCGTCGAAGGACACGGAGATCCGCAAAAAACGCGTAAAGGGCATCTGGTTCGAGGATGAATACAGGCGCAGGTATCCCTACGGGTCCCTGGGCTGCAACGTCATCGGCTTCGCTTCCTCGGACGGCATGACCGGCCTCGGCGGGGTGGAGCAGTACTACAACGAGGAACTCAACGGCGTCAACGGCCGCGAATACGGCTATCTGAATTCGGACGCCGACCTCGAGGCGGTCGTGCGTCCCGCGCAGGACGGGAACTCCCTCATCCTCACGATCGACGCCACCATCCAGTCCATTGTGGAAAAGTACCTTGCGGAGTGGAAGCAGGGCGGGATCGGTTCCGATTCCGCCGCCTGCGTCGTCATGGATCCGAACACCGGCGAAGTGCTGGCCATGGCGAGCACGAGGAACTTCGACTTGAACGACCCGCGCACCACGGAAGGCTTTACGGACGACGATCTTTACCGGCTCGGCCTCGTGGAGGCGGCCCGCGTCTACAAGCGCCGGAATCCCGGGGCGATCACGCCCTCCGAGGAAGAGCTCGCGCGGACCTTCCCGCGCGAGGACATCCTGTCCTACGGCAGGCAGAACGCGTGGAACCAGAACTGGAGGAACCTCTGCGTCAGCGATACCTACGAGCCCGGCTCCACCCAGAAGATCTTCACGGCGGCCGGAGCGCTCGAAGAGGGCGTCATCAGCATGCACGATTCCTGGAACTGCGAAGGCCATGTGCAGCTCTCGGACGGCGTGAATACCTGGAAGATCAACTGCGTGAACCGCTACGGCCACGGCGTGCTCGACGTGACCGGCGGCATCACGAATTCCTGCAACGTCGTGATGATGAACATCGCCTTTGCCGAAAAGAGCGATACCTTCATGAAGTACCAGCGCATCTTCGGCTTCGGCGATTATACCGGCATCGACCTGCCGGCGGAGGCCGATACCTCCGCGCTCGGCTTCGCTTCGGACGATATCGGCCGGACGACGCTCGCGACGCAGTCCTTCGGCCAGAACTACAACTGCACCATGATCCAGATGGCGGCGGCCTACTGCTCGGTCGTGAACGGCGGCTATTACTACGAGCCCCACGTGCTGAAGGAGATCCAGAATTCCTCGGGCACGGTGCTCCTCGAGAAGGACCGCCTTCTTGTGCGCCAGACCGTTTCCGGACAGACCTGCGAAAAGCTGAAGAAGGCCCTGTACGAGACCGTGGAGAGCGGAACGGGCGGCGCTGCGAAGGTGGCCGGCTATAAGGTCGGCGGCAAGACCGGAACCGCGCAGAAGCTTCCCCGCTCTGCGAAGAACTACGTAGTCAGCTTCTGCGGCTTCGCGCCGGTGGACGATCCGGCGCTCGTGTGCTACGTGATCGTGGACAATCCGCATCTTCCCGGAGAGGAGGCCGCGCACAGCTCGTTCGCTTCCGGCATCTTCGCGAAGATCATGGCGGAGGCGCTCCCGGCGGTGAACATCTATCCCGCGGGAACGAGCGCGGCCGAATACCGCGCGCCCGACGTGCTCCTGCCGGAGGCGGAGGGCGACTCGGAAACGGCGCTCGGAACGGCGAACGCGCCCGCGGAGACGGAAGCGGAAACCGAGGCCCCCCTCGAAACGCGGCCCGCCGCTACGGACGAATACTTTGAGGGAGAGGACGACGGCGGCCAGCTGCCCGACGCGCTCTCTTCCATGACCGGCTGAACCGGCCCGAAAGGAAACGGAAATGAGACCTGAGCTTTCACTCTTTGCATATGCGTTCGTCGCTCTGCTGATCAGCTTCTGCTTTACGCTGCTCGTCTCGCCGGCGGCGATCCGGAAGCTTCGGGAGATGAAGTTCGGACAGGAGGTCCGCTCGGACGGACCCGAGACGCACCTGAAAAAACAGGGCACCCCCACCATGGGCGGCGTGATCTTTTTCGCGTCGACCCTGATCGCGACGGCCCTCGTCTGCATCCGGGCAGGGGCCGACAGGGAGATGCTCTGCACCCTGCTCCTCATGAGCGGCTTCGGCGCGCTCGGGCTCGCGGACGACTGGCTCAAGATCCGCAGGCACAACACGGACGGGCTGTCCCCGAAGAAAAAGCTCGTCCTGCAGTTCGCGGTCTGCGTGCTGTTCCTTGTTCTTTATTATGCCGGGAACGAAAAGGCGGGATGCCTCACCGTTCCCTTTACGGGGCTTGCGGGCGCGAAAGTCTTAAGGCTCCCCGTCTTCCTGTTCGTACCCTTTTCGCTCTTTGCCGTGCTCGGAACGGATAACGGCGTGAACTTCACGGACGGGCTGGACGGCCTCTGTTCCTCGGTGACCGCCGCGGCGGCCGTTTTCTTTGTCGTTTACGGCCTTGTGACCGGGAGCAGGATCGCGATCGCCGCGGCCGCCCTGATCGGCGGGCTCCTCGGCTTCCTTTTAAGCAACGTCTATCCGGCGAAGATCTTCATGGGGGACGCCGGTTCGCTCGCGCTCGGCGGCTTCGTGGCCGGCGCCGCGGTCAGTACGGGGCTGACGCTCTACATCCCGCTGTTCGGCTTCATCTACCTTCTGGAGGTGCTTTCCGTCATCATCCAGGTGACGTATTTCAAGAAGACCGGCGGAAAGCGCATCTTCCTGATGGCGCCGATCCACCATCATTTCGAGAAGCTGGGCAATTCCGAAACGCGCATCGTCTGCGCCTTTACGGTCGTTACGATACTTCTGACGTTACTGAGTATTCTGGGCATCCTTTTATGAACGGAGCAATTATGGCAGAGAACAGGAGAGTACTCGTGCTCGGCACGGGAAAAAGCGGAATCGAAGCGGCGAAGCTGGTCCTTCGGAGCGGCGGGGAAGTGCTTCTTTACAACAGCAACGAAAACACGGACCGCGAGGCCGTGCTTTCGAATTTCGCCATGGGCAGCCGGCTGGAGCTCGTCACGGGCAAGCTCTACCGCGGCCAGATCCGCGGCGCGCAGATCGCGGTCATCAGCCCGGGCATCTCTCCGGACGCCGATTTCGTGCGCCTCATCGACGAGGAGGGCATTCCGGTCATCAGCGAGCTGGAGATGGCCTACCAGGCCTCCAAGGGTAGGATCGCCGCCATCACCGGCACGAACGGAAAGACCACGACCACGGCGCTCGTCGGGGAGATCCTGAAAAAGCGCTTCAAAGACGTGCATGTGGTCGGGAATATCGGCGAGCCCTTCTCCGCGGAGGCGCTCGACACGACGGACGAGTCCGTCATCGCGATCGAGGTGAGCTCTTTCATGCTCGAAGCCATCTACGGCTTCCATCCCTACGTGAGCGCGATCCTGAACATCACGCCGGACCATCTGAACCGCCATAAGACCATGGAGAACTATATCCGGGCAAAGGAGACCATCGCGCTCAACCAGACGGAGGACGATTTCATCGTACTGAACTACGACGACCCGGTGCTCCGGGAATTCGGGGAAAGCGAAGACTTGAAGCCCGGCGTCATCTGGTTCTCGTCGCGGCAGGTCCCGCCGGCCGGTTTCTGGTACGCGGACGACGCGATCTTCTTCCGCGAGGACGGCATCACGACGCAGCTGTGCGACGTGCATGAGCTCCACCTGCTCGGCCGCCACAATTTCGAGAACGTGATGGCCGCCGCCGCGATCGGCCTGAAGATGGGCGTCGGCGTCATGGACGTCGCCGAAGCGGTCAAGAGCTTCCGCGCGGTCGAACACCGCATCGAGTTCGTGCGCGAGCGCAGCAAGGTGCGCTACTACAACGACTCCAAGGGCACCAATCCGGACGCCGCGATCCAGGCGCTGAACGCGATGCCCGGCCCGACGATCCTCATCGGCGGCGGCTACGACAAGAAGAACACCTACGACGAGTGGGTCCGGCTGTTCCCCGGCAAGGTGCGGCAGCTCGTCCTGCTCGGGCAGACGGCGAAGGATATCGCGGCCTGCTGCAGGAAATACGGATTCGACAGCATCGTGTTTGCCGACAGCATGGAGGAGGCGGTGCGCATCTCGGCCTCCTACGCGCAGGAAGGCGATTCGGTGCTGCTCAGCCCCGCGTGCGCGAGCTGGGGCATGTTCAAGGATTTCGAAGAGCGCGGCCGCATCTTCAAGGACTGCGTCAACGCGCTGTAACGTCGGAAAAGGGCAGAAGTGGCAGAGAAGAACAACATCCGCAGACTGAATACGGCGGCTGCGCGCCGCGGGCAAAAGCCCGGCCAGGCAGCCGGTGCGGGACAGGAGAAGAAGGAAGCTCCTGTCCGCGAGCACGTACGCCTTTATTACGATTTCAGCCTGCTCTTCGCGGTCATCCTGGTGACCGGGATCGGGCTTCTCATGGTCTATTCGAGCTCCCAGTATACGGCGCTCATCTCGCATGAGAGCTCGGATTATTTCTTCCGCAAGCAGCTCTTCTTCGCGGCGGGCGGACTGGCTTTCGCGGCCGCCCTGTCTATCGTGAATTACAGGCTGTTCCGCCCGCTCGTCATACCGGGCTACGCGCTTGCCATTGCCCTCCTCATCCTTACGATGTTCATCGGCAGATCCTCGAACGGAAGCACGAGATGGCTCCGGATCGGCGGCATCATGTTCCAGCCGAGCGAGGTCGTAAAGAGCGCGGTCATCGTCTTCACCGCCTTTTACATCTCCCTGAAGGGATACTCCATCAACAAGCCGAAGGAGCTCGGAAAGCTCCTTGCCCTCGTCGGGTTGCCGGTCGTCCTGGTCGCGAGGGAGAACTTAAGCTCCGGCCTCATCATCGCCGGAATCGTGTTCGTCATGGTCTTTACGGCGATGCGGAAATGGTTCGCCTTCATCGGCATCGGCCTCGCGGGCCTCGGGGCCGTGATCGCCGCAAAACCGCTCGCCGCGAAGCTGATCCTCAGCCGGAACCTCGGAAGGCCCGAGAGCTACCAGCTCCGGCGCGTCTTCGGCTGGGCGCTTCCCGATATGTTCCCGGACGACGCCTACCAGACCCTGCAGGGCCTCTACGCCCTGGGCTCCGGCGGACTTACCGG
>JAEEGL013669122.1_pt1 | contig 12941 bp, 11 predicted proteins | sample 9134231 | NCBI WGS metagenome assembly JAEEGL01 (sample SAMN16246548, study PRJNA631951) | gut metagenome | biome: gut microbiome; feature: rumen; material: fiber-attached | host: Bos | place: Iran: Karaj | collected 2018-10 | reverse complement strand
TACTCGCATAATAATTGGCATGAGGTTATTTGGAATATCATTTGGATCTTCACCTATGAGTCCAGACTCATGCGCACCAATTGGATTAAAATAACGCAGTAGACTCACTTGCATGTTTTTATCGGCTGCGGCTACATCAGTTAGAATTCTCTCAATCATGAATTTGGTTTGGCCGTAAGGATTGGTAATACCAAGTCCTGTCGTCATCGTTTCATCCATGAGCGTTACATCCTGTGTGCCGTAAACAGTTGCAGAAGAAGAGAAAATAATCTTTTTAACTTGATGCTTTTGCATGCACTTTAGTAGATTAATGGTCCCAACCAGATTATTTTCGTAATAACGTAAAGGCTGTTCTACAGATTCACCAACTGCCTTTAAACCAGCAAAGTGCATTACCAAATCGTATTGATTCTCATCAAATAACCTGTCGACCGCTGCTTCGTCAAGCAAATCTATTTTATAAAAACCAGGACGCTTTCCAGTTATCTCTTCAATTTTATCTAGGACAGTTATCTTACTGTTAAAGAGATTATCAAGAATATCAACGTCATACCCCGCCTTAAATAATTCAACAGTTGTGTGTGAGCCAATATAGCCCGTCCCCCCAGTAACCAAAATCTTCTTATTCATGGTATAATTGTAGCACATCTATTTTTAAGGAGGAATTATGTGTGGGATCGTAGGCTATGTGGGGAATAAAAACGCCCAAGATTTTTTGATTAGCGGGCTCAAACGTCTTGAATACCGTGGCTATGACTCTGCTGGTATCGTGACGGAAGACAGTGATGGTGCTGCCACATTATTGCGTGCTAAAGGCAAAATTAGTAATCTCGAAGAAAAAATTGCTAAGGCCAAACGCGAAGATCATATTGGGATTGGTCATACGCGTTGGGCTACTCACGGTGAACCATCCGAAACCAATGCCCACCCTCATCAAGCTGGTTGTATCTACATTGTCCATAATGGCATTATTGAAAATTACAAGGAGCTCAAGAAAACACTCGAAGACCACGTTTTTACCTCCGAAACTGACACCGAAGTACTCGCAGCCCTGATTGATTCATTCTATCAAGAAGGGAAATATCCACTCAGTAATGCCGTAGTTCAGGCACTAAAACTAGTTCAAGGCACCTATGGCATCGCCGTTTTGTCTACTAAAAATCCTAACGAAATTGTCGTTGCTCGTTCTGGCTCTCCACTCGTTATCGGGGTTGGCCATAACGAAACTCTCATTGCTTCCGATGCCTCTGCTCTCATCGGCCACACTAAACAAGCCATTTATCTAAATGATGGTGAAGTTGCCACTGTTACAGCAGATTCCGTTGCTATAAAAACTCTTAACTCTCAGCCAGTTTCAATTAAGGTTGAAACCATTCAAACTAATCTCGCTGCCATTCAAAAAGGCGGCTATGATCACTTCCTACTAAAGGAAATCATGGAGCAGCCACAATCATTGACCGAGACCTTGCGTGGCCGCGTTAATGTTCACGACCACACTGTTCATCTTGGAGGTCCAAACCTCACGACTGAAGAATTAAAAAGAATAAAACACCTTATCATTGTTGGTTGTGGCACTGCTTATCACGCTGGCATGCTTGCTAGTTATTATATTGAACAGTTCACGCCAGAAATCACCGTTGAACCAGTTGTGGCTTCGGAATATCGCTATCGCCATGCCTACATTCCGAAAGATTCCGTCGCTTTAATTGTGTCTCAATCTGGCGAAACTGCCGATACGCTTGCTTGTCTGCGCGAAATTAAAGCTCAAGGTATAAAGACTATCGGTATTATCAACGTAATTGGTTCCACCATTGCTCGTGAAGTTGACGGCGGCACTTATATTCACGTTGGTCCAGAAATCTCTGTTGCTTCCACCAAGGCCTTCACTTCACAAGCTGCCGCAATGATTATGTTTGGTCTCACTATTGCCCAAGCTAAAGGCGTTAAACCGGCCGTCCTGGCACCATACGTTGACGAGATTGCCAAACTCCCAGATGAAATTGCTCATCTATTAGACACCATGCCAGATAAAATTAAAGACCTAGCTAAAGAGTATTCCCAATATGACCACGCTATATATCTTGGCCGTGATACTGCTTATCCAACCGCTATGGAAGGCGCTCTTAAGCTTAAGGAAATCTCTTATATTGATGCTAATGCCTATGCAGCTGGTGAGCTAAAACACGGTCCACTTGCATTGGTTGATGATCGCTTCTTTGAACTAGTTCTACTATCAAAGAGCAACCTTTATGACAAAACAGTCTCTGGCATCCAAGAAGTGCTCGCTCGTGGCGGCCACGTGATTGTCGCTACCGATTCTGATGAATTCGACCTGCCAGTTGAGGCGACTATTAAGATTGACACTTCACTTAAGCTTCTCACCCCAATTCTCATGAACGTGGTTAGCCAATTATTTGCATACTACATTACGACAGCAAAAGGCTACAACGTCGACCAACCACGTAATCTGGCGAAGTCAGTCACAGTCGAATAATCATACTTTATATGGTATAATTGAAGATATGAAAAAAGACCCCGGTATGGTGTTTCGTATTCTTTTGATGCTTGGCGATGCCGCTTCAATCGTGCTTTCTTTTGCGTTCGCTTACTACCTTCGCACACAAATTAGCACCCGCCCATATTATTTTGATTCAGAATTAAAGAATTTTGTTCTTGCTATCGTCATGCTTATTCCGATTTGGTTAGTGATTCTAGCCCTGCTCGGTCTCTATCAGAAAAACACTATCAACGGTCGTCGTTTTCCAGAAATGCTTCGCTTGCTGGCCGCCTCAGTTATTGGCATCATGGCTATCATAACCTATGACTTCTTCTTTGGTGGCAGTGATCTCTTTCCAGTTCGCACCATCGCCCTCTATGCTATGCTCTCGTGTTTTGTCTTTCTTTGCATTTTTCGCATCATTATTCGCTGGATTCGTCATCTCATTGTTAAAGCTGAACGTGGTCATGGCGCACTAAACGCCATCATTATTGGTAATAGCAAAAACACTTCCTTCCTCGCTGACCAAATTAATGACTATCCAGATGCCGGTTATCGCATTACAGGTATTGTTTCTGGCAAACATTTTATTCCAAAAGGCATGAAGAACTATCACTATTCTTCACTTAAAGAGGCCTTAAAAAAGGCCAAAGCCGATGTAATTTTCCAAACCGACGAACATGAAACTGATTATGTCTATAAACAAGCCATTAACCATCACCTACTCTACTACTTTGTTCCGTCTGAAACGGCTCTATCCTCGCACATGGGTCAGCTGGAACTGATTGGCGATACGCCAGCAATTCTAGTCAAAGTTACTCCGTTGATTGGTGGCGCTAAAATCATCAAACGCATTTCTGACATTGTATTAAGTGTTTTAGCTCTTATTGTGGCAATTATTCCGATGGGTATCATTTGGCTTATTATTAAACTATCAGACATTAAACACTCAGCGATTTATAAAGATATCCGCTTATCACGCTACAATCGCAAATTCAAATTGTATAAATTCCGTTCTATGAAGCCAGAATATAGTGGTATGTCACCAGAAGAAGCGTTCAGAAAAATGGGTAAACCTGGATTAATTAAAAAATACCGTGATAATGGTGACTACCTAGAAAAGGACCCTCGCATTACTGGAATCGGCAGGTTCATTCGCGCCACGTCTCTAGATGAGTTACCGCAATTATTTAATGTTCTTAAAGGCGACATTTCCTTTGTTGGTCCACGTGCGCTCGTTCCGGGAGAACTTCGTAACTACGGCGACAGGTCGCTGTTACTTTCAGTCAAATCTGGTCTGACTGGACTAGCTCAAGTTTCAGGTCGCCGTGATATTTCCTTTGAAGAACGCCGCTCACTTGATCTTTATTACATCCAAAATTGGTCACTTCTTTTAGATGTTCAAATCATTCTCCGTACCTTCGCAGTAGTTCTTGGACGCAAAGGAGCTAAGTAATGAAAGTCGCCATCGTTTGCGATTGGCTGACTAATGTTGGTGGTGCTGAACGTGTCTTAAAATCCATTCATGATCTCTACCAAGATGCACCAATCTATACCTCTAAATACGACAAAAAGGGAATCGATTGGTTTAAAGATTGCGACGTTCGTACTGGTTGGTTACAAATCTTTCCAACTTCCATGCGTCGTCTGCTCTCGCCGCTACGCCAACACTATTTTAATAAACTGGATTTATCTGATTATGATTTAATCATTTCTGTTACTGGCGCTGAAGCTAAGAGTATTAAACATGGTAAAGCTCTGCACATTTGTTTTTGTCACGTGCCTACTCAATATTACTGGCAAATGTATGACGACTATGTTAAAAACCCTGGTTTTAAATTTTTGAATCCTGTTGTGCGTTTTTTCTTCAAACTTTGGGTAAAGCCTTTACGTAAAGCCGATTATAAAGCCGCTCAGCGCCCAGATTATTATATTACGATTTCCCAATATGCCTCTGATTTAATCAAAAAGTATTATGATCGTGATTCTGTTATCATCCACCCACCAGTAAATACCGAATTATTTACAAGTACTAAGCAAAACCAAGCCAATCGCGATTCGTTCATCACTACCTCTCGCCAAGTTGGTTGGAAACGCATTGATCTCGCCATTAAAGCCTGTCTTGAAACTAATCAAAAATTAACCATCATTGGTGACGGACCGGAGCACGACCGCCTAGTTAAACTCGCTAACCACTCACCACTAATTACTTTTTTGCCAATTATGAAACACGAAGAACTAGCTCAAGCCCTTGCTAATGCTAAAGGATATATTTTTCCCAGCCTAGAACCATTTGGTATTGCTCCGGTGGAGGCTCTTGCTGCCGGTTGCCCAGTAATCGCTTATGGTGAAGGTGGGGCATTAGATTATATCAAGAATGGCAAAAACGGTTTATTATTCAAAAAACAAACCACTAAATCTCTCGTTGAAGCCATTAATGAATTTGAAAAAACTAAATTTGATTCAAAAATAGTACGCGAATCATCTAAAAACTTTTCTGAAGCACGCTTTCAAAAAGAAATAACGGAGTTTGTAAAAAAATGCCAAAAAGGTTAACTATTATTCAATACTTTCTTTACGCCTTACCGGCCGTACTATTTTTCTCCTACTATCCAGTTATTCATTTTGGTTCATCTGACTCTATGAATTTTGAAATATCACTGCCAATTATTTGGCTAGTATTATTTTTCTTTATTAATATTCCAACTTTGATTTCCGCTTTCAAAAAATACCGAATAAAACTCATTCCATTTTTACTATTCCCAACTTTTGCTCTGATCTCGCTGCTCTGGTCATCCAACCGCATTCGCGGTTTCTTAACTGCCGGGATTCTCTGGCTAGTAGGATTTGCTATTATTTCTATCTATCACTTGCTAAAAACCGAGCGCGCATTCAAAACCCGAGCCTTTTTAAGAGCCCTGCTCAAAACCTTCTTTATTTCATCCGCCATCATTTGTCTTTGGTGTCTAGTGCAAAGCTTTCTTGATGCTCTTGGTATAAGTCGAGATATTACATTAATGTGCGAAGGTTGTACTTATCAATCATTTGGTTTTCCGCATCCAAACGGTTTTGCTATTGAGCCACAATTTATGGGAAATCTCTTACTTGCCCCAAGTATTCTTTCGGTCTATCTCTACTTTACGGCAGATCTTAAAAAGCCAAATCTCATGGCGGCCTTAGCTTTCCTCTATATTACTACTCTCTTTTTAACCTTCTCGCGCGGTGCCATTTATTCATTCGCTATCGCTATGGCCATCTTCATTATTTTCCTTATCAGGCGCATTCATAAAGCTAGACCGTTATTAATTATTCCACTACTACTTATTCCATTTGCTTTTTCGCTCGTGATACAAGGATGTCTTGCCCAAATCTCACCATCAAATGACACTTTTGTGACTGGCATCACTAAATCGATTCACCAACTAAGTCTAGGAACAATTGATCTGCGAGAACCAGCAAAACCTGAAAGTACAGACGATAACGAATCTACTTTTGACGGTTATGTAGAAGAATCAACCAAAGTTCGTAGCGTGCTCTCATACGCTGCCTTAAACCTCTGGGCAAAAGACTTAAAAACCTTCTTCTTTGGTGTCGGTTTTGGCGGTGCTGGTGTTGCCCTGCACGAAAACTACCCAGACAAATTCGAAGCTAAAGAAATTGTACAAAACCAATACGTTAGCCTTGCTCTCGAGCTTGGGCTAGTTGGCATCATTTGCCTAGTTGTTCTTGCTATTTTGATCTTTAGGTTAATAAAAAACAGCGCCAACCAGCTATTATTTAAATGTTTAATTGCCGGTTACGCTGTCTCAATTTTCTTCTTTGCTGGCCTACCTAATGCTCTGCACATTTATCTTCTTACCCCACTCGCAGCAACAAAGAAATAATTACAATTCTTTTCGAAAGAAATTAGTATCGTAAACCTCAGCACCGTGTTTTTTATAAAACTCTTGTGCTACTTCGCGCCCATGGCCACAAGTAAACTCTAGTTTCAAGGCGCCCTTCTCGCGTGCCCAATCTTCGTATGCTTGCCACAGCAAACCACCAGTTCCGTGTGAACGAACTTCCTTATCTACAACAAAATCCTCAAGGTAGGCGTTTTTTCTTATTCCAGCGCCCATCGTAACAGTAAGCGACATCATTCCAATAATCTTGCCGTCTTCATCATAAGCCAATAATAAATCATGCCATGGGGAATTAATAATGTCTTCAAACCATTCTCTTGGAATCTCGCCTTTGTCCTTACCGCTACGTGATAATTGAATTAACAGTTCGCGCACACGGTTTGCAACCTCCGGAGAATATTCAGTTAATCTTCTGACCTCCGTCATGCTGCAGCTCCTTTCAAAATCTTATTAATTTTCACTACAAATTCATCCATAATCGATTGAATTTCTTTTTCATTAGTGCCCCACATTGTAATACGGATTAGTTGTTCGGTACCACTTGGACGAACTAACATACGACCATTCATGCTATTAAGTGAATTCTCATACTCAGAAATCAAATCTTTCAGCGCTTCATTTTCTACTAGCATCATCTTTTGTTCTTTATTTGCTGGGACATTAGCCATTATCTGTGGGAAGCGTGGTATTCTTGCTGCCAGTTCGCTCAGTGAGCTCTTTTTCGCTGAAATCACACGCGCCATCATTAAGGCAGTTAGCATTCCATCGCCCATACCTTCGTCCGGAAGAATGATGTGACCACTTTGTTCGCCACCAATTCGAATGTCTTCTTTTGTCATCTTTTCAAAGACGTTTTGGTCACCAACATTAGAAGTAACAAGCATCACGTTGTGCTTTTTCGCCCACTCAATTAAGCCCTGGTTACACATTACCGTTGCAACCATTTTATCGAGATTCATATAATTTGCTAGGATTGCCATGATTTGATCACCATCAACTACTTGGCCCAGATGATCAACCATTAAACAACGATCGCCATCACCATCAAAGGCTACGCCAAAGTCAAGTTTTCTTTCTTTAACGACTCGTTGCAATTCCTCAATATGTAGGCAGCCACAATTGCGGTTAATTAAGTGTCCATAGCGATCATCGCTATTAATAACTAATGTCTTTGCACCATATTCTTCAAAAATCTTTCCACCTACCACACTGGTCGCACCATTAGCACAGTCAATGCCAATTTTTAGCCCTTCGAAGTTTACCTTAGCGTGTTCATTTACAAGATTTGGGTTCTTCGGAAAAGTTTTATTTAGATATTTGCGTAGATGCCACAAATATCGTTCAAGCGCATCCTCATGTAAATCCTCACGTAGTTCATTGGCCATTAAACCGTAGCCGCTACCTTCATCTAATGCATTTTCAATTACTTTTTTACCACTATCGCTCAGCTTTACGCCGTAGTTATCGCCACGTTCAAAAATCTTTAATCCATTGTCTTCACTGGTATTGTGTGAGGCGGTAACGTCAATTGCATAGTCGTAGCCCATTTCGTAAAACGCAAAGTTGATTGCAGGGGTTGATAATACTCCCACGTTGCCATATTCTACGCCAAGCGTTTCGAGTGCTGCCTCAAGATCGCGGATAATCCATTCGGTTGATTCACGCGTATCACCGCCTAGTAATACCTTTAGTTCATTATGTTGCTGTGGCTTATCATACTCAAGCAAGCCTTTAGCTACTGATTGCAAAAATTCAGTCGTGAAGATTTCTGCACTCCCACGAATCCCATCCGTTCCAAAATATTTACCCATTATGTGCCTCCACAATTTTTTTCATTATTTTAATAACACTAATAACATCTTCCACCGTACTACCACGGGACAAATCAGAAGCTGGCGCTAGAAAACCTTGCAAAATTGGTCCAGCTGCCGTATAACCTCCAAATTGCTCAATTGACTTATATAATATATTGCCCGAATTAAGATCAGGACAAATCAACACGTTGGCTTTTCCAGCTACTGGTGAAACCGGTGCCTTTTTAGCACCAATTATCGGGTTAACCGCTGCATCAAGCTGCATCTCACCATCAATCATGATTTCTGGGCGATCTTGCTTGACTCTATCTATCACAGCCTTAATGTCGTCAATGGATTTATCCTGTCCACCACTGCCCAGAGTAGACCAAGACAGCATTGCCACCCTTGGTTTGTCATCTAAAACGACCTTTGCCGTGTCATAAGTCTGTAAAACGATATCGTATAGCTGATCTTCAGTTGGATGCTTGCAAGTTGCTACATCGGCCACAATCAGTTTCTTTTCTTCTTTTTCAAATACAAAACAACTAGTAAAGGTTTTGCCCTGCATGCCAATAAAATCTCGACAAGCTATAATAACCATACGTGATGTATAGTCGATACCTGCCACTAACGCATCTGCCTTACCTTCATGCACCATGGTGCATGCCATTTCTAAATCCGTTGCCTCAATTCCATCAATATCAGGACACTTACTTAAAGCCTCCTGAATAATCGGATGGTTAAACTCCGGAAAAACTAACCTCACTCTATTCATGCTATAATTATACCATATGAAAGGTTTTGAATATTTATCAGAAAAAGATGTTTACCTCGATGCAGCCTGCCAGTCTCTTCGTCCACAGCCTGTCATCGACGCCCTAAACGATTACTATACTAAGTTTAATTCTTGCGGCGAACGCGTTAAATATCAATGGGGAATTGAAACTGATCGCCGAGTTGAAGCAACTCGCGCCAAAGTCATCAAGTATCTTGATTTGAAAGCCCGTGATTATTTTGTCTCTTTTACCCTAAATACCACTTACGGCATTAACCTACTATTAGACCAACTTGATGCCAAAGATATTAAGATAGTTATTACTTCAGATATTGAACACAACTCACCGTTTCTTGCAACTATGTCCTTTGCAAAGCGTCACAACTTAAAAAGAGAGGTCCTTACTAGAAACGAAGACGGCTCACTTCCGCTCGATGCTAATTATGATCACGCTCTTGTAGTCGTTAACGCCGCATCAAATATCGATGGGCGTCAATTAGTTAACATTAAAGATGTTATTAAAACCGTTCACAAAAACCATGGCATTATCATTATTGATGCTGCTCAAGCTATGGCGCACAGTTCGGCCGTTTTACACAAAACCGAGCCAGACGCCATTTGCTTTTCTGCTCACAAGATGTATGCTCCATCTCTAGGCGGGATCGTTGTACGTAAAGATTTATTAAAACACATCAATACTACCTTTATTGGTGGCGGCATGGTCGATGACGTTGATGAAAATAGTTATCTTCTCTCTGCTGAAAATCCAGAACATATCTATACTAAGTTTGAATCTGGCCTTCAAGCTTGGGGTGAAATTACAGCTCTAGGTGTTGCCATTGATTGGCTTGAATCTTTACCAAAATCTGCCCATAAAGAACTAGAAGCAAACTACACTAGATTATTTGATTATTTAAAGAATCATCCAAAAGTCCATCTACTTAACAAAGAACCAAACCCAACCATGTCCTTTTACGTTGAAGGTTTAGACTCACATCTACTTGGCGCTGCTCTTGCTGACCAACATATTATGGCTCGCACCGGTTATTTTTGTGTTCACTATTATCTTGACCATAAAAAACATTATCCACCCCTAATCCGCTTTTCGCTTGGCTACCACACAAGGCCGTCCGACATCGATAAAGTCATCACCGCATTAAGTAAAATCAAGTAAATATTTGATATAATATATTTATGGTTTGTATAGCTGCGTTTATTATTTTGGCACTGATTGGAATTTTTGTTGCCATCCTTAGTATTTTCAAAAAAGACATTGGTGTTCGCTATTGGAAAACCTTTAAAAAAGCATGGGGTTGCGTCTGGAAAAAGGTTCGCCTCCAAAAATGTGAAACTAACTTTAAAGATGATGTTAAAAACTCTATCCTAAGAAAAGTTGTAATTTCTAAACCACATCTCGTTAAACCACTTTCAGTAGCCATTGAAGTTGTTTCTGTCCTCATCGTATTAGTTGCCATCTGGGCACTTCTCACTGCAATTAAGTCACTGCTTGCGTTATGGGTCTTTGGCACCTGCAACGTATCTCAACCTGCCTCTTGCTCGCTTAGCTCGGAGATTTGCTCAATTGAAGAAACAGAACCAAAGAACATCCTTGAATCTACTGGGCGTTGGTTTACTGAATGGGGCGAAATCTTTGGTGCCATTCCAGATCAACTTCACTCATGGAAGGTTGAAGATTACTTTATCGAACAAAACGGAATCATAGGGGAATTTAAGGAAGGTGCTCCTTACGCGATGGACATCATTGACCCAGGTTGTTCCGTCTGCATGCAGTCCTATCGCAACCAGCAAAAATCTGGTTTCTTTGAAAAATACAATACATTTATCTTAGTTTATCCAATCCAACTTCCAGATGGCAGTTACAAATTTCAAAATTCCGGCATTGTTGCGCGCTATTACTACGCTGCTTCTATCGTAAAAGGGGCTGGCCAAGCGACTAAAATAATTGAAAAACTTTTCACTCAAAGTAGTGAAAACGCCATTAATTTCTTATCCTTGTTTAATAATCAGTTTTCAAACGAAGAAGCCGAGAAAAACCTACAGGGTTGGTTAATAGACGATCTAAAATGTACTGAAGCCGAAAAAGAACAAATTATTAAATTAGTTAATTCGCCAGAAGTAGACACTATTTTGCAGAGCGTTAAAGATACGGTTGATAATAAGGTCCATGCAAAAGGCATTCCAACTCTAATTTATGACGGGAAAAAACACAATGGTCTCTACAAAGTGGAATAAAATAGTCTGTTTTTCGCTTGCAGCTACTTGCCTATTGGTTAATCCGGTGTCTGCCATCTCAGAAGAACGCCAAGGCAGCATCTCCCAGGGCTGCGCTTCGATTCGCCAAAGCCTTAAAGCCTTACAAAAAGATGATAGCCGCAACCGTATTTATCTAGGTACCGTCTATAGTTCAATTCTCAATAAATTTATCATCCCACTTAATAAAAGATTGATTGGTAATAATAAGCCAAACATCAGTCTCGTCGAAATTCAATCTGAGTATGAAACTGCACGTATTAACTTCATTGATGATTTTATTGTCTATAGTCAGGCTCTTGAAACACTCATCAATACTGATTGCCAGAACAATCCAAATGAGTTTTACAATCAACTTATTATTACGCGCGAAAAACGCAGTGAAGTACGTCAAGATACCTATAGACTTAACTACCTTATTGCCAAACACGAAACTGCAGTTAATGATATGATGGAGGAAGAATGAGCCGAGGCGGTAAAAACTTAATCTTACTTGGAACAATATCAATTGTTCTAGCCGTCATTACTACGGCTGTTAGTCTAATCGTCTATCATAATTCTGGTGATATTTATCTCGATCGCTCTCGTCCAGGCTTTTTGCCAGACGAAGAAGAAAGGAAAGAACCGGAAGACCCAGATTATACCTTGCCAGAAACTGGCGTAATTACCAAAGAAGTTCTAAATACTTATATAAATTCTCTAAGGCTTGAGGCCGAACGTCTTGATCAAATCTCAGAGCCATTTTCAGATGGACCGTTAAGCGACGAATCACTTGGCATCAGTGAAAACTAATTAAATATTTTTCGATACCATTTATCGGCCGGACCAGCCGTCATCAATAATATTAAGTATCCGTCTTTTTGGTATTCTTTTAACTTATCTGCCAATATATCATCAGCTTCTGCAACTTCAGCTAACTCAGCATTTGAAAGTTCGTCAATAAACTGGCTCGGTGATATCACGTCTAAATCTGGATTTTCTCGCGTTAAATAGGTCGGTAGCCAGAACAGTTTAGCAACGCCAACAAAGGCATCCTTATAGCCAGATCTTACCTCGTGCTGTCTAGTATTCTGGTGTGGCTCATAAACAGCCACCACGCCTTTTAACCCAGTTCTTACCACTTCATCCTGTGCTACTTGCAGCGTTGCTTCAATTTCTTCTGGATGATGCGCATAGTCAGTATAAACACCATCTGCTATTCGTTCAAAACGACGCCCCACACCAGGGAACTCATTTAAAATTTCAATTAGTTCATCGCTTGAGGCATTAGTCATTTTTTGTAGTGCACGCATAGCAAGCATTGCATCATAACGTCTTGCTTCTCCGGCTAAAGTCAATCTAGAATCAACTTTTTCGCCTACGATTGTACTTTTACTTTGGCCAATAAACTTAGCAAAAGCTACCTTATAATCTTCTTCAGTCGGGTAGATGTCCGGATGGTCATAAGTGACAGTTGTTATCACTGCGAGCCAAGGATGAAAATGCAGAAAATTCCGATCGTATTCATCCGCTTCGTAGACAAAATATTCCGAGCCCGGCGTGTATTGTCCAGCTGGCGCAAAACCAAGTGTCGAACCAACAGAAAAGGAAATTGGAACGTTCAGTTTTTGACAACCCCAAACAATCATGGCCGTAGTAGTAGTCTTGCCGTGCGTGCCTGCTACCGCTACCATTTTTAGATGCATCTCATCAATTAAGTG
>JAEEGL011826808.1_pt1 | contig 12941 bp, 8 predicted proteins | sample 9134231 | NCBI WGS metagenome assembly JAEEGL01 (sample SAMN16246548, study PRJNA631951) | gut metagenome | biome: gut microbiome; feature: rumen; material: fiber-attached | host: Bos | place: Iran: Karaj | collected 2018-10 | reverse complement strand
GAGGAAGCGGTCGTGAAACTTTTCGTTGTACTTTACGATAAGAGTCGGGTACTGTGCGTTGAATTTTGCCACATCTACCGCCGAAATCTTGGGACGAGGATTGCTCTGTCTGTCAGGATGAGCGGATGTTATGACCGTCACCACGACGTGTTCGCGCTTCTTCGCAAGCATGTCTAGCGTTTCGACCGTCGCCCAGTTGTCTATGAGCAAAATCGACTTTGTGGCACTAACGATCAGTTTCTCCACAAGCGCATGTGCATCCCACAACTGCCCGTCGTAAAACACGCCCTGTTGGGGCGTTTCGAGTTTTCCAAGTTCTGAGAATATCAGCGCAAAACGCTCATCGTTCTTTGCTTGATCCATTATTTGCTTTTGCTGTAAGTCCCTCAGCATTTGCGTCATTGGCAACAAGGCAACAAGCGTTCGGCGCATCTCCACAAATGCATCCATAATCCGTATGCTTACCGAAATCGCAGTACGGCTTCGCAACACACTGGCAAGCATAGCGATTCCCTGTTCTGTGTAAACGTATGGCAGGCCAGGGTAATGTCTAAACCTTTCTGACTTGTCACATTTTGTGATAAGTTCATCCATTTCTGATTGAGTCAATTTAAACCTGAATCGTTCAGGAAATCGTTCCTCGTTTCGCTTTACAGCCTGGTTCATCACGCGTGTTTCTACTCCGTATAATCTAGCCAGGTCCCAGTCAACCATAACCTGTTGCCCACGAATTGCGAAAATACTGTCTCTTATCTCTCTGCCGTCATCAATCAAAATCATACTATTGTTACCATTTTCGCTCATGTCTCCTCCTTGGTTTACAAGCCGTTTGACGGACACTATGTTCTAAAATGGAACGCGGCTTTGTTCATCCAATTCGTTTTGTTTCTCGCTCCTGTTTCTCCATCTTCGCAAATGCCATCATTGCATCCATTCTAGAATTTCTGATAGTTTCAATAATCAAATTAATGATGCTGACTATGTGAAAACAGAAACATCTGTTATCAAAGTAATTGATGAGTTCATAATTTAACACATTATATAATTTTATCCAACATTATAACAAGAATTCGTAAAAAGTGATAATTTGGGGGATATTGAATCATGCCTTGCTTGGAACAATATGGTCATTCAAGTTAATACCATCCAGTGACCTTGCAATTGAACATTTTGACTGTATTGTATTCCATAAGTTGATTGTAAAGGACAAATGTATTATATGCGCAAGGTTTTCATTAGGCAAAAGCGAGGCAAAGAGGCCAGATGGGTGCATAGTTGTATCGCAGTCGCGTTTTGTATTCTTGCGTGTCTTCTTTCAACAGGATGCGTCAGGGTCGCCAAAACCATTGATGGCATCTTCTGGGGAAGTGGTTCGGGGGCACTTATTGATCCAAATACCAAGGTCTTTTACGGGACTCGTGAAATAGCTCCTTACCTTGCCACTGAATATGCGCCTCTTGCATTGCTGGATTTGCCGTTCGAGATATTGTATGACTCTGTTTTCCTTCCTTTTCAGGGGATGAATGCCCTGGACAGTATGATGAAAGAGAGAAGTAGAATATGCAGTGTGAGGTTGGTTGACTATATTTACAGGAGGGATTTTAAAAGGTTTAAAAAACGATTGTCATACAGCAGTTATTCAGAAGATGCATTGCTGTACTGCTGGAATGAGCATCTCAGGCGTGGAGACCTGATGCCGTACATTGACCTGATGCTGAAGCGCGACAGGCGTTACATGAGAGATTTGATGCAGTCACGCCATTACATGTATCCGTCCAACTTTGGGCTTGTCCGCCATGCCTTTGACAAGGGGATGCGTGTGGAGGATTTCCCTAAAGAGTGTGCGGTTGTAAATGCTGTGAATAACTTGTTCGATCCGAAAATTACCTCCGCAGACATAGAATTTTTCGAAAAGCAGGTTGACTTGATCCAGTTTCTTCTGGAACACAAATGCAACCCGAACGCCGTTAATGAAAATTTTCATGATACATTTCTTTACGATCCTAATTGGAGTTGGGATCATCCTTATCCCACGGCTTTGGACCAAGCTCTTATTTTTTCCTCTTCATGGTGCCACGAAGGCGTGTCGGAAGCCGAACAATACGCCATATCAGAACGATTGCTGGCGCTTTTGCGGCAATATGGCGCGAAGTCAGGCAGAGAGCTTAAGCTATGGCGCAATCTGTCGAATCTGGGGATTTCATCGTTCTTTTACTTGTCGGACTTTGACCGTTTCAAGGAACGTCTTCCAAAAGCAGAACAGAAAGACAAACAGTGGCTTCTGGAATGCATCATAACCAAGCCTGAAAAATACGAGGGCAGGGCGGACAGTGACGTATTTCAGTATTTTGACTTGCTGCTTGCCTCCGACGTTTCCATCGCGAAGAATATGCTGTTTCAGGATTGCATGTTGCTTTCAAAGAACATTGAATTCTACAGGCATGCCTTCGCCTCAGGTCTTTCTCCAAAGAATTATCCCGAGGAACATGCTATTTTGTCCTTTTGCACGAATCTCACGTACTACACTGTCGGTTATGACAAATATGCCACTGAGTTTCTACGCTTGCTTCTTGACAACGGTTGCAATCCCAATCATGTGCGTGAGAAGGTTTGCTTTCATAGAGGCAGCGGCAGTTATTCTGAATCTGGACCCTACCGCAATACTGCCCTGGATTGCATCAGAAATCATTGGCAGTCGAAACGGCCTGTCATATCGCCGAAAGAAAGGGAGAGGCTGCTAAAGAAGATAGAGCAGATTCTGCTGGAGCATGGGGCGAAGACAGGGCAGGAAGTTGGCGTTCTCAGAAATCCAATGTTCGGGGGCCAGCAGCCTTGAACGTCTTGAGATTGTCGTAGATTTTTCCGTTAAGGTCGCCAAGCAACTCGTATGTTCCGAAGCGGTTGACAAGCAGTTGCATGAATGACAAATTTAAGTCCATTAACTTGTGTATCAACTCATTGGGCAGCCAGTTGCATGGATACTCCAGAACGTTGCTGAAGCTCTTCACGAGAGTCAGACGCCACTGAACAGGATTGGCAGCATGAATGGTATCGCCTTCACCTCTGGAAAGCCATAGCATGCATGAGACTGGAACGACTTTAGAGAACTCCACGTCCAACTCGCGAACGCCATATCTGCTCCAAGTTGGCGTGGGTTGCGCGACAATGTTTTGGTCGTCAATGAATGTCAGGAGCATTTTGTCGTCTGAGAGATAGGAGCCGCCTTGTCGTGTGAAGCGTTCAGACGCAGTGCTTTTGCCGATGCCGCTGTGCCCGAAAAGCACGGCGGCATCGTTTGTCTCAGGGAATGTCAGCAGCGTGCCATGGACAACAATAGTCTTCCCGAAGAGCGTTCTGCGGATGCTTGCCAGATTGAATGCCCTGCGGATAATAGGAATGAGAAGATAATGCTTCGCGGGAGGAACATGGAAATGGAATCGCATCTCCTCAGGCTTCCAGAATACTTTGCCCTTGAAACGAACAATGCCAGGCCAATCAGACCAACCGTCATTTACGGATGGAGCATCCTCTGAGATGATGACTGTCGGATTAGGGCATTCGCCGCTCTGCAACGGGAGTCTGAGAAAGCCAGAGAGTTCTTTCAGTAAGGCGCAGTTACCATGACCGATGGCGCAAATTGACTCTGATGATGAATCAGCGAATGGCAGCGTCAAAAAAGATTGTTCCGTCATAATCAGTAGGTGTTGCCTGGACGTAAGGATGCCGCCATGTCAAAGCTGCGCTTGTAGTAGTCTGCAAATGGCTCAAGGTCCATGTCGCGGACCACTTCCGCTATCGGCAGGCTTTCGTCAACGGAAGTCAGAAGGACGGAGCCAAGTCCACTTGTGCAGTGCATGTGAATGCGCCTTCCATACTTGTCGATTGTCTTCATGATTTTCGCGCGATTGTAGTCAAGATGGACAAGCGTGCAGTTGGTGTTGATCTTCTCGACAATGCTGTCGTAGTATGTGTATTCCTGCCGTCTTATTTCGCCGTCTGGAGCGATGATGTTCTTTTCGAGATAACCAGCGGTGGCGGTCAGCATGAATGCTTTGGAGCGGTATGCCCAGACAGTCTGCATTGGGCCGCCATGGTACATTCCGCTGAAGGCGATTACATCGGGCTTGCCTTTTGCATAGCCTTCCAACAGTTCCCAGAAGTTGAGGTCGAAGCAGATTGCGAAGCCAATGCGCCCGAAGTCAGTCTCAGCGATGACTGGTCCGCTGCCAGGGACGATTCCGAATTCCATCTCGCCAATTGTCGGGAACACTTTGTTGTAAATGGCGACGACATCGCCCTCGCGGTCAATTAAGATAGAACTGTTTTGGAACTTGTCACCACCGATGCTCCTATACGTCGGATAGACAAGATATGTGTGGTGTTTCTTGGCGTAGTCGCGGAACGCGTTGAGCACCGAATCCCCGCGCATTGCAAGCCATCTCCTTTTGGTCTCTGGTGACATTACACCCTCGTAAATGTCGCTGACTTCTGGCAGCACAATGATGTCAGGCTCGCTTGAGACACGCTCGTCCATCGCTTTAATCCAATGCGATATGGTGTCATCAACGGAGAAATTCTCTTCGCCGCTGTATTTTAGTCTGTCCCTGCCGATTATGTTGACCATGATTTCGCGGCGGACAATCTTGACGTTCTTTTTCTTGATTTCTGGATTCATCTGTGACCTCTGATGTGAGTTGATGCTTCTTTAATAAATATTGCAAAAAAATAATGCAGGAAAATGCTTTTTCAATATGGATAGATGCTTTTTCATGAGAAACGATGGATTAAAGGCATCGTGGATGCTTGAATTTTAGCTCAGGACAGTATAATATGCTCATTTACTTATCATGTGGGGTATAACCATTGTTGTCTGCATCATTTTTTCATCAACTTAATCTGCATATAAATAAAAACTATGAAAGAAATAGCACTTTGCACCATTCTGTCTGTCATCAAACTGGTACTAATTGTGCTGGTTGGTGTATGGCTGTGATGTGTAACCTTTACAATAATCTCTCTTATGAAATGGAGCGTCAAAAATAAACTGGTCATATTAGGAATTGTGGAAATTGCTATTATATTAAGGTATATAATTACAATCAATGTTTAGGAGAGATAAATGGAATTGGAAAACATAAGGCAATACGCGAAGCTCATGGCTGAATGCGGCCTTGACGAGTTAGAGTTGAAGGAAAAGGGGGTTGAAATCCGCCTTTCCATGAAGTCCGCGCATACTGTGCAAGTCGCGCAGCCAGTTTCTGTCCCGCAAGAGGCTGCTAAGAAAGAAGAAGTTGCTGTTTCTTCCGCAGAATATATAACCTCTCCGTTGGTCGGCACTTTCTATCGGTCATCATCGCCTGATGGCACACCTTTCATAACAGAAGGGAGCAAGATAGAGAAGGGGACTGTGGTCTGCATAATAGAGGCCATGAAAGTCATGAATGAAATCAAGGCTGAAAAAAGCGGCGTCATAACCAAAATTCTTTTGGAAAACGCATCGCCAGTGGAATTCGGCCAGAAGATGTTTGAGATACAGCCCTGATTATGCCAGCAAAGATTCTAATTGCAAACAGAGGGGAGATTGCCCTGAGGATAATCCGAGCCTGTCGCGACCTCGGCATGACCAGCGTTTTGGTGTATTCAGATGCCGATAGGAATTCTCTGCCCGTCAGGCTTGCTGATGAGGCTATCTGCATCGGTCCTGCGCCAGCCACAAAGAGTTACCTCAAGATGGACAGGCTCATTGCCGCCGCCGAAATTTCAGGCGCGGATGCGATTCATCCAGGATATGGTTTCCTGTCAGAGAACGCACATTTTGCGGAAATTTGCGAGCATTGCAACTACCGCTTTGTCGGACCGAGTTCTGAGGCGATTAAAAGCATGGGCAACAAGAACAGGTCCAGAGAACTTATGAAGGCGGCAGGCGTGCCTGTCACGCCTGGCAGTGATGGCAGGGTTACAACAATTTCAGAAGCAAGGGACTGGGCGCGTGAATTGGGATATCCTGTCATGCTCAAGGCCGCCATCGGTGGCGGGGGCAAAGGCATGCGGCAGGTCTTTGACGAGGCGGATTTGCCTATGGCTTTCGAGTCCGCCCAACAGGAGATACGACAGGCTTTTGCATCAGAGGAGCTTCTTGTCGAGAAGCTAATTCTGAATCCGAAGCATATTGAAGTGCAGCTTCTGGCAGACAAATCAGGCAACATCATTCATCTGGGCGACAGGGATTGCAGTCTTCAGAGGCGGCATCAGAAAGTCATAGAGGAAGCAACATGTCCATGTCTGGATGCTACAACGCGTGCTGCCATATGCGATGCGGCTGTTTTGGCCGCCAAGACTGTCAACTACTCCAACGCAGGAACAGTTGAGTTTCTGCTTGCTCCAGATGGTAAATTCTATTTCATGGAGATGAACACTAGAATTCAAGTGGAGCATCCTGTCACGGAAGAGGTGACAGGAGTTGATATTGTTCGCAATCAGTTGCTTGTCGCTTTTGGTGAGAAGTTGGGCTATAAGCAACGCGATGTCAAACTCAAAGGACATGCGATCGAAATGCGAATCAACGCCGAAGACGCCAATCACGGATTCGCACCATCGCCTGGAACTGTGAAATTCTATTCGGCCCCTGGCGGTCCTGGTGTCAGAATTGACAGCCATGTCTGCTCAGGCTACGTTGTGTCTCCGTACTATGACAGCCTTCTTGCAAAGTTGATTGTTCATGGCGCGACGCGTGAGGAAGCTCTTGAAAGAGCACGCCGCGCAATTCGCGAATACGAGATCGACGGCGTCGCCACAAATGTTGGTTTTATCTCTCAACTCATTGATTCGCAATCAGTTACAGATGGAACGTACACTGTTTCGACAGTGAATGACTTTATTGAAAAGCACAGTTCTCCATGATTTGTTGTCTTTGCGGCAAAGAGAGGCGAGTTTCCACTTTCATTTGCATTGACAAAGACACCATGATAAATTAACCAAAAAACGCTGGAAACAATTAGTTGGCTCCGCCCATCAGAAAAACGAACCGTTTCATTATGCAATTACCGGAAGAATTTCTCAATGACGACCAACTGGAGGCCGTTTTAACCGCACCTTCTCCTGCTTTGACAGCATTGATGCGCCGATTGGACGGGGACATTATGATTCTCGGGGGCACAGGCAAGATGGGCGTTACTTTGGCAATTCTTGCGCTTAACGCCGTGCGCGCCGCCGCCGTCAACAAGAAAATCTTCGTCGCTGCGCGCTTCAGCGATTCCACCGTTCGCGAAAAACTCGATAGCGCAGGCGTCGAAACCATAGTCTGCGATTTTCTTGATTCTGCCGCCATTGCCCGCCTGCCTAAAGTCCCAAACGTAATCTTCATGGCTGGACGCAAATTCGGCACCGAAGGATGTGAAGAACTCACATGGGCCGTGAATATTCTTGCTCCTGCTTATGTTGCGGAACATTTTCGAAATTCCAGAATTGTCGCCTTCTCGACAGGCTGTGTCTATCCGCTGGTTGAAGCGGCATCGGGCGGCTGTACAGAAGATACTGTGCCTGAACCGATTGGAGAGTATTCTCAGTCTTGTCTCGGACGCGAAAGAATTCTTCAGTACGAAGCTAAGCGCAACGGCACGTCTATGTTGCTATTCCGACTAAACTACGCGATTGACCTCCGCTATGGCGTGCTCCACGACATCGCCATGCCGATCTGGCGCGGCGAAAAGGTCAATAACGCCGTGAGCCATTTCAACGCAATCTGGCAGGGCGACGCCAACGAAGCAGCCTTGAGAGCGTTGGAACTCGTCGCCAATCCGACCGCCTTGCTTAATGTGACTGGGCCAGAGTTGGTTTCGACTATGGAGGTCGCGGAAGAATTCGGGCGGCTTTTTGGCAAAAAGGTCGAATACCTCCATCCAGAGCCTGGCAAACTCTGCTATTTGAACAATGCGAGCAAGATGCATGCTCTTTTCGGTTTGCCATCGGTTTCCATGGAGCAGATGATTTGCTGGCAGGCTGCATGGATTGCCAACGGTGGCGGTAGTTTGAACAAACCTACGCATTTTGAAGTCAGCAACGGGAGGTTTTAGACTATGAAAAGGATTGCAGACCTTGACCGCAGCGTGCTCGAAACAGTGCGCAGTGGATGTGTCATTCCCGCAATGCCGCTCGCTTTGGACGAAAACCGCCGCTTTCTTCCACGTTATCAGCGCGCCTTGTGCCGCTATTATATTGACGCTGGCGTCGGCGGTATCGCTGTAGGTGTGCATTCTACGCAGTTTGCGATCCGCAAGCCAGAAATAGGTCTTTTTGAACCAGTCCTGCGTGAAACATCGCAAAGCATCGACGAATGGAGCACACGGCGTGGGCGCAGGATTCTAAAAGTCGCTGGACTTTGCGGCGACACCAAGCAGGCTCTTTCGGAAGCGGATTTTGCGCTTTCCTGCGGTTACGATGCGGGATTGTTGAGCATGGCGGCCTTTGCTCATGCTTCTGTGGAGGAGATGCTGGAACATGTTCGGAAGGTCGCTTCGCAGATTCCAGTGATTGGCTTTTATCTCCAGCCTGCGGTCGGCGGGCGCATTCTGCCGTATGATTTTTGGCGCGCCTTCGCTGAAATCGACAACATTCTCGCGATTAAGATGGCTCCATTCAACCGCTATCAGACGTTGGACGTCGTGCGCGCTGTGGCTGAAAGCGGACGCGATATTGCGCTTTACACTGGCAATGATGACAATCTTCTCGTCGATCTTCTGACACCATACCAGTTTGGCGGAAAGACATTGCGCATTTGTGGCGGTCTTTTAGGGCATTGGTGCTGCTGGACTCGCCGAGCGGTAGAACTTCTGGATGAGATTCATGCTTTGAAGGACTCCGTGGCGGTTCCGACGGAACTGCTGGCGCGCAGTGCAGCGATAACAGATTGCAATGCAGCGTTTTTTGATCCTGCGCATGCTTTTGCGGGGTGCATTCCTGGAATTCACGAAGTTCTGCGACGTCAGGGACTGCTCAAGGGCATTTGGTGTCTTGATCCAGCCGAAACGCTTTCGCAAGGGCAGGCGGAGGAGATCACTCGTGTGCATGACACATATCCAGATTTGCACGACGATGAATTTGTGGCGGCGCATCTTGAAGAATGGCTGGCTGATTGACTGCAGTGGTAAAACCTCTAAGGAGGATAAAATGGCAGAACAAGTGAATGTAGGATTTATTGGTGCTGGCGGTTTCATCTCAGCGCATCATTTGGTGACAGCCGCCACCAGTCCGTTCCTTCGAATCGGCGCGATCGCCGATTTGAACACCGAAACTTTGGAAAAACACGCGGCGAAATATGATGTGGGTTACACCACACAGGATTACCGTAAACTTTTAACGGATAGCGCAATCGACATTATCGTGATAGGCACCAAGCAGGACTTGCACGCCAAATTGATAGTCGAAGCGCTTGACGCTGGCAAGTGGGTGCTGTGTGAAAAGCCGATGGCCTGCAGTGAGGAGGAATCACTTATGGTGCTGGAGGCGGAAAAGCGCGCAATAGGGCGTCTTGCCATCGGCTTCAACCGCCGTTTCGCGCCTGCCTGCCGTCGTGCCAAGACACTGATGAAGCAGGCACAACGTCCGTGGTTCGTGAATTACAGAATGATGAATCAAAGCTCTCATGTAAAGGACGGCTTTTACAAAAACGAGTCGCGAATCCTCTACGAGGGCTGCCATCTGCTGGACCTTGCTCGTTGGTTTCTAGAGGCAGATCCTGTCAGCGTTTTCATGACTGGCGACCGTCTTTACAATCATTGCTGCATTCTCTCCTTTGCAGACGGGTCGCAGTTCCAACTGCTTTGCGGTTCAGTGGGGGCGACGGCCTTCTGGAAGGAAAACATGGAAATTCACGGTCAGGACAAGACCATTTGCATCAACGATTTCGTGGATATGCGTGTGCGCGGTTTCGAGAACGAGTTCGACCAACTTTATCCTCCGTACCGCAATGAACATGGCGCGGATGTCCTCAAATATGGTTTTGAGTTTTACGAAATGTATCAGGCCTATTTCCGCGACGATTATGTCAACCAAAAGTTTAGGATTGACTGGGCGAAGTATGGCGTGGCCAACGTCTTGCCAAAACGTCCGAGGGAACTGCCGTTTGATTTGAAATTCGTTAGGGAAAATCCAGACATACTGACATTCATTTCCAACAAGGGCTGGTACGAATCGCTGGAGCATTTCGGACGCTGTTTCCTCGAAAATCGCAAGCCTGACAACGCTTCTGGCGTGGACGGCGCAAGGGCGACCGAACTGGGGCTGGCATTGCTTGAGTCGCTTGACCGTAATGCTCCAGTTGCCTTTCAACCAAAATCACGCAAATTCGATCAAAAATAAAAACACTGTTTCGCCTATGAAAACATCCATCTGGGTGATATAGCGACATAATATATATAGGTATTAAGCAAGTCGGCAACAAAGGAAATCCCACAATGAAATCTCCTTTTCTGATGCAAATGATTCACGGAGTTGGCTCGTCTGTTCGGATTCTCTCTTTGTTGCTGGCGTTGCTGACATGCGCTTGGTTGCATGGCGCAGAACAACGCGAATTCCGCATCGGAGAACTGACATGGAAATGCTACAGCAGGGGGCGTGTGACGCTTGACGCGGATCAAGTCTTCACTGTCGTGGACGACGATGAAAAGGCTGGCGCGGGAATTATTTCCATCTTTCCATCGGTGGCGGACCGCTGGTTGAGTTTCTCAGGCGAATTCAAGGCGCTTGACCACAACGTTGATAAACTCTTTGTGCAGGCGCGCTTCATGCCCGAAAAAAAGATTGTACAGCAGGAATTATCCCTAAAGGCGGGAGAGGATTTTCGTCAGATTAACCTACTATTCCCGCCGCCGCCAAAGGGATGCAAAGATGTGTGGTTATACGTCTATGTCCAGCCAGGGAAGAGCGCGTTCTTAGTACGCAATATCCAATTCGGTACGAAAGAGACGCGTCCGTTCGACCGCGCGGAATTGAAAAAGCGACAACAAAGCATGACGCTGACGAAGGATACGCTTCTGATTTTGCCCGACGACGGTTTGGCGGACGAATGCGCAGCACTGCTGGAGCAAAGTTCAGGCATTTCGTTTCGAATTGTCAAAGACGTTTCCAAAATCGGACACTATTCCAGCGCGATTCTCGTCGGCAACCGCGACAACAACCAGTTGATTGCAGATCTATACGATCATTATCATTTGATTGCCGACAGTTATTACCCTGGACCGAATGGATATCAATTGCGGACATTGTTCCAGCCCTTTGGTGATAGACGCGATTATTTGCTGGTCTCTGGAAGCGATGCAGAAGGTATCGCAGAGGCGGTACGGCGTCTGGCGGCGAGATGGAAAGAATCTCCTGCGCAAAACGGAAGCCTTGTCCAGCCATTTTTTTGGGATGTTAAAATTTCTCCGCAATATATTCTGCCGTCGAACGTCCAAAAAGCGCGCACCTTTGATGAATCCGAAGGTTATGGGACCCGTTTTTTCGGCTGGAACGTCCTTGCGCGGTACATGGCACTCTTTTATTCGACAGGGGATGCGGCATATGCACGGCGTTTTATTGAACTTGCCTTTCCAAGCACTCCAGAGGACCGCAAAGTTCTGGAGAATGACGGCGGCACTTTCAAATTGCCGCAGGACCCGCTGGCGGGGCCGTATCATTACTCATCTGTAATGGCAAATCTCTATTGGGAGCTGATTGCAGACCACCCTGTTTTCAGCGAGAAAGAGCGTGCTGATGTGACAGAAGCCATGTATAGGCAGTTTCTTTTCTGGCGTGACACCAGCAACGGGAACGGCATTTACAACATCTTCTTTCCTTCACTGAAAATTGGAAACCGCCATCAGCAGTGGGCAGCAATTTCTTTATATACAGTGGCTCGCTATCTCAACAAAGTCACGCCCAACCATGAGTATGAGCATGCTCTTAGGGCGGCGGAATATTTCTTCTCATCAATTCGGAATTACCGCTATGTGGAGGGGGAGGGCGGCAATCTTACATGGTATCCGTCAGGCAATGAGCCTGTTCCATTTTTCATGCTTCTGGCGGGATGGAAAAATGACGCGCCCGCGAGCGCACTGACCGATTTGTACCGCTCGCTTGAAACGCTCTGCGGCAACAGGCATGGACGACGAGTCCGCCGCTATATGCCATTGAGTTTCCTCCGCCGTACGGCTTATCTGCTTGGTGATGCTTCACCGCTGGAGTTCGAAAAGCAACTTGCAGAACATTTTCAATGTGAGACCTTTAGGCTCGGACAGTCCTTTGAGCCGCCCCGTGACGGCTACACGAAACGTGGTGGAACACATGCTCGTGAATGGAATTTCATCAAGCCGTCCTCCACGGAACAGCCATCGTGGCAGATTCCATTCAAAGACACGGAAAACGCCTTCAGTATCGCATCGTGGCGCGATGACGACGAGAACGGAGACCTTCTGATTCTAGACGGCCATCTTGACCGCATTCTGCGACAGCCCCTGCATTCCATGACCATTTTCACTTTGACGATGGATAATCTGCCGCTGTTGGCGGGCTACCGTAATCAACTTTGGGCGAGGCATGAGGGATTGAGTTTTTCATCCATGCCTAGCAGTGCACATTTTGACTGTGCCATGAATGTTGGCAATACTGCAGGCTTTGCATCTGCACTGCCAATTCAAGACGGCCTCCTTTGGCAACGCTCGTTGCTGAAAAGCGACGGCTTCTGTCTGATAGCTGACACATTGAGCACAGAATCCCCTAATGCGGGCAATTACAGCATTGATGCAATTTGGGAGTTCGCTCCTGAATTGGACCGCAAACTCCTCTCTGATGGACGACTGCGGCTGGTTGACACCGATTTCAAGGCTAACAGCCGTTACTGTACTGAGGCTCTGAACTGTCGCTATGTGACGACTCCAGCCGATGGCGATGTGGTACGTCTCTACAGT
>JAEEGL011331993.1_pt1 | contig 12941 bp, 11 predicted proteins | sample 9134231 | NCBI WGS metagenome assembly JAEEGL01 (sample SAMN16246548, study PRJNA631951) | gut metagenome | biome: gut microbiome; feature: rumen; material: fiber-attached | host: Bos | place: Iran: Karaj | collected 2018-10 | reverse complement strand
TTTCTAAGACAAGAAAAAGAATGAGAAGAGCTCATAATGCTTTAACTGCTAAAACAGTTACTGTATGTCCTAATTGCGGAGAAACTATCAAACCACATCGCGTTTGTAAAAAGTGTGGATACTATAAGAAAGAAGAAGTTATTAAAAATGAAAAGAATGCTGAATAAGCGTTTTTTTTATTTTCTAAAAATAAATATCTTTACTTGAAAAAGATATTATTTTTTTATATAATTAATATGTATGAAAGTAGAGTGATAATATGGCAAAACGTAGAAAGAAAAAAGAAGAAAAACGTAAGATAACTTTTGCTGTTGAATTATATAGTATTGTATTAATTCTAATAGGTGTATTAGGTATATGTGGTTATGGTATATGTGGTAGATTAATATGTGCTTTTTTTGCATTTTTATTTGGTGCATTATACTTAGTTCCATTAATTGGATTAATACTAATAGGAGTTTATTTATTATTTGTTAGACATTATCCAGATTTCTTAAGTTCTAGAATAGTAGGTATTGTTTTAGTAATAATAGGTGCACTTTTAGTAGTACATATGTTTTATGTAACTGATGCCATAGCATTAGGTAAAACTGTTACATGGAAAAGTATTATTTCTGAAACATTTAATAAAGCTGTTAATGTATTTTCAATAGTTGATGGTAAAGAATTTGCTTTTAAAGAACTTGGTGGTGGTATGTTAGGGGGATTATTACTTAGTTTAAATTATTCATTATTTGATATACAAGGAACTAAAATTATTTATTGGATAATGATGGTTGGTGGATTCTTATTATTTACTGGATTATCAATAGTAGATATTATTAAACGTGGATATAATAAGAGTAAAGAACTTGTTCCACATCATGATGAACATATTATTGGTGTTCCTGATGGAGAAAAAATTAATGTTAAGATTAATGATAATTCTGTAAGCCATGAAATGGATAATAAAACAGTTATTAATAGTTTAGATGATCTTAAAAAGAATAAAGGTAAACATGAAGTTGTTGAAGATGGTGAAGTTGATGAAGAAATGCCAATAACTCATAATGCTAATTATCAACTACCTCCAATAGATTTATTAGATGTACCTAAAAATTCTCCTAATAATAATCAAGCTAATATTGAAAAGAATATTAATACTCTAGAAGAAGTACTTAATGAATTTGGGGTAGTTGGTAAAGTAGTAGCTGTTACAGTTGGTCCTGCTTGTACTCAATATGAATTAGCTATTAAAGCGGGTACTAAATTATCTAGATTAACAAGTATTAATAAAGAGATTAGTTTAGCTTTAGCTAAAAAAGATGTACGTATTCAAGCACCAATACCTGGTAAGAGTACTTGTGGTATTGAAATAGCTAATGATGAACCAACAACTGTTTATATTCGTGAAATAATGGAAGCATTTATTAACAAAGATAAAGATAAGAAATTATTAATTGCTTTAGGTAAAGATATCAAAGGTGAAATAAAGACTTATCCAATTAATAAAGCACCACATATGCTAGTAGCTGGTGCTACTGGTTCTGGTAAATCAGTATGTATTAACTGTATATTAGCAAGTATTTTGATGCGTACTAAACCAGATGAAGTTAGATTATTATTAGTTGATCCTAAGAAAGTTGAATTATCAATGTATAATGGTGTACCTCATTTATTGTGTCCAGTTGTAACTGATCCTAGAAAAGCAGCAACAGCTTTACAAAAAGTAGTATCAGAGATGGATCATCGTTATAGTTTATTTGAAGAAAAACATGTTAAAAATATAGATAGTTATAATGAATATGTAGATAAAGAAAATAAAAGAAGAAGTGAAAGTGATAAACTTCAGAAATTACCATTTATTGTGGTTATTGTTGATGAGTTAGCTGATCTAATGATGGTTGCTAGTAAAGAAGTGGAAGATGCAATTATGAGAATAACACAAATGGCAAGAGCAGCTGGTATACATTTGATTATTGCAACACAACGTCCATCAACAGATGTTATTACTGGTTTAATTAAAGCTAATATTCCAACTCGTGTATCATTTGCAGTATCATCTGGAATTGACTCTCGTACTATCCTTGATATGATGGGAGCAGAAAAATTACTTGGTCGAGGAGATATGTTATTCTTACCACAAGGTGAGAATGCACCAACCCGTATTCAAGGAGCATGGATTACTGAAAGTGAAATAAATAGAATAGTTAATTATGTTTGTGAACAACAAAAAGCACAATATGATCAAAGATTTTCTAACTTAGATATCCAAGAAAAAACTACTACAGGAGTTGATGCAAATACTGAAGTAGAAGATGAATATGATGATCCACTTTATAATGATATTGTTGAATTTGTCGTTAAAAGTGGTAAAGCATCAGCGTCACTGTTGCAACGTAGATTTAAACTAGGTTATAATCGTGCAGCACGTGTTATTGATTTACTAGAAGAACGTGGTATTATTGGACCAATGAATGGTAGTAAACCTCGTGAGGTATTAGTAAAATTAAATAATAATAGTAATAATGATGAAGACGAGGATGACGAAATAATATAAAATATAGAAAGGAGGAATTATGAATACAGGTTATCTTTATAGTATAATTAATTTATATTTAAAAAAAGAAGATTCTAATAAGAAAACCAGTTTAAATATCAAGAAATTAGATGATGATGTAGAATTTAGTTTTAATATGAAAAAAGCTAATGAAGATAAAACAACGTTTGTAATTCCTTATAAAGACTATAATTTATATTTAATAGATATTCTAAAAACTTATAAAGAAAACTTAATGATTATTGATGAAAAATATAGTTATGATAATGTAACTAATACTTGTTACTATTATGTATTATTTAATAGTGGTAGAACTATTTCATTTAATGGATTTAGTGTTCTTGAAATGAATAATGTTCGTAATGTCTTATATGATATTAAGATTAATCAAAATGAAATAAGATTAGAAGATATTGAACAAAAACAAGAAATGGCTTATAAACCAAGATTAAGACTCCAACAAGCTGGTTTTTCATCATATGCAACATTACTTCTTGTAGTTATCTTTTTTGCTTTAGTTTTAGTAGTATCTCTATTTGTTTTTAAATCGTTTATAAATTAGATGAGCAATCATCTTTTTTTATGTTATACTAATTTAGTGATGGATATGAATATAGAAAATAAACTTAATGAATTATTTGATTTACTTGATAAAGATGAAATTATTAAAAAACTAAAAGAATTAAAAACTAAGATTACGGATAAAGAAATAGAATTAATTAATAATTATCGTAATAATCCAACAATAGATAATAAAAAGAAATTATATGATAATAAAATTATTAATGAATATTTAACTTGTGAAAGTAATCTTAATTATTTAATTTTGGAAATAAATAGTAAGTTTAAAAGGAGAAAAAACTGTGAGGGTAATAAGTGGTAAATTAAAAGGAAGAAAAATACTTGGTTATGATATAACTGGTACTAGACCAACAATGGATCGTGTTAAAGAAAGTATTTTTAGTATGATTCAAAGTTATGTTAATGATTCTATAGTTTTAGATTTATTTTCTGGTTCTGGTAACTATGGAATAGAAGCTATTAGTAATGGTGCTAAACAAGTTTATTTAAATGACTATAATATTAAATGTGTTAAAGTAATTAAAGATAATTTAAGTACTATGAATGTTCTGGATTATGGAATAATAACTAATTTTGATTATAAAAAAGCTTTAAATTATTATCATGAAAATAATATTAAGTTTGATTTAGTATTTCTTGACCCGCCATATAAAAAACATATTATCAATGATATATTAGATTATTTAATTAATAATGATTTATTAAATAATAATAGTTTAGTTATATGTGAATTAACAGAGAAAGAAGAGTATTTAAATGATAAATTAAAATTATTTAAAGAAAAGAGTTATGGAGATAAAATAGTTTTAATATATAAATATGATAATTAATGTCAAAATAACTTGAAAAAATAATTAAAAAAATATAAAATTAATAATAGAGAAAGGAAAAGATATGAAAAAGAAATTAATTTTATTATTATTAGTAGTTGCATTATTACCAATTAAAGTATTTGCTAAATCTTTTGTAGATGATTATAATACAATGAATTTTAAAGAAACTATTGAATCAGAAGGATTTACTTTAGAAAACAAAGATTATAAGGAAACTGACGATCAAGCTATTATTTATATGTTTAGAGGTCAAGGTTGTGGATATTGCCGTGCTTTCCTTGAATTCATGAATTCTATTTCTAAAGAATATGGTAAATATTTTAAAATGGTTTCATTTGAAGTATGGAATGATGCTAATAACGCAGATTTATTAGAAAAAGTACCACTTGTAACTAATAAAGCAGCTGGTGGAGTTCCATATATTATCATTGGTGAAAAAGTATTTGCTGGTTATGCAAGTACTTATGATGAAGAGATTAAAGAAGCTATTATGAAACAATATAAAGATAATAGTTATGATGTAATGGAAAAACTTGATGAACGATTAAATGGTAAAACAAATAGTACATCATCATTTGCTGTTATCTTCTGGAATGCATTCTTTGTTATCGCAGCTACTGTAGCACTTATTTTAGTAAATAATAAAAATACTGAAAAAGTATTAAATGCACTTGAAAAAAAAGAAAACAAAAAAAATAAATAATTAAGAAACTTCGGTTTCTTTTTTATTTACAAAAAGATAAAGATATTATAAACTATGTTTTAAGGAGATACTATGCCAGAATTACCAGAAGTAGAAACTGTAAAAGAAAAACTAAAAAAGGAATTATTAAAGAAAAGAATTAACGAAGTTAATGTTTTTTATGATGGAATAATAGCAACTGATTTGTCTTCTTTTAAAAAGAATATAGTTAATCAAGAAATAATAGATATCACAAGACGTGGTAAGTTTTTAATATTTGAGTTAACTAATTATTATTTAGTTAGTCATTTAAGAATGGAAGGAAAATATTTTATAAAAAGTAATGAATTAGAAATAAATAAACATGATCATGTTATATTTTATTTTGATAACTTTATTCTTTGTTATAATGATACAAGAAAATTTGGTAAGATGTATCTAGTTACGAAAGATAAACTATTAGATACACCAATAAATAAATTAGGTAAAGAACCTTGGGATAAAGAGTTAACTTGTACTTACTTAAAAGATAAATTTAATAAGAATATTGCTATTAAAACTCTTTTACTTGATCAATCAATTATATCTGGTATTGGTAATATTTATGCAGATGAAATATTGTTTTTATCTTGTATAAATCCTAGTAAAAAGGGTAAAGCTTTAAAAACAAAAGATATTAATAATATAATTGATAATACTAAAAAAGTACTTGAACAAGGTATTAAAAATAAAGGGACTACTATTCATAGTTTCACCTCTCTTGGTGTAACTGGTGATAATCAAAATCATTTATTAGTTCATACTAGGGAAGGTCTTCCTTGTCCAGTTTGTAAAAGTATTATTAGAAAAATTAAAGTAAATGGACGTGGAACATATTATTGTCCAGTTTGTCAGAAAGGAGACTAATGAAGTTAAGAGGAACATTTAGAAAGACTATTTATAATCGAGATAATTATTATGTTGGTTTAATTAGAGTAAAAGATAATGATATTGATCCATCTTTAAATGATAAAACTATTACTTTTACTGGTTATTTTAATGATATAAATATTGATGATAATTTAGTTTTAAATGGTGAGTTTACAAGACATAGTAAGTATGGTGATCAATTTTCTTGTACGAGTTATGAAATAGTCTTACCTGAAGAAAAAGAAGGTATAGTTAGTTTTCTTTCCAGTGATATCTTTAAAGGAATAGGGGAGACGAAAGCTAAAAAGATTTATGATAGTTTTGGAGATAAAGCAATTGATATTATTATTCATGAACCAGAAAGACTTAAAGAAATAAAAGGTTTAACTAAGAAAAATGTAGAAATATTACACGAAAAACTATTAGAGTATGAAGATAGTATTGATACAATAATTAAACTTAATGAAATAGGTTTTAATAGTCATGATTCAAGTAGTTTATATAATAAATATAAAAGTAAAGTATTAGATATTATAAGTGATAATATTTATGACTTAATTGATGAAGAATTTACTTATCGTAAAATAGATGTTATTGCCTTAAAACAAGGTTATGAAAGATTAGATAAAAAAAGAATCAAAGCTAGTATTCTATATGTATTTGATGAAATAATTAATACTTTAGGTGATACATATCTTTTATATAATGAAATATATAGTTATTTAAATAGAGTAATTTTAACTAATATAGATTTTGATTTATTTGAGGAATGTGTTGTTGAACTTGTTAATGAAGAGAAAATAATATTACATGAAGATAAATATTATCTTAAAAAAATGTATGAAGCAGAAACTAATATTGCTAAAAGATTAGTTTATTTAAATAATCAAAAAGAAGAGAAAGTAAAAAAACTTAATACGATAACAAATTCTTGTGAAAAAGATAATATTATTTTTAATGATAAACAACAAGAAGCTATTACTAATGCATTTAAATATCACTTAGAAATAATTACTGGTGGACCAGGTACTGGTAAAACTACAATTATTAAATCGATTGTTAATTTATATCAAGAAATATATAAAAAGAGTAAGTTAGAATTATTAGATGAAGTAACTCTTCTTGCACCAACTGGAAGAGCAGCTAAAAGAATAACTGAGACGGTTGGTATTAAAGCAAGTACTATTCATAGATTTTTAAAATGGAATAAAGAAACTAATAAATTTAAAGTTAATGAACATAATAAAGTAAATACTAAATTAGTAATTATTGATGAAGCTAGTATGATTGATACATATTTATTTGATAGTCTATTAAAAGGATTATATTATGATACTAAGATTATTTTAGTAGGTGATTATAATCAATTACCTAGTGTTGGATCTGGTCAAATACTTAAAGATATTATTGAAAGTAATGTCTTTAATGTTGTTGAATTAACTGAATTGTATCGTCAAAAAGAAAATAGTAATATTATTACTTTTGCAGATGATATTAATCGTGGTATATATAATTTATCTTTATTTAATAAAGAAGATGATCTAACTTATATATCTTGTGATAGTTATAATTTAATTGATAAATTTAGTGAATTATGTTATTCATATCAAGATTATGATCCTAATGAATTAATTATTCTTGCACCAATGTATAAAACAATTAATGGAATAGATAATTTAAATTTAATCGCAAGAGAAATATTTAATCCAAAAAGTGATGATAAAGAAGAAATGATGATTGGTGATATTAAATATCGTGAACTTGATAAAGTTATATTATTAATTAATATGCCAGATGATGATGTATATAATGGTGATATTGGTATTATTTGTGAAATAGATAAGTTTAATAATGAAATATATATTGATTTTGATGGTAATATTGTTAAGTTTAATAAAAGTAAATTTACTAATTTTAAATTAGGTTATGTTACTAGTATTCATAAAAGTCAAGGATCTGAATTTAAAGTAGTTATTATGATTATGTTAAATGAATTTAATCGTATGTTATATCGTAAATTATTATATACTGGTGTAACAAGAGCTAAGAAAAACTTATATATTTTAGGAGAAGAAATGGCTATTAAAAGAGCAATTAATAATAATATAATTAATGATCGTAAAACATCACTTTTAGAGATAGTTAAAAATAAATATGAATAATATAAAAAGAAAGAGTAATTCTTTCTTTTTTTGTTTATTTATGTTAGAATTAATAATGTAGGATAGGTGAAGAGTATGTTATTTAAGAAAAATGTTGAAGATTATACTGATGATTATAAAGTAGTTAGTCATTTAAGATGTTTATCTATTGATATGATTGATAATGCTAAATCAGGTCATCCTGGTATATGTCTTGGTGCTGCTACAATACTTTATACTTTGTTTTCTCGTCACTTATCATTTAATAGAAATGATCCTAAATGGTATAATCGTGATCGATTTATATTATCTGCTGGTCATGGTGCACCACTTTTGTATAGTATGTTATACATGTTAGGGGTATTAAGTGTTGATGATGTTAAAAACTTAAGACAATTAGATAGTATTACTCCAGGTCACCCTGAAATAACAACTCCTTTTGTTGATATGTCAACTGGTCCTTTGGGACAAGGAATTGCATCTAGTGTTGGTATGGCAATAGCAGAGAGATACTTAAATGCAACATACAATAAAGACTTAATTAATCACTATACATATGTATTATGTGGTGATGGTGATTTAGAAGAAGGTATTAGTTATGAAGCTATGGCTTTAGCTAGTAAATTAAAACTAAATAAATTAATTATTTTATATGATAGTAATAATATTACTTTAGATGGAAAACTTAGTATGTCATCAACAGAAGACGTTATTACTAGATTTAAAGCTTTGAACTTTAATATCTTAGTTGTTGATGGTGAAAGTATTAAAGAAATAGATTATGCTATTACTAGAGCTAAAGAAAGTCCTATGCCAACAATTATTATTTGTAAAACAACGATTGGTAAATATTCTAAAGATGAAGGTACTAATATTGTTCATGGTAAACCATTATCAAAAGAAGATATTAAAAATATTAAAGAAACTCTTGATATGTATGAAAGTCCATTTACTTTAAGTAATGATTCAGTTGAATACTTAAAAAATATTATTGATAAAAGAATGTATTTAGTACTTCGTGATTATGAAAGAAAATATGAAGATTTAAAAGAAAATGAAAAGAATAAATTAGATAAATTATTTAGTTTAGATACAACATATAATTTAGGTAATATAGAATTTGAATATGAAGATTTATCTTTAAGAGATATATCTAGCAATATCTTAAATAGTATAAGTCAGGAATTCCTATTATTAATTGGTGGTAGTGCAGATTTAAGTTCATCTTGTAAAACTAAATTAAAACAAGAAAAAGATTTTGATAGTGATAATTATTCTGGAAGAAATATTAATTTTGGTATTAGAGAACATGCCATGGGAGCTATTATTAATGGTATGGCTTTATCAGGTCTTCGTAGTTTTGGTAGTACCTTCTTAGTATTCTCTGACTATTTAAGAGGTGCTATTAGAATGAGTGCAATTATGAATTTACCAGTAATATATATCTTTACTCATGATTCAATTACTGTAGGTGAAGATGGTATTACTCATGAACCAATTGAGCAACTAGCTTCTCTTGAATTGATTCCTAATCTATATGTATATCGTCCATATGATGTTAATGAATTATTAGCAAGCTATCGTGATATACTTAAAAATAATCATCCTAGTGTATTAGTATTACCTAGAGATAATAAAGAAATAAGTGAATTAACTAGAAATAATCGTATTGAAGATGGAGCTTATATTCTTAAAAAAGAAGAAACTAATAATTTTATTACTTTAATTGGTAATGGTGAAGAATTAGGTTTAATTATTAAAGTAAGTGAAAGACTTAATGCTGAAGGATTTGATACTAGAATAGTTAGTATACCTTGTATGCAAAATGCTCTTGATAAAGAGATAAATATTATTCCAAATAAAAAGTCTATTGCTATTACTTTTGGAGTTAGTGATTATTATTATAAATTTACTAAAAATGTTATTGGTATTAATACATTTGGTAAAAGTGCAAAGAAATCTGATATCTTAGATTATTTTGGTTTTACAGAAGATAAACTAATTAATAAAATTAAAGATATAGTAGGTGAGAAACATGAATAAGAAAGGATTTACTTTAGTTGAATTATTAGCTGCTTTAGGTATATTAGCTCTTATTATGGGTATTGCAGCAGTTACTTATACATCAATAGTTGATAGTAGTAAAACACGTGCGTTTAAAGCATATGAAAAAACAATGTATGGTCAAGCAATGGAATTATTAGTAGAATCAATTACTGATACAACAAGACCATCTTTAGTACCTAGAAATGGTCAAAGTGTAAGATTTAGTTTAACTGATTTACAAATAGATCCATTTATAAATCCAAGAAATAAAAATGATTCATGTCCAACAAGTTATGTTTTAGTAACAAGAGAAGATAATGATTTATCAGGAGCACATGTTGATGCCTTTAAATATAAAGTATGTTTAATATGTACAGAGTCTGATTATAATGTAACTGGTGAAGATTGTTTAATGATACCAGAAGAATAAAAGGGAGAAATTATGAAAAAGAAAAAGAACAATATTTATAATATATTAATGATTGTTGCAATAGTGTTTATTATTATTGTTCTTTTTTTGTTAACATTTAAAAGTAAAAAAACAGAATATAAAATAAATTTAGTTGGTGATAAATATATAACTTTATATCAAGATGAAGTATATGTTGAGCCGGGGTTTACTGCTTATAAAGATAATGAATTAGTTACTGATAGTGTTATTGTAACTAATGAAATAAAAAATAGTCCAGGTATATATCGTGTTTTATATCAAATAGATGATTATTATGAATATCGATATGTTGAAATAAAAGAAGCTATTGATTATAATTTAGATATTACTTTAGAAGCTAATACAGAAAAATTAACTAATAAAAATATAAGTATTGATGTTACTGTTAATGGTGATACATTTTATTCATTAACATTACCTGATGGTAAAATAGTTTATAATAATATAACTAGTTATGAAGTAGAAGAAAATGGTTATTATAAATTTGAAGCTAGAAATACTAAGAATGAAGTTTTTGTTAAAGAAATAAATATTGATAATATAGATAAAGTATCACCAACAGGATCTTGTGTTGCAACATTAAATAATAGTAATACTAGTATTTCAGTTACTACAAATGAAGATAATTTATCTTATCAATATTATGATAATAATAATATAATAACTGTTACTAGTGATAAGAATTATATTACTAATAATAAAACATCAGAAAATATTAAAGTAGTTTTAGAAGATGAAGCTACTAATACTAAGGAGATTAATTGTCAAATAATTGATAAAAGATATCATGACCAAATAAAACCATATGCTTCTGATAAAATAATTTATCAAGGTAATTCAGAAACATTAAAAGTATATATTGTTCATCGTGGTAGTTATCATATGACATATATCTGGGTAAAAGATGCTTATACACAACTTAATAAATTTGATTCACCACAATATGGTTCTAGATTATATGTACCTCGTCAATTACTTACTGATGCTAATAAAACATATAATTTACATAGTAAGATAATGGTTGGATTTAATGCTAGTGGTTTCTATTTAAGAGATACATATGATGCTGGTTCAGTAAATGCTTATGGTGCTTATGATAAAACTAGTGTTGGATCTATAGTAATTACTAATGGTAAAGTAGTAAGAAATGCATATAATCATGCGGTTAAAACTTGGTATACAATAGGAGTTAATAAAGAAAATAAATTATTAGTTTTTGAAGATAAAAAAAGTAACAATGTTAGTGAAAAACAAGCTTGGGCACAAAGTGTTATTAATTCAGGTATTAGAAATACTTTTACATTTGCTGCTCCAGTTATCTTAAATGGACAAAGAACTACTATTACAACTAGTATGCCAGGCGCTTATGCTGATAAAAAAGGATTACAAATGATATGTCAGATTAATGAAAATAATTTTCTATTATTTACATCTAAAAATGAAACTAGAAATAATGCCATTAATGAGTTCTTAAAAATGGGTTGCCAAACAGCCATGAACTTAGATGGTGGAGGTTCAGTAGCCTTATTCTATAAAGAGAAAAATACAGATAATTTCACTGGTGTATTAGGTGGAGGAAGATCATTACCAGAAGTAGGTTATTTTACGGAATAATCTACTTTTTTTCTTTGTTAATATACTTGTTTATGATATAATATTTATGAGGTAATAAAATGAAACTAGACACATTAAATGAAGAACAAAAAGAAGCCGTTATGTATACTAATGGACCACTATTAGTATTAGCAGGAGCAGGTAGTGGTAAGACTAAAGTATTAACTAGTCGAATAGCTTATTTAATAGATAATGGTATTAGTCCATATAATATATTAGCTATTACGTTTACTAATAAAGCTGCTGCTGAAATGAAAAGTAGAGTAATAAAATTAGTTGGTGGAGAAGCTAACTCAATGCAAATATCAACATTTCATTCTTTTGGTTTAAAAATAATTAGAGAAAATCATGATTTATTAGGACTTGATAATAACTTTGCTATTTTTGATGTAGAAGATAGTATAACAGCTATAAAAAGAGTATTAAGAAGACTTAATATAGATAGTAATAGATATAGTCCTAAATCTTTTCATAATAAAATTAGTAGTTTAAAAAATGATTTAATAAATAGTGATGATTATACTAAATTTGCTAGAGATGAATTTGATCAATTAACTATTAAAGTATATAAAGAATATGAAATAGAGAAATATCGTGATAATGCTGTTGATTTTGATGACTTATTAGTTTTACCAATTAGATTATTTAAAGATAATAAAAATATTTTAGAAAAGTATCAAGAAAGATTTAAATATATTTTAATTGATGAATATCAAGATACTAATGAAGCTCAATATGTATTAACTAAATTATTAGCTAAAAAATATCAAAATATTTGTGTAGTAGGTGATTCTGATCAAGCTATCTATGGATTTCGTGGAGCTAATTTTAAAAATATTCTTAATTTTGAAAAAGACTATAAATTATGTAAAACAATTATCTTAAAAAAGAATTATCGTAGTACTAAAGTAATATTAGATACAGCTAATTCAGTTATTAAAAATAATAAATTAAGACATGAAAAAGAATTAGAATCAGTAAAAGGTATTGGTGATAAAGTAACTTATTATCGTGCTAAAAATGGTCTTGATGAAATTAAGTTTGTTGCTGATGAAATAACTAAATTAAATAAAGATGTTTAACTTGATGCTATAGTTATTTTATATCGTCCTAATGCTCAATCACGTTTATTTGAAGAAGAATT
>JAEEGL010289426.1_pt1 | contig 12941 bp, 12 predicted proteins | sample 9134231 | NCBI WGS metagenome assembly JAEEGL01 (sample SAMN16246548, study PRJNA631951) | gut metagenome | biome: gut microbiome; feature: rumen; material: fiber-attached | host: Bos | place: Iran: Karaj | collected 2018-10 | reverse complement strand
GTTCGGTTCAGCCGCGCCTTCGGAAAGGAGGGCGCTATCTTCGCCGGGCTGGAGGCTGCGGCGGGAGACTGCTGCTTGGTGATGGACTGTGATTTTCAGCACCCCCCGGAGACCGTTCCCGTCATGTACTCCCTCTGGCAGCAGGGCTATGAAGTGGTGGAGGGCGTCAAGGAAGACCGGGGCAAGGAATCGGCTGCCTATGCCGCCTCCGCCGCCGTATTCTACCGTTGGCTCGGCAGAGCCACCGGAGAGAGGATGGAGCAGGCCTCCGACTTCAAGCTGCTGGACCGCAAGGTTGTGGACGCGCTCAACCGGATGCCGGAGCGCAACGTGTTCTTCCGGGCTTTGTCCTACTGGCTGGGGTTCCGGCGCACCACAGTTCCGTTCACCGTGGGAGAGCGGAAGGAAGGGGAGACCAAGTGGGATTCCCGTTCTCTCGTACGCTACGCGCTGAAAAACATGGCGTCCTTTTCCTCCGCGCCGCTGCAGATCATCACGTTCCTGGGGCTGTTCATGTTGATCGTAGCCTGCGTTTTCGGCGTGATCGCCCTGGCGCAGAAGCTCATCGGCCGGGCGCTGGAGGGCTTTACCACGGTGATTTTGCTGCAGCTCTTTACCGGCAGCATCCTGATGATCTCTCTGGGCATCATCGGCTATTATATCGCCCGGATCTATGAGGAGATCCAGGGCCGCCCCCGGTACGTGATCCGGGAAAAATGCGGCAAGGCGGAGGACGATCCGTATCCCCGCGGCTGATAATCGTTTTTCTCTACGCCCGGCTCAGCCGGGCGTACGTTTTATGCGGGAATCGGTTTACAAAGCCTCGGAGAAAGTGCTATAATTAAGTATTACTTATGATAGGGGCATTATATGTCGTTATTTCGAGAGAGACTATATATATCCACCACCGCCTCGGACGCCGATGACCTCGCCGGAAAGTACGATCTTGGACTGGAGATCGCGGAGTTCTGCACCGCCAGCAACCTGGACCTCTGCTTTTCCGAGACTGACGCGCGGGTCAGAGAGCATTTATCCTGCGCCGGGCGGTTTACCTTTCACGCGCCCTTCAACGAGCTCTGTCCCGCCGCCATCGACCCGCTGGTACGGGAGCTCACGGCCAGGCGCTACCGCCAGGCCATAGAACAGGCGCTGCGCTACGGGATAAAGAAGATCGTTATCCACACCGGCTTCATCCCCATCGTGTATTACCCGGAATGGTTCATCCCCCGGTCCGTGGAGTTCTGGACGGAGTTTCTGGCCGGTTGTACGGACGATGTGGAGATCTGTCTGGAAAACGTGATGGAGCCTTACCCGGCCATGCTGTGCGGCATCGTCTCCGGCGTGGACGATCCCCGGCTGCGGATCTGTCTGGACATCGGCCATGCTAACGCGGCACTGAGTCACGCACCGGTGACGGAGTGGGCGGAGCGGGTCTGCCCCTGGCTCTCTCACGTACATATCCACGACAACGACGGAAAAACAGATCAGCACCGTCCGCTGGGGCAGGGGAGCATAGAGCTGAAAACCGTTCTTGATATCATTGAAACCAACTGTGGCCACGCCACGTATGCCGTGGAGAACATCACCGCCGCCGAAAGCGTCGATTGGCTCCGGCGGAACGGATACATGTAAGGGGAAAAAGCGATGGACAGCGTGCAGGAGCTTATCAACAGCATCAGACCCTTGAATGCGGACGCCATGGACGCGGCCCGGAGATGGCAGGAGCGGCTTGCCAAGCCCCCGGGCAGTCTGGGCAAGCTGGAGGACGCCGCCGTGCGGCTCTCCGGCATCACCGGGAAACTGAAAAACGAGATCCGCCGCTGCCGCGTCATCGTGCTGGCTGCGGATAACGGCATCGTCGAGGAAGGCATCGGCTCCGCGCCTCGGACCGTAACCGCCGCCCAGGCCGCCAACATGACGCGGTATCTCACAGGCATGTCCTCCATGGCCCACGCCTTCGGGGACGAAGTGCAGGTGGTGGACGTTGGCATCGCCGACGAGTATGACGCGCCGGAGGTGCTGGATCGGAAGATCAGCCGCGGTACCAGCAATTTCTACCATGAACCCGCCATGACCCGGGAAGAGGCGGAGAGAGCCATCCTCATCGGAGCCGAGCAGGCCGCTCAGGCGGCCCGGGAGGGCGTTTCCGTCATCGGTGTGGGCGAGATGGGCATCGGCAACACCACCACCTCTTCCGCTGTTTTGTGCGCTCTCACCGGGCTTTCCGTGGAGGAAGTCACCGGACGGGGCGGCGGAATCACGGACAGCGCCTTCCTCCACAAAAAGGAAGTGATCCAGCGGGGGCTGGCGCTGCATAAGCCCGACAAAGACGACCCCGTCGACGTGATCTCCAAGGTAGGCGGCTTCGATATCGCCGCCATGTGCGGCGTCTATCTGGGCGCAGCGGCCAACCGTATGCCCGTTGTCATCGACGGCTTCATTTCCGTGGTTGCCGCGCTCTGCGCCGCCCGGCTCTGTCCGGACGCGGCGGGGTATATGTTCCCGTCCCACGCCTCCTTTGAGATCGGCTATGCCAGAGCCGCCAAAGAGCTGGGACTGCAGCCCTGGCTGCTGCTGAATATGCGGCTGGGCGAAGGGAGCGGCTGTCCCATTGCCTTCCGTGTGCTGGAAGCCGCTGTGGCTTATACCAACACCATGGCCACTTTCGACCAAGCCTCCATCGACGACGGCTACCTGGACGAGATTCGGGGAAAGGACTGCTACACCGTATGAACGTTTTTATCTCCGGCGGGTGCAAAAACGGCAAATCCACTCTGGCGGAACGGACCATCAAAGCCCTGGCCGGAGAGGGGCCGCTCTATTACGTCGCCACCATGATCCCCCACGACGAGGAAGACCGGGAACGGATCCGCCGCCACGTGGCGGAGCGCGCCGGTCTGGGCTTTATCACCGTGGAGCAGGGGCGGGACATCCTCCGGGTGCTGGAAAAAGCGCCGGCGAACGCTTCGTTTCTTCTGGACAGCGTGACGGCGCTGCTGTCCAACGAGATGTTCTTTCCCGGCGGCGGATATGATCCCCGCGCCGGGGAGCGTGTCGCCGGCGATCTGCGGCGGCTGGCCGTGTCGGTGAAGAACATCGTGTTCGTCAGCGACTATCTCTACTGCGACGCCGGACACTACGACGACTTCACGGAGACCTATCGCCGGGCTCTGGCGGAGTGTGACGCCGCGCTGGCCGAAACCTGCGGCACGGTGGTGGAGGTCTTCTCCGGCAATCGGATCGTCTATAAGGGGGAGCTGCCTGTATGAAGCTTGTTCTCACAGCGTTTTTTATGGCCTGGGGCATGTTCTGGATCGTGCCCTGCCCGGTAAAATGGTGGGACGAAAAGGCCCGGATCGGCATGCTGCTGTTCCTGCCGCTCTTCGGCGCGTTCATCGGCGGCGTGTGGGCGCTGGCGGTGTGGGTTTTGCTGCGGTTTTCCCACGCGGAGTATCCCGGTACTTTTTCCGCAGCCATTCTTACTGTCATCCCCTTTGTGCTCTCCGGCTTTATCCATCTGGACGGGTACATGGACTGCGCTGACGCGGTGCTCTCCCGCCGGGACCTGGATACCCGCAGGAAGATCTTAAAGGATTCCCACGTGGGCTCCTTCGCCGTGATCGCGCTGGTCAGTTTGTTTTTGCTCCAGTACGGCGCGATCTGCGGGCAGCGGATCTTTTATCGGAACGTTCTGCTCCTGCCGCTGGTGTGCGCGGCGCCCCGGGCGTATGCCACCGCGGCGGTGCTCCATTTTCCCACGCTTCCCGGCAGCAGTTATGAGAAGATGTTTTCCGACGGGGTGCCCGCCCGGGCCAAAACCGCGTCCATCGTCATCCTCACGGCGCTGCTGGTCCTTCCGCCGCTGCTCTTTTCCCGCGGCGGGCTGTGTACCGCCGCCGGAGTGCTGGGCGCTATGATCACGATCATGTATCTCCGTCATGATCTGGGCGGCATGTCCGGGGATATCTCCGGCGCGGGGATCACCGTGGGCGAGCTCTGTGCGCTGGCATATCTCGTTTTTGTCCGATAAGAGGGAGGAAGGAAAATGGATCTTCTGCTGGGCGGTGCTTATCAGGGAAAGCTGGAGCACGCCAGAAAAGCCTTTGCCGTGTCCGATGAGGACGTCTGCACCTGCGCCTGGGACGCCGAGCCGGACTGGAGCAAGCGCTGTCTGGAGCATCTGGAGCGCTACGTGATGTACTGTGTGAAAAACGGCCTGACGCCGGAGCGGAAATACCGCCCTGACGCGGTGCTGCTCTGCGACGACATCTTCTGCGGGATCGTTCCCATGGACCCGGTGGACCGGGCCTGGCGGGAGGAGACCGGCCGTTATCTGAGCAGATTGAGCGCGGACGCGGAGAGCGTGACGCGGCTGTTCTGCTCGCTGCCCATGAAGCTGAAATGAAGAGACTTCTGCTGCTCCGCCACGGCTTGACGGAGGCCAATCTCAAACGCCTCTACTGCGGCAGCACCGACCTGTCCCTTTGCGAAGAGGGGAGAGCGGAGCTGTACGCCCTGCGCGCTGCCGGAGGGTATCCCGCGCCGGAGGGATTCCGCTTTTATACCAGCGGGATGCGCCGCACGGAGGAAACGCTGTCCATTCTCTGCGGAAGCGTGGACCGCGAGAGCGTTCCCGACCTGCGGGAGATGGATTTCGGGCAGTTTGAGATGCGCGGATATGAGGAGCTGAAGGACGACCCGGCTTACCGGGCCTGGTGCGAGGGGGAGAACGGGAAAAACCTCGCCCCCGGCGGGGAGAGCGGGGAGATCATGACCCGACGCGTCATCGCTGCTGTGGAAAAGCTGCTCGCGCAGGAGGGAGACGTTTGCATCGTCACCCACGGCGGACCCATCGCCGCCGTGATGGCCCGGTTTTTCCCGCAGGAGGAAAAGACCCGGTATCAGTGGCAGCCGGCCAACGGATGCGGGTACCTGATCGAGCTGGACGGATCGGCGGCGAGCTGGCGGCCGGTCCCGGAGGAGGGTAAGAAAATGTCGGACAAGAGAGATTGGGAAGGGAAGGCGTTTTCCTTCTTTCAGAACAGGGAGTGCGAATACTTCCCCTGTCATAAGACCTCCAAACCGGAGGACTTCAACTGTCTTTTCTGCTACTGTCCTCTGTACGCCCTGGGGGAGAACTGCGGCGGGAATTACTCCTATTCCTCCTCGGGCGTCAAGGTATGTACGAAATGTCTTTTCCCCCACGTAAGGAAGAATTACGGCAAGGTGATCGAAAGGTTCCATGAGATCGCTCTGCTGGCCGCCAAAAAAGAACCGGACGAAAAATAAATCATACTCCTGAAAAGCCTTGAAAACAAAAGAAAAACCGGATTGTAATCATTTTCCCCTTGCACCATTTTACAAAAATGTGGTATACTTTATACGTAATTTAGCGTATTGATGGGAGATTATACCCTCCGGGCAAACGGGGGATGAAAAAAGGCTTTTCGGGGGAGGTGCGGGATGTATTCCATCGGTGAGAAGATCATGTACGGCGGCACCGGCGTATGCGTTGTGGAGAATATCACAACGCTGAAGCTGTCCGGCATGACCGAGCCCAAGTCGTATTACGTTCTTCGTCCCCTGTACCAGTCCGGCACCATTCAGACCCCCGTCGACAATACCAAGGTCCCCATCCGTCCCGTTATGACCCGCAGCGAAGCGGAAATGCTGGTGGACGCTATCCCCGGCATCGACCCCGTCATCTGTTATGAAAAAAACCTCAGCGCCCTCAGGAACCACTACCAGCAGCAGCTTAACACCTTTAACTGCCGGGACCTGATCCGTATGACGAAATCCATCTACGCCAAGAAAAAAGAGGTGGAGAGCCGTCAGAAAAAGATCGGTATGACGGACGAAAAATTTCTCCGCCGTGCCGAGGACCTTCTTTTCGGCGAGCTGGCGGTGGCGCTGGGCATCTCCCGTGACGCCGTGCCCCAGTACATCTCCAACCGTCTTGAGCGCGTCACAGCAGAATAAAAACCTCTCACACTGTCCGAGTTTTCCGGACAGTGTTTTTCTTGTTCTTCCGAGGATATTCTTGACGGAGATTGTTCTTCTTCGTATAATGAGACCGCAAAACTATCGCCCGGCGGCCCGTCGGGCACAGGAGGCTGTATATGACCAGAGAGGAAGTACATCAGCTTAAAATGACCGCCTGCAAAGTCCGTCAGGGGATCATTGAAGGCACTTACCACGCAAAATCAGGACATCCCGGCGGGAGTCTTTCCTCCGCCGACGTTCTCACCTATCTATACTTCAGGAAAATGCGCGTAGATCCGGAAAACCCCGGGTGGGAAGATCGGGATCGTTTCGTTCTGTCCAAGGGTCACGCGGCCCCGGCGCTTTACTCCGTTCTGGCCCTGCGCGGCTTTTTCTCCCCGGAAGAGCTCACCACCCTGCGGCACGTCGGAAGCCGGCTCCAGGGCCATCCCAACATGAATCTGACCCCCGGCGTGGACATGTCCACCGGCTCCCTGGGCCAGGGCGTTTCCACCGCCTGCGGCATGGCTCTGGGCGCAAAGCACAAGGGCGCGGATCTCCGGGTCTACACTCTGCTGGGCGACGGTGAGATCCAGGAGGGTCAGGTCTGGGAGGCCATGATGTTCGCCGCCCATTACAAGCTGGACAACCTTCTTGTGATGATCGACAACAACAACCTCCAGATCGACGGCGATATTTCCAAAGTAATGAGCCCCTATCCCATTGATGAAAAGCTCGCCGCCTTCGGCTTCTTTGTTCAGACCGTCGACGGCCATGATTTCGATGCGTTGGATGCGGCGTTTAGCGCCGCAGAGCAGGTCAAGGGCCGCCCCTCCGCCATCGTCCTCAAGACCGTCAAGGGCAAGGGCGTATCCTTCATGGAAAACCAGGCGGGATGGCACGGGAAAGCCCCCAACGACGCGGAATACGCTCAGGCCATGGCGGAGCTTTCCGCCGCGCTGAAGGAAGAGGAGGCAAGATGACTATGGCTGACGTGAAAAAGATCGCCACCCGGGAGAGCTACGGCGCTGCTCTGGCGGAGCTGGGCAGGGAACACGACGACGTGGTCGTGCTGGACGCGGATCTGGCCGGGTCCACCAAGACCGGCGTTTTCCGCAAGGAATTCCCGGACAGACATTTCAACTGCGGCATCGCTGAAGCGGATATGATCTGCGTCAGCGCCGGTCTCTCCACCATGGGCTACGTGCCGTTCTGTTCCTCCTTCGCTATGTTCGCTTCCGGCAGAGTCTATGAGCAGATCCGCAATACCCTGGGCTATCCCCATCTGAACGTGAAGGTCTGCGCCACTCACGGCGGCATTTCCGTGGGAGAGGACGGCGCCTCCCATCAGTGCTGCGAGGATTTCGCCCTCATGCGGACCATCCCCGGCATGGTGGTCATGTCTCCGGCGGACGACGTGGAAGCCCGCGCCGCCATAAAGGCCGCCTACGAGTACAAGGGCCCCGTGTATATCCGCTTCGGCCGTTCTCCGGTGCCTGTGGTGTTCGACCCCGACACCTTTGAATTTGCCATCGGCAAGGCCCAGGCTCTGCGGCAGGGCACGGATATCGCCATCGCCGCCACGGGTCTCATGGTGGAGGCTGCCCTCACTGCGGCAGATGCCCTTGCCGAAAAGGGGATCAACGCCCGGGTGATCGACGTGTGCACCATTAAGCCGCTGGACGAGGAGGTCATCCTCGCCGCCGCCCGGGAGTGCGGAAAGATCCTCACCTGCGAGGAGCACAGCGTGATCGGCGGTCTGGGCGAGGCGGTCTGTTCGCTGGTCAGTGAGAAATATCCCGTGCCCGTGCGCCGGATCGGCGTGCAGGACGTTTTCGGCCATTCCGGCCCCGCCGGCGACCTGCTCAAAGAGTTCGGCCTTTCGGCAGAGAACGTGGAGAAAACCGCGCTGGAGATGCTTGGACGCTGAAGGCCTCCCTTAACTTGCAAAAATCCGGAAAGTAGAGTAAAATACTTTCCGGATTTTCATTTTAACAGAAGGAGTACAAACCATGACTTTTCCCGAAATGAAGTATATCCGTCCCGATCCCGATGCGCTGAAGGCGCAGATGCGTTCTCTGACGGAACGGTTTCGCTCCGCGGAGGATTACGGCGCGGCGAAAGCGGCTTTTCTGGAGATGGACACGCTGTCCAACCACGTGGAGACGGCCTTCACCCTGGCCATGATCCGCCACGACATCGACACGCGCGATCAGTATTACGATGAAGAAGTGCAGTTCTGGGACAAGCTTACTCCCGAACTGGAGGAATGCTCCCAGGAATTCACCGCCGCCATGCTCGCCTCGCCGTTTCGGCCGGACTTTGAAGCGGAGTACGGCGATCTGCTGTTCATCAACGCGGAGATCTCCCGGAAAACCTTTTCTCCGGAGATCATCCCCGATCTGCAGAAGGAGAACGAGCTTTGCCAGGCGTACAGCAAGCTGATCGCCTCTGCCCAGATCCCCTTTGAGGGCGGCGTCTATACTCTTTCACAACTGACCCCCTTCAAGACCGACGCGGACGACGCCCGCCGGCTGGCGGCCTGGAAAGCCGAGGGTGCCTGGTATAAAGATCATCAGCCGGAGCTGGACAGGATCTACGACGAGCTGGTGCATCTCCGGGATTCCATGGGGAAGAAGCTGGGGTACGAAGGCTATACCACTCTGGGCTATTATCGCATGACCAGGAACTGCTACACGAAGGACGACGTGGAGAAATTCCGCGCCGCCGTTCTGAAATACCTGGTCCCCGTGGCTGACTCCGTCTACCGCGCTCAGGCGGAGCGTCTGGGGAAGGAATACCCCATGAGTTTTGCCGACAACGCTCTTTCCTTCCGCAGCGGCAACGCCCGGCCCTGCGGCACGGCGGAGGACGTCCTCGCCAACGCCGATAAGTTTTACGACGAGCTCTCCCCGGAGAGCAGCGAGTTCTTCCGCACCATGCGCTCCATGAAGCTGATGGACGTGCTCTCCACCGAGGGCAAGGCCGGGGGCGGCTACTGCTGCTCGCTGCCCGACTACAAGGTTCCCTTCATCTTTGCCAACTTCAACGGCACAAAAGGGGACGTGGAGGTCGTCACCCATGAGGCCGGCCATGCCTTTGCCGCCTATCTCAACCGGGACCGGGTGCCCCGGGAGTACGTCTGGCCCGGCATGGAGGCCTGTGAGGTCCACTCCATGTCCATGGAATTTCTGTCCTGGCCCTGGGCGGAGGGCTTCTTCGGCCCCGATACCCGTAAATTCCGGTACAGCCACCTGTCGGACGCTTTGACGTTCATCCCCTACGGCACCATGGTGGATCATTTCCAGCATATCGTGTATGAAAAGCCCGAAATGACGCCTGCGGAGCGCCACGCCGTATGGAAGAAGCTGCTGGGCGAATATATGCCCTGGGTCCGTCTGGACGGGGAGATCCCGTTCTACGCCGAGGGCGAGGGATGGCAGCGGCAGCTCCATATCTATATGTCTCCGTTCTACTATATCGACTACTGCCTTGCGCAGACCGTGTCTCTGGAGATCTGGGCCATGTCCCGGAAGGACTTTTCCGACGCCTTCACCCATTATATGGCTTATGCCCGGCAGGGCGGGAGCCGCGTGTTCACCGAGCTTTTGAAGAACGCCGGGCTGAAGAGCCCCTTTGAAGAAGAATGCCTCCGGGGCGTGTGTGAGACCGCCGCCGCTTGGCTGAAGGAGTATGATCTGACCGGGATCGAGTGAGTTCCGGCCAACTGACAGCCGATGCTGTCGCGTCCGCCTATGAGATCTGTACGTCACAAGTCCATACTGTGTATTCTGCTGGCGGCCCTGTGTCTGCAGCTGGCCGCGTGCGTTTACCGGCCCGAGGGCGCGAAAACGCGCAACGGAGAAACGCTGTTTCGTCTGGGCTTTTCCGGCCGGCCGGATTCTCTCAATCCCTACGCCGCCGGAAACGACGCCGCGGACGCGGTGCTTCGTCTGCTCTACGACACGCTCTTTCAGACCGACCCGGCAACGGGGGAGTGCGTGCCGTCTCTGTGCGAGAGCTATGCCGTCCGTGACGCCGCCGACGGCGGAAAGCTATGGGACCTGACCCTTCGCACGGACGTCCTGTGGCATGACGGAAACGCCCTCACCGCTTCGGACGTGGAGTTTTCCCTCCAGTCCGCCAAGGACTATTCCGTTCTTCACGGCTACCCTGACTGCGAACTGCTGGACGTCACCGGCATCGCCGTAAAGGACGACGCGCACCTTTCCATGGTGGTCTGGGGGGAGGAGGACTATATCCTCCGCTGCCTGGCCGCCGTTCCCATCCTGCCCCGGCACGTCTGGAATCAGCCTGAATATATGGACTACGACGCCTCCGGCGTGGCCGCCGATCCCATCCGTGCCGGAAAAGAGCTGCCTCTGCTGCAGGCCGACGAATGCACCCTGATCGGCTCGGGGCTCTATCGCTTTGAGGCTTACGCTGACAGCGTCTGCACCCTTCGGCGGAACGACGCCTATTGGGGAGATAAGCCCCAGGCGGAGGTCCTGAGACTGGTTTTCGATTTGGACGACCCGGCGTACGCCCTTCGTTCCGGTACCATTGACGCCTGCTGGGATCTCTCCCTGCAGAGCATTCGGGAGCTGGACGAGCTGCGTTCAAGCCGCACCGCCGTCGGTTCCGGCGGCGAGCGGTACGCCATTGCGTTTCATTTTTCCGACGCTTCCTCTCCTGTTCAGTCCCTCGCCGTGCGGCAGGCGCTGGGCTTCTGCGTCGACCGGGCGCAGATCCTCAGCCGTGCCTTTGCCGGCGGGTATGCCGAAACCGGCTTTTTCTCCCCGTTCCATTGCCTGTACGGCGGAGATCCTTCCGCACCGGACGATTACGACCCCCGGGCCGCAGCGGAGCTTTTGGCAAAGGACGGATGGGAGGACGGCAACGGGGACGGCATATTGGAGAAGAACGGCATCCCCCTGCGTCTGCGGCTTCTGTGCAGCAGTGAGGGCGACGCCTGGCTCAAGGCCGCGGAGATCCTGTACGCTTCGCTTTTGCAGGCCGGCATCGGTCTGGAGATCGTTTGCGCGGCACCGGAGGAGATGAACGACTATCTGTTCCGGGGCAGCTACGATCTGTATCTCACCTCGTTCCGCGAGAGGGAAGGGACACGCTTCCCCTATATCCGTTTTTACTGGGACGGGGGCGACAACGCCGCTTTCACTTCCGACGCCCGGGGCCGGATCGTCAGCCGGGGCTGGAACGCCTGTGGATACGCCGACGAAGAGTACGACGCGCTTTTCAGGGCGCTGATGAACGCTGCAGGGGAGGATGCCGTGGAGAAGGCCGCAGGGGAGTGCGCGCAGTATCTTTCCGATGTTGCCGCGGAGATCACCATCGGCTTCGCCGTGCGATACCAGGCCTGCTCCGCCGTGTGGTCCGGTCTCGTCGCCGAAAACAGTACGGGGCTTTATTTCACCCCCGACACCATCGCCCGACAGATGCAGTCCTTATGTGCGGGAAAGCGGATAGATCCGTAAATCGTAAAAAAATAAAGCCGTCCGGTAAAGGACTGCTTTATTTTTTACATCAGATGCAGATCGGTCAGGTATTTCTCCTTGTCCCGCAGCCGCCCGACGGCGGAAAAGCTCACGTCCCGGGTAAGCGTTTCCCGAGCCAGCTCCGTGATATCGTCCGAGGTGACTTTTTCATACAGCGCCACCAGCTCATCCGTTGAAAGGCAGCGCCCCTCCTGCAGGACGGACGCGCCCAGCCGGTTCATCCGGGAGGAGGTGGATTCCGCCGAGAGGATGATGCTGCTTTTGGCCATACTACCGGCGCACCTCAGCTCTTCTTCCGTCACGCCGTCCCGGCAGAGCTTTTCGATCTCTTCCAGGATCAGCCGGATAGCTGTCTCCTCCGATTCCGGGCTCACGGCGGTCTCCACGCCCAGCATTCCGGCGTCGGCATAGGACGCGGTAAAGGAGTTGATGGAATAGCACAGGCTGTGCTGTTCCCGGATAGTCTGAAAGAGCCGGGAGGACATGCCGCCGCCCAGGATATTGGAGAGAAGCCGCCAGGCGTAGCGCTTTTCGTCCAGCTCCGGAAGGCCGGGCCAGCCGAGGCAGAGGTGGTTCTGTTCGGTGGCTTTCCGCCTGAAATACACGGACGGGGCATAGGCGCTCGTCTTCCACGGCTGAGATACGGAGGGCGTCATGGCGGAAAACCGTTCAGCCAGGAATCCCGCGTCCTTGTCCGTAAAACTGCCGCAGAGGGAGACGACGATACGGTCCGGGGTGTATTCCCGCCCCATAAAGGAACGCAGGCTTTCTCCTGTCATCTTTTCCAGCGACCGGGCCGAGCCAAGCACTGGCTTACCCAAAGGACCGGGGAAACACCGGGCCAGAAGCCTTTCCACGACCTGATCCTCCGGGGTGTCGTTGTACATGTCGATCTCGTCCAGCACGACGCAGCGCTCGCTCTTTACGTCCTCCTCGTCGAACAGAGAGTCGAAGAACATTTCCGTCAGGATAGACGAGGCCTCCGGCAGATGTTCGTCCAGCACCCGGGCGTAGAAGCAGGTGCTGTCCCGGGTGGTAAAGGCGTTGACCTGGCCTCCGATGGCGTCCATCCGCCGAGCCAGGGTCCGTGCGTCGGAAAAACGGGTACCCTTGAAGAGCATGTGCTCGATGAAGTGGGCGCTGCCTTCCTCGCCCCGGCGCTCGCAGCGGGAGCCTACGCCCACCCAGATCCCCACGGCTGCGCTGCGCACGCCGGGGAGGTGCTCATATGCAATACGCACGCCGTTGGGCAGCGTCAGAATCTCATACATAATGATCCTCCGGAAAGAAACGGCGGGAGCAGAGCTCTGCTCCCGCGCGTTTTCTGTCGTATTCTCTTACTTGGAGGTGTGCGGGCCGTCCTCGCCCCGCTCTTTAAGAGCGTCCTTCCGGCTCAGATTGACACGGCCGCGGTCGTCGATCTCGGTGACCTTGACCCAGGTG
>JAEEGL010082632.1_pt1 | contig 12941 bp, 7 predicted proteins | sample 9134231 | NCBI WGS metagenome assembly JAEEGL01 (sample SAMN16246548, study PRJNA631951) | gut metagenome | biome: gut microbiome; feature: rumen; material: fiber-attached | host: Bos | place: Iran: Karaj | collected 2018-10 | reverse complement strand
TTTTAGAGGCTCTAAAACCAATACTTAAAGAACAAAAAGCGACAATTATAATAAGCGATGAAATAGTAGAGGTTAATGGCAAAAGTTATATAAAGGCAAACGCGGTTTTTACAGATGTAGAGGATGAAAAAAGTGTAAATGTTACCGCGTATGCCAGAGAAGAATACAATAAAAAAGGCATGGATGCAAGTCAAATAACGGGTTGTGCTAGTAGCTATGCTCGTAAATATGCATTAAATGGCCTTTTTGCGATAGACGATACTAAAGATAGTGACTACAACGAAACAACGCAAAATCTAGACGCTAAAAGTGAATTTAAAAAAGCGGTCGAAGAATATTGTCAAAAAAATTCATTTGAACCAAGCGAATTAAAAATTATTCTGTCTAAAAAATTTGGTGGAGACTTTAAAAACCTAAAATCCGAAGATTTAATAAAAATGACTAAATATCTAAAAGGTGAAAAATATGAATAAAGTGTGCCTCGTTGGAAGATTAACTTTGAATCCTGATATAAATGAATTTAATTATAAAAAAGTTGCTAAGTTTACTGTTGCAGTTGACCGTGGTTTAAGTAAAGAGGCTAAACAAAATGCGAAGCAAACGGCAGATTTTATCCGTTGTACAGCGTGGGAGGCCCGTGCAGAGCTTATAGAAAAATATGTACATAAGGGTGACCAAGTTGAAACAATTTTACCAAATGGTCGCTTGTTGGAAGGGAAACAAACCAGAGGTTAACTTTAATCGTTTCCATTTATGGCAAAACAGCAATAGCGGCTGCTATAAAGGCCAAAAAGTAGACACAAAAAACTGAACAAAAAGAAATATTTTATACCGTAAAAAAAGGTAACACGTTAAGTGAAATTGCCGAAAGATACAACACTAATGTTCAGTCGATTGCTAGCAAAAATAAAATTAAAAACTTTAATTTGATTTATCCTGGTCAGGTATTCAAAAGTTATGGTTAAAAAACTAAGTAAAAAAATACAGCAAATGCTAATTTGCTGTATTTTTTGTTATAAAAATATTTTTTATATAAAACATTTTACCTTTTCTAGATTTTCTATAAACTTTTTGCGGTTAAATTTTATTCTGTTCTCATCCTGATTTAAAATTTGGTTTATATAAAAATTATTTTTATTTCTCTCGAATTTAAGCAATTTATGAAATAAATCGCTTCTGTCTTTTAAAAAGTCATTTAAATAATTTAGCCCTTGTGTATTTAATCCTTCTACCATCTTTTTTGTCTTCTGCTTTAAAAGTTCAGCAGCTGATTTATTTGCATTGTAATATGCGTTCTCAACATCTCTCTTTAAATCAAAAAGCTCTCTTATTTTTTCTTTATATTTTTCTGCGAGTGCTTGACAAATGCCTTGCCCTTCTACTTCTTCTACCTCGTCCGTTATATATAAAAATATAAGTTATCGATGAGTTTATTTATAAATTAATAAGATTTATGAGTAACGTAGTAATCTTTAACATGTCTTTTAGGAATATATATTAGGCTCTTTTAAATGAATTTTTAAAATATATCATAACTTTCATATAGACCTCAAAACTAATTAGTTTTTCGATTAATAATTCTATTACGATGTTTTTATTAATATATTTTCTAAATATAGCTTGTTTGCATAAAAAGTTATAAAAGTTAAAAACTTATTTGTATAATAAAATCAAATAACATAAAAATTGTTATAGCAGATGTATATATACTTGCTATGTGTATACTTGTATAAGTACGTAATTTATATGGTCTATTGATATTTTTTATGCTAATAGTCTATTTTTAAAAATTTAAGTTTTTATGGTTTTGTATATTTTTTTTCTTTTTTGATTACATTTTTTATAAAATCTATCATTTAAATTTGGCTTTTCATTGATCATTTTATTTCATATTTTTGTTAAAAAGCAATATTGTTTAGTGTTTTACGGCTCGAAGTTTTTATTATACAATTTGATATCCATATTTTCATTAAGGCCTTTTTGCTTTTAACACTTTTCTACTTTGTACATGCTTAATACTTTAAATATTAATATTTACTTTTTGTATTGTGAAATATTGCAATATGTGTAATTTCTATTTTTTTATTTTTTATTATGTGTAATTCTAATTTATTTTAGCTTGATTTTTTTATTAATTTTATAGTATTATCTAGCCATAATCTTTTTATTAGCTAATTTCATTAAAAAAAGGGTGGTTATGGTTTCGTTTGGAAGAAGATATACTTTGTTTAAAAAATTTAACTAAAATGTTTGGAAATAGGGCCTGTGTTTCTGAAGTTAATATGAATATAAAAAAAGGTGATATCTACGGGTTTATTGGTAGAAACGGTGCAGGTAAGACGACTACCCTGAAAATGATAGTAGGTCTTACGGAACCTACGTCTGGCAATATTACTTTATTTGGTAGTAATAAATTAAATAATGGTAGACATAATACTGGAACAGTAATTGAATCTCCAGCCTTTGTTCCCCATCTTTCGGCTAGGGATAACATGTATATTCAGTGGAGACTTTTAGATTCTAAAAATGAAAATATAATAGATGAGACATTAGAAATGGTTGGTCTCAGAGATGTTGGAAATAAGAAAGCTAAGGATTTTTCTTTAGGCATGAAACAAAGACTTGGAATCGGCATGGCACTTATGGGTGAGCCGGAATTTTTAGTTTTAGATGAGCCTGTTAACGGGCTTGACCCAGAAGGGATAATTAGTGTACGTTCTCTTTTAAAAAAGTTGAATGAAGAAAGAGGAGTAACAATATTAATTAGTAGCCATCTTTTAAATGAGCTTTCAAGGTTGGCTACGAGGTATGGAATTATAAATAACGGTAAAATGGTAGATGAATTTTCTTTAAACGATTTGGACGAGCGTTGCGAGTCGCACTTGGAAGTTAAAGTTGATGATCTTAAAAAAGCAGAAAGTTTAATAAAAGGGGCCTTCTCGGAAGTAAATATTAAAGTTATACCTGTAAAAAATATTATAGAGATTTACGGTTTTACAGGTAAACCTGGTGATTTAACAAAGGTTTTGGCAATGAATGACGTTTTAGTAGAATCTATAAGAAAGTCCAGTGTAGACCTTGAAGATTATTTCATGAAAGCTATTGGAGGTGAAAGTAATGGGTAATTTGATGGCTGTTGATTTTTATAAAATTTTTAGGACTAAGTCTTTTTATGTTATTGGTGCTATTCTTTTAGCTATAACAGTTTTAAATTCAGCTGTAATATGTAGTGGATATATTTGGGCGTATGAAGAACAATTGTCAAATATGGCCAATACAGCTAGTTCTTTTGGATCATCTTTTGGAAATGCTTGGAGTATTATATTTTCTAGTTTTTCTAATATCAGTTCTCTGGTGGCAATGATGTCTATTTTATTTATGTGCTCTGAATTTTCTTTTGGCACTATGAAAAATATAGCATCTAAAGGCTATAGTAGGATGGGAATTTATCTTTCTAAATTCTTAATTAGTGCTTTGTGTTTATGTATTTATTTTATTTTAACCTTTATAACTTCATTTGTCACATGTGTAGTAGTTGTAGGAAACAGAGTACCTAATTTTTTTAAGTTACCTACCCATATGTTTTTACCACTTTTTTTTATATTTCTTTTTTTGTTAGTAGATATTTCTTTTGCATTAATGATATCTTCTTTAGTTAAGAAAAGTGGTCAAGCTATTGCTACTTATATAGTTCCTACTTTAATTGCGAATATTTTGCTTAGTATATTAGATATAAATCTTTTTAAAAACATATTAAAAACTGATTTTAGGCTTTCTGATTATGTATATACTAGTTGCCTTAGTGAGGTATTAAGGTATAACTTGATTACACAAATGTGCTACAACGATATTCTCAGGTATTCTTTAGTTGCTTTAGTTTTTTTGTTGGTTACAATGTTGGTGGGAATATACTTTTTTAAAAGAAGAGACATATAAGACCGTTTAGTCTCAGCGGCAGTGCTAATTCCTAATAAATAGTTTGGTATTTTATCTATTAAGGGATGTTAAAAACAAAAAATTAGGTAAAGATTGTTACTGAAAAATTGATTTTTGAAGTCTCTTTTATGGTAATGTTTGTGAGGTATTATTTGTTAATTTACCTATTTTTAGAACTGCCGTGTCAGCAGTGTGGTGGAAATTTAACGCTGGTAAGTAATAGTTATTTTTTTCTTGTATTTTGTCTGAGCTTCGAATACATAGGCAATTATGAAATCAAATGGACTAAACAAGATTATATTTACTAATAGAATATGTTGATCTTTTTAATCGTTTTTTAAAACTCTTTGGTAACACTTTTTTGACGTTATACATGACTTGGAAGCTTTTGAACAAATATATTTGCTCTATTCTGCTAAGTTTGTTTCCAACTTTTTTGTTGGTCTGTATTTTGGACAATTTTTACGTTTCTTAATATAACATATTTACTCGGGCAGTGCTAAAAGCAGATAGATATGTTGAGTTATGGAATATGAAAAAATGAGGCGATTTAAAATATGGTTTGATAAAAATTGTATACTTAAATGTCGATAAGCAGAGAAACTTGTTGTCTCGCTGCTACTTAGTTCGGGATGTAAAAAAATCTGATGTTAATCGAAAATTTGTTTCTTATACTTATTAAGTAGTAATTTTGCGTTATCTATGCACTTTTAGCATTGCCTAATATAGTAGAACCTTGCTTTTTTTTACAGAGTCAGGATATCTATTTTTTATACCCGTATAATTAAACGCATAACCTCCGCAAATACATATCCGTTTTACTCTGTAAAATTTATTTTTTAATTTTCTTACACTTTTGATATTTTTTTACTTTTTACATAATCGATATTTTAATATATTTATTTGCTTTTAGCACTACCTACCGATGCTACTATTATAGCATATTATTTTAGGAATGTAGAAAATATTTTATAGCTTTTAGTAAAAAATTATTAATTAAGTTTCGGATAGTTAATAAAAATTTTGAATAATTAAGTTAGTTTCAATTTGTTGTGAGATTTAAGCCAAAATATATATACCAAATGTTTCAATTTTTTCTAGACTTAAGGGGTGTTTTTTATTCAGTTATTAAATTTAGAACAAATATTAGTTTTAAATATAATAATTATTTTAAATTGGTAAATAAAATTTTATTACAAAGATGTTTGTAATAAACACAGAGTGTAGTAAAATTATTAATGTGTAGGTTTTTTAATAAAAAGTGAGCAAAAAATAAAGTGCTTTTAAAATCTTTAGAAATATTTGGCTTTAAGACTTTTCCAGATAAAACAGTCTTAAAGTTTAATAAAGGAATAAGTGTGGTAGTTGGACCTAACGGCAGTGGCAAAAGTAATGTTAGTGATGCTATACGTTGGGTGTTAGGTGAGCAATCTTTAAGACTGCTTCGGTGTAGCAAGATGGAAGATGTTATATTTAATGGTACTACAGATAGAAAGTCTAAAGGTTATGCTCAGGTCTCATTAGTTATAGACAATAAAGATAAAAAGCTTAATTTAGAAAAAGATGAACTGATAATCACTAGAAGATACTATAGATCAACAGAAAGTGAGTATTTAATTAATAATAAAGAGGTTCGCCTTAAAGATATAAACGAACTATTTATGGATACAGGTCTGGGTAGAGACGGTTATTCGATTATTGGTCAGGGTAAGATAGATGAAGTAGTTTCGTCTAAAAGCGAAGAGAGGAGGGAGATTTTTGAAGAAGCAGCTGGAATATCTAAAATTAGATACAGAAAAGAAGAAGCTGAAAAAAAATTAGTAAAAACCGAAGAAAATCTTATTAGAATCAATGATATTTTAACAGAACTAAAAGATAGAGTTGGTCCACTTTTTGAAGAATCAGAGAAGGCAAAGGAGTATGTAAATTTAGCAAAACAGCAAAAAGATATTCAGATTGGCCTTTGGATTAATAATTTAGAAATTTCAGATAAATCTTTAAAAGAGCTAGAAATAAAATTAGAAGGTGCCAAAAAACAGTATAGTAGTCTAGAAGATGAACTTAACAGCATAGTAAAAAATACAGAGAATGATCTTAATGAAATAACTAATTTAAATATAGAGATAGACAATGAAACTAGGAAAAATTCTTTAGCAGAAGAGTTAAAAGCTGAAAAAATTAATAAAATATCTGTTTATAAAAATGATATTTTACATAATAAGGAAACATGTAAAAAATTAATTTCAGAGATAAATGAAATAAAAAACAGTTTTTTAAATATAAATGAAAAGAAAGAAGAACTTAAAAAAGTAATTTCTGACTTTGAAATAAATAGAAAATCAAAAGAAACAGATCTGTTTGAACATAAAAAGAAAAATATAGAGTTAACAAATAAGTTAGCCTCTATTTCTACTGAAATTACAGATTTAAATAAATCGATTCTGGAAATTAATAGTAAAAGTTCTTTAAATAAGGCTAAAGCAATATCAATTAGGGAATCTATAAAAGAAACCGAAAATTTAATAATTACTAAAAAAGAACAAGTTGATGCACAAAAATTAGAACTTAATAATTTAAAAAATTTACTAGAAAAAATAAAAGAAAAAAATAAATTATCAGATGAAGATATAACAAATAATATAAATTTAATGAACAGCACAAAAAAGGGAACACAGGAAAAGCGAAAACTTATAGATCTTTCAAAAGATACTTTAAATAAATTAAAACTAGAAAACGATTCTAAAATTAGAAAAATTGAATTTTTAAAAAATTTAAAAGAGAGCCTTGAAGGGTTTGCGTTTAGTGTTAAATTTATAATGAAAGAAAGCAAATTAGGAAATCTTTCAGGAATCTATGGCCCTGTTATATCCCTTTTAAAAGTAGATCAAAAATATGCCTTAGCTTTAGAGACGGCTCTTGGCGCTTCAAGTCAATATGTTGTTACAGATTCAGAGAATGATGCTAAAAAAGCAATATTCTTACTAAAAAACAAAAAGGCAGGAAGAGCCACGTTTTTACCATTGAGTAATATATCTGGTAAATTATTAAATGACTCTAGTCTCAGTTTATGTCCAGGATTTATCGGTATTGCTAGTTCGCTTTGTTCCTACGAATCTAAATTTAATAATATTTTTGAACATTTAATTGGCAGAACTCTGATTGTTGATAATTTAGATAATGCAGGTTTAGTAGCTAAAAAATATCTGTATAAATTTAAAATAGTAACTTTAGATGGTCAAATAATTAATGCTGGAGGATCTTTAACTGGAGGATCTCAAAGTAAGAATATAGGTGTACTTCAAAGAGAAAAAGAATCTGAGATTTTAGTAAAAGAAAGCGAAAAAATATTATTAGAAATAAAAAAAGAAAAAGAAAATTTAGAAAATTTAAATAATGAATACGAAAAGTTAAATGTTAGTCTTTCAAATATTGAGCAGGAACTCAGTTTAAAAAATAAAGAAAATATAAAATTAAGAACAGAGTATAACAGTTTGTCCTTTAAAGTTAACTCTGTTAGTAAAAATGTTGAGGATGCTATTTTAGAAAATGAAAGTCTTGAAAATAAACTTAAAAATCTTAAAGAAGATGAAAGTAAATCTTTGAGCACTCAAGTCTTAGATACTAATACCATAAATAAATTAGAGTCTAATTTAAAAGATTTAGAAGAAAACAGAGATTTATTAAATAAAGAAAAGGAAAAATTAGGTGAAGTTATAAGTAAAATCAATTTAGATGTTTTGGCTATAACAAAAGATATTGAATTAAAACAGAATTCTTTAAATATGTTTTTGGAAAATGAAAACACTGGTGTTGCTAAGATAAAATTTCTAGAAAATGAACAAACATCGTTAAATGAAAAAAATGAAAAAATAAACAAAGAAATTTTGGTTTTAGAAGATGAAATAAAAAAAAGTGCACAGGATTACATTTTTTCAGAAAATAAAATTAAACAGTTGAGTTTAAAAAGAATCAGTATAGAGCAAAATATCACAAAAATTAGGACAAAAGAAAGAGAAATATCGGCAGTTAAAGAGAATATGTCTTTAGAATGTGCAAGATTCAAGGATAAAATCGATTCTGTTCAAAAAGACTGTGATGAAATTATAGCTAAAATGTGGGATGAATATGAAATTACAAAGACTGAAGCTATGAGTAATTTTAAAAAATTAGACGATGTAACTAAGTACAACAAAATACTGAGTGAAATTAAACTTAAAATTAGAAATCTAGGAAATGTTAATGTAGGTGCAATTGAAGAATATAAAGAAGTAAATGAAAGGTATACTTTTTTGAACCACCAGGTTGAAGATGTTTTAAAATCTAAAAAAGATTTAAATAATTTAATTAAAGATTTAACCGAAGAAATGAAAAATTTATTTTCTAATAAATTTTATGAAATTAACAAAAATTTTGACAAAGTATTCAAAGAGCTCTTTGGAGGTGGTAAGGCAGAACTTTCTCTTTCTGACGAAAACGACGTCTTAAATACTGGTATAAATATTTTTGTTCAGCCGCCAGGTAAGATAGTTACACATATTGAATCGCTTTCTGGTGGAGAAAAGGCATTAGTTGCTATATCCTTGTATTTTGCCATAATGCTTGTTAATCCTGTACCATTTTGCGTCCTTGACGAAGTAGAAGCTGCTTTAGATGACGTTAATGTTACTAGATTTGCCGATTATTTAAGAAAAATGAGTGAAAACACTCAATTTATAGCAATAACTCACAGAAGGGGAACAATGGAACAAGCAGATATGATGTATGGTGTTACGATGCAACAAAAAGGCATATCTAAACTTTTAGAGTTAAATTTAGAGGAATCTAGAGTTAATTTTCATGTTTAGAAGATGCAAAACGTACAAGATAATGCTGCTAGTTACATTAAATACTACAATTTTAGTATTTAGCATAAGGGTAGTAATTTAAATATCTAAGAGAGGTTAAAAAATTATTAACCTAAAATGGCAATTTGAATTATAACCAAATAATTTAAGTAGCAATTTTTTTTACATATACAACAGGTTTTTAATTTAAAAATTTAATTTTTTATTGCTATTAATTTTAATTCTGCATTTTTAAATTTCACAAGTTAAATAATTATCAACAAAAATACTAAAAAACTTTTATTCAAGAATAAAAATTTTAAATTTATTCTGGCAGTGCTAAATCTTAATAGATAGATTGATATTTTGTATCTTTAGAGGTAGTAAAACCAAAAAAATTAAGTTTAGATTGTTACCAAAAAATCGGTTTTTTGGAATCTTTTCTACTTTAAGACGCATATGGGGTGTTATTTGTCAAACTGCTTACTTTTATGCACTGACTTTATTCTGAGTATGTATATTTTTTTAAAAGCTTTTCAACAATAATGGCAGTACGTAAGAAAGTACAGACATAATTACCCCGGCTGTAATTACTCCTAAAGAAATTATTAATATTGATTTTTTAAAATCTAAATGCATAAGTGCGGCAATTAATGCACCAGTCCAGCAACCCGTACCAGGAAGTGGAACCGCTACGAATGCAAAAAGACCCCATTCTTTATATCTAGTAACTTTATTGCTTTTATCTTTGGCTTTTTTTTCAAAAAATAATACTATTTTTTTTAGTTTTGTCTTTTTTAATAAAACGAATATTTTATTTATAAATAACATAATTAATGGTGCAGGCAAAATGTTACCTATAACGCATATAGGAAAAGCTAAGTTCCATTTAATATTTAATAAACTAGCTGCTATTAATCCACCACGTAGCTCTAATATTGGCATCAATGAAATTAAAAAAATTATTAGTTCTTTAGGTAGACTAGAAAAAAAAGATGTAAAAAATTCTATCAATGAATTCCCCAAAATATATTTTTCCTTTCACCTTAATAATTATTTAAATTTTTATTTTTAAAAATTTTACTCTATACTTGTATTTTATTGTATAAAAACAAAATTATTAATTAAGCTATGTTTACAATAAAAATAATATTAAAATTGGGACCAAGTCTATAACATAAAAACATGTAATATCAAAATTATTTGTTTATAGCTTTTAAAAAATTTACAAAAACAACAAAAATCCCTGATCCCTAAGTCTTTTGTAAAGTAGCGAACAGTTTTTTCAAACTATTCTTGACTTTAATAAATCGCTTTTATGTTTATTTTAATTCATTAAATACAAAAAATATGTTCGATATACCATACTGCAAAGCACAAAATAAGTTAATAAAACATTTGCTGTTTATTTATCTAAACATATATACGACAGTATAAAAAGGTTTACTCTATATTATATTCTGTTACAAAATTAACATTAATTTTTAATACCTTTATTATTCAAATAAACTTAAATATTAAATAATAAAAGTTCATTATTTTTTTAAACTGAAGTTTACTATTTGTTTTAATATTAAAAATAATTTTTTATATTACTATAGGCGACACTACGAATAAGAGAATAATTTTTTTGAGTTTTACAGAAAAATAAAATTCAAAAATTAGTTTTAGATAACAAATCTTAACTTGTTTTTTTCTAGATTAGTTAACCCTAAAAATATAAAATCTTTGTTTATTCATTGAGATTTTGTAATAATTGATAAAATACAAATTTTAATCTATGTTAAACTTTGTTATAATATATACGTTGATCTGATGATTAGCTTTTTTTAGAAGAGTTAATTATTTTGTGCTAATAGTATTCCTCTATACAAAAGATAAAGTTTAGTTAAAAATTTTATTTTGAATTGAGTTTTGTAAATAGTTTTTTTAATAATTAAGATAGTAATTTTATTATTTTTTTAAATATACTAATTTAAAACAAGAGGTTCAAAAATTTTGCAAAGTGGTAAACGCGATTTTTACGAAATTTTAGGTGTAAACAAAAATGCTTCAGAAGCTGAAATTAGAAAAGCTTACAGACGTCTTGCAAAAAAATATCATCCGGACCTAAATCCTGGTGATAAATCGGCAGAAGCTAAGTTCAAAGAAGTAAATGAAGCTTATGAAGTGCTTTCAAATAAAGAGACAAAAGCACGGTATGATCAGTTTGGACATTCTGGAGTTGATCCAAGCTATGGTAATGCCGGCGGAGCGACTTCTTGGGGAGGCGGGAGCCCATTTGGTGGAGATATTGACCTTGGCGATATTTTCGAAAATTTTTTTGGTGGATTTGGAACAAGATCTAGGCACAGTAGGACTAATGATGTTAATGCTCCTGTTAGAGGTACGGATGTTGAAACGTCTATAGAGATTACTTTTCTTCAAGCAGCTAAAGGATGTAAGAAAAAAATTTCATATAATGTTGTGGATGTTTGTGCAGAATGTAAAGGAACGGGTGCACAGAAGGGAACAAGTATAGATAAATGTAAAGTATGCGGTGGAAGTGGGCAGGAAGTAATCACTCAGCGTAGTGCTTTTGGGGTTATGCAGACAGTAAGAACCTGCTCGACTTGCAGAGGTACTGGTAGAGTTATTGGAACTCCATGTCGTAATTGTTATGGAACAGGTAATGTACGTTCAGTTAAAGAAGTAGAAGTTAATGTCCCGGCTGGAGTTGATTCTGGACAAGTTTTAAATGTATCGGCTCACGGTAACTCTGGAAAAAACGGTGGGGAACCTGGAAATTTACATATTTATGTTAAAGTAATGCCTCACTCAATTTTTACACGTAAGGGCATGGATGTTTTTTGTGACGTACCTATTACTTTTACACAAGCGGCATTAGGTACAGAGCTAACAGTACCTACTTTAGATGGAAAATCCAGTTATTCTATCCCAGAAGGAACACAGCCAGGAGATACATTTAGATTAAAAGGGAAAGGAATAGTCAAGGTAGGTAGCACAAAACGGGGTGACCAATATGTTAAAGTTATACTTGAGGTACCGAAGTTTTTAAATGCTAAACAAAAAGAAACTCTTAAACAATTTGATTTATCACTTACAAGTGCAAATTATCAAAAACGTAAAGGCTTTTTTGAAAAATTAAAGGATTTTTTTGGAAGTTGAAAATCTAGTCTTATACTGGTATTCTTTTTAGTCCCTTAAAAATATCAAAAATTAACATATAACGAAAATGTTCCCAAGATAGGAAAATTAGCATTAGACACTCCGTCTAACTAACCAATGCCACTTAGCTAAATTTCAATTGAATTTTATAAAGGAAATGGTGTCAATATAAATGAATGCTGTAGACTGTTCAGAAAAGGTAATGATAGCAAATGGGAAATTGAAAAATTTTCAGCATATAATTTAATTTTATTTAATAATTAACCGATTGCTTTGCTACTATTTAACCTGGTTTGTACAAATGACTTACTGTAAGCAAAAAAATCTCAAAATGATTAAAAATTAAGTTTTTTTACCCATAGTTTGGACAGCGTAAAGAGTAATTAGGTTAACACATAACACCTTATGCACATTAAAGTAAAAAAGATTCCAAAAACCAATTTTTTCATTAATAATTTTTACCTAATTTTTCGTTTTGAACACCTCTTAATAGATAAAATATCAAACTATCTATTAAGATTTAGTACTGACTAATGTTAGAAAACTATTTTTGCAATACATATTTATTTTTGTATTCTAGTTAGTTTTTGGCTTTACTACATAAATTTTTAGAGTGTTTTTATATTACTATTCAACATTTATTTTAAATTTATAATAAAACTAAAATAATCTTACTTGACACCCAAATTAAAATATTCTATAATGCCAAATGTATCTCAATTTTACTTTATTTTTGTTTTCGGTTTGTATGTTTCTCTAAAAATTTGGTTAGAATTGACACATATATATATATATATATATATGCTGTTTTGCAGCAGGAGATGGAGTTTTTAGCATATGAGTAAAGGTAAGTTTGCAGGTTTAATAATGCTAAGTGCATTTTCAGCGGGAGTTGCTTCAAGCAGTGCGGTAAGCGCTCAGAAAGAAGACAAAAAACAAGTTGCTTCAAGCAGTGCGGTAAGCGCTCAGAAAGAAGACAAAAAACAAGTTGCTTCAAGCAGTGCGGTAAGCGCT
>JAEEGL016986438.1_pt1 | contig 12942 bp, 8 predicted proteins | sample 9134231 | NCBI WGS metagenome assembly JAEEGL01 (sample SAMN16246548, study PRJNA631951) | gut metagenome | biome: gut microbiome; feature: rumen; material: fiber-attached | host: Bos | place: Iran: Karaj | collected 2018-10 | reverse complement strand
CCCGCGCCGTTCGGGAAGGACGCACTTGAGGTGGAACTGGCAACGGCGCCTGTCGGATTGCGGCCGCGCCGTGAATTCAAGCCTTGTCCAGTCCTTCGTCACGGGCCGCGACCGCGAACCGTCGCGCACGGAAAACATCCAAGGCGCCACCCGCCGCCCGTCCACAAAAAGCCCAGGTCCGTCAGCACACGGCCGCACACGCACTTCGGGGCCTTCCGGGGGATGCGCCGGAGGCGCCGCCGCCGCAAGCAGGACGGCAAGGCTTGTCGCCAGAAGCATGGCCGTTACCTATCCTTTCGTTTTCAATGTTGGACGCCAAGGACCGGGGCGCACCAGTATTTCTCAGGCGAGAGGAACAGGAAGCATGGCAATCCGGCCACCTCGCACTTGAAATCGTCGAGATACTTTCCCGGAGAACGGGAGAGCGTAAGCTTCCACACTCCAGGCATCGGCTTCTCGGGCGAAAAGCACATGCGCCATTTCACGATGGAATCTTCGTGCCAGAACTCCTTGCCGGAAGGATCGAAGACCTTCGCCGCCACAGCTTCGGCCGGATGCGAGCCGCCGACGAAAAAAGCAAACCTGGAAGCGTTCTCGGGCACCGGCAGATAATACGACCCTTCGCTGGAATTCAGGTTGAGATGCGTATCGGTGACATCCAGCGCCACGGGGACATCGGCGGAAAGGAGGGAGAAGAGCGCCCCGGAATCGCCTACATCGAAGAAGTAGAACCCGGCGGCCGGCACCATAACCGTGAACGGAGATTTCTTCTCGCCGATCCCGGACATCTTGATTCCCGCCACGACTTTCCCCGAAGCGTTCTTCACTCCGATCTGCCTTGTCGACAACTGGCCTCGTTTCCCGAGCCGAAGCTGGCAAGCCGCGAAATGCGCCTCGCCCGCCTTGGACGCGTGAAATACGAAATGTCCCGCATGGCGGATGCGCAGAGGAGAGAACGCGACCATTTCACCGGGGCAGGCATCATGGATCTGCGCCCGGTCGAGAGCGCGGTCGTTCACATGACGTACACAAGGGAAGGATGAAGTCGTGAAATACGGGAAAAGCTGCTTGAGCCACGTGTCGTCCATGGGCGTCTCGACCAGTCCCCCGTCGGCTTTGGCCGTTCTCAAGACACATCCCTTGAACTTCAGCTTGATCGGCATGTCGTCGTTCTGGTTGAACGATACGCCGTTCTCCGAACGGTCGAAAAGGCAGTTGCGCATCTCCAGGACGCCCTTGAGGGAATTCAACGGCGGATTTTCCGTGCCTAGCCGCAGACCGTACTTGTTGCCGATTACGCGGCAATTTTCGAACAGGAACGAAACGTCGTGGCTCTTTCCGTTCAGGCAGACGAGCGCCATGTCGATGCCCGCGCCCTCGTTGCCCGATATGGTGCAGTTGCGCATCACGCAGTTGACGAGACGCTCGGTGGCCCTGTTCGGCTCGAAGTCGATGCCGGCCTCGGGAAGCGTTCCCTTCGTGTTGCTGAGCGTGCAGTTCTCGATAAGCAGGTTCTCGGCGCCGATGACGCTTATGCCCTGTCGGTGGTTGCGGTCGCAGATGACGTCACGTACCGTACAGTCGCGAACCCCCGTCAGATATATTCCGTCTCCACCCGATTCCTCGATGCGCAACCCTTCCACCGTCACGTTCGAGACGCCCCTGACCGACAGCGCATGGCGCCATTCGCTCCAGCAGTATGGCGCCCGTACGTAGTCGCATCGCCACATACGAATCGCGGCGCCGTAGCCGGAGAGACGGACTTCATTTGAATTCTGTATCGTAAGAAGAGCTTCCACGCGATTTGTAAAGCATCCTCGCTTGGCGACAAGCTCCGCCCCCCTTTCGAAGAACAGCTCGAAGCCTTCCTTTCCTTTCACCGTGAGCGGACGCGCATACCACGGCGTTTCCATGCGGTCGAGAATGATCTTTTTCGCCGGAGAAGCCAATGCGGCCTGCAAAAACCGCGTAGAATCCTCCGCGTCGAATCCCCACCAGGATGCCCGCGCCTCCTGGATTTCACCCTTCGCCACACGTTCTACGAGATCGGGACGCGATCCGGCGAATCCGGCGACACATGCGAGTGCTGTTGCGACAAACGTCAATGTCTTCATGGCTTTTCTCCCACACCGTTTCAACTGCATATCGAGACTCATTGCGCTATCAGAACCGCCCGGCTGTCGGCAAGCTGGAAAGCTAACGTTCCGTCAGGTCGCTTCGTCAACGGCACGGGGCCGTCGGCGCCCTGGACACGCATCGGCGATACGGATGAAAACACGACCTCGTGCACGGCGCGTTTCTCGTCAACCAGATCGCCGCAAGCCGTCACGAAATATGCCCGGCCACGCTCCGCACCGCCGTGGCGCGACACCCGCGCACCGACCGCGAGCCGCGAACCGTCGGTCGCCTTCAACCCCGTCACGAAGCCGTCTGCAAACTCATCGGTTCTGCGTATGCGCACCCTGCCCTTTGCATCAAGCTCGTCCTCCGCGTCGCCGCCGACAAGCGTCGTGCCGATCGGCCGGTAGCGCATGAAGTCCTTTGCGATGCGGTGAATCTCCGCGTTGACCTCCTTCAGCATCCAGTAGCGCGGCGTCTTTTCGCCCTTCTCGTCGAGAACGTTTTCCTTCCACCATCCGCCGCCGACTTCTCGAGGCGTCCAGCATGCCCAGCAAAGCCGCTCCGCGCCATAGGCCATCGCCACGTAGGCCTGGTGGCGCATCATGTTCGCGGTGATCGGGAAATCGGCGTTAGGGCGCATGTTCGCCTGCGGCATGAACCAGAACGTGCGTCCGTAGCGCAGGCACGCATCCGAAATCACCTGGCACGATCCGTACAGGCACCCCTCCAGGTATCGAATGGCTTTGGGCGTCTTGCGCTCCGGGACAGCGTATACGTCAACGCTTATGTGGTCTGTAGGCACCTTGCGGCAATACTGGTCGATGTAGTCATGGTACGTGACGGCGCCAAGATGGCTTTCCGCCAGCTTGTCGGCGGACTCCGCCAGCCTGCCGTAGCTTGGGTTGAGATTGAGGAACGCCGGGGTGTTCGGCATGCGACGGTTGACCTCGGCGACGGACTTTGCAAGCAGGTCGTATCTGAGAGCGCTCGGCTCGTCGCCTATCGACAGCATCTTGATGGCGGGATGGATGCGTTTTCCGGCCATCCTGTCGATCTCGACCTGATGGTCGTTCCTGCGAAGCGGCAGGAGCTTCTGCCACTTCGCGTCGTCGAACGTGGCCCACCAGCGCGAAAGACGATGCTCGATGACATCGATGCCGTACTTTGCGCAGAGATCGTATTTCTCGTCCGTTGGAACGCGCAATCCAAGCACGTAGTCGATCCCGCAGTCGTGCATGTCACGGAAGTGCGCCTCCGTCTGCGCGTTGGTCGCAATGCACATCGTGCCGATGTAGAACCGGTCGGGATCAAATCCTGCATTTGCGATGGAAATGCAGAATACGGCTGTCGAAAAACAAAGTCCGGTCGCGATCCGTCGCTTTGCCATGACGTCACCTGTCGACGATCGCGGGGCAGCACAGGCGGAATCCGTTTGAAGTACCGCCGTCGTTCCACCTGAGTTCGGCTGTGCCAGCCGTCTTCAGGTATCCTGACGCGCAGTCTGCCCCGGTGTTCTTGAAGCCACCTCCGTGCCTTACCATCTTGAGCGTATCCAGATCGTAACCGCTCTCCGCATACGTCGGGCCGGACGGATCGAGAAGAGCCTTGCCGCCAGTATCCGTTTCGCGAATGGTCGGGTATATGTCGCAACACCACTCGCGTACGTTTCCGTGCATGTCGTAGAGTCCCCAGGCATTTGGCTTGAGCAGTCCCACTGCATGCGGTTTGTCCGTCTTCCATTCGGGGTCATCCGTATTGTTCTCCGTACACCAGCCCAGCCCCGCGATGTTCGTCTGCCCGTTTGCGAAAGGCGTGGCGGAGCCAGCGCGGCAGGCGTATTCCCATTGCGCCGATGTCGGATAATACATCTTGGGGCAATGCGTGAACTGCTGGAACTTGTACATTCCGAGCGTAGTGGAGCACGCATAGTTGCTTTCTGGCCAGACAAACGAGGCGCTATTGCCGAGAATATAATACCGCGGCGTAGGGCCACCGATGGCGCGTGCCTCGTTGTATGCGCTCCTCCCCATCATTTCGGCATAGTCGTCGGCACTAGTGTAGACCGCGTCGCAGAAGGTCTTCCACCTCGTACCGCTTGGCACCATGTTTATGTACTGGCGTGTAGTCAATTCGTAGACTCCGATATAGTAGTCCTCGCTGAAAACGACCAGCCTTGACGCATTGGCGTCGTTGCGCCCGGTTTCGCCAGGCATCAACCCCTGCCTGAACGTGCGGCCGGCGGCATGGATGCGACGCATCGCAAGCCAGCTTGTCTTGTAGCAATAGTTCGTTATGCCGCCAGGGACGTCCTCTACCTTGTCGTAGTAGCGGCGTGGGATGTCCGCGTGCTTCATGCTGATGAGCATGTAGTCCGGCGGATTGTTCGTTGGCGCTGCCTTGACGACGATCTTTACAGATGGGTCGGAGACGACATGTCCAGGCCAGTCGACATTTGCCGCCCACGTGAACCTGTAGTTGCCTGGCTGCAGAAAACGGTTTACCGCGCCAACTGCGCTAGGGTAGCCGATATCGAGCGGAACGCCGTTTGTCTGGACTTCAAACGTCACTATCGCCGGCGCGTCCTCAAGCGTATAGTCCACCACGACCGAAGCGATGGTATTGGTAGGCGTTATCGACACGCTCGACACGCTTGGAGCTGCGGCCTGCGCGCCAATCGCAAGAGCTGCCGCTGCGGAAAACACGAATCTTTCGGCAAGTTTCATCTTTCAAGCCTCCTCCATGATCATTCGTGGTACTCCGCCACGCAGAAAATACGGCAACCGTGCCCGACGGCCTGAAGCCCCGGCAGATACGTAAAATAGTCACCTGCCCCACGTACGGAACTGTCGTTGAACGCAGTGCCTTTGCCGACCTTGTATCTCACGTTTTCGCCCTCTTTTACAACATCGCTCGATTCATAAGCCGGTCCCCAGGGATCGGTCGCGTCCGCCATCGCCTCGTCGACGCCCCAGTTGTCGAGACAAGCCTCGCGAACGTTGCCCATGATGTCGTATAGCCCGAATCCGTTCGCATCCTTCAACCCCACCGCATGCGGCAACCCCTCTACCCAATCCGGATCGTCGGAATTGTTGCCGGAATACCAAGCCACCGAATTCGGATTGGAATCGCTGCCGTTGCAATATTTCGTACCCTTGCCGCCGCGGCAGGCGTACTCCCACTGCGCTTCGGTGGGATAGTCGAACTCGTATCCGGGAACGGCAGTGCGCAACTTCTCCAAGAAGCGACCGCCGCCGGTCGAGATCCAGTGCCCGTCACGCGGCCAGGTGCCGGTCGAACCGTTCGCGCTTTCCTTATCGCGGATATACCAGCGGAACCCGGCCGCCCACACCAGCGGACGCGCCCGTCCGTACGCCGAATAGTCCGCCGTGTAGAATCGTGCGATATCCGGAGCATTGGCGCCGCCAGCAGCCTGGACCGTGCCATAGTTGCTTGTGTCTGAATCCCATCGTGCGATACTGCGATACTGGCCGATCGTAAGCGGATATACTCCCACGTAGTAGTCGTTCGTGAACGTCACGCGGTGCTGCGCCGAATGTCCGGTGGCACCTGCCGTGCCCATCGTCCATGTAATGCCCTTGGCGGGAATTCTCTTGAACAGGATCGCATCCTGCTTGTAATACTGGTTCGTGACCGCGAACGGCAAGAAATCTTCTCCGGCATAGTAGTTCACGGCGCGCGAACCGAAGCACGCTATTGACATGTATGGCGGCGGATTGTCGTACGCCCACGCCTTGACGCGGATTCTTACGTTTTCCGTAGCGCCGGTCCAGGAACTGTCCGTCTGCCATGTGAACGAATGCGTGCCTGCGTCCACACGCATGTTGATGTCGCCGTATGCGTCACGGAGATATCTGCCTTCAAGCGGCGTAGAACCGTCAAGCGCGTCGAAAGTCACCATCGCCCCGCCGCCGGAAAGGTTGTAGGATACTGTCATCTGGCGTTTTTCGGCGTTCCATTCCGCAGACGTCACGGTAGCCGCAAGATCCGCGCGGACGCACAGTGAGACGCATGCCGCCGCAAGCGGCAGGATAATTGTCTTGGTTTTCATCGATAGACCTCCACGTCGCATACGAGACGGTATCCCCTGGCCGCCAGACTCGAGTTGCAAGCCCGCTTGTCGCAATACCCGGAGCTCAGCAACTTCGCCTGGTTCTCGAGGCTTCCCCCGCAGGCAGGGTTGAACCATGTACCCGTTGACGTATCAAGTTCCGGGCCTGTAGGATCGACAACCGGCGTGCCGTCGGCATTGGACACCGGCTCATTGTTCACCCAGTTGTCGATACATGATTCCGCAATGTTGCCTAACATGTCGTAAAGCCCCCATGCGTTGGGCTTCTTAAGTCCTACCACGTGCGGAAGAAAATGGTGCGCTGCGGTATTGGTGTACCAGTTGCTGTCGGTGGTGAGGTCCAAGCTTTCAGCGTTGCACCACCAGTCGGGGTCGTCCTTGTTGTTGCCGGCATACCAGCCAAGCTCGCCGACGACAGTGTCGTTCGTCTCGTTGGAACCGTCGTAAAGCCGCGTTTCGGTTCCGGCGCGGCAGGCAAACTCCCATTGGAAGCTTGTCGGCAGGAACATCGTGGGGTTTAAGGTGGCGTCACGAAACTTCTGCATGTGCAGACTGCTTGCGCAAGACCTGCCCGTCGCCGGATACAGGTAGCCCGAACCGAACCAGTACCACTTCGGAGTCGTCGTTGCGGCCGCACGCGACAGGTTGAGTTCCGTGTCCTTCGATACTTCAAGCATCAAGGCTTCGTCTTCCTGTTTGAGATCTGGACCATATACGGAGCGATAACTGCTCACGACGTTATCGCTCATGGTTTTGGGCTTGGCGGCAAGCATCTGCCCGATCGTCAACTCATAGATGCCAATGTAGAAATCCCTTGTGAACGCCACCTCGCAAGGCTTGACGAAATTACTGATATACGCAGGGTCTCCGGATTCGACACCTTTCACCATCGTCTGCCCGGCGGCATGGATGCGGCGCATCACGAGGTGGGTCGTCTTGTACATGATGTTCGTGACGCCGCCCGGCACATCAGTCGCCTTGGCGTAGTAGCGCGGCGATTCAGATGGAGCGGAAAGATTGTATACGAGATAGTCTGGCGGCGAGTTCGTGGACCACGCCTTGACCACTATGCGGCAATCCGCGCCGCGTATTGTCTGCCCGGGCCAGTCGATGTCGTTGCGCCACTGGAACGAATGCGTACCTGGCTGCAGCAGGCGATTCATGTCGCCCGTGACGTTTACATACGGGCAATCCACCGGCACGCCGTTGGTCGTGAGGTAGAACGTCACGATGCCCGGCTCGCCGGAAAGCGTGTATGTAAAGGACGTATCGGCGAAAATCCTGTCCTCGCCCGCAGGGGATCCCGTCACGCCGGAGATTGTCGGCGACGAGGCGTATGCGGCGGCAGACAGCGCCATTGCGACGATCGGAAGAAGTTTTCTTTTCATGTCGATCTTCCTCACTTGAATGAAAGGTAAAGCCCGGGATGCCGCTTGCAGGTTATGCCCGTGAAGGCGGCGAACGCTTCATGCCAAAAGAAAGTGTCCAGCACACGACCGTCCGCAACATATTCGACGGGCTCTACGGCGGTCCCCAACGGACCAACCGTGATTTCCTGAGATTCACCGGCCACGGCAGGAACCATCTGCGCTTCACGCGCGGCGATGGCTGCGGAAATATCGGTCCATTCCGCGACCAGCGGCATGGCGGCGCAAAAAGCCATCACATGAAAAAGCAATGTCTTCATTCGCATGTCCTTTCGAAGAATCTGCCAACACCATCTTTGACGGCTTCTGCGGCCCAAACCGACCGGCCTGGACACCCGCCGCAGAACAAAACCGCATCTCCAATCATGCAAGCACGTCAATTATGCCAAAACAACACCGCGCTTGCAAGGGTAGAATTCAGTTTTCTTACGGACGCGTTTCTTGAAGGAACCGTCTTTCCCGGCCGTCATTTCACCTGCGTCCATTTGCTTTCGGTCGAATCGATCCACACGCCGCCGAGAGACTCGAGCAAGTCGCGCTCGACCTGGGCCGGCACGCGCCCGTATTCGCTTTTCTCGTAGACCTCGACAAGCTTCGGATGCCGCCCGGGATACGCCTTCTCCACCGAATCGGAAAATGCATTGGCATAGTCGGCCACGAGATGAAGCGCCGTCTTGCGGATGAAGCCGCGCCGGCCTTCCACGTCGGAAGCAGGCGGCACGTCCGAGAGCGACGCGCCGTGCTCGGGTACGAGCCACTCGAACATCTGGCTTTCGTGGCAGGCGAACGTATCGACGATCACATCCTCGTGCCTGGATATGTCGATCACGAAATCAGGCCTGAACGGCGTGGGCTGCGTAAAGCGGTCTCCCATGAAAAACACGGTGGGAATCGTATCGGGAACAGGCACGTCCGGACACCAAAGCGGCACGCCTATCAGGTACGTCGCGTCCTGCACGAGCGTAGCCGTCGCACGATGGTCGCAATGGTAGTCGTTAGGACGATGCGTGACGATCATGTGCGGCCCAAATTCACGGATGATGCGGGTCAACCATCGCCGCACGGGCAGATTCGGCTCGACTTCGCAGTCCGGCGTATCGCCGACAATATAATCCTCTATGCCAAGCGTCTCTATGACCTTCCGGGATTCCCCGTAGCGGCGTTTGGCCAGTTCCGGCGAATCCATGAACTGGTGCCCCTTGTCGCCGTTGCATATCGCGACGAATCGTACCCTGTGCCCGGCCTCGACCAGCGTCCTGGCGAATCCGCTGCAACGCACATCGGGGTCGTCGGGATGCGCGCCGATGAACATCACCTTGAGTGGCGATTTGAAATTCCTGTCCACGAATCCCGGCACGCGGGGATCCTCACCCTTGAATCTTGACTGCATCTTAGTATAATCCATTAGCGTAATCCATATGTCAGCGGAAGGAAATGCCTAGCCCGGCCTGCATTATGTCAAGGTAGAGCGTACCGTTGTCAGCCCGCAGGGTTGCCCTGCGGCGAGTGGCATGCGTCGCATCCGGGAAAGTTACCGTCCATCCAGTCAGGGAAGGCGCCGCGAGCGTACCGCAAGTGGCAAGCGCATACGGCCGTGCCGCGACTGCGCCCGGATCCACGCCACTTACGGTCAACGTGCCGTCGGCAGGCAGCGTGAGCGTTCCTGTCACCGTCATCGGCGCGGCCAGTCCGTCGCGGACTATTCCGCCGGCGGACGCAACCGTCACATCGCCGTCCACACCGCCTGCGCCGGTTAACGTATCCACGGTCACAGGCCTGTTTCCGTAGACGACCAGCTCGGCGCCGGCCGCCACCGACAGTCCATGCATCCGTGCCGCGCGGTAGCCGGGAGTCTCGGCGTTCTGCCACTTCCTGCGGAGATAGGACTCCACCCGCAGCATCGATTCATGCGACAGCGCCTCGCGGTAAAGGATCGCCTCGCCAAGATCCTGCTTGCCGCCGTATATCGTATTGTAGTTGCTCTTTATCTGAGCAAAGCAATCGCCGTATATGCCCTCATAGGTGGCGAAGCCAACCACATCCCCGGCAAAGGTAAGTTTGGTATTCGCAAGAACGATATCCGCGCCATTCAATCGTGCAAACGTGCCGCCAGCGACTTCGTGTTTGATGACGTACTGATCAGAATATTCATTAGCCTTGAGAAGCGTGCCGTCGTAGTTGCCGCCACCATATCGCCAGAGGCCGTACATCTTGCCGCCAGACAGGAACGGATTGTCGGAACAGTTGCCGATCAAAGTGCCGCCATGCGTGGTCGGCCCCAGCACCATGAATACGGACTTCAGATCGGAACAAGGCGTATACTTGAGAGCAGGGGAATATGTATCGGCAGTGGCTTCAAGCGTTTCAAACCGTACCATCGGCAAACCGTTGACACAATCCGTAACGACACTGGCCTTGCCAATATTGGCCTTGAGACGCGTAAGCGTCTGGTAGCCCGCGCCGCGTACGTCCTGCCAAGTAGTTACCTTGCCGGAACCGTCCTTGGCAATCGTATCCGCAGCCGTCGCGTCCACATGCAAGTACGCGCCTTCAGGCAGCATGTCGCGCGTAATCTCCAGCGACTTCACCGTCACCCTGCCGCCGCGCACTTCAAGAGATGCCGCAGGATCGGCAAAATCATCCAGGTAGAGATCGCCCGCCGACGCCTTCACGAGCGTGCCCGCCCCGGCTGCCGTGCGGATGCGTCCCGAGTCCCCGGCGGCGACACCAACGACCGCCCCGGCAGACAGATCGACCGCATCTACCGTGGCGTTGGTGTCGGAGCAGGAGTATTCTATCTCGGCGTTGAGCCACTTCTTCATCAGATAGCCCGCGACCTGCATGCGTTCCGTCTGCGTTAGCGCGTTGGTGTAGACGATGCATTCATAGATGCGCTCCCAGCCGGCACGAGGTTCCGCGACGAACGCCCCCTGATATCCGAAGCAGTTCGCCCTGGCGTCTCCGGCGGTATGGAATTCGGCGAGCTGCGGAATGTAATCGTATGCGTTCGCCTTGGCAGAACCGCCGCCCGGATACGGATAGCCGTCCCTCCAGCTGCGCCGCACGCCGTTGGCGTAGTACGTGCCGTTGGCTATCTGCGGATAGGAACTTATCGTGCCGGTATAGAAGAGGGCGGCGTTGTAGGTATGCGTCTCGGCTGCGCGCAGCCAGTCGTTGTAGCTGCCGACGGTATTGCCGAGGAACTGTCCGCCGCCATCGGCGAGACATGTGACCTTGAACACCGCGCGCACGTTCGTGGCCTGCCGGTTCCATACAAGAGCGTGTTCGGTGTCGATGAAGTTGGTTATCACGCCTGGCTTGTACGATCCCTCGCGCTTGAAGTACACATGCTGGGGATTGCCGTTCGCGTCGCGGATCAGTTGCGGACCAACCGCTATCAGGTTGGTGGCGAACCAGTATTCCGCGCCGCGTACGTCATTGATGCGGTTGACGACTTCTTTGTCGTTGGCGTCACGCCCGATGGTGAGCGTGGATTCACGCGAAAAGTCCGCCCACAACAGCGGATTGCCCACCACGTTCGTGACAGGCGGTTCGTAGCACGCCGTCGCCGATAGCCCGGGATTGACCACCTCCGCGCCATCCGTCAACGTCACGCCCGGCAGCGGCATCAGTTCCGAGACCGTGCACGTGATCTTGCCTGGGCCGACGATCGTCGCACCCGGCGCAATCTGGAACGAGCCGACCGTCAGCCCGCCCGCCGGCAGCCTCAGCGTTGCACCGTTCGAAACGACGAGAGACGTGGCCGTCGCATTTTCCGGCAGAGAAAGCGAGAGCGTACCCTCCGCCACGGTTAGTGCCTTGAACGACACGTTGCCGACAACAGGCGTCGCGAGCGAACCTCCGCCATCCTTCGTAAGCTTGCCGACGGCATTAGTCAACGCCTGGAACGTCGCTTCTGTGCCAGTTGGGACTGTAAAGCGAATATCGGCACTGGCGCTGTTCATCTTTACAAGTCCATTTGGGAAACCCGTACCGCCCGAATAAGGCTTGAACCGGACGTGACAGCGCGTCATGTAGAGTCTCAGGTCGTTTGCCGAACCGTTCTCGATTACAAACGTCCCCGGGAAGAAACCGCTGGGAGTGTCGAAGTAGTAAGGATAGGCGGCGCTGATGCCAGCATAGAGTTGCCCAATCTCCAGCTCAAGGTTGTCCTCGGCGGCATACTTCGCCAACTGGAAGGCCGATGCCTCGGCATTGTGCCGCCGCCACTTGTCCACGCGTGCGCTCGCATTCGGACGAAACGCCGCGAAGGTGACTGCCGCTTCGCCCGTCGTCTCGGCAGGTGCGCTGATTTCGATGGAAGTACCGGTGAACACGCGCTTGAGAAAAGCGCCGGCCGGGATGCCTTCACCAGTCACGAGCGTACCCACGGGCAGGGCATGGCGTAAGGCGGACGTACGAAAGAGATAGGGCGAACCCTCCTTCATCGTCCAGGTACCGGTCACGTTCGTCGGCGTGGATTCCGGCGCATAGACTCTGTAGCGTCCGTAGCTGTTGCCGATGGTCTGCACATAGATGTAACCCGTGCGCGTTTCGCCTGCGGCTTTGGCGTAACGATCCAGCCGCTGGTCGACACTCATGCCGAGAACGTATGTATTAGGGGCGTACAAATCGCCGCAAAGTACGGAATAATGTGTGGTCGATTCAGTTGAATTCGGCCAAACGACATCCGTATAGGCCGTGATGGAGCGAAGGGAATTGCCTTTAGCGTCAAGAGTTAGTCCATAATCGCTCACGAACAGCAACTGGCCGGAGATGTCGGAATTGTAGGCACTTGGACTACCGGAAATCAACGCCCCCCACATCTTGCCGAGCGACAGGGCGCGATCTGCCTTGATGTAACGGTAGGCGGGCGGAACTTCCGGGAACTCGGCTACGACGGAGGATCCCTCGACTACACCGTTCGTCCAGTTGGCGACATCGAAGTAATCGGCCGCGTTGGTGATTGAAGTGCCCACCCCTTCGCGCCATTTCCATGCGGTATCGGCAGATGACATGCGAACGACGGACAGCGTGGCGACAAATGCCGCAACAACGCTGAAATTCAGTGCTTTTCTCATGGTTTTACGCATCCTTCCTCTGGCAAGGTATCATTATGTGAAATCAACATCTGGTATTATACCCCCTACCCTACCATTTTCGCAAGTATAAGTTATAAGAACTTCCGTTGGACCAGGCGGTCGGGGTCCTCTGTTCTCCCCATTGACTTTGCGAGACCGTATGGTTTATAATGTGAGCCGGTTGAACCAAAGGGGATGGATCTTGAATGCCCTAACTTTGCAT
>JAEEGL014809720.1_pt1 | contig 12942 bp, 8 predicted proteins | sample 9134231 | NCBI WGS metagenome assembly JAEEGL01 (sample SAMN16246548, study PRJNA631951) | gut metagenome | biome: gut microbiome; feature: rumen; material: fiber-attached | host: Bos | place: Iran: Karaj | collected 2018-10 | reverse complement strand
GGTCACGCTCAGGGTGTGCGCGATGGTGGTCGTCTGAACCTCTCTATCCGCAAGATTGACGTGACAGCTCCCTACAGGAACATTCCTGAGAAGCTGGACATCGACGTTACCGAACTGCAGTTGGGCAAGGCCATCAAGGTTGGTCAGCTGAGCTTCGAGGGCCTGGAGATTGCCACTCCGAAGGAGGTTATCGTCTGCTCTGTCAAGGCTACCCGTGCTTCTCGTTCTGCTGCTGCCGAGGCTGCTGCTGAATAATTCAGAATTGACAATTGATAATTGATAACTGACAATTGGACAAGTACTTAATTGTTGGGTTGGGTAACCCTGGCGACGAATACGCCGAGACCCGCCACAACACAGGCTATATGGTATTGGACGCTTTTGCTAAGGCGTCCAATATCGTTTTTGACGACAAACGCTACGGGTTCGTGGCAGAGACGTCACTGAAAGGCAGAAAGGTCTTCCTGCTGAAGCCCACCACGTATATGAACCTCAGCGGCAATGCCGTGCGCTATTGGCTGAACAAGGAGAACATCGACCAAAGCCGCCTGCTCGTCATCAGTGACGATGTGGCCATTCCCGTCGGACAGTTCCGCCTAAAAGCCAACGGCTCGAATGGTGGGCACAACGGTCTGGGACATATCCAGCAACTCATCGGACAGCAGTATGCCCGACTGCGTATGGGTATCGGCAACGACTTCCCTGTTGGCGCTCAAATTGACCACGTGCTCGGCCGTTTCCCTGCTGAGGAACTGGAGAAGCTCCAGCCTGCCATCAATCTCGCTGTCGATATCATCAAGAGTTTTGTCTTGGCTGGTATCGACGTCACAATGAATCAATATAATAAACTGGGAAAAGGGCAGCGGACAACACGGACTGAAACGGACTAATTGTAGTACGGAAAAAGAAGTCCGTGAAAGTCCGATGCAAAACATCATATATGAACGAAGCAAGAACTCTTAGACCTGAAGGTCAAAGTGTGGCACGCATTGACAAATGGCTGTGGGCTGCGCGAATCTTCAAGACACGCAGCATTGCTGCCGACGCTATCAAGAACGGTCGCGTCACCATCAGCGGCGTGAATGTCAAACCGTCACGCATGGTGAAAGCCGGCGAGGTGGTCAGCGTTCGCAAGCCGCCAGTGACCTTCTCGTTCAAAATCCTGAAAACCATCGAACAACGTGTCGGTGCTAAGCTCATTCCTGAGATTTACGAGAACGTGACACCACCTGACCAGTATGAACTGTTGGAGATGAACCGCATCAGCGGTTTCGTGAACCGCCAGCGAGGTACGGGGCGTCCCACAAAGAAAGAACGCCGTGCTTTGGATGAGTTTGTCGGTCCGTCATTAGAAGGCTTCGACGACTTCGACTGGGATGACGATGAATAGTTAACTAGTAATTAGAATTATGTAATGAGTAATTATGATTACTCATTGAGAAAAAGATGCTAATAGATATTGTACTAATTATAGTTGGTGTAGCGATGGTGCTGACAGGTGCCGACAAGCTGACGGAAGGGGCTTCGGCGCTCGCCCGTCGCATGAATGTTCCTGAAATTATCATCGGTCTGACGATTGTCGCTGCCGGCACATCAGCGCCAGAACTGTTTGTCAGCCTGGTGTCAGCCCTGAAAGGAACGCCTGACCTGGCGGTGGGCAATGTCGTGGGCTCAAACACCATGAACTGTATGCTCATCGTAGGCTGTGCTGCAATGGTGGCGCCGATGACCATCAGTCGCTCAACGGTCAAGAAAGATATTCCTTTCTCCGTGGGTGCTTCAGCACTCCTGATACTATTGGCTCTTGAGAGTTATCTGGGACGCTTTGACGGCATCATCCTCCTTGCAGGCTTCGTCTGCTTTATGATTTACACGCTGATGCAGGCGAAAAACGGAGAGGCCGAGCCTGCCGATGAAGTCAAACAGCAGAATCCCTGGATGAGTGTTCTCTGGTTGCTTACTGGCCTTACCATGCTTGTGGTGGGCAGCAATATCTTTGTCGATGCAGCATCCAATGTGGCATACGCCCTGGGCATCAGCGAGGGCGTTGTTGGCCTGACGGTTGTTGCCGGCGGAACGTCACTACCGGAACTGGCCACCAGCGTGGTGGCAGCCCGCAAGGGTCAGTCGGCCATTGCCATCGGCAACGTCATAGGCTCCAATGTCTTTAACATCCTGCTCATCCTTGGTCTGACAGCTACTATCAGTCCCATGCAAATAGAAGGCATCACCACCATCGATATGGCAGTGATGCTCACCTCTGTTGTATTAGTATGGCTGTTCTCCTACACGCGCTTCACAGTGGAACGCTGGGAAGGGGCCGTCCTTGTTATTGGCTATCTTGTTTATCTCAGTTGGCTGATTACTTCACTGTAACCACCACCTTCTGCAAATCTTTGTCGGCACTCGACGTACCAACCATGATCTCGTACTTGCCAGGAACGACTCGCATGGTGTTGGTCTTCACGTCCCAACCCTCGAAACGCTCACGGGGGAAGTCGATGGCTACCATCTGTGCTCCGCCGGCTTTCAGCGTAACACGCTTATAAGCCCGCAGGGTCTTCTTCGGTCCTTCTTTATCGGCCATGTTACGGATATAGACCTGTACGACTTCCGTTCCGTCCATATTTCCTGTGTTCTTCACCGTCAGCTGTACCTTATTATTAATATATGCCGGTTTGCTGAGGTTGAAAGTAGTATATGACAGGCCATAACCGAAGGGGAACAGCGGCTCACCTGTGAAATAGCGATAGGTACGGTTGGTCATCTTGTAATCCAGGAAGTCGGGCAGGTCGTTGACGCTCTTGTAGAACGTAACGGGCAGTTTGCCGCTGGGATTCACCTGTCCGGTTATCACCTCAGCAAGAGCCTGTCCGCCCAGTTCACCGCCATACCATCCCTGCAGGATGGCATCGCAAGTCTCCAACTCCGGCACCATGGCCATCGCACCGCCAGAACAGTTGACGAACACCACTTTCTTGCCAGCCTCATGGAGCATCTTCAGTATTTCACGCTGTACGGCAGGCAGTTCGATGTCGGTACGGTCGCCTCCCTGGAAGCCAGGTTCGCTGACGCGCATTTCCTCACCTTCCACACGGGGAGAGATACCACCGACAAAGACGACGGTTTCTGCCTGACGGATCTGTGCCAGCAGCTGGTCACGGGTAGGATTCACCGTTTTGCAGATGTCGAACTGCATAGCAGCCATGCCGGCTTCCTGTACATAGTCTATCTGGAAGCGATAGCTGACGCCCTTTTTCACCTTCAGGGTACGGTTTCTCTCCTGAATACGCTGGCGTACCTGCCAGATATTAATCAGCGTGTCACCATTCACGATAACGCGAATCTTGTCATCAGCAGCCACACGAATGGTCAGTGACTCGTCGGCATCGGGAATCAGCGTTCCCATATAACGAGCAGAGAAATTCTCCAGGTTCACGCCAGGAGCAAATACCGTATTTCCACCGTTACTCAGGTTAATGGGACTATTCATCACGACATGCTTCACGGGGTCTCCCTGCATCTCGGTATTATTCCAATAGGTGGCCTGCATGCCCTGACCGCCTAAGGGAGCCAGCATCTTGTTGAAACGGCTCTCAAAGACTTCGTTACGAGTCACTGCACAGCCCTGCACGTATGGAACATCACCCAACAGGCGGCGCAGGCCTTCCAACACCGTCACCGTATGGGTGGCATAGCCGCTGTAGTTTCCCCACTGCATGATGCTGTCGTTGGCGTTGGGGCCCATGACCACCACCTTACTTGTGGGCTGCGATTTTATCGCAGCCTCCAACGGCAGCACACCGTTGTTCTTCAATAGCACAACTCCTTCGCGGGCAGCCTGCAAGGCCAGTTGCTTATGTTCCTTACAAGCGATGACCGAAGACGGAATCTTCGTCCACTCCACCAGATTGTCGGGGTCGAAGTCGCCCAGTTCAAAGCGGGCAATGAGCAGTCTGCGCAGGCTGACGTCAATCTGTTTCTCGTCAATGTCCCCACGCTTCACTGCCTCAGGCAGCGACCTGTACTCCGAGCCACATTCTACATCGGTACCACTCAGCACAGCCTTGGCGGCTGCTGCTGGACGGTCTTTCGACACGTTATGGTAAGCAGGCAGGAAGTCGCGGATAGCTCCGCAGTCGCTGGTTATCAGGCCTTTGAAGCCCCACTCATCACGCAGTATCTGTCGTTCGTAGCGGGCATTGCCGCAACATGGGTCACCATCAATACGCTGATAGGCACACATCACCTCTGCAACGTCGCCTTTCTGCACAAGTGCCTTGAAGGCTGGCAGATAGGTCTCCCACAGGTCACGCTCCGGCAACTGCTGAACGTCAAACACGTGGCGGTTCCACTCCGGTCCGCTATGCACAGCGAAGTGCTTGGCACAAGCCAACAGTTTCTTGTATTTACTAGATTGACTAGAACTACTAGATTGACTAGAATTACCAGAGGGACCGATAAAACTCTGACCCTGCAGACCATTCACCACGGCCAATCCCATGCGCTCTGTCAGGTAAGGGTCTTCACCGTAGGTCTCCTGACCACGTCCCCAGCGGGGGTCGCGGAAGATATTGATGTTTGGCGTCCAGAACGACAGTCCCTGATAGCGCTGGATTCTGCCGCTCTTTTTGGCCTCCTGAGACTTGGCACGCGCTTCGTCGCTGACAGCAGTGAATACGCGATACACCAGTTCGTCGTTCCACGTGGCTGCCATCTGCATCGTAATGGGGAACACCGTCGTGAAACCGTTACGGCCCACGCCGTGCAGGGCTTCGCTCCACCACTGGAACTGGGGAATACCCAGTCGTGGAATGGCAGGCGACGAGTCCATCATCAATTTTGTCTTCTCCTCTAACGTCAGCCGTCCCAACAGGTCGTCGGCACGTGCTTCAGCGGAGAGGGCAGAATTCTGGTAAGGGTATGTCTGCGCCACAGCCGGTGCAGACATACCTATCACGTATGATATAGATATCAGTAGTTTGTTCATAGTAACAACGCTTTACTTGATCACGACCTTCTTTCCGTTGTGGATGAAGACACCCTTCTGCGGATTGGCCACGCGAACGCCCTGCAGGTTGTAATACACGCCGTTGGTAGCCACACCATTCTGCACAGTGCTGATGCCTGTCGGAACAGCAGAAGCGACGAAGCGGATGGCAGCCAGGCGCCACTTGGTACCGGTACATTTGAACTGGTAGGTCTTGTTGGCCTCCAACTCGTAGATGATGCCGTCCCAGGCTGAGATATCCTTGGCAGGAGCCTGGTTACTCACCACCTCCTCGCCAGTACTCAGCAGTTTGCCGTTAATGTAGTTTTCACCTTCGCTCATCACCACCTTCTTTTTGGTGGTAATATCTCCACCGAGGAAAATGGTCAGTGTACCGGCCTGTGTGGTAGTAATATTAATAGGTGCTCCATTGGTGGCATTGCTTTGGGTGTAGAAACCTGTCAGTTCAACACCGTCAACAGTCTGTGCATCGCTGCCGCTGCCACCACTTTTCCAGTCAGTGACGCTGGGGTCGAACGTGACGGTGATGCCGCTGATTTCAGTAATGCTTTTACCGATGTGCGCATCTCCCTTGGTCATGACATACACTGTCTCGCCCCGGGAACCGGCAGGAATGGTAGAGAGGATGTAGTCAGCATCGTTGCCCAACGTGGCTCCGGCACCCTCCTCGCCCTTCAGCACGGAAGGAACATCGGCTACAGCAATGGTTGTATATTCGTAGGGGACAGTCACTGTGCTGCCAACGGATGTTGCAGAGAAATTATTGTTGCGCACGGTGATGCTGCGGTTGCTACCACTGCCCGTCAGCGGGTTCTTCACGCCAGAAGCGGCAAAGTTGCCCTCAACCAGTGCCTTGCAGTTGTCATTGATGGTCATGCCGGCACTGTTGCCCGGACAGTTATGATAGTTGTTGACCAGGTGGACGTAGCAGTCGCCGCACTGAGGCAGACGGCGCACACAGCCCTCGCCCCAGATGTTGTCGGCAAAGGTGAGGTGGAGCGTCATGGTTCCGTCAGCCCATCCGCAACCACAAGTGTAGGCATGTGAATAGCTGCGGTCAGTATAGTAAAAGTAGTTGAAGGTGTAGGTAGCCCAGTCGCAGACCTTGCTGTCGAGCGCTCCGTCCTGCGAGTCAACCAGTGTGCAGTGGTCAACCCACACGTGCTGGCCCTGGTTGGTAATCAGGTCAACGCCATCAATATCTACAGAGCCCGGACCTATCAGCGAGAGGTTGCGGATGATGATGTTCTCACTGGATGTTTCGATATGGAAGATACCCGACTTGTTGGGCAGCGAATAGACACCGGTCTTCTGGTACTGCAGCTCCATCATGGCTTTCATGGTGAAGAAGGCACGCTTGTCGCAGGTCAGCGTATTGCCGTCGGGCAGCGTTCCCGTATATTGGTCGGTGCTGCTCAGTCCGTCAAGATTCTGGCTTTTCAGATAGGCATTGTCTTCATCTGTCAAGAAGAACTTGGTACACAGGCGGGCATTGTTGATGCCGATAAGTGTCTTGTTCTTAGTCGATCCTAGTTTCATCACCTGCTCGATGACGAAGTCACCGTTAGAACCGTCAAAGATGATGATGTCGTTCGTGGCAATAGCCTCCTTGATCTGTGCATCATCGGTCTGTTCACCGCCAAGGGCTTTCAGCGTGACGCGCTTGGCATCGGTGAAGTTTCCACCGCTCAAGATGTACGCTGTACCAGACTCATCGGAGCAGGTTGCCCAGCCCCAAGGAGCAACATTGTTACCAGCCATAGCCGGAAGAAGGGCTACGGCACTCAGTAGGGTCAAAATAATTTTCTTCATTGTCGTAATTGTACTGTTTATGTTATTATTTAATAATGTATTTCTTACCGTTGCGGATATAGATGCCCTTTCCCGGACGGGCTACTGCTGCCCCCTGCAGGTTGTAGTAGCGTCCGCTGCCCAGCGACACCATACGCACCTCGGCAATACCGCTGGCCTCGGCCTTCACCTCGCCGTCAATGTTGACATTGCCCACAGCAATGGCCTTGCCGGAACCCAAGCTGTAGATGTTCAGCACCAGACTGCTGGTTCCTGCTGCCGGCGGTACATCGTCGATATCCTGACTGAATGCCGTAAAGCTGTTGTTGCGCTCAGGGGTCATAGCCAGCTCTAAGTCTTTCGCAGCCAGACTGTTGCGCCAGCGGACATCCATCTTTCCGCCATTGGTACCGCAGCGGCAGGTGTTAAACGCCACCTTGGTGGGACGAAACAGATAGCCGTCGGCCATGGTAATGTTGAACGACACGGCATTAGCGTCATTGGCTGTTGCCTCGTTCGTTACAGCCGACTGGAACTTGGTAATCTTGCCGGCATTGGTGATGCTCTGCGCACCACCGTAGCTGATGTTGCTGCCCAACGTCACGCTGCATTGGGCAGCCTTGCCTGCCATAGCCTCAGCGCAAGTCGCCGACTGGTCAGCATTGCCCTGATCGAAGAGCCAGTTGACGAATCCTTTGCCCAGCGTGTTGTTACCCTCCTCCGGGTCTTCATCAGCCACATAGACTTCCTCGATATAGCCCATGGGCTCGCCACCTTCATACTGGCCGTTGGTGATGTCGGCCACCAGCGAGTTCATATATTCTTCCAGACGGGTGTAGCCGTCCTCGTTCAGTGCATTGCGGTCCGCAGCGTCATTGGCATTCAGGCCGTGGCTCTGCTCCCACTCGTCGGGCATTCCGTCGCCATCCGTGTCCTGAGGGACTACTGCAGTGTTCAGTTCAGGCCAGAAGGTGGGAATATACTCCTTCACGTCCTCCTGCGAATTGATGAAACCGCTATCGTTGCCACTGCCCGTTATCGAGGCCTGTCCGCTCTGCACGTCGCTGATGATGACTTCATCCAAATAGTCACGATGCAGCGAAGCCCCTACATACTTCAGCACACGGTCGTAGGCATCGTCAGCCGAATGGGTGGTGACTGCCACAAACGGTATCGGCTCGTCAATGCGAATGGTGTCCTTGGTGGCCTGCGTATAGGTATAATCCACGCCGCTGCCGTTGCTGATCTGGTTGTACATGCCGTATGTCCAGTTGTCTTTGGTGACATTGCTGTGCAGCGTATTCTTATTGCCTGTCACATAGAACTTTCCCCACACATGCCACATCACATCCCACTGGTTGGGATTGCTGTCGTGGCTGGTATAGGACGAGGTACGTATGCCGATGCCGGCTATGCGCTGCTGGATGGCCGTGCTGCGGTTCTTCGTGGCTGGTCCCGGCTTATAGTAGTTGTTCACGATGTTCACCTTCATGCCCTCGCCGCCGTAGCAGCCGTTGCCACCCCAATTGTAGATGACGTTGTTGCGCATGTCCATCCGTTCGTCGGTCTGAGTGCCGGGTCGCGGACCCAGACGAGGCGTTCTCGAAGTGTGGTGGGCTATCAGGTTATGATGAAACGAGGCTCCTGCCCCACCCCAGTTGCCGCCATAGCCGTGGGCACCCTTCGAGTGGCCGCTGTTCACCAGGCTCTGCGCTGTGATGCACCACTGCACGGTCAGGTTCCTGCCGCCATATACCGACAGACACTCGTCGATGCTCCACGAGACGGAGCAGTGATCGACGATGATGTTGTTCTCGTCCATCGACCCTAAGCCATCGCCTTCGTGATTGGCTACCTGGCGGTTACCCAATCGGAAACGCAGATAGCGCACTATGACGTTGGAGCCCAGCGTGACGGGATAGTCGGCCAGGCAGATGCCGTCTCCGGGAGCAGTCTGACCAGCCACCGTGGTGTTGTTGGCAATCTTCAGGCCAGACTTCAGGAAAATGGTGCCGCTGACATCGAACACGATGGTTCGCGGCCCTGGCTGCGAATTAGCCCAGCGTAGCGAGCCGGTACCAGAGTCGTTCAGGTTAGTCACATGATACACCTTGCCACCACGTCCGCCGGTAGTGTATTTGCCAAAGCCCTCCGCCCCAGGGAAAGCCGGCAGTTTCTCTTTCTGTCCTGCCACTGCTGCGCTGCATGTCAGCATCAGCAGCGTGGTCAGCATCCATCTACAATAGTTCTTCACAATTTGTTTCAATAAATAGTAGTTCGTATCTGTTTGTTAGTATCAAAGCAAAAGCGTACCTTTGCATTTTCTGCTGCAAAGATACGCATTATTTTTTTAAATAAGGTAGTAAAATCTGTTTTTTTAGGGGTAAAATAATTCTTCAGAACCTAAAACCATACTTTATCAGCGTCTGCCGCATCTGTGGTGCATTAGCTGGATTGCTGTCCAGGATGATGTTCACCGTTGCCACCACATCATCGACATCAATGTTTCCGTCTCCGCTGACATCGGCATTCGCCTCAATGAAACCATCAGCCGGCTCGTTCAGGATGTAGTTCACGATACCGACTATATCCTCGACATCCACCACAGCGTCACCGTTGACGTCGCCGGGAAGTCCGTCTGATGATTTGTAGGTGAAGTAGCCGGGAGCCGACGTTCCACCGTCAATGCGGGCGTAGGTCTTATCAATGTATGCTGCCGAATACTTGGTTCCCTTTCCACCTTTCAGGCTGTAGCAGTTTGCGAACATATTATGACTATCGGTAACGTTATCTGTCGTCCATTCGTCGCCGACATAGATGGTGGTCAGCGAAGAACAACCCGTGAACATCGTATTCATATCCGTCACTAGGTGGGTGTCAAAACTGCTCAGGTCCAGGGTCTTCAGACTCTTACACTCATTGAACATCCACTCCATGTTGGTAACACTGCTGGTATTCAGATAGTTCATTCCCTCGATTTCTGTGATGGATATGCCGTGACAGAACCAGTGAGCAGTAGATGTGGGGTGAGCGTCCTGCATAGACTCGTTGAAGACCACCTTCGTCAGGTTGCTGAGGTTATACCATACGGGATGGTTGCTGGTGGTGTAGGCCGTACTGCCCATTTCATAGACGTTGTCGCCCTCAGGCATGACTCCGTAATTGAATGTCAGCAGACCGGCAGCACTGTCGAATACGGCATAGACATTGCGGAACAGGTCGGCATTGACCGATGCCACCTCTGAATCGTGATAGCCTTCCAAGTAGGCGATGGCCTTGACGACGCAGTCCTCGGTAATCTTGAAACTGCCAATATACTGCGTACTCTCACTGGTCGGCTCAGAACCGTCGGTGGTATAGAATATGGTGGCCTCCTTCGGCTCAGTGCTGATGGTGATGGTGTTGCGGTTCTGCGAGATAACGGGCGTTGCCACCTTGAGCTGGCCTACCAACAACTGGACTTCCTTCGTGTTGCCATAGACAACGGCATAGTAGGTGCCTGCTTCATAAGCTCTCATCACACCGCTCTTCAGCGCTGCGGCATCATAACTGTCCAGCAGCTGGCTATATGGCGAATAAAGACGGACGCTACAGTCGCCAGTGGCTTTCATCTCCAGCGTCTCGGCCTCCGCAACATCAAAGCTGATGACACTGAAGCCGCCCAGGGCGTGGCTCGCCACCGTCGCCGAACCGGTAGGTACAACATACTGAATGCCCACTGTCTGTTTGTCCTGCACGACGAAGTCGGTGGTTTCAGGACAAGACATAGCACCTGTCTCGTCAGTAAAATAAAGACAGAACGACACGTTGATGTTACGGTTCAGCACAGCCACTTCTTCGTCTTCATCAAAAACAAAGCTGCATTCGTCGTCAATAGTCATGGGCGGCTGCGATGACGGCACGTCCAACGACTGGTTCAGTTTGTATTCCTTCTGAGGAATTTCAAAAGCGACACGGGTCGGAGCACCGCTGTCAAAGGCATAGCTATAGCCCGTAATCAGCCTGGAGACCGACTCCTGCTGGGGGCGTGGCACAAAGAACAAGTAGCGATACGTGGGGCCCCACTTCAGTTTCTTGGCATTCGTTGCTGCCCTGATATTATAGAAATGTACGCCAGGACTCAACGCACTGGCGTCGATGTCCAGCTGGATGTCCTCGCCGTCCACGTCTCCATAAACGGCTTCACCCTGATTGTCGTCTATCCAGTACTGGTACTGCAGTCCGTCAGACTGCGCACTGACCAGCAAAGGACAGCACAGCAACAAGGCCAGACATAATTGGAAAATATGCAGCCTCTTCATGTTATTGTCCTTTCTTTACGGTTATGTTGACGTTCAGCTTCTTCGTTGTCTTATTATAGACTATAGAACTGGAGGAAACGTATGGCCGACTGGGTACCAGCATAAACGGAGCCTGACCGCCAAGAGGACCGACAACGGTGTCATCGGTACCCATGTAGCCACCTTCTTCAAGTTGAGACTTGGTGAGATCAACACTCTCGACCGCCCAACATCCTGTCGTAGTGATATGACTGGGAAAACCTGTCCAGCTGAGATACATGCAATTAACGAATGTACAGTAGTCAGGGAGCGTTCTAATAATGCAATTTACAAATGTGCTATTTGCGACGCCATCCATGCCACTGAGAGAACAGTTCGTATATTCAACACCCTCCAGGTTTGAATACAAATTAGATATTACACAGTTATGAATATCAGGTGCTTCCATATTAGCAACTGACAGCCAATTGACGAAGCAGCCTTCCAACACCAAATTCTTCACCATAGCACTTGCGCCAAATGAATTACTGAACTGACACCGTTTAATAGTAAGACCAGTAACAGGCTCGGTGACTGTAACCGATGGTTCAAATCCATATCTCGACGGAATATGGAAGCCTTCCATCAGCGTTGATGTCAATGTCAGAGAACCTGGAATGGCAATAGTAATATTCGTTTCAAGAATGCTGCTGGCTTCCGCCGTAGCACAGCCTTCATAAAGAGAAACATTCTCCCTGAAAAAAGCTTCCGACTCTGCCACACCTGCTCCTATCAGCGTAATGGGTTTGTCTATGACCAAATTGTCATTGACCGTGCCCCCACCAAATGCGCCAGAGGTAAAATAAACCGTATCGCCTGCCACAGCATCGCTGATGGCCTCCACCCAGTGATTGGCATCATACTGGGTCAGCTTACCCTTATGAGAAAGGATAGTTCTCTGCGCTGTAGCACCAAACATTGCACTGCCACACAGCATACAGAGTAATGAAATGAGAATAGTCTTTTTCATATTATCAGTCAAATTAAGTTAGTATTTCGTCAGTACTTTAAGGGGGGGTGCCGCTTCACCTGCAAATATACGACATAAAATTGATACTGCCAAAGGAAGAGGCGTGAAAAGTGGAGGGGTGTGAAATAATTTCTACTGCTTGTTATAGAAAAACAAAAAATTAAAAAATCGCAAAAAGAGCCATCAGCCATCATAATTTCACTTATCTTATTATTATTCAATGTGTTATACTATGATGGCTTACCATTCAAGCCATCATACAGCCATCATATTTGTTGACAGAATTTGTACATTGACTAATGCTCGCCAAGAGTTATCACAGTTTCAGTAACCCCTTTGTTACTGACAGTAACCATTGAGTTACTAGCGGTAACAAAGGGGTTACTGCCAGTTCCCAATGGTTATTTTGCGTTACTCAATGGTTAAAATCATGAGGGCTGTATGACGGCTTGAAAGACAAGCCATCATAAGGTATTTATCTGTAAATAAATAAGATAACTGACATTATGATGGCTGAAGGCAAAAAAAGTAAAAAAAAATAAAATCTTGTAACATGCTATCACATGGAAACCCGTAATGCAGAAAAATATGGGCTGACAGCAGCAGATTGACGGCAAAAAAATAGCGGCAATCCGTAATGGACTGCCGCTCCTTTTGATACTTTACTAATTCGTGATTACTTCACAACATTACTTTACAACCTTCTTACCGTTCTGGATCACTACGCCCTTGAAGTTCTTGTTGACCTTCTGGCCAGCGAGGTTGTAAACAGGAGCATTAGCGTCAACACCAGCCTTCACGCTCTTGATGGCAGTAGCATCGCCGATGGTCACCTTGAAGGGAACCTTGTC
>JAEEGL014042534.1_pt1 | contig 12942 bp, 9 predicted proteins | sample 9134231 | NCBI WGS metagenome assembly JAEEGL01 (sample SAMN16246548, study PRJNA631951) | gut metagenome | biome: gut microbiome; feature: rumen; material: fiber-attached | host: Bos | place: Iran: Karaj | collected 2018-10 | reverse complement strand
TCCCAACCATTACGTTTCCTGCATCCGGTCTTATTACGCCAAGAATAATATCTGCCAAAGTAGTTTTCCCGGCACCGGAGGGCCCCACAAAAGCAACAGACTTATTTTGGGGAATCGTTAGTGAAACATCATTTACTATCTTCTTTTCCGGTTTTAACGGGTATGAAAAAGAAACGCCCTTTATCTCGATGTCGGAATGGGGTATTTCAATATATTCGCCCATTTCCTCAGGCTTTGTTTCCAGATCGTTAAGCTCGAGCAATACCCGATATACGGAATCCACAGCAGCTTTGTTAAACATTATATTGCTAATATAGCCACTAATTCTGTTAAAAGATGGAAGCATCCTTATTGCCGCCACTGCAAAAACAGACATAACAGGAATAAACTTGTTAACGTCAACCCCAAGCACAATCCTGATTGACATAAATAACAATAATCCGCCAATGCACAGGGATTCCATCACAGGTTTGGGCAAATATGACAACAATAACTGTTTTTGCGTAGCATGCGCATAATCTTTATAAACTTTGTCGTATCTGTTTACAAAGAATGATTCTCTACTGGATGCCTTTATTTCCTTTATTCCGCCATAGGATTCCAAAAAGAATCTTGTCTTAGAAGCAGACAGTTCTCTTGTTTCTTCTCCTAATGCACGAAGCTTTTTTTTGAAAATCTTTGCAAAAAGGAGCAAAAAAAACAGCAGAAGCCCCAACATCATAATTGTAGTTGCCGGATCCGTAATCAACAAATATACTCCAAGCATGCCACAGACCAGAATCTCCGTTGACAACAACAGCAAGCTGTTAACAACAGACATAAACCACACAACATCACTCTCAATATTACGTTCAAGCTCTGCAACATTATGCTCAGTATGGAACAAATAATCCTGACTCATATAGCACCGCATCATCCTGACTGACATACGTCTTTGATTATTTGTTGTAAAGTGATTCTGCGCATTTGCCATCAAAACCAGATATACATTCTTTACAATGTACAATAGCACCAAGCCGATTGCCATAGCCAGAATATACATCTTGTAATCACTTATGTTTAACAAGTCCTTAAAGAATCTATACTTATTGTTATTATCTATAATGGAAGGGTCTGTTACTGCCGAAACAAGAGGCAAGATAGCAGATACTCCAATAGTTTCAAAAACCGCACCCCCAAGGATTATCAGCACTAACAAAACCACCCTAGCTCTCTGATGGTTATCGAATATTAGATATATTTTTTTTATCATTTTCGCATTCCTTTACCAATAGCATCCATCTTCTACAGTTCCTGCATTTTGAGGAATCTCACTTTGATCAGGCGAAACCCAGAACTCATTCCTTTTTTCAGCAAAAAACGGAATCTTTTCCCACCTTTTCCCCATAATACCAAAAAGCATCTGCAACTCTCCTCCCATATGTATGGAGGATTTAGACATTTCTTTTATATGAGCGCAAAGCGGTAAGCTATATGCCCCGCATCCTACTAACGCCACGTCAAAATCTATTTTTTCAATTTCCTGCTCCATAAAAGCCAACGCTTCAAACCAACTGTTAAAACGAGTGTCTTTATTTCCGGCTATAGTTTGTACTGACTTATAAGTTATCAAATTAAAATCCGGCAAAATCGCCTCTTCATATATTAATTCTCTTCTACTGTATTGATTTTTGATAGTCTTTTCAAACGGGCTGATTACCAGAACTTTTCTACCTTCTAACACCTTGCCAATCGGATGGTTCCTATATGTAACCCCCAACCAATCAATGTCATGTAATCCTTCAGCACAATATCTTCTGACAAAAAACTCCTCCTTGCTATACTCCCATCGAGTCAGGTAATCTATTTTTTTTAATGAATCAATCATTACCGAAGAAAACCTGTTCAAGTTCTCTTTTATATCAATATTGTCAGAAAAGAACCCCGCATTATTGCAAAGCTTCTCATAAAACCTTTCATATTGTTTCACATATCCAAATCTTGCCGCTCTCATGGCCCAAAGTTCAAAACCGCCTATTTTCCCCGCCATAAATGGATTATTATTATCAAGCGAAAGTATAAGTTGGTCAATTAGTTCCTCTGCCTCCATTTTTGTATGGCTGCAAAAATGTGAAGCAAGCATATAAGATAATTCAATAATACTGATCATATTTTCACCAATCTTTTTCGGTTCTTGTTATTCTAATGCAAATACACATAAGTATTACAGCCAATCACTTAGTTCACCAACTTCAGCTGAAATTCAGAGATTTTAACAACGGATGTCCCTCTAGCATTTTTTCTATCATATCATCCATAAACTCTCTGGTCCGGTACTTAACAGATAAGTGAACCCCATCGTCAGAATACTCTGATGGATAATAATACACCATATTAAAGAACTCAGGATTAATCCTACATGTTTCAGACAAAAGAAACTCATCCTGCATAACATCACACAATCCCCTATTGCCTTCAATCACAGGACATGGCAACAAGTAAAAATTGACACCTTTTCTTTCACATAGTTCTTCCAGCTTAGTAAGATACTGATCTGCCAATTCAAAATCATTAACAAGCTTATATCCATCTGTTAACTTTTTCCTATAATTCAGATACAGCTTTCTGTTTATTCCGGATGCATCTATAGCTTTAGCCACCATTCTCCGTGTAAAGATCTCTCCATATGTCTCTTTTATAATTTCAATCGTGTTTTCATCGTAATCACCCAATGTATCCGTTTCAACAAATGGCAAAACAGCATATTGATAGCCCCACTTGGTATCAAATGTTCTAGAAATTGATTCCGGCAACACTATCAGGTATATATCTGTAGCATAAGGATGATTGTCAAGATATTCCTTTGCAATCGCATATTGTCCTGCCATAGTTACAGCACCGTTGCTAGCCAAAAATGAAATATGTGGGTTATAGTCCTTCAAGCCATAAAACATCTGGTAGCAGACACTATCACCAATCAGCAGTTTAGTAGTCCCATCATCTGTCTGCGCCTGTCTGATAATCGGGTTGACAAACTCCGGACCATTATTGACAAAATATTCACTGCTATAAGTGATATCTGCAATTATGTCTCTGGTATATCCATGCATAGAAAGGTAGTCTACTCCTACAGCTATTACTAATACCAGCAATATATATATGATTAGATTAGTTAATACTTTTCTCATTTTAAACTAAAACTGCGTATAAATAAATGCAGACGCCTCCGCCCCATAGTCCCTGATCAATCCGATAAGAATCAAAAATGTCAATAAGATATACACCATCCACCTGAACCATTTTTCCTGTCTTCCAAGCCACCCCGATACATCAATTCTCCTCTCATGGCATATGTCAATGCCCAACAGCGCAATTGATTCAAAAACAACCAATCGGTACTTTGATACATCCACGCCTCCTGTCCAAAGCCCCTCAACAATAGTTCTGCCAATTTCAGGTAAAAAAACAACTTTATGTATGATTTCAAGAACCGCCCCTACACTGGGAGCCCTGAATATAAGCCAGGCAAAATCCGCAAGTAAAAATGTTAATAATGCCTTAAGTAATCGCCTGCTGAACGATGTGGTGCAACTGTTGTTTTTCACCATGGAGTCTTTCATTATTGAGGCCACCTGATATAATCCATGCAGTATTCCCCATAAAAGAAAATGCATCCCTGTCCCATGCCATAATCCGCTTATAGAGAAGGTGGCCATTATTGCCAGAAATCTCCTGGCTGTTCCATTCCTGCTCCCCCCAAGTGGGATATAAACATAGTCTCTTAACCAGTTTGACAAGCTGATATGCCATCGTCTCCAAAAATCACGAATATCCTTAGCAAAATATGGTTGTTTGAAATTAATAAGGATATTATATCCAAAAACTCCTGAAAGTCCGGAAGCAATGTAACTATAACCGGAAAAATCAACATAAAGCTGAACGCCGTATAATAGGGTTGCTATGACCATAGACATACCCGTCTGCTCATGATAGTTACCAAACAATGCATCAACTATCATAGAAAGACGGTTAGCGATAAGGAGTTTTATAAAACTCCCCCATAGAATCATTAAGAAGCCTTTTCTTATACTATTATATTCAAATGCCACCTCAGTTCTTAGTTGCTGAAGAAGATTGGTACTCCTTTCTATGGGGCCTGACATAATCTTCGGAAAAAAGGAAAGGAAAAGCGCATATTTACATAAGCTTTTTTCCGCTCTTACCGTTCCCCGGTACACATCGGTCATATAGCCAATTGCTTCCAAAGAGAAAAAAGAGATTCCAACAGGCGCAAGAATGCTCGCCGCACTAGCCCCATCCACTTGCGACCCAAAAATCTTATCTATAGCAAGTATCATGTAGTTCCAAAACTTAAAATATACAAGAAGTGCTATAACCAACCCCACGCCGAAAATAAAACAGCGCTTTGCACCTTCTGTGTTATTGTTCTCATTGCATTTATCAGTCCTGATTGCCACAAAATAAGACACAGAAATGACCAAAATAAGAACCATAACAAACTTTAGGTCAAAACAAGCATAAAAAAATAAGCTTGCAATCAACAGTACACTTTGTCTGAATTTAGCAGGCAGCAAATAATATGTGAAAAATGTAAGAAGAAAAAAAACACAAAAATGTATAGAAAAAAAACTCATGCTTCTAATACCACAACCATAAATTGATATTTCCCAAGTATTGTATAACATCCCAACGCAAATGAAAATCCATGTTTTCATTTGTATGCCCTAATATTAGCATTATAATTGAACTTACTATATCAATAGCTATATAATGTAATAACTGAGCAACAAATTCAATAATAATACGAGGTAGAAATGGTTTTTTCAAGTTTAATATTTACCTACTTCTTTTTACCGCTTGTAATAATCCTATATTATGTAGCAAAAGAGAAGTACAGAAATTATATTCTTTTGATAGCAAGCATATGCTTCTATTCTTATGGGGAACCCACTTTTGTCCTTATAATGCTAGGATCTATAGTTGTTAATTATGTATTAGCTCTCCTTATCAATTCTTATAGAGAACAACAACTCTCAAAACTATTTTTAGTCATCTCCATTGCTATCAATATTGGCGTTTTGTTTGTTTTTAAGTATTTGGACTTTGCCATAACCATTGTTAACAGAATTATTCATACAAATTTCACCATAACAGAGATTTCCCTGCCAATTGGAATATCTTTTTTTACTTTTCAGGCACTATCATATGTAATAGATGTATACAGAGGGACAGTGGCAGTCCAGAAAAACCCTCTCTTTGTTGCATTATACATTTCTTTTTTTCCACAGCTTATAGCAGGTCCGATTGTGCGTTACTCAACTATTGAGGAACAGATTACAAACAGAAAATGCACGCCTGAATTATTCTCCAACGGCACAAAGCGATTTATGTTAGGGTTCTGCAAAAAGATTATTTTTGCCAACAACTTATCTGTAGTTGCACAAGAAGCCTTTTCCAATGATTACTCTTGCGCAAACCCCTTATTCTTATGGATTGGTTCCATTTGTTTTAGCTTACAAATATACTATGATTTTTCAGGGTACTCCGACATGGCCATTGGTCTCGGAAGGCTTTTCGGTTTTAAATTTGAAGAAAACTTTAATTACCCATATATATCAAAGTCCATTACTGAGTTCTGGAGAAGATGGCATATTTCATTGAGCCAATGGTTCAGAGATTATGTTTATATTCCACTTGGTGGAGGGCATGTTTCAAAATCTCATCAGATTTTCAATCTATTTGTTGTTTGGATGTTAACCGGCATCTGGCACGGCGCAAATTATACCTTCATTGCCTGGGGATTTGGATACTTTATTCTACTCATTTTAGAAAAATTTGTAATAAAACCATCAAAAAGAAATAGCAGATTATTCCGGTTTATCTGGCAGATCATAACACTGATTGTTGTAAATTTTGAATGGGTATTATTCAATTCCAAAACTCTTTCAAAAGGAATACAGTATTGTCTTGCCATGATAGGTTATTATGGAAATGCACCAACCATAGACTCAAAGACGATTTTCAATTTACAACAATATGGCATCTTTATCGTTGCGGGTATCATATTTGCCACTCCGTTTTTCAAGAAATTAGAATCCCAGCTCGCCAAAACACGTCTATCATACATCCTGTCATTTATTGAGCCGTTAATTTATTCATTTGCTTTTCTTTGGGCAACTTCTTTCTTAGTACTAGGGGCACACAACCCTTTTATATATTTTAACTTTTAACAAAACATGGAGTATTCAGATAATATGAAAGCAAAAGTAGTATATCTTCGTATAATCCTCTTCTTGCTGATTGTTGTAGGCATGGGTTTTTTTAGCTTCAAAAATCTAATGAATTTTTATATAAATCAGGAACTGGACTACAACGAGTGGACTCCGGAACTGGGAAGCAAATTTGAGACAGATATAGCCAGTACCTTTTTTGATAAATTTGAGTTCATAAACATGAACGGTGCCATCTGCAACATTCTTGGGCAAAAGAGTATGAATAACATTGTAAAGCTTAACAACGGCTACCTATTTACTCCAATAGGTTATTCTTCTGATGAAGCTTTAATTCAATATGCCGATTCAACTGCCAAGCTAAACAATTATCTAAAAAAAAGAGGGACCACACTGGTGTATGTTAGTTCCCCATATACTTCGAGTAAGTACGATACAGAACTTCCTGTGGGAATCTCAGATTATGGTAACGACAATATTGACCGGTTCCTTCATATGCTTAAACAGGCAAATGTTGATACTATTGATTTAAGGGAAATCATCCATAATGACGGTTATGATCAATATCAAATGATGTACAGAACAGATCATCATTGGACCACTGAAACAGGTTTATATGCATATGGCATCTTAGAGGACTACATTGTCAAATCGACAGGTTGCATTGTAGATGATAGGATTTCAGATATTGCTAACTATACCGTGACCCGGTACCCAAAATGGCATCTGGGATCCAGAGGGCAGCGCACCGGTATATACTATGCAGGTATAGATGACTTTGATCTAATCCTCCCAAACTTTGAAACCGTCCTGAAAAACAGCGACGGGAAAATTGGGAGGATGGAGGATCTTATGATTGACACATCTCCTCTTTCTAACAGAAACTACACATCTAGATACACGTATGATAGTGTATTAGACAAAGCCAATGGAGATTTTACTAACCTGCAGTGTGATAATGACATAACAGTCTTAATGATCACCGATTCCTTTGGAAAAGCTGTCAATCCTTATCTAGCCATGGGATTTAATCAACTATACACTTATTATAATGGTGATGTTTCTGATATTACGCCTGAATTAATAGAAAAATACAATCCGGATGTTGTTATCATGATGTACTACCCAGAATGCCTTCTTCCTGATAAAAACACTTTCAGTTTTTCCGGATTTTGATATGAGGTCAACCGATGCAGTTTTCATCAGGAGTATTCATATTACTCTTTCTCCCCATTACTATGGGATTATACAAAATAGCAGGTTATTTCCTTGGAATCAAGTTTAAAAATGTAATTCTTCTGATTTCAAGTTTATTTTTCTATGCCTGGGGTGAGCCCGTTTTCATTATTGCACTTATGGGCGGCATAGTTGTCAATTTCATTTTAGGAATCATGATTGAGACCCTTAGACATAGAAAAGCACTCCTATTCATATCTGTTTCTTTCAACCTGGGAATTCTCTTTATATTCAAATACATGTCATTCGTGACATCTGAGCTGTCAAAGATCGGCTTCCCAATAACAACTGTCTCCATTACACTTCCAATCGGGATATCATTTTATACCTTTCAGATAATGAGCTATATTTTTGATGTTTACTATAAAAAAGTTCCTGCTCAGAGAAGCCTTTTGAACTTAGCCCTCTACATAAGTATGTTCCCCCAATTGGTGGCTGGGCCAATAGTAAGATATAGCGATATAGAAAGCGAGATTCACAACAGAATCGAGACTTTTGATCTGTTTTGTGAAGGAACAAACAGGTTTGCAATTGGTTTGGCTAAAAAGGTGCTTATTGCCGACCTTCTAGGCGGAATTGCAGATAAAATATTCACAACCGCAGAGTATTCAAACATATCAATGGCCACAGCCTGGATAGGTGCTATTGCTTATACATTTGAAATTTATTATGATTTCTCAGGTTATTCAGATATGGCAATCGGGTTGGGTAAATGTTTTGGATTTCACTTTAAAGAAAACTTTAATTATCCGTATTTCTCCTGTTCTGTCTCAGAGTTCTGGAAAAGGTGGCACATCTCTCTTACCGATTGGTTCAGAGATTATGTTTATATACCATTGGGCGGAAACAGAGTGAATCCCAAAAGGCATATTTTTAATCTCTTCATCGTGTGGCTCCTCACCGGAATATGGCATGGAGCGGAATGGACATTTTTAGCTTGGGGCATGATGTATTTTATCGTTCAATTGTTTGAAAAGAAAACTCATATTATGGACAAAATGCCCAGACCCATTGGATATTTGCTGACCATGGTGATAATTATATCCGGTTGGACATTGTTCAGAGCTTCTAATCTCAAAAACGCCATGACTTATTTATCAGCAATGTTTGGCCGAAACGATATCATTCTCGATTCCACTGCCTTTTTATACTTAAGGAACTCTATAGTCATTATCGCTATTTCTTATTTAGGGGCGTTTCCAATATCAAAATGGATCAAAAATTGTTCATATAATACCAGACTATGTTACCCCATAAAAGTTCTTTCTCTTTTGGCAACTGCCTTGATGTTTGGGTTCTGTCTCCTTGTAATAATCAATGGTTCCTATAGTCCATTTATCTATTTTAACTTTTAAAAGGATCACACAAAACATGAAAAAACTGGATGCTATAATAATATGGTTGCAAATAATTCTATGCAGTAGCCTTGTTGCTTCAGTCATTTGCGTTTCGGCACTTCATCCTGATGGTGTCGGAGCAAACAGTTTTGAAAACTTTTTGCTAAAAAGGGTTACTATCCAATCTGTTTTGGGAGAGGATAAATGGAGCAAAAAATATCCGTATAACGAAAATCCTGTTACATATTATGTAAAAAAAATCAATGGCTTAGAAAAAAACATAGCAAGTTTTTGCACTACATCATTCCCTTTTAGCGAATTGGCTAATAGTGTAGTTACTATTTTTGAGCATGATATTATCAAGTATAATATTAACAGTATTCCCAGCATCGAATCTAATCATAAATACATTGAAAAATATCTAAAAAACGTCATTGAATTTGATAATGAACTTAGTAAAATGAATATTCCTTTTTTCTATGTTCAGACTCCTTCAAAAGCCAGTATTGATTACTATGACAGCAAAAGCAATATGGAAAACGATGCTTTAAACATCGCAGAAAGGAGCTATTGTTTTACAACTTCTTTAGAAAATTCAGGGATAGATACTGTTTATATTGCACGCGATTATCCATATGAAATATCCTTTGACACTTCATCACACTGGTTGCCTGTTAATGGCCTTCAGTGTGCCGAAATAATAGCTCAGAAAATTGAAAATGATTATAATCTTGATACAGATCTGACGGCATATGATCATAACCATTTACATGATTTATTAGCAGAATACCCGGAATTGAAGAAAATAATAGATAAGTCAACAAATTCTGAATTCGTAATCCCTTGCCCAAATTATCCAACAAATTATGAGTTCACATATGCCGAAAATGACTCTATAAGAGGGTCTTTTGAAATGACCGTTTATAATGACATCAGCGATTGGAACACAGAAAGCGGTCCTTACCACGATATATTCAGAGTTTCAAATTCACTAATTTACCATTTTCACAACAATAACGTAGAGAACAAAACAAAAGTCCTTATCATTGGTGATTCATTTAATTGGCCTGTAGGATCATATTTATCACTAAGTTGCAGCGATGTTGACATTCTTCACAATGCTAGTTTCACAGGAAGTATCGTCAACTATGTAGCTAGTACAAAACCAGACATTGTTATAATTGTATATAATGATGCTGAATTCTATGAAATGTTCTCCGACGAGGCATACTATTTAAAGTAACCCCATCGCTACAGCATGATATTTCTTTTTCAGGAGCAAGCAGGAAGATGAAACAAGTAGATTATATAAATAGCAGATCAGAGTGTAATGATTTAATATCAATAATCGTTCCTGTATTCAACGTGGAAGAATACCTTGAGCGCTGTGTAAAATGCCTTCAGATGCAGTCATACAACAATTTAGAAATTATTCTTATAGATGATGGTTCAACGGACTCTTCAGGAGATATATGCGATAAACTTGCTCAGGAAGATGCACGGATAAGGGTAATACATCAACCAAATGGAGGATTGTCATGCGCAAGGAACACCGGGCTTAACCTCTTTACCGGTGAATACGTTTGTTTCATCGACTCAGATGATTATATTCATACTGATTTTATAAAATATCTCTATTGTCTATGCAAAACAAATTCATGCAAAATATCAATATGTACATCAATAATGACAGATAAAAATGACTACGAAGGTGTCCTTCAATGGGATCTGCCTGTAGATCTTTACGACAATAACGAAATATTGCATTACTATTACAGTGATCGTCATAGCATGATTGCTGTAGCGTGGAATAAACTACTGCACAAATCCGTCATCAGAGGAATTCGCTTTGAGCCCGGCATTATCCACGAAGACGAAGCCACAACGTTTAAATATTTATACAATGCAGGCCCTGTTGTCTTCTCCACCAACCAAATTTATTATTATTTCTCAAGACCTGACAGTATCACTGGGTCCAAATTCAGCGAAAAAAATCTCGATATTTTTGTTGGATATAAGAACAGGCTAGATTTTTACAAAGATAATAAAGAAAAAGAGTTATACAACGTCGAATATAAGCACTATATGTCTGCACTTTTAATATACTACTATCGATTATATAAATGTTTTCGAGCAAAAAAGTACTTACGTTCAAATCTCCACAAGGATTTTAAAAAGTTATACAAAGACATGGATTCAGGCATAATCAGTCCAGGAAAAAAACTATTATTTGGTATATGTTGCTTCTGCCCACTTCTTTACGGTGCTCTACGTAACATAGCAGTCAAGCACTAATGTCCTTTTTGACCCGCGCCTTCACCCACTGAATCATCATAACACACAACGTTAACCCCATAATAACAAGAACAACATTCGCCCCCCAAAATGCAATCCTTATACCGAATGGCCAAGTGTTATCATAATCAATCCCAATTGCCTTTATCACCCTATTTACAATGTGCTTCATAATATCATCATGCCAGGCAAAATAATAAATACTATATCTGCCAATAAACCTGATAAAATTTGGAAAAAGCCGCATTGAGAATAACACCGCTGCTACAGTTCCACAAAACGCGGCTATATATGTAAAAATAGCAAATCCATATTGACATCCATTGATATCAAGCGCTTCTTCTGTCAGTTTGAAAGAGGCAAATGTGAAAACTCCGTTCATAATAACGCAAAGTAAAAAAACACTCCATCGTTTTACTCTGTTATCCGTCAACAATCGCTCAGCTTTTTTTTGCCTACACAAATATCCAAAATAGAAAAAAGGAAGTGACGTAGCTGCAGCATCAATATTCCATGGCAATGATCCACCTCCAAAGCGATAATATAGCAAGCCACAAAAAGCGATAAGTAGCACCATTATCGACATTTTTGAAAATGAATTTGCCGTTATTTTTATCAACGCAAATTGCAATAAATTTACCCAAAACAAACAAGGCAGGAACCACAATACAAGATATCTGTTCTGCAGAAAAGCTTTATGCAACAGGTCAACAGCCATTCCAGTCTCATACTCATGTTGATATATTGCCATTAAAAGCTTAAAAAGTATAACCGGAACAATTAATAAAAAATACGAAATAACATATGCCTTTATTTTTTTTTGCAAAAACAATCTAACATTATAATTTCCCGAAAAAGTATACCCATTCACAAAAAAGAATAAGGGTAACACAAATGACAAAATCCACAAATGTATAAAACCGTCATCAATCGCAATGTGCAACCAAAGGACTAGGATTATACCAAAACCTTTTGCCGAATCAATCCAAGATATGCGTTTCAGTTCAGACATCTCATTTACCTTCCACATCGACGAAGCTTTTGTTGTTCATATCGCCTTTATTATAATACCATATCCACTAAAAGTTTTTGTGATATAATAGCAATCATCATGTCAAGAAAAACGGCGTGGAAAACATATCAAGCAGGTACAAAACATGGTCTTTAGTTCGACAATCTTCCTATTGGTATTTCTGCCAATAGTTTTCATAGGCAATATATTATTACGCCAAACAAAACCTTCTAATTGTTTTTTATTACTTGCAAGTCTCTTTTTCTATGCATGGGGAGAGCCATACCTAGTTATTCTAATGATGGTTTCTATTCTAATAAACTACTTGGTTGGACTGGCATTAACTAAATCAACAGGGAATGCCAGAAAGCTCTTTCTACTCATTGGCATTATTTGCGACTTGGGAATCCTTGGATACTACAAATATGCAAGTTTCTTTGCTCGAACAGTAAATACCATTTTTCGTAGCGATGTAATTCCGGTTCTTGAGATAGCGCTTCCTATAGGCATTTCATTTTTCACTTTCCAAGCCATCTCATACATAGTTGATGTTTACCGCGGAGATACCGAAGCATCTGATCATCTTGTAAATGTGGCCCTATATATTTCCTTTTTCCCGCAGCTGATTGCTGGTCCCATCGTCAAGTACAGAGATATAAACAAGCAAATAGCGAGCAGATCCATTTCCTGGATCGCTGTGGCTGATGGCTTTAAGCGTTTTATTTACGGTCTGGGCAAAAAGGTATTAATATCAAATACTCTAGGTCTTAGCGTGGATACAGTTTTTGCGTATGACATTACTGAAATAGATAGTAAAGCAGCGTGGATTGCT
>JAEEGL013244050.1_pt1 | contig 12942 bp, 15 predicted proteins | sample 9134231 | NCBI WGS metagenome assembly JAEEGL01 (sample SAMN16246548, study PRJNA631951) | gut metagenome | biome: gut microbiome; feature: rumen; material: fiber-attached | host: Bos | place: Iran: Karaj | collected 2018-10 | reverse complement strand
CCAGATCAATGTCCGCCGCAGCGACGCTTACAGCGAGCTCGGCCTCTTCGACAAGGCGATCGAGGACATCTCCAAGGCGATGGAGAAGGAGAGCGACGTCTACACCTTCCTCTACCGGGGCGACTACTACCGCCAGGCGGGCCGCCTGGATGAGGCCATCGCGGACTTCTCCTCTGCGATTGAGGAGGATCCCTCCCTTTCGTTCCCTTACTATCGGCGCGGCTGGTGCTACGAGATGAAGGGAGACCGTAAGAAGGCCCTCGAGGACTATGACCTCGGCATCGAGATGGACGACGACTACCCTTACCTGTACCTGATGCGCGGTGAGCTCCGGCTCCAGGACGGCGACAAGGCGGGGGCGGACGCCGACTTCGGCGAGGTGCTCAGGCGCGACACCCTGGTCAGCAGCAACAGCTGCAGGATGTATGCCCTGCACTTCCTGGGGCAGGACAAGGAGGCGGAGGAGTGGATGGACAGGATCATCGCCGCCGACCCGGACAATGACGGCAACTACTACGACCAGGCCTGCCTCTACTCCCGGATGGGACGGCCCGAGGAATCCATCGCCGCGCTCCGCACGGCCTTCGAGAAGGGCTACCGCGGCTTCGCTCATATCCGCCAGGACGACGACATGGACGCGGTGCGCGACCTGCCCGGTTTCAAGGAGCTGATGAAGGAGTATGAGATGAAGCACGAAGAGTACCTGAAGGAGTTCGAACTGTCGGATCCGGTGAAGGAGGAAACGGTCACGGAGATTGCCTTCCAGCGCAAGTCCGGAGGCACCTTCGAGATCCCCTGCGACATCAACGGTCTTCCGCTCCAGATGATCTTCGACACCGGGGCGTCTGACGTGACCATCTCCTCGGTCGAGGCGAACTTCATGCTGAAGAACGGCTATCTCTCTGAGAAGGATGTCAAGGGGAAGAAGTACTACCAGATAGCCAACGGCCAGCTCAGCGAAGGTACGGTCATCACACTCCGCGAGGTGAAGGTCGGCGACGCGGTCCTGCGTAACGTGGACGCCTCGGTGGTGAACAGCCAGAAGGCCCCTCTCTTGCTGGGTCAGAGCGTGATGGAGCGATTCGGCACCATCACCATCGACAACATCGGTAACAAGCTTATCATCAAGCACTAGGTTATACAGATACATCGACACTAACATGATCACACACATGACGAACGCTATCGTACTTGTCTGCTTCCTGCTCATTCTGGCCGTCATTTCCCTGTATTCCCGATTTCGCTCCCAATCAAGACACGTGGATGACGCGAACGGATTGCTCCGTTTCAGGATCGATACCCTCCAGCAGCAGCTGAAGAATTCGGAATCCCGTATCTCCCGTATTGAGGAGAAGACCAACGCGGCCCCTGCGGTGGCAGACGGCGCCAAGACAGACAACGGGGAGTCCAAGACCCCGCTGACCGTCGACTCCGTCCGGAGAGCCCTCCGGGAGAACGGGTTCCGCCCGGAGGGCCCCGACACGGATGCCGGCGACCGCCAGCTCGTGGTGTTCAACATCGAGAACACGCGGTTCCACGTTGACGTGACGCGCCTTCCGTTCATCACCCTAGAACTCGGGTACTCGATGGATCCGCTCAAGGAGGACATCGACCTGCTGTACCGCGCCGCGTACGAGGTCACGGCCGGGGTCTTCGTCGGCAAGGCCGTCATCCTCGGTGAGGGTCAGGCTGTGGTCTTCCAGGCGGAGATGATGTGCGACTCGTACACACACCTGAAGGACAATTTCCGGCGGTACCTGGATATCGTAATCGAAACCCACAGGCGCTTCTACGACACCTATCAGAAGATGAAGGAGGAGAAGAAGAGGGCGGTCGAGGACATCATGAACTCCGCCTTCAACGCGAACGGAAAGGAAAACGGGGAAAGGCGCAACCTTTCCTGAATGCTGCGGCGGGATATGCCCGCCTCCTGCGGTGCGTGAAAGGCAGGGGCGGGCCCGCCGTCTTTACCTAACAAGAAAGAGACATGGAAGAGAAACAATACATACTGGAGTTTGTCGAGGACACCGTCGCCGGCGCCCTGGTATGGCATTCGGCCCCCTATACCGGATGCGTAGAGGTCGTTGTCCCGAAGGGGACCAGGGCGTACCTGGAGCGGAAGATGAATCCGGCCAACCATCATTTCTGCCCCCTGGAAGGGTATTACACCGACGAGTGGATAAAGGGTATCCTGGAGAAGGCAAAGGCCGTGAGCCCGATTCCCGAGCGGGTCAACGGCGGCCTGTCCTTCTTCATCTCCATCAGGAAACTGTTGGGCGGGACCGTCGTCTTCCTGCCTTCCGAGGGGAATTCCGGCGATCCCGAAACAGCCCTGCGGAAGCTCCGGGAGGAATACCGCCAGGCCCGGCAATGCGCCCTCATGGAGGAGTCCAAGTCCTTCCGGGAATTGGTCCGTAAGGGCTTGTGCCACCCGATGATGGACGAGAGTGACAGGAAGGAGATCCTGGGAGACGACATGCCGGACAATCCGACGTCTTCCGAATAATGAATCGACTGACGATGAAGAAGGTAATAACAACGATTCTTGTGCTGGCCGGGCTCCTCTGCGCGGCCGGTGCCTGGGCCGTGTTCGTTGGCTTCAGCAATCCGGGCAACCGCAAGACCGTCGGTGAGATTGCTCCGCCGCCGGGGTTCAAGCGGGTGGATGTCGCCCCGGACAGTTTCGGAGCCTATATCCGGTCCTTCCCTCTGCAGCGGCGCGGGAGTAAGATGAAGTGCTACGACGGGAGCACCGCCCTCGGGCAGTACATCGGCTACGCCGTCCTGGACCTGCCGCTCATCTCGGAGAACGAGCAGTGCTGCGACGCCGTCCAGCGCATGCGCAGCGAATACCTCTTCTCCCGGAAGCGTTATTCCGACATCCATTTCCGGTCGTTCCAGGACGGGACCGTGAGCTACGGCGGAGGAGGGGACCACGAGGCGCTGCACAAGTACCTTCGCAGGGTGTACGGGATGTCCAACACGAGCACGCTCAGGCACGAGATGAAGAAGAAGCGTCTGGCCGACATCGAGCCGGGGGACGTCCTGGTGTACGAGGCCGGCCCCGGCCATCAGGTAGGCCACGCCGTGCTGGTCGCCGACGTGGCCGTCAACCCCAGGACGGGGGAGAAGGCCATCATGGTGGCGCAGAGCAGCATGCCCGCCCTCACGATGCACGTGGTGAGGAACGTCACCAACCCTTTCCTCTCACCCTGGACGGTCATCAAGGACGAGGAAGCCGACATCGCGGTTTCGTTCGTCCGCTTCCACCCCGGGGACCTGAGGACATGGAACCCATGATACAGGAACGTCAATGAAAATGAATATGAATATGAAAAGCAACCTGAACCGAACACAAAGAATCAACCGTATGAATCTGAAAACCATCCTCGCCGCACTGCCGGCCCTGCTGCTCCTGTGCGCCGCCTGCGCCCACAGGACACCGGCTGCCGAGCCCGTGTCGGAACCCGTCCGCCTGGTGGAGATCGACACGACCGCCCGCGGGCTCGTGATCTATTACCCCCCGACCGACTCCATCGAGCTCCGATGCTTCGACCGGCCCGATCCCGGGACCGACAGCAGTATCGTCTTTTGCTGCGCGGCGGCGTTCACGGCGGATTTCGCCACGGACGCCAATCATGAACGCATCTGTGGCGACCACGTGAGCGGCGGTCAGTACTATAAACGCCCCCGCCTCAAAAGGAACACCGGCGCCTTCTTCGTGGGGGAGGATGGCCGGTATGCCTTCATGTACAGCCCCGGTGCCAAGCAGGAGACCTTCCGCCTCGAGTTCGAGCATGCGCAGACCGGCTTCACGCAGGAGATGATGCTGCGCAGGGGCGAAAGGGTCAAGACGACCCGTCCCGACGGGAACGTGAACCAGTTCCGTGCCCTGTGCCTGACGACAGGCGGCAGGCTGTGCGTTGCCGACGCGGCAGAGCCGATGCAGTTCGGCCAGTTTATCCAATTGCTTCAGCAAGCCGGGATGTATGATGCCCTGTACATGGACATGGGCCCCGGCTGGAACTACTCCTGGTACAGGGAATATGCCGACAGCGCGGAGACATACATCCATTCCTGGCCCATCTCGAGCGCGACGAACTGGCTGGTCTTCCACCGGAAATAACATCCATACGTTTCAAACCTACAACCCAAACAGACACTGCTTATGAGAGTTTTTCACCTTACGTTCAACCAGGAAGCCGACGGGGAATGGTACATCGAGTTCCCCGGTTATCCCTTGTCCCACCACAACCTGATGATGGTTGCCGGAGCCGACCATCTGTGCGCCTATGTCGCCCGGATGGAGGGCCATCCCCGAAAGGCGGTCGTGGATGTCACCGTCAACGACCAGCGGATGGAGGGGAAGGAGCCCGTCGTCACGATGGACCGTTTCAAGATGGGATACGGAGCGAATTACAACTGCAAGGACGCGGATGGCCGGACTCCTGTCGTCGAACTGGACGGCCGGAAGCTCGAGATACCCACAGCCTGGCTCTGCCCGGTCACCCTCCTGGTCCTGTTCCAGTATCCGGCCCGCATCAACCTGTATATCCCGGAAGGTGAGACGTGTAGGTAACCTGTGATGGAACGGATATGAGAAGAGAAACAAGAACGGTCATCATCAGCGCCGCGGCCACCCTTGCCGTCACGGTGGGGGCGGCCCTGCTGGCCTCCTGGCTGCCCTGGAGGACCCCGGCGAGGGAATCCGTCCTTGACGGCATCATGAACGGGACGCTCGGGGAACGGATGGAGGAGGACAGCACCCTGGTGTGCGGCATGGTCAGCCTGAAGGAAACCGGCAGGGCCAAGGAGCCGCGGACGCAACTCCTGTTCAGGACCAGGGAGAAGGCTCTTCTGATCTCGGGAGGCGAGTATGACATGAACAGGGTCACCGTCCTCCCGGAAAGCCTGATGCAGGCGGCCACGCTCACGTATTTCATGGACCGTTGGCATGTGGGCCCCGACGACCTCGTCCCGACGCAGCACGGAACCGTACCGACCCTCGAAGGGGAGGGGACGTATTTCGCGGACCCGAAGATCCTCGCCTACGAGCGGACGACCGGCCGGGATTCCATCTCCGTCCGGGAGGGGTTCGCCATGTCGTCCCGCTACGTGGCCGACTGGATGGCCGTCGGAGACCGGAGAAGGCTCGACGACGCGCGGTGGCATTTCAATGAGAAGTTCTACGAATACTTCGGGTCGTCCGAGTGCTGTTACATCCCTGAGGCGCGCTACCGGCTTCTCCCCGTCGCGGCTTCCGTCGCGGACGGGAGCGGGGTGCTGCTGTCCCAGAGGCAGATCCTGACCTTCGTCGATGCCATCGCCAACGGTGGAGTCCGGCCGAGACACCGGTACGTCCGCCCCGGGCGCATCTGCTCGGAGGAGACGGCAAGGCAGCTGACGGCCCTCCTGCGGGAGAACGTGACGGCCGGCGCCGGCGTCCCGCTGGCGGACCATCCCGTGCGGATCGCAGGGAAGACGGGATCCGGGGCGCTGCCGTTCGGCTATGTCCCGGGAAGGGGCAACGTCGGCAAGGCCGACTCGCTGAGGGTCGCCACGTTCGCCGGGTTCTTCCCGGCGGACGCCCCGAGGTACACGATGTGCGTGACCCTTTACTCGGACACGGGTGAAGCCGACCTGGAACGCGGGGCCATGGCCGTCTTCGGAGAGTTAGTGACCAAACTCAAGGAGGAAGGAATGCTATGAAAGCAATGGACAACCGTTTCAAGAATGCATCGGTGCTGATGGCGGGATTCTCCTGCCTCGTCGTGGTCGTCAACCACCTGATCAACACCGCGACCACCGGGTTGGAGTCGCCCGTCCCTGGGTTCTATCACCTGGCGGGGATGGCGTATTTCGTCCTCTGCCTGTGGACAGGCATGACCCTCAGGCAGTGGCTGAGGAATCCCCGTTGGTGGGTGCAGGCCCTGGTCGGGGCGCTGGCCGTCTTCTGCCTGTACAAGTACCGGCACCTCCTGTATTTCTACTGGGAGTCGTACTCGTTCCTGTACCTGGCGCTCATCGGCCTGGGGTATCTGGTTCCGGAAAGGATGACCCTTCCGGCAGGCAGGAGCAGGGGATGGGGCTATCTGGCCTTACTGCTCGTGACGCTGTTCTGCTACGTCTCCTCCTCCGTGGTCATGAACCGGCTGCAATGGCTTGCGGGTTCCCTCCTTCCGGAGCACCACGACATGCTGACGCTGATGCTGACCCTTGTACGGAACGCCGAGCCGCTGATGGTCGTCCTGGCGCTCTACTTCGTCGTTCTGTTCGCCTTCTCGAAGGCGGGCCAGTGGGTAGGGGGGCGGAGCTGGTTCAGGGGAATCGTCCTCGTCCCGGCCGTGCTGACCTTCATAGGGACCCTGGGGGAGATGCTCGCCTGGAGCAGGCTGTTCTCGACGCACACCTTCCATTTCCTCGTGCAGCCGATAACCGTCTGTCTCCCGGCCCTGCTGGTGCGTCTGAAAGGAAGACTGTTACATCGGAAAGACAGATGAACATCGCGAAAGACTACTATCAGATCCTCGGGGTTTCTCCGTCCGCCTCCGCGTCGGACATCCGGCGTGCATACCTGAGACAGGCGCTGCTGTGGCATCCCGACCGTCACGTTGGGGCCGGTCCGGAGGAGATGGCGATGGCGGAGGCGTGGTTCAAGGAGATCGGCGAGGCATACAGCGTCCTGTCCGATCCGCGTCTGCGGTCGGAGTATGACTTCTTCCGGTCCCGTCGATTCGGGAATCCGGCGGTGGGCGTCTCCAGGCCTTCGCGCCAGGCGGCGCCGTCACCGTCGTCCGGAAACAATTCCGGCGCCGGGAGGACATCGACGGACAGCAGCCAATCACGGTCACAGAACTGGGGGTCGTCTTTCGGAGCTTATTCCCAGGGACCTTCAGCGCAGGCTTCGTCTTCGACGAGGAAGACCTGGAAAGACCGGGTCTGGACTGCCGTATACTCGGCATTCGTGGCGTCACTCATCTTCTCGTGGTGGCAGGAGCCCATCACCCATATCTACGACTCCGCGAAGGAGGCCGTCGGAAGGGTCTCCGTGTCGGCCTCTTCAAGAAGGAAGACAGTCTTGCCAAAGACCTTCCAGGGTCTGGTCAAGGACAATCCGTACTATATGGAATTGAAGATGAAGGAAGTCAGCATGCCTGACTCGACCTGGTTCGCCATCCAGAAGCAGAAGATGAAATAAGTGCGGCAAAACAGGCCATACAGAACGCTGGAAGGCCGGTTGAAACTTTTTTGAGAAACCATCGTATTTATATGCACACGAAAACGCTCCTTGTTTTGATCCTGTCGCTTTTCGCCGCTACCGGCTGCCCCCGCAATGAGATGTCTGTAAACCCGGGAAGGGCGATGGAAGAGACCGTCCGGGGGGTGGACGTCTCCCACCATAACGGATCGATTGACTGGGATGCGGTCGCGACCGAGGACGGGATGCGGTTCGTCTTCATCAAGGCGACGGAAGGGACGACCCTCGTCGACGGGATGTATCAGGAGAACAGGACGGCCGCCAGGGCCGCCGGGTTGATGGTTGGCGCATACCATTTTCTGACAACCGCGTCCGATGCGGAAAGCCAGTTCGACAACTTCCGCAGGGTGGTGAAGAAAGAGGACATCGACCTGGTGCCCGTCCTTGATGCGGAAAGGATGACCAAGGGCCATCCGATGTCCGACGCCGATTATGTCCGTCACGTAGGGAAATGGATCGGACTGTGCAAGGAGCATTATGGTGTCGCGCCCATATTGTATTGCAGCCGGGACCATTACAGGAAGTATTTCAAATCCCGTTTCAAGGACTGCCTGTTCTGGTGCGGGGACGTGGACGCCACGAGGGGATATGTGGACGCGGAACCGTGGATCATCTGGCAGGAATCCATTCGAGAATGCAGCGGCTCCCCGTCCAGGTTGGATATCGATGTCCTGGCACCGGATACAGACCTGCAGGATATCTCCTTGAAACAGGTCCCCGGCATTTAGCAAGGAAACCATATACACTAATGAAAAGAAACAAGACGATGAAGATTCTCGGAATTCTGTTAATGACTATCTTACTGGTAGTCCTCGCCAAGATGCTCTGGGTGGCCTTGATGACCAGGCATGTCGGTTCGTTCGCGACGGAAAGGACCGACATCCTCCGCAGGCGCAGCTATCTTCTGGAGAAGGTGGCGGTCGAGCCGCAAGCGCTGGTCAACTCGATGCCCGCCTCCGTCGGTCCACATTTCCAAGGGGAGTGGGCCATCTACTCCACGTCCATGCTCTCGGCGGCGCTGGTGAACATCGCAAGGCTCTATCCGGAGACCCGGGAGGAGGCTGCGGAGAAGATCGACAGCCTGATACGGATCACCATGTCGCCCGAGCTGCGCCGGTACGACGCCTCGGAGTGGGGGGAGGATCCCCTTGAAAGCCTTGACGGAAACAAAAGCCACATCTCCTATCTCAGCCTTCTGGCCTGGATGATCAGCGGGTACAAGATGGTGGGCGGGGACGGCAGGTACGACGCCCTCTTCGATTCGCTTTGCGAAACGATGGCGAGAAGGATCATGGACAGCCCGGACCTCAATCTGCAGACCTTTCCGGGAACATACATCTTTGTCCCGGACATGCTTGTCGCCATCGTCGCCTTGGCCAACTACGCCCATCTGAACGGTGGCAAGTACCGGGATGTCGTGGACCTATGGCTTGCGAACATGAAGGCGAACCACATGGACCCGGATACGGGACTCATCAAGTCCCTCGTCCCGGACGGGGAGACCTGGGTCGGGGAACAACCGGTCCTCGGTTCCTACTCGGCCCTCAGCGTCTACTACCTGACCTATGTGGACGAGGATTTCGCCCGGGAGCAATATGAGCTGCTCAAGAAGGATTTCTTGAAGAAGAGACCGTTCACGGGCTTCAGGGAGCTGGTCAAAGGGACGAAGGGGCCCGTCCTCCTGATGGACTCCGGTCCCGTCATCTTCGGCCTGAGCCCGACGGGAACTGCATTCGGTATAGGTGGAGCCACCTATTTCCAGGACACCAAGACCAGGAAGCGGTTCCTCAGAACCGGGGAGTGGGCGGGCTTCACGGTGTCTTCGGGACGCTCCCGCCACTACCTCCTTGCGGACTACGTCCCCGTCGGCGAGGCCATCACCCTGGCCATGAGGACTGCGGTCCCCTGGACCATTTCCCGGGAATCCAATAAATAAAGGGTTCCATGCATAAAAGACTCACTATCAGCCAAGATCAATCATCCAGCGAATCGGCAGCCAAGTTGCTCGGCAAGGGCATGAATGAATAATCGGCATGGAAAGACATTCTCAAGATATGAACACGAATTACTGTGAATTGAAGGAGATCGGCGAGGCGATAATCGCCGCGATGAACATCGTGGAAGAACGGCAGCGCCAGGATGAGATTCCCGGTGTTCCGTCGGGTTACCCGTCCATCGACAGGATGACCCGGGGATGGAACAGTGGGGAGTTGATCGTGATTGGAGGCCGCCCCTGTGTCGGGAAGTCGACGCTCCTTCTCCGGATGGCGCGGAACTGCGCCGTGCAGTTCGACCTTCCCGCAGCCGTCTTCTCCATGCAGATGTCTTCCGTGGAGGCTTCGAACCGCCTCATTTCGGCGGAAACGGGCATCCCGATGGAGAAGCTGGAGGGATTCGAGAGGATGGAGAATGAGGATTGGATACACGCCGAGACGTCACTCAGGAAACTGGCAGGGTCTCGGCTTTTCCTTGACGACACGCCCGGACTCACCCCGTCGGACATCAGCGAGAGAGTTCGGCAACTGGTGAAGCGGAGGCAAGTGCGAGCCGTCTTCATCGACAACCTCCAGATGATGCTGCCGGACGGCAAGGTGGATTCGCCCCGCGAGGCAAGATCGGAGATATTGCGCTCACTCAAGGAGATTGCGACTACCTTCAGCGTGCCGGTCATAGTGCTGACCAACGTGGGGAGACCGAAAAAGGCGGGCCGCATCCGACCGACGGTTACTGACCTTGACGAATACTGCCCCCTTTCCGCCGATTATGCAGACAGGATCTTCCTCATGGACAGGCCGGGCCTCTTCCGCTTCGACCGGAGTGAAGAGGACCTCATCGGGCTAGAACTGGTACGGAACAAGCGGGGCAGGACGGGATGCGTTAATCTCGTGTTCGACGTGAATCATTTCGGAATAACTGAATTGTTGGAGAATATGAAGGCATGAAGAACAAGACAAGCCATATATCGCTGTCATTCAGGCCGAGGGAAGAGTTCCAGAAACTAGGATATGACTGGGAACTCTACAACGAACTGGATGAGAATGGACTGCAACGGACGGTACGGGCGGACAGCCTGCTACGGGCAGGCCGCGACACGCGGATCGTCGCCGTTTGCCTCCAGCAGCATGAACCGGTATACCTGATGGACCATGATGCCAGGTTGTACTACTACCATGGTTTCGATGACATAGTAAACCAGTTCTTCCCGATGGAAGAGTTCCTGATGTGGAAAGGGGGATGGAATATGGCGATGCGCAGCCTGACACCGTCCAAGGAGTATTGGCCTCCGTTTCCCGACGGGTGGAGACATTGCCGGTGCTATGGTGATGCTTTTATCCTTGTCGCAGAAGAAATCGCAAAGGCTTTCGAGGATGCCGTAACCGCAGGGCGATATCTGAATTCATATGAAATCCGCTGCAGTTTCCCCAGGATTGTCGAGCAAGCACTCATTCTTTCGGAGAAAGGGGAATAACGTACATACACATTGTCGTTAATGAAGATAAACGAAACGAAAAACAATCCTGGCCTTGTCAACATCCCGGATCCGGAAAGAATGGCGACGAAAAAAGGTAAAGAAATAGCAAATGCACTATATGTTGGCAATTAGCGGTGCAATGATTAAGCAGGTATTTATCATCCTGATGGCTCTGGCTCTTTCTACCTGCGGACAAAAGAGACACGGCGAAGCGTCCATGATTGCTTTGACGAAACGGGATTCTTCTTCCGTGTACGCGTCCTCTCCACATAATGCTGGGGAGCCGGTCTGGCTCAAAGACGGAGGCGGAAGTGCCATTCTCGGGGACGTGGCGGAAGAGAAATACCTCTCAGTGTCTACCTCCCGAGTCGAAGCCGTCGGCATTGAGTCGGTATTCTTCTTCGACATCACGGGGGATGGTGTTCCGGAGGTCTGGATGGTCACCGACGACTGCGAGGCCGACAGGATGGTTCTCGTGTACTCCCTCTCGGACTGGGGCAGGGAACTGTACCGGGACACGGCCGGGCACTCTCTTTTCTATGCCGGAAACGGTTATTTGCTTAGGCAGGAAGCCCATATGGGATATGCACACTGGTACAGGCTCCGTTGGGTCGGTGGGGAGATTGTGTCGGAGAAGGTCTTCGACGAGTTCACCGGCGGTGATTACACGACACCGTCAGAGAAGCCGTTCGACGAAATCCCTCCGGGAGACCTGGATCCCGACGAACTGTTGAAATGGGCGAGATGACGGGTCCTGTCGGAACCGATGTCTGTTAAGTGACCTTCCCTTTCCGGATGCCGGCAAGCATCACTCCCGTTTCCTCCTGAGAATCTCCACCGCGCGGCAGCGCCCTTCGGACAGCCCGTCCCCATGTCGGGGGCGGGCCGCGGTCGTATTCCCAGGAGCCTGCTTGCGTCATCCGCCGGCGGTTTACGTCAGTTCCGTAATTCCTCGGGATTACGGAACCGCTGGAGCGTCCGTAACCCTTGAATTCCATCACGAAGTTAAACCGCCCGCAAGGGCAAAAACCTGTTCATGCATGGCAAACATTTGCATCACATCCTATGTTTTCGAAGGACCGGCGGAGAGCCTCGGGAGACTTGCCGGAAAATTGGACGAAGCAGTCAGGATGAACGATCTCGGGGGATGGAAGGAATGGACGCTGGCAACCCTCGTCCGCGTTCTGGGGAAGGACCCGGAACAGTACATCTGCAAGGGGGATTACTCCCGCGACGACATCGGGCTGGACCGCGAGAAAGGGTGTCTCACGCTGACCGTGGAGAGCCCCTGGTCCCGCAGCGACGAGGTGGAGGACCTCATCAGGAAAGCCTTCCCCGACCTCATGCTCTGGTTCTGCGAAGAAGAGTCCGGGATGGGGATCTTCGTAACGAACGACCCCGATGAAAGGCTGTTCGGACACGTCATCTTAGACGTGGAGGATGTCGACCTGGAATACTACCGGAAGGCGGATTCCGTCGCGAAGATAACGGCCCTGCTGGATGAGGCGGGGTTCCCGCATCCGGAGGCGGGGACCGTGGAAGACATCCTGCCGGCAGTGGAAGCGTACAACGACGCCCTCGATGAAGGGATACGGTCAGGTCATCACATCTGGGTGACTGTCGCCGAAGTGGAATGATAACCATTAACCATATCGCATCATGAAAATGGAACAACTCAACAGGGTCGAGCTGAAGGGGTATGTCGGTTCGATCCGCATCAACAGGGTCGGCGGACAGGTCTGCGCGACCCTCTCGCTGGCAACCAGTTATGCTTACAGCAGCAAGGACGGAGCCCATGTGGTCGAGACGACGTGGCATTCCGTGACGGCATGGGAAGGCCCGCGGATATCGGGGTTTCAGGACATCAAGTCCGGGGATCCCGTACATGTGAAAGGACGACTCCGGGCAATCCGCTATACATCGGCCGACGGGGCGGAACGGACGATGATGGAGGTGTTCGCAAACGAACTGAACAAAGTGGAGGAGGAAGAATCGCTCGACCCGCAGGAATCCGGGTAAACGGCGTTCCGTTAATCAGTTCTTTTGATTATATTTGTAGAAACAAAACACTTTATCCAAGAATCATGAAAGAACTGGTAGAAAAAATCAACGCCGCTGCCGAAGCTTTCCTCGCTGATGCCGAGAAGAACGTTGCCGGTAACAAGGCCGCCGGTGCCCGCGCCCGCAAGGCCTCCCTTGAGCTGGAGAAGCT
>JAEEGL011484045.1_pt1 | contig 12942 bp, 9 predicted proteins | sample 9134231 | NCBI WGS metagenome assembly JAEEGL01 (sample SAMN16246548, study PRJNA631951) | gut metagenome | biome: gut microbiome; feature: rumen; material: fiber-attached | host: Bos | place: Iran: Karaj | collected 2018-10 | reverse complement strand
CCGTGGCAGCAGTACGAGTGGACCGGCGACACGTCGCTCATCCGCGATTACTGGAAGAACATGGTCGCCTACCACAAGTACATCCGCGCGCAGTCGCAGAACGAGAGGCGCGGGAAGTTCATCACGCCCGGCGGCCTCGGCGACTGGTACCAGCAGACCGTCTCCGCCGAGAAGCGTCCGAAACGCCGGACGTCCATCGACTTCACCGCGACGGCCTTCTACTACCTCAACGCCGCGACGCTCGCGAAGTGCGCCGACATCCTCGGCAAGAAGGACGAGGCGGCCGCGTTCCGCGAGGAGGCCGCGAACATCAAGAAGGCGTTCAACGCGAAGTGGTGGAACGCGGCGGGGCACTACTACGAGAACAACTCGCAGACCGCGAACTCGATGGCGCTCGCGTTCGGGCTCGCCGACCCGGCAGAGACGGCGGCGATCGTCGCCAACATCGTGGAGGACGTGCGCGGGCGCGGTGCGGTCGGCACGGGCGAGATCGGCTATCCGTATCTCCTCCAGGTGCTTGCCGAGAACGGCTGCAGCGACGTGATCTTCGAGATGACGGCTGACGACACCAAGCCCGGCTACGGCTACATGGTCCGGAAGGGCAACACGACCTGCCACGAGGCTTGGGACTGCCGCGAGGGGTCGTCCTTCAACCACTTCATGATGGCGGACATCGTGAACTGGTTCTACGGCTCGCTCGGCGGCATCAGGCGCACGGCGCCCGGTTTCAAGACGTTCGCCGTCGCGCCGGAGTTCCTGCCGGGGCTCGACTGGGTGAAGGCGAGCCACAAGGTGGCGGGCGGCGAGATCCGCGTCGAGTGGCGTCGCGAGGGCGGCGGACTGCGCGTGGCGGTATGCGTGCCGCCGGGGACGAAGGCGACGGTGCGCCTTCCCGGGCTCGGCGACGTCGAGCAGGGGCCCGGCGAGAAGGTCTATTCTGTTCGCTGAAGAACAAGGAGGATTGAAGATGGCGGAATGCAATCATGACTGCGGCAGCTGCGGCAAGAGCTGCGACGAGAGGAAGGGCTCGCCGGACTTCTCGGCGAAGCTGAACGAGTCGTCGCGCGTCGGCAAGGTGATAGCCGTCGCGAGTGGCAAGGGAGGCGTGGGCAAGAGCCTTGTGGCGTGTCTTCTCGCGTCGGCGGCCGCGAAGCGCGGGCTGCGGGCGGCGGTGCTGGACGCCGACATCACCGGGCCGTCGGTTCCCAAGGCGTTCGGCCTTTCCGGCGGCACGCTCGGAAGCGACAGGGGAATACTGCCCAGCGTGTCCGCCGGCGGAGTGCGCGTGATCTCGCTGAACCTCCTCGTCGAGAACCCGTCCGAGCCCGTGGTGTGGCGCGGGCCGGTGATAGCCGGGGCCGTGAAGCAGTTCTGGACGGACGTTTACTGGGAGGACATCGACGTCATGTTCGTTGACATGCCTCCGGGGACAGGAGACGTGCCGCTGACGGTGTTCCAGTCGCTTCCGGTGGACGGCGTGGTCGTGGTGGCGTCGCCGCAGGAGCTGGTGGGCATGATCGTCGAGAAGAGCGTCCGCATGGCGGCGATGATGGAGAAGAAGGTGCTTGGCCTCGTCGAGAACATGAGCTATCTTGAATGCCCCGACTGCGGCAGGCGCATAGAGGTGTTCGGCCCGAGCCGCGCCGAGGAGCTGGCGAAGAGGCACGGCATACCCGTGGCGTGCCGCCTTCCGATCAATCCTTCCTACGCCGCCGCCGTTGACAAGGGGCGCGTCGAGACGATAGAGTGCCCGGCCATTGAGCCGCTTGTCGAGGCGATATTGGGGGATGCGGAACGGGAATAGGGGGACGGGATGACGACAAGGAGGGCATTTCTGGGAACGACCGCCGCGTTCGCAGCTGGCGGAGCGGCGGCCAAGGACGCGGCCGCGCGCGGAATAAAGGTGCGCTTCCTCGGAAGCGGCGCCGCCGGCTGGCGGCGCGAGTGGCTCAAGAGCCACGGGCCCCATACGAGGCGCCAGTCGAGCGTGCTTCTCGAGAACCGCGCGCTGATAGACTTCACCGCGTGCGGCTTCGACATGATGCCGGAGGGATGTCGCCCGGAGGTGCTGTTCCAGACCCATTCGCACGGCGACCACTACAACCCCGCGGCGGCCGTGAAGAGCGGCGTGAAGCGGATGTACGTGCAGGAGTCCTGGGCGGCCGGTGCGCGGCAGGAGGTGGCCGAGGCCGCGAAGAGGCTGTCGCTTCCGGCGCCGGAGGTGATCGCCCTGCCGTTCGGGAGGACGGTGGAGGAGTGCGGGATGAAGTTCACCGGGCTGCCGTCGAACCACAGCACGAGCCGCATCACGGACGGCGCGCCCGAGCGCACGTCGATCTATCTCGTGGAGAAGGGGCCGTCGCGGCTGCTGTACGCCACCGACACTGGCGGGATTCCTGGGGATGCGGCGCGCATCGCGGGGATAGATCCGCACATCTCCGAGGGGAACTACCGCAAGGGGAATCCGTTCGCAAGGAAGCCGCGTCCGATCACGGCGTTCATAATGGAGGCGACGAACGGAATCGAGGACGAGGACTTCCGCATCTTCGTGCATTCTAGCGTCCAGACGGTGAGTCGCATAGCGAACATGCTGATCAGGCACGGGCGCCTTGCTCTGCCGCCGGGGCAGAGCGTCTATCTGACGCATCTCGCGCTGCGGTACCGCGACTGGCCGTCGAAGAGGATCGACGCCGAGCTGCCGGCGCCGCTGCGGGCGGCCTACGACGGGCTCGAGGTGACGCTTGGATGACGTGCCGCCGCGGGCGCGCCGCGTCCGCCATGCAAGTGTGAAAGACCAAGAAGGAGGAGAAGAAACATGAATGTTTCAAGAAGATGGTTCATCGGAGGTCTCGCCTCCATGGGCGCGGGCGTGCTGCGCGCCGCGCCGGGCGCGTTCGCAGGCGGCAGGCCGAAGCTCGTGCTTGGCGTGCTGAGCGACATACACCTCTCGATCTCGAAGGGCAAGGACGGGACGCTCTCGTTCGCCGGCGAGGAGATGTTCAGAAAGGCCCTCGGCTGGTTCCGCGACCAGTGCGTGGACGGCGTGCTCGTCTCCGGCGACATGGCGGACCGCGGCACGGTCGAGGAGCTTGAGGCCGTCGCGCGCTCCTGGTATTCCGTGTTCCCCGACGGCAAGGCGCCGGACGGTCGCCGCGTGGAGCAGCTGTTCGTCTATGGCAACCACGACTTCGAGGGCTACAGGTACGGCGGGCGCGTGAAGAAGATCTTCGGCGAGAAGTTCTACGACCACGCAATCAACAAGGACCTCGCCGCCGCTTGGAGGAAGTGCTTCCACGAGGACTACAGCCCGATCTGGCGCAAGGAGGTCAAGGGCTATACGGTCGTCGGCACGCACTGGACCAAGGACCATTGCCGTGGCTGGGAGGAGGTCGGCACGTCGTATGCGTCGGGCTGGTTCGAGCAGAACGGCGCGACGATCGATCCTTCCAGGCCGTTCTTCTACCTTCAGCATCCGCCGCTCAAGGGCACGTGCCACTGCGACTGGGTGTGGGGGCACGACAACGGGCTTGTCACCAAGGCGCTCTCGAAGTTCCGCAACGCCGTCGCCTTCTCTGGGCACTCCCACGCCTCCATCAACGACGAGCGGGCGATCTGGCAGGGATCGTTCACGTCCATCGGCGCGGGATCGCTCAAGTACACGGGGCTCGAGTACGGCGACGTCCTTCCGTTCGGCCGCGAGAACGACCTGCCGTCCCCCGGCCAGCGCGGCGAGGATCCGTACAAGATCATGCGCAAGATGAAGATCCACAACGGGCACCAGGGCATGGTCGTGCGCGTGTACGACGACCGCATGGTGTTCGACCGCCGCGACTTCGCGGACATCACGTCCCTCGGCGACGACTGGGTGGTGCCGCTTTCGTCGGCGGAGCCGATGCCGTTCGCGCACGCGAAGCGCGCGGCCGCGAGCGTGCCGCCGCAGTTCCCGAAGGGAGCCAAGCTCAAGGTCTGCCTGACGAAGGGCAAGAACAGAGGCGGCAAGGGCCGCGACGGCAAGGCCGTCCCGGTCGTGGAGCAGCCGGTCCTAGAGGTGACGATTCCCGCCGCGAACGGCAAGAGGGGTGCGCGGGCGCTCGACTTCGCGCTCAGGATCGCGGGAGGGAACGGCGCGACGGACGACAGGTACGTGTTCGCGGAATCGTTCTACCGCTCCGAGGCGGGCGGCAAGGCCAACGTGCCCACGGTGTGCCGGCTCGCGGTGAACCGCCTCAAGTCGTCCGGCGCACTGCGCATCGAGGTCTCGCCGCGCAACAGCTTCGGCCGGGCGGGTGCGCCGATCTCGGCCGTGTTCAATGTCTGAAGGGTTCAAGGGCTGAAGGAGGGAATTGCATGGCGGCGGGATTTCCTGACGTGCGGCTTAGGAGGCTCAGAAGGACGCAGACCCTGCGCGACATGTTCGCGCAGAGCGCGCCTGGGCCGGAGAAGTTCATCTGGCCGGTGTTCGTGGTGCCGGGCGAGGGACGCAGGGAGGCGATTGCGTCCATGCCCGGGCAGTTCAGGCATTCGGCGGACGAGCTTGTGAAGGCCCTCGCGCCAGTCGTCGCGCAGGGCGTGCGGAGCGTGCTGCTCTTCGGCCAGCACGAGGGCGAGGGAAAGGACGAGGCGGGCACGCCCGCCGCCGATCCGCACGGGGCGGTGCAGCGCGCCATTCCCATGCTGCGCGCCGCGTACCCCGACCTCGTGATCCTCACCGACGTGTGCCTCTGCGCCTACACGAGCCACGGGCACTGCGGCCCGCGCGACGACGACGGCGACATCGACAACGACGCCGCGTGCGAGATGCTCGCGCAGGTGGCGGTGAGCCACGCGCGCGCCGGGGCCGACGGCGTGGCGCCGAGCGCGATGATGGACGGGCAGGTGGCCGCCATACGCAGGGCCCTCGACGAGGAGGGGTTCAAGAAGACGCTGCTCGTCTCCTACTCCACGAAGTTCGCGTCGCAGATGTACGGCCCGTTCCGCGACGCCGAGAACTCCGCCCCGTCGCGGGGCGACAGGCAGGGCTACCAGGCGAGCGGACGCGACCTCCGCACCGCTCTGCGCGAGTCGCAGCTCGACGAGGCCGAGGGCGCGGACGCGCTCATGGTCAAGCCCGCGCTATTCTATCTCGACGTGCTGCGCGAGGTGTCCGCTCGCACGCTTCTGCCGGTGATGGCCTACAACGTGTCGGGCGAGTACTCCATGATACACGCCGCCGCCGCCGCCGGATACTGCGACCTCTACGCCACGGCCCGCGAGTCGCTCGAGTCGATATTCCGCGCCGGCGCGACGCAGGTCATCTCCTACTGGGCGCCGTACTACCGGAAGATGTGGCCAGACGCCAGGTAGCGATTTCTTCCCACGGAAGAGCCGTTTTTTGATATACTGTTCACGCCTGGGGAACTGGCCCGGTTGCCCGGTCGCAAAACGAAACGAGGGCTGGAGGGAAATAAAATGAAGAGACTACTGTTTGCGCTTGGCATTGCGGCCTTGATTGCAGGGTGCGCGACGCCTCTGCAGATTACGGTGACGACCCCAGGCGGGGGCCTCAGTCCAATCGACGTGACGGACTCCAGCGGAGCCGTCGTGCAGGTCGGAAGCGACCTCAGGAAGAAGATCGACATCGCAAAGGCGGCGATCGAGGCGGAGATCAAGTCTGTTCTTGAAGCCAAGGTAAAGGCCGGCGACTTCAGGAAGGAGTATTCGATATCCATCGACGCCGTTGTGGCGAAGAGCTTTGCGGAGCCGCTGTCGGACGAGGACAAGGCCGTGTTCCGCGCGGTCGGCGAGGCGCTGACGCGGGAGTACACGAAACAGATAGTCTATCCGGCGTGGGCGAAGAACATCCTCTCCGGCGTGCTGCCCACCGCCAAGGCGAAGCTGGTGGATGGCGACTACGCCGCGACGCGTGAAGTGGTCTGGGGCGTTGCGAAGTGCGGCGTGGCCGAAGTGGACGAGCTCGTTCGCAAGGGCGGCGCCCGTTTCCTGAACAAGATGGTGAACCCGTTCCAGTGGCTGCGGCTGGAGAAGGAGCTCACCGCAAAGTTCGACGAGCTGCTGGCGGCAAAGGACTATGACGGCGCGCACAAGTGGGTGGTGTCGTTTGCGGAGATCCGCGTGTACTCGACGAAGCTGTCGGCGGCTCCTGCCAAGACGGCCGAGGACACGGAGGACACGCTGACGGTGACTGACGGCAAGCCGTCCGGCCTGCTTGGAACCGTCGCGGTCAACGTGCGCCTCGCCAAGCTCAAGGAGAAGCTGATCGCGGCTGCGGCCGCCGCAAAGAAGGCGGAGCTCGACGCCAAGATGCAGAAGCTGATCGACGACCTCAAGGCGAAGGTGATCGCGCTTGTCGAAGAAGGCAAGTTCAACGAGGCGCGCGTCGTCATCCGCGACGTCGCCCTGGTCAACGACGCCGAGTGGGACGCGAAGATCTACGCCATGCGAATTGGCCTGATGAACTCGATCGTCAATCCAAACCAGCTCAAGTACCTCAAGGCCGAGGCGGCCAAGACCATCGACGGCCTCGTCGCGCAGAAGAAGTACGCGGAGGCGATAAAGTTCATCGACGAGTATCCCTACGTGCACGACACGTTCGCGCAGATCAAGGCGTCGTTCGACAAGATCGAGAAGGCGATGACCGGCCTTAAGCTTGACGACGGCAAGTCGGCCGAGTACGTGGCCTCGCGGCTTGCGGCCGTTCGCGCGCTGATGGAGAAGCGGCTTGGAAAGTACAGCAGCGACGACGACTTCTCGGAGCTCGAGAAGGCCCTTGGCGAGCTTGAGAAGGGGTATGTCGCCCAGCATTACGATTCGGCGGCGGCCACGAAGGTGTCCGGCACCATCAAGGGCGAGATCATCGAGATGATCAACGCGATGTACGCGCCGATCACCACGTGGGAGATGAACGAGGCCCTGAGGCGCTTCCTGGCGTCCAAGCGCCCGAAGATGCCGGTCGCGGCGGCTCCCGTCTCTGCCGGCGCTGGCCCCGCCGTCGCTGCTGCTGCGCTTCCGGCGCCGGCAATGGGCGTGATCTCGGAAGACGTTGACTACGACGCCCAGATCGCGATGGCCGAGGCGGCGATCGCCCAGCCTGCGACCGTTTACGGACTCGAGGCCGTGCTTGGCGACTACGCCCGCATCATGCGCCGGAGCAAGGCGGGCAACGCCGTCGAGCCTGGCGAGGCGAACACCATGCTCATAGCCTCCGTGTTCCTCAACCAGCCCGAGATCTTCAAGCTCGCCCTTACGCTCAAGGCCGACGTGAACGCGGCGGCCCGGCGCGACGGCCTTGCGCGTCCGCCGCTCCTTCTTGCCGTTCAGCTTGGCAGAACCGAGTTCGTCAAGCTCGTCCAGGGCGCGAAAGGCAAGTGCGACGTGGTCGATGCAAAGGGCGGCACGATTCTGCACTATGCGGCGGAGCGCGGCAATCTCGCGGTGTTCAGGGCGTCCGTTCCCGCTGTCAAGATCGACGCCGTCAACAAGGCGGGCGAGACCGCTCTGTTTGTCGCGGTGCGCCGCAAGCAGCTTGCGGTCGTCAAGGCAATCCTCCAGCTCGTGGGCGACGCGGAGGCGCAGGAGAAGTACGTGACCATCGCCAACCGCGCAGGCGAGAACGCCTTTGACGTCGCCTGCAAGACGAACGGGCACACGCTGCTCGACACGCTTGCCGAGGCCGGCGCGAAGTACGACGAAAGGCACATCGCCGCCGCGCTGTCCGCCAATTGCGTCGGCGTGGCGCAGTGGCTGGTCGAGAAGGGCCTCGACGTGAATGCCGCCGTGGTGCTTGAGCTGGTGCCCAAAATCGGAAACAACACCGTCTTGGCGTATCTTGCATCTGAAGGCTTGAAGTATGGCGTGGCCGGCGGCAAGAACACGGAGATGACGCCGAAGAAGCCCGCAGAGAAGAAGGCGGAGAAGCCCGCAGAGAAGAAGGCGGAAAAGAAGTAGGGTGTCAGACGGAGGTCGGTGAAACGCCTAGCCGACTGTAAACTAACCCAGAAAAGAGGTGATCAAATGAAGATCAGCAAGATTCTATTCGCGGCGGTTGCCGTCGTTGCCTGCGCGAGCACGGCCACGGCGGGTCTATGCGGCTCCCGCGGATTCCACGGCGGATTCCATGGTGGGTTCCGCGGCGGACACTGCGGCGGATTCCGCGGCGGGTTCCATCACGGAGGCTGGCGCCATCATGGTGGCTGGGGACGCGGCTGGGGCTGGGGCCTCGGCGGCTTCGCGGCCGGCTATGCCGCGGGGTCGCTCTGGAACCGCGGCTACTACGGCTCGCCGTACTACTATGGTTCGCCGTACTATGCGGCGCCCGCGTACGTGGCCCCCGCCGTGCAGACGGTCGTGACGCCCGCTGTGACGACGTGCGCCCCCGCCGTGCAGACGGTCGTGGCGCCCACGGTGACGACGTGCGCCCCCGCCGTGCAGACGGTCGTGGCGCCCGCCGCGTACACCGCGCCGGTCGTTTACCGTTCGTGGTAGCAGAGCGCGCCTGAAGCGCTTCTGCATTCCGCCGCCCTTGCCGATTTTTGCCAAAACAACTATCCCAAGGGCGGCGGTTTTTTGGTATAATAGGGGCATGAAGCAGAAACGAGCAAACATGGTGATCGCCCAGTCGGGCGGTCCGTCAATGGTGATAAACGCGTCGCTCCACGGAGCGGTGACGGCGGCCAAGGGCGCGGGGGAGATCGGAAAGATACTCGGCGCGCGCCACGGCATACTCGGCATCCTGAACGGCGACTACGTTGACCTGCGCAAGGTCGGGCAGAAGAAGTTCGAGGCGATAGCGCGCACTCCGTCCTCTGCCCTCGGCAGCTGCAGGCGCAAGCCTTCGGCGGAGGACTGCCGCGCCATATTCGAGAACTTCAAGAAGCTCGGGGTGGGCTACTTCTTCTACATCGGCGGCAACGACTCCGCCGACGCGGCGCGCATCGTGGCGGAGGAGGCCGCCAGGGACGGCTACCCGCTCGTGTGCTGGCACATCCCCAAGACGATCGACAACGACCTGCGCAGCTGCGACCATACGCCGGGCTACGGCTCCGCGGCGCGGTTCGTGGCGAGCGCGGTTCGCGGCGACGACCTCGACAACCGCGCGCTCTGCGGCGTGAAGATAGACGTCATCATGGGACGCGACGCGGGCTTCCTCACGGCGGCCTCGGCGCTCGCCCGCGTGCGCGAGGACGACGGCCCGCATCTCATCTACCTGCCCGAGGTTCCGTTCAGCGAGACGAAGTTCGTAAAGGACGTCAAGGCGACGATGAAGAAATACGGGCGCTGCGTGGTGGCCGTTTCGGAGGGCATTCGCGGGAAGGACGGAGTGCCGATCGGCGCGAAGCTCGGATCTGGCGAAAAGGACTCGCACGGGAACGTGCAGATGTCGGGCACCGGCGCGCTCGGCGACGCGCTCGCAAGGCTTCTCAAGGAGAAGGCCGACGTCAAGCGCGTGCGCGCCGACACGTTCGGATACCTTCAGCGCTCCTTCCCCGGCATCGCGTCCGAGGTTGACCGCGAGGAGGCCTTCGGCTCCGGCCACGCCGCCGTGGTCGGCGCGCTGCGCGAGGCGGCGAAGGGCGTGATGACCGGCACCCTCGGCATCGCGCGCGGGAAGGGGCGCAAGTACGGCGTTGAGTACCGGCTGCTGCCCATCACGGACGCCGCCAAGTACGCCCGCAGCATGCCGCGCGAGTTCATCGCGGCGAACGGGCACGACGTGACGCAGGCGTTCATCGACTACGCGAAGCCGCTGGTCGGCGAGCTGCCGCGGTGCGAAGTGCTGTAGGCGGGGCGGGAAAGACGATGGTCGCAGAGGCCCACGCGAAGATAAACCTCACGCTCGAAGTGCTGGGGATGCGTCCCGACGGCTACCACGATCTTCGGAGCGTGGTGCTGCCGGTGCCGCTGCACGACGACGTGTCGCTCGAGCCGGCCGATTCCATCACCGTCGCGTTCGACGCCGGCTCTCCGTGCCTTGAGCCAGCGCTCGCGGATCTTCCGGCCGAGCGGAATCTGGCGTGGAGGGCGGCGGACGCCCTGCGGCGCGCTACCGGCTGCGCGAGGGGGGCGGCGATCAGGATCACGAAGCGCATTCCGGCGGGCGCGGGGATGGGCGGCGGGTCGTCCGACGCCGCGGCCGTCCTCAACGGGCTGAACGAGATGTGGGGGCTCGGACTCCCGAAGGCGAGGCTCTGCGAGATCGCCGCCGAGGTGGGCAGCGACGTGCCGGCGCTCGCGCTCGGCGGGCCGGTGCTGATGGAGGGGCGCGGCGAGAGGGTGGCGCCGCTTGAGGAGTCGCCGCTCGCCGGGTTCCCGCTGCCGGAGATCGGGCGGCTCGTGCTGTACACGCCGCCGGTGTTCGTCTCCACTCCGGCTGTGTTCCGCGAGTTCCGCGAGGAGGACCGCGGCAAGGGGGCGAACGACCTTCAGCCGGCGGCGTGCCGGCTGCATCCGGAGATAGCGGAGGCGCTTGCGGCGCTCAGGGCGAAGGGCTGCGAGGGCGTGTCAATGACGGGATCCGGCGCGACGGTGTTCGGGTGGAGGCCGGCTGAAAGGAAAGATAAGAGATGATGACTGCCCATGCAGCCCCGTCGGTCGAGGTGTCGGCAGTGGCCGTGTTCTGCGCGCTCTGCCTGCTGCTTTTCATAGGCAACGCGGCGAGGGCCCGCATCACGCTGCTCCAGAGGCTGTATCTGCCGAGCTCGGTGGTCGGCGGGCTGATCGGGCTGCTCGTGGTGTCGATACTCGGCACCGCGCTGCCGGAGGGGGCGCGGGCGACGTTCGACGCGCACGTGAAGCTGGCGCGCAACGTGCCGGGCTTCCTGATCAACGTGATATTCGCGACTCTCTTCCTCGGCAAGGCGCTGCCGCGCATGAAGACCGTCGTCCGGCTGGCCTTCCCGCAGGTGTGCGTGGGGCAGATCATGGCGTGGGGGCAGTACGTGGTCGGCCTTGGGCTGACGGGGTTCGTGTTCAAGAGGTTCTTCTTCGGCGAGGAGAGGGTGCACGAGCTGTTCGGCAACCTGCTGGAGGTCGGCTTCGAGGGCGGCCACGGAACCGTGAGCGGACTTGAGGAGAGCTTCCGGACCTTTGGCTGGGCGGAGGGCGCCGCCCTTGGATACACCATGGCCACGGCCGGAATGATAATCGGCATCGTGCTTGGCATGGCGATGGTGCAGTGGGCGTTCCGCAGGGGGATAGTCAAGGAGGTGGTGACGTTCGACGAGCGCAAGGCGCACGAGCGAAGGGGCCTCCACCTGAAGAGGCGGCGTCCCGACGCCGGCAAGCAGACCGTCATGTGCGACTCCATAGACTCGCTCGCGTGGCACATCGCGGTGGTCGGCCTCGCCGTGCTGCTTGGATTCGGGATGCTCAAGGGGCTCCAGTGGGCCGAGACCGCGCTCTTCCCGGAGGCCGAGACGCGCATCTTCAGGGGCTTCCCGCTCTTTCCGCTCTGCATGCTCGGCGGCGTGATGCTTCAGTTCGTCACGAAGGCGGTGAAGAAGGACCTTCTCGTTGACCGCGGGCAGATGGAGCGCATATCCGGCGCGACGCTCGACTTCCTCGTGGTCTCGGCCGTCGCGACCATACAGCTCAAGGTGGTGGCGGCCAACTGGCAGCCGCTGGTGATCACGATCGTCGCCGGCACCGCCTGGAGCGTCTGGGTGGTGCTGCGCGTGGCGCCCCGGGTGTTCAGGACGGCGTGGTTCGAGCGTGCGATGGCCGAGTTCGGCCAGGCGACGGGGGTCACGGCCACCGGGCTGATGCTGCTGCGCACGGTCGATCCCGAGAACCGCACCCCTGCGGCGGTCAGCTTCGGCTACAAGCAGCTGCTTCAGGAGCCGGTGATGAGCGGAATCTGGACGGCCCTGGCGTTCACGCTGGTGTTCAACATCGGGTGGTTCTGGGTGTGGCTAATCTCCCTTGCCATGCTGCTCGTCTGGAGCGCCGTCGCGGTGTTCATCAACCGCTCTCTCGCCTCAAAGGAATCTGCCTGATCGCCGTCCCCGGTGAGACGTTGTACGCGCATGCGGCATCGACGAGCCGGGTCCAGGTCGTTTCGCGGGAGGCGGCGGACAGCACATGCGGCATCCTTGAAGGTGCGGTCGGGGCGACAGGTCGGCGCGCGGCGGTCAAAGGCGTTCGTGTTGCCGGTTCGCGTTTTTTCCACTTCGCGCTTGAATCGCCTCCGCGGTTTTGATATACTACGCCCCTGTTTTCCGAGCGCAGGAGGGCCGGGTGGCCGTTGCTGCGCGGAAGCGAACGACGTCTCCGGTCAGTCCAGGCCGGGCCGTCAAAGCGGATTAACCAAGGGGAAACGGGGCCATGTCGGCCTTCGTACCCGAAAAACGGACAAAGAAAGGTTAGAACAAAAATGGACATGCCCGCATCGGCCGCGACCGGCCTCTCGCTCAAGGACCTCTTCGACGCAGGTCTGCACTTCGGCCACCAGACGAAGCGCTGGAACCCCAAGATGAAGCCGTACATCTTCGACAAGCGCAACGGCATCCACATCATCGACCTGACGCAGACGGTCACGTACCTCGACGAGGCGGCCGAGTTCCTGCGCAAGACGGTGCTCGACGGCAAGAAGATCCTCTTCGTCGCCACCAAGAAGCAGGCCCAGGAGATCGTCCGCGAGGCGGCGGAGTCCTGCGGGCAGTACTACGTGACCGAGCGCTGGCTCGGCGGCACGCTCACGAACGCGCAGACGATCCGCGGCAGCGTCAAGCGCATGAAGACCCTTCAGGCCATCGGCGCGCGCAACAACGGCGCGCTCTCCGTCCACAAGCAGGAGAACTCGATGCTCCGCCGCGAGCTCGCCAAGCTCGAGAAGAACCTCACCGGCGTGGCCGAGATGGAGCAGATGCCCGGCGCCGTGTTCGTGGTCGACGTCGTCCGCGAGGCCAACGCCGTCAAGGAGGCCGCGCGCCTCGGCATTCCGATCGT
>JAEEGL010993127.1_pt1 | contig 12942 bp, 12 predicted proteins | sample 9134231 | NCBI WGS metagenome assembly JAEEGL01 (sample SAMN16246548, study PRJNA631951) | gut metagenome | biome: gut microbiome; feature: rumen; material: fiber-attached | host: Bos | place: Iran: Karaj | collected 2018-10 | reverse complement strand
TCCCTTTTCGCCGTGGATGATGGCGGTGCCGGTGTCCTGGCAGAAGGGCAGCACACCCTTCACGGCGCACTCCGCGTTGCGCAGGAACTGCAGGGCAACGTATTTGTCGTTCTCGCTGGCTTCCGGATCATGCAGGATGGCCGCCACCTGCTCGTTATGGGCGCGGCGGAGCATGAACTGGCAGTCGTGGAAGCTCTGCTGGGCCACCAGCGTGAGGGCCTCGGGAGACACCTCCAGGATGGTTTTGCCACCGCAGCCGCAATGGCCGCCAAACTTAGATGTTTTTACCAATTTCTCAGAACCGGGAATCTTGTAGTACTCGGTCGTATCCGGTCCCAACTGGAACATCGGAGCATATTTGAATTCTGCCATTATTGATACAGTTTGTTTTAGAGTTTACAAATTTAATCAATCCCTCAAACCTTCGCAAATCAATTATAAGATATCTCAATTCAATCAGTCAGGATGGTCATTAAATCCGTATTGAACCATATATATTCCTTGCCGACTTTTTCCTTGGCCAGCATTCCCAATGCTTCCATTTGAGTCAGGTACTTTTTTGCGGTATTGATGCTTTTGACTTTTTCTGACAGCAGGTTTCTGGGACGGATATATGGCTGCTCAAAGAACTTTGGTATGTCCAGCTTTCCTACAGGGAGTTTGCCCTCAAGCATAGTAGCTCCCGCCCTTTCCATAAGGGCATTAATCCGCATAATCTTATCAATGGTATACTCCGCTGTTTGAGAAACCGCTTCCAGCATATACAGAATCCACGGTTTCCACATCAGCGTCCCTGTAACCCCACCCAGTTTTTGATAATACTCATCCTTGTTCTGGAGGATATATGAACTGAGGTACAGAATGGGTAAATCCAGCAGTCGCTTTTGTATCAGATACAAGATACAGAGTATTCTTCCTGCTCTTCCATTGCCGTCGCGGAATGGGTGAATGGCTTCGAACTGATAATGGGCCATTGCCATTTTCAAGAGAGGATCTACAGGATACTTGACATCGTCATTCAGGAATTCCAACAGATCCGCCATCTTCTTCTCCACTACTCCTTTTCCTCGTGGTGGAGTGTAAACGGTTTCAGCGACCAGAGAACCCCAGCCCCTCTTTTTGATTACCACCTCCGCCTGGTACGGGCGAATGCCATCGTGAGTCTGTTTGACCGCCCTGTACACATCGATTATTGTACCCAGGGTCATAGTCTTGTCTGAGGCAACGCTGGCATAGCCTTCCCAAAGAGCTTCACGATAATGAAGAATCTCTTTAGCCGGACCTTCCAGAGAATCGTCTTCCTGATAAGACAGCGTTCTGTAGAGTTCGTCATCCGTCGTGAATATGTTCTCGATGGCACTACTGGCCTTCGCCTCGCGCAGGGCAATGGTATTAACGAAGATGGACTGGTTTGGTAGCGTTGATGCCAGCCCTTTCAACTGAGCAAGTCGCCTGCTTGCAATCATCAGTTTATTAAGCACATCCTCGTCACGATATAATTCCGTTGCAGGCGGCAAAGGCGGCAAGTTATTGTATGGGATATTTCGATCGTAGGCTTCCATTTTTTGACAGTTTCTCTTTCAACTGTCAAAAATAATAAAAAATTGACAGAAACAAAAAGTGTCTGTCAAAAATCTTTGCATTCGTGACGTTCGCATCTTGGGCGTCCTGATTAGGTGGAAGTTAATCTTGAGGTAGTGAGTTTAGCAGTCTAGGCCGTGCCTTGGGCTTCGCCAAAGATCTGATGTCTGCCGGACAAAACTCGTGCAAGCCATCATTCTGTAACGGGACGGATAGAAAGACCGTAGTAACGGTGGCTGTTGTCCATGAGCACAAGGCCGGAAAAGAAGCGCAGGTTCCACGCGAGCTTTGGGTCACCCGTAAGGAGGGAAGAAGACCAATAGTAGCCACGGGAACCCGCTTCGCCCAGATAGACATCGCTCTTGCCGCCAGCAGCGGGAAGGAAAATGCTATTACCATTGGATCCGGTGGCTTTTCTACCATCGACTCCATTCTGCGTTGTACAAACCCATGTGCACTTGGTCATAAGTTCCGTCCACTCTGCATCAGTTGGCATACGCCAGTCGCCGCCAAGCTTTTCATGAGCCACATCGTCCTCCGGGTCCAACACTGTTATATTATCACCTGCTCCATAAGATGAATCTATGTTGTACTTTGAGAACGGGCCGGACGAACTAGTGCCGAACTTATACGTGGACCAACTATAATCCTCCTTGGTCTCAACCTCACCCCAGGCATAATAATCACCATAGTCCTCAGGCTTCTCTGCACCGAGGTTGCACTCGGCCCAATATACAGAAAGCCCAAGATCAACCGCACCTTTTGGACACTTTGATTCCTTGGTAGTAAAGGATTTAACGGTTCCGTACTTCAGAACCGTCCCATTTTGCACATAGGATTTAAAATAGTATGTGGTCGATGACTCCAATCCAGTAGCCGTGACAGTAAACTTATTATTGTTCTCCAACTTTGTTGCAACTATCTTTTTTGCAGCCGAGAAGGTATTATTTTTATCATACATAATACCCACTTCGGCATCGCCTAACTCAAGAGGAAGGTTGGCGTAACCGGTAATTGTGGCGGAATACTCCGCTACCTCCAAAATATCTCCGGTGACAGTAAGTTCTTCCGGATTGTTCTTGCTGCCTCCGCTTTCATTATTATCCGGCGTACAGCCAAACAGCATCACCAAGACAGTAAAGGCAAAAAAGGTCTTTTTCATGCCATTATTTTGATATTTAATTTCGCTTATTTCTGCATCAGCCAGGTTTTCATGAATTCGTTGAGGTCGCCATCGAGCACGCCCTGGGTGTCGGCGGTTTCGTAGCCTGTGCGGAGGTCCTTCACCATACGGTAGGGATGCAGCACGTAGGAGCGGATCTGGGAACCCCATTCTATCTTCTTTTTCTGGCCTTCGAGCTCCGCCTGCTTTTCCTGGCGTTTCTTGAGCTCGATGTCGTAGAGGCGGCTCTTGAGGATGCGGAGGGCGTTCTGACGGTTGTCCTGCTGGCTGCGGGTTTCGGTGTTCTCCACCATTATGCCAGTGGGGATGTGCCGCACGCGCACGCCGGTCTCCACCTTGTTGACGTTCTGCCCGCCGTGGCCGCCGGAACGGAAGGTGTCCCACTCGATATCGGCCGGATTGATTTCAATGTTGATGGTATCATCCACCAGGGGATAGACAAATACGGAAGAGAAGGTGGTCTGCCGCTTGCCCTGGGCATTGAACGGGGAGATGCGCACAAGCCTGTGCACGCCGCTCTCCGCTTTCAGATAGCCGTAGGCATAATCGCCCTCGAACTGGATGGTGGCGCTCTTGATGCCGGCTTCATCTCCCTCGACCAATTCTGTCACGGTCATCTTGTAGCCATTGCGCTCGCCCCAGCGCATGTACATGCGCATCAGCATGGAACTCCAGTCGTTGGATTCCGTGCCGCCGGCGCCGGAATTGATGGAGAGCACGGCTCCCAGATTGTCGCCCTCTTCGCCGAGCATGTTCTTGAATTCCAGATCTTCCAGCTTCTTCAGGGCATCGGAGAAGGCGGCGTCGGTGTCCGGGCCCTCGGGGTCGAGTTCCATCAGCACCTCCAGATCATCGGTGGCTGAAACAAGCGCATCGAAAGCCGTAAGCCATGCCTTCACGGAGCTGACGCCCTTGAGGAAAGCCTCCGCGGCTTTGGGATCGTCCCAGAAATCGGATGCCTGGCTCTGGGCCTCCTTCGAGGCGACTTCTTCTCGTTTTTCCGATATGCACAAGGCCTTCTCCAGCACCGAAATACGCTGGCGGAGGTCCTTCATCTGTTCCTGTGTAATCATCATACAAATTTAATGATTATTCCCGATTTTTTTCCGATATTTACCCCACGAAATGAAACTTTCCGTCATCATACCTGCATTCAATGCCGAGAAGACGCTTGTCGCATGCGTAGAAAGTGTTTTTTCCGCGCTGGATGGCTGCCCTTTCGAGGTGATTATCGTAGATGACGGCTCCATCGACGGCACTGCGGAACTGGCGGCCGGGCTCGCGGCAAAGCGCCCCGGCCTGCGTGTGCTGAGCCAGCCCAACGGCGGCGTTTCCGCAGCCCGCAACCATGGCATCTCGGAGGCGGCCGGCGACTGGGTAGCCTTCGTGGATGCCGACGACACCCTCGATTCCTCCTGCGGCTCAGCGCTTTCCGGCATTTTGGGAGATGCCGTCACGCCCTCCTGCGACATCATGATACTCCGCAGTTTCACAGGCAGCAAAGAGCGCTATCCCTGGGCCGGCCTGTTCGCGGACGGCAGCGTCGTCAACCGCTCCGGCCTGATGCAGAAGGGGTATCTCCGCGGCAGCGTGTGCGGATGCATCTTCCGACGCAATTTCCTGAAAGACAACGGCTTACGCTTCCCGGAAGGGGTCCGGCTTTCGGAAGACACCGTCTTTTTCGCGGCCTGTCTCGGTGTTGCGCAGCGCATCCGCTTCTGCAACATTCCCTTCTACCGCATCGGCATTTTCGAAAACAGCGCCTCCCGCAGTTTCCGGGAGGATGACCCCGAGCAGATCGCCCGGGCGATGGATGCGCTCGATGCCAGCGTGAAGGACGCTCCGGTGCGTAACTACACCCTTTTCAAACTGATGATAGCGCTCGCCTCCAGGTCGGCCGCCGCCAGCATCCCCGCAAGGGAGGTTTACCGCAGATGCGGCCTGGCCAAACGCCTTCCTCTGCCCATGGATGGCATATATGCAGAGAGGCCCAAGATACGCATCCTGAACCTCTCTTTCGGTCTTTTCCGCCGGCTTATAGCGCTGCGTGATTCCCTCCGCTAGCGCCCCAGCAGTTCCTTCAGCCACAGGGTGAATCTCCCCAGGCGTATCTTCCAGCCGGGCGTGTTTTCGTATTTGCTGTAGTAATATGCTTCGCTCTCGAACTTCATGCGGCGGATGCGCCTGAGGTCGTAGTAGCGGCTGGTGGTCGCCCCGTGCTCGTGGAGCACCTCCACCGCCGGATAGTAATATGCTCCCAGGCCCGCCCCTGCCATCCGGGCGGAAAGTATCATCTCCTCTCCGTAGAGGAAGGTTTCGGGGTCGAACATGCCAACCCTGGCGAAAGGCCCGGCTTTAACCATGAAGCAGCAGCCGGAAACCACAAAGCAGGGGCCTTCGGAGGCCGTTTCGGCAAAGTCGAGTTGCAACTTGCGGCGCAGCGTGGCCTTGGAATAGAGCAGCTTCCCCCAGTACGGCAGCAGATGCCTCTGGCCGAACGTGGCCCTGGGCGAGGGGCTCTGCAGGCGTCCGTCCAGCCCTACCACCTTGGGGCCTATCATACCCGCAGAGGGCAACTCCGCAAGCTTTTCGGCCATGCGGTCCACTACGTCGGCATCGGTGAATATGATATCGTTATTCACGAAGAGCAGCAGGTCCGCCCCTTCCTTTATAGCATGCTCCGCGCCCATATTGTTGGCCTTGGCAAAGCCCAGGTTTTTGTTTGCCGGGAGGATGGTCACGGCGGGGTTGGCTGGGGCGGGGGCCGTTTCGGCCGATGTCAGCCCGGCCTGCAGCCTCGAGAGATCATCCGGACCGGAACCATTATCTACAATCACCACCCGGTGCGGCGCCCCGATTTTGGCGCACTCCTCCCTCACGAACCTTATGGTCCGCTCGGGATTGCCGTAGTTGATGATTATGACTCCTATCATTAGAGGGACGCGTAGAATTCTTTCAGTTTCGTATCATCTCCCGACGCAAACAGCTCCACGATCCCTGCCGGCAGCTCGCCCGGCACGGTTGCTTTCACGTCCCCCTGCGCAGCGCCACCTTCCAACACCTGCGCCAGCCTTTTGGCCACCGCGGGCGCCGGATCGATGAACTCCACATCGCTGTGCCCAAGTTCGGCGGCTGTTTTCCTTAGGGTCTCGATCAGGAAAGGATAGTGCGTGCAGCCAAGCACGATGCGGTCGGCGCCCTCAGCCAGAAGGGGCTCCAGCGCTGCCGCGACAGTAGCTTCCGCCTTGGGGCCGGTCAGTTTGCCAGCCTCCACCAGCTCCACAAAACCTTGCCCTACACGTTCCACTATCTTCACATGGTCTTCGAAGCGGCCTTTTGTGTTGAGATACTTGCTGCCCTTGAGGGTGCCTGCGGTGGCCAGGACGCCAATCACTCCGGTTTTGGTGCCAAGCGCTGCCGGTTTGACGGCAGGTTCCATCCCTACGAAAGGAATGTCATATTCCTGGCGCAGATACTCAATGGCTGCTGCAGTTGCGGTATTGCAGGCCAGCACAACGGCATCGGCTCCCCTGGAAATAAAGAAATCCGTTATTGCATGGAGGCGCTCCCGGATGTATTCCGGAGTTTTTTCGCCGTAGGGGCAATGGGCATTGTCGGCATAATAGAGATAGTGTTCATCAGGCAGCAGTTTGCGTATCTCCCGGAAGACCGAGAGGCCGCCTACGCCTGAATCCATTATGCCTATTACTGCCATATTGCAAATCTACAAAAATTCCAGCAAATTCTGCCTGCCTTCCACAGTCACCTGGGGCGATGAAGGCCGTTTTCGCACCAGGTGGCAGGCCTGGAAGGGGAACCTGGGGCGATAAAAAGCGACCTGGCGCGGATCACAGAGATTTCGCGCCAGGTCGGAAAAGACTACCGAAAAAGACCGGTATATGTCTGAAGGATTATGACTTCTGGATCTGTCCGAGAACCTCGAAGTAAGGAACTCCGTCCGAAACGGTCATCCTGTAGATGGTGTCGTCCACCTGGTAGTACTCCTTGCCGTCGGCGAGGGTAACCACCTCGTAGTCTTCAGGGAGAGCCTTGATGAGGGCGCCTGCAGGAGGCACGATCACCTTGTACTGACCCTTGGGATCTGCCATGAAGAACACACCGTCGTCGTAGAAGTAGTCCTGGCCGTTGGCGGCGAAGCTCTGCACGAGGCCGAGCTGGGTGGCCAGCTGGTAGGAAGCATACGACCTGAGGGTATTCACATCCATCGTATTGGCTGCGGGAGCGCCGGCCGCGGCGACCTGCTGCTGGGCAGCGATGGTGGCGTTGTTCTGCGCGATTGCAGCATTCTGGGCTGCGATGGTGGCATTGTTCTGGGCGATGATCTGATTCTGCTCGTTTATGGTCGAGTAGTTGTTGTTCACCACATTGTAGGTCCGATACACATTATTGTAGTATGAGAACCTCAGCACATCGAGCTCGAGCTCATAGAGAGCGCGGTCGAAGAAGATGCCGTAAGGAGGACGGCAGACATGATATACATGGTCCCAGTAGCGGTAGTAGATACCGTTATAGTAGTAGTAGGTGCGACCCCAGTAGCGATACCTGTTGTAGTGAGGCAGACTGTGCACTCTGTATCCATAGTAGTGGGGATGACGCCCATAGAAGAAACCGGGACGGTTGTAAGGGATGGGGTCACGATGGATAGGAGCTATCCTCTTGCCATGAGGATCGAAGCGGACCTCGTTGGGCGCGCCTGCGGTCTGACGGTCATAGCTGTTGGTGGGATTGACATTGCGGTTGGTGTTGGCATTGCCCACACCGCCCACGCTGCTGCGGGAGCCACCTCTGGCGGTAGTAGTGGTAGTAGTTGCAGGCGAGGCCGCGCTGCGGCTGCTGGCGCTGCCGGAACGGGAAGTGCTGACGCCGGTGCTCGAACTGGAGCGGCTGGCGGAGCTGGTGCCCGTGCTGCTGGAGCGGGAAGTGCTGACACCGGAGCGGCTGCTGCTGGAGCTGCTGCTGGAACGGGAAGCACTGGAGCTCGAGCTGGAGCTGGAGCGGCTTACCGAGCTGCCGGAACGGCTGCTGCTGGAACTTGAACTGCTGCTTGAGCGGCTGATGGTGCCGCCCTGCGCCCTGGAGCTGCTCGACGATGAGCTCATCGAGGAGGAGCTGCGGGACGATCCGGAAGAAGAACTTCTGGAGGCGCTGGAAGAAGAACGGCTGCTGCTGGAGCTGGTGCTCGAAGACGAGCGGCTGCTTCCGCCGCCTCTGGATTGGGCATTAACAGGAGATATTGCGAGCGCCATAGCTGCTATGGCTGCGAGCGCTATTTTAAAAGTAGTTTTCATAATGCTCAATTTTAAGTGTCCGTAAAGTTAGTTATTCAATTTGACATTTGCATAATTCGTACCACAATTATTTTCGCCCGAATTTCGGATCGATCCTGGAAGGCAGCAAAGCGGTCACCGCAACCGTCACAAGGCAGCATACCATAACCAGCACAAAGAAGCCAGTATAGCCCAGCGACTCCTGCAACATTCCGGCGAAAAATCCAGGAACCATCATGCTCAGGGCCATGAATGCCGTGCACACGGCATAGTGCGAAGTGCTGTATTCTCCCTGCGAAAAATAGATCATATAGAGCATGTAAGCCGTGAATCCGAAGCCGTATCCGAACTGGTCCAGAGTTACGCAAAAATAAATCGTGGCAATGTCCGAAGGCTGCGCCAAGGCCATGTAAAGATACACCGAGCAAGGCAGGGCAAGCGCCAGGGCCATGGGCCAGAGAGCCTTGCGCAAGCCCACACGGGCGCTCCAGATACCTCCCAGGATGCCGCCGACCGTGAGCGCGATCACCCCCACGGTGCCATACACGAGGCCAGATTGCGCGGTGGTGAGGCCCAGGCCTCCGTCCCCGACCGTATCGAGCATGAATGGAGTGAGCATCTTGACGGAAAGAGCTTCCGGCAGGCGGTAGAGCAGCATGAAAACTATCGCCAGCCAGACTCCGGGCTTGCGGAAGAAGGTCGCGAACGCCTTCAGCACGTTCCTCTTCTCCCCGGGGGCAGGAACGGCCTCCCGCTCGTGCGGCAAAGCGAATATATGCCAGACCGTAACTGCCAGAAAGATGGCGGAACTCATCAGCAAAGTCACCGTCCAGGCCTTGGGGATATCGCCAAAGCGGGTTTCCAGCAGGCCAGCCACCACCACGATCACCCCCTGCCCGAAGACGGATGCGATGCGGTAGAAGGTGCTGCGTATGCCCACAAAGAGGCTCTGCTGGTGCTCATCCAGGGCCAGCATATAGTATCCGTCCGCCGCGATGTCGTGCGTGGCGGACAGCATGGCGGAGATGTAGAAGATGATCAGGCAGAGGGTGAAGGCTCCCACCGGTTCGCCGGCTCGGGAAGGCAGGCTCAGCGCCAGGCCCGTGAAGCAGACGGTCATCAGCGCCTGCATTGCAAGTATCCACCAGCGTTTGGTGCGCACAACGTCCACCAAAGGGCTCCAGAGAGGTTTTATAACCCAGGGGAGATAGAGGAGGCTGGTGTACATGGCGAGGTCGGCATTGCTCATGCCCATCCTCTTGAACATGGTGACAGACACCACGTTCACAATAAAATACGGTATGCCTTCTGCAAAATACAGGGTGGGCACCCAGAGCCACGGAGTCCTGCTTTTATTCATCCTTCATGGGAGTTATTTCGGTGCCCGGATAGTAATGCGAGAGTATCTTCGAGCAATCGTATCCCCTGGAAGCCATCACGGCCGCGCCTATCTGGCAAAGCCCCACACCGTGGCCCCAGCCGCGCCCGTGGAGTATGCATTTGTCTCCCTTCCATTCGATCTCGAAGGCGGAACTTTTGAGGCAACTGGCGCTGAGGGCCTTGCGGATGGCAAGTTCCTTGCCTATGACCCTGCGGCCATCGCCATCCTCTATCTCCAGCTCATAAATCCTGCCCGAGGGGCCCCGCTTCAATGGTTTAAGGGATTTTATATTGCCGTCCGGAACTGCGGTCCAGCGGTAGAAGTCCCGCGTCTTGAGGTCGTAATCGTTCAGCACCTTGCGGAGGATATCCTCGTCGTCGGTATCGCAGAAAGGCCTCTCGCCAGGGGCGGGAGCATCCTCCACGGCCTGCAGGTAGGGGTAATCCCTGTCTTCCCAGCAAGTGCTGTAGAGTTCGGTGACGCCGCCGCAGCATTTGGAGTAGCGGGCGTCGCAAAGCTCGCCCTTGTAGGTCAGGACGCTGCCCCAGGTGCGGTCCACAGCATCGCGGACGTTCTGCCCCACGGCGCCGTCCAGGCCCTGATAGCGCTGGCAATGGTCGTCAGCGCACACATCGAAATGCTCGTGGCTGCGCAGGTTGCTCAGCACCCAGGAACGGGAGATGATGGCATGCGCCTTCAGGAATTCCAGCGGGGCGTCCGCATGCATCTCGGAAGAGATCACGCTGAGCAGGTAATCCTCCAGCCCGATGCGGTTGATGGCGCGTATCCTATCCCCCTCCACAATGAACCTGAGCCTGCCGGCGAAACGGCGGGTGATCTTCTGCTCCCAGTGGAATCCTATGCCTATGGGCATGTCGTGGAGGATGAAGCTGGGCTCGCTGAAAAGGGTGGAGCGGGTGCGGGCGTCGAAGGTGAGCTCGTCGTAGAGGGCTCCGTTATAGTTGATCTTGCCGTCGCACCAGCTCACACGCTGGGGGCCGGCGCCGTCGGAGATAATCTCGAAGGTGATTTCAGGCGCGGCCATGATGCCCACGTCTATCTTGGGCTGGGTGCGGGTGAGACGCCACACAACAAGGGCGTCATCCTCTTCACTCACGGAAACCTCTTCCACCATGCTCTGCAACTGCTCCTGGGTAATCTTCCGGAAGTCTTCCGGGCGGGGCACGATGAAGAATCCGGCCATGTCGGCCGCCCCGGGGCTCATGGTCAGATGATCCTCTCCCTCGGCGGAATAGTGGTGGGAACGCAGGTTGGAACGCAGCACTACCGCAGTGCGGAACTCTCCGTTCTTGTACCAGGAGTAGAGGTTGAATCGCGGCTCATCCTCCCCTTCCCTGCGTGGAGAGCATTCCAGCAGGCGGTAGAAGAGTTTGGCCATGGATTTCTGGGTGCTTGCCTTGAGGATATAGACCCCGCGGGTGAAACCGTGGAATTTGTAGAGCGTGGCATCCTGCACGCGCTCCAGCACTTCCGTGGCGCTGTCCAGGGCCTTGTCTGCAGCCTCTTCCAGCGGCAGCACCCCTCTCGGGCAGGCCTGGAAATGAAGATGGTCGGGGGCGGACGCTCCGCTCATGGGGCCGTTATAGAAAACGGTAAAGTCCTGATACATCCGCGTGAACAGCAGCATATCCGGGAAATGATGCCAGATGGTCTGGGGGAGATGCTGGTCCCGCGCCACCACGAGGTGGTTCTTGAAGATGGGGTAAGGGTTAACCTGTATGTTGTAGCTGCGATGCTTCTTGCCTTCGTATTTGACGTGGAACTGCTCTTTGGGGCGGTTTTTCGGGCAGAGGAAACAGGGCCTGGCGGCGATGGACTCCTTGTCCACTTCAGCCGTGGAGGAGATTATACGACAGGGATTGCTCTGGAGCGTAACCTTCAGCCCTCCAACATCCATGTAACGGTATTCCGCATTTTTCAGCGAGCGGAAATTGGCGGCTGCCATCGGCCATACCGACAACTGGTCCTTGATGAATTTCTGGATATCCGCCATGCTACAACAATGCAAAGAGCCTGTTCTCCATCTTTTTGTATTCGTGCTCGAACTGAGGTGTGAGGATGCCCTTGCCGATGGCCTCGGTCACCTCCTGCCTGGTCCACCAACGGCCTTCGTCCACTTCGTCGTTGTCCGGGTTGATTTCCCTGTCCGTGACGGTGGCGAAGATGTTCACTAGCTCCGATTCGTTCGGGCTGTTCCACACGTAGTTTTCCAGGAAGGCCGGGTTGAAATCCACGAAAGCAAGTTCTTCCCCCGCCTCGCGGATAAGGGCTTCGATGAGGCTTTCCCCATAGGTCACGTGCCCCCCGACAGCGGTATCCCAGCGCCCCGGGAACAGATCTTTCGAGGCGGAACGCTTCTGGAGGAAGATGTTTTCGTAGGGGTCTATGATATGCAGATGCACCACAGGGTGCAGCAGTTCGGGATGGCAATGGCATGCCTTGCGGGTGCTGCGGCCTATGACAAGCCCGCTGGGCTCGATGACAGGAAGTATCTCGGTGTTTCCCCGGGCTGATTTTACGGCAAGCAGCGGGGCCGGTTCAAGTGGATAGAGGAGTTCGGACATTGGCTACTGATAATTGATTATCCGGAGTTCCTCGGGAGTGTATAATATGGAATCGATGAAGTCCGGTGCAGCCTGCGCCAGTATGACGAACGTTGCCAGGGCCACGGCCGCCAATGCCAGCAGAATGAGTATTACAATAAGGGTGGTTTTGAGCCAGCCGGGCATCCTGTGCCGGGAAGGCGCTGCCTCTGAAGCTGTCTCGCTGCGCTCGATGACGGGTTCGGCGGCAGGTTCAGCGACGGGTTCGGCGAGTTCCAGGAGCGGGGTTTCTTCTGCCGGGGCTGGTTCCTCCGCAGGAGCCGGCGCTTCCGGCGCGGGCGCAGGGCCATCCACCAGCGTCACAAGTTCCTCGACCTTTTCCTGCACCTCCTCCTTCGTTTCAACATGGTTCTTCAGACTGACCGGCGCCAGGCCGAAGCCATCCGGGAAGATATCCAGATCTTCGTCCGTTATGAAGAAGAAATTGTTCTGACGGGTGGAACGGAGGCGGCCCAGGCCGGGAAACACGACCATCTTTTTATTCAGGAGTTCCTTCTTGGTTTCTTCCAGGAAGTGCTGGATGATGGCCTTGGCCTGGTCGTAGTCGATGCCGTTGCTCTGGCTGTAGAGCACAACGAGTGAATCATCTTCTGAACGGCTCGGGATGAATGTCACGCGCCTGTAGGGAGGATTTATGGTATATCCTTTATCCGAAAAGCTGGCTGGCACCATCTCGGCCAGGAAGGCGCCGAGCCCCGGAAGGCCCACCTCCTCGTGGTCGAGCAGCAGCTCGCCGATCATCTTCGAAAGTAAAGAAATATCCATAAAACTACCGAATTACAAATATAGGCAAAAAATCACTGCGAAAAAAGTTCAAAAAAATTTTTGCACTCTAAACTTTTTGTACTACCTTTGCAGTCCACAAATTCCTCCTTAGCTCAGTTG
>JAEEGL017389525.1_pt1 | contig 12943 bp, 11 predicted proteins | sample 9134231 | NCBI WGS metagenome assembly JAEEGL01 (sample SAMN16246548, study PRJNA631951) | gut metagenome | biome: gut microbiome; feature: rumen; material: fiber-attached | host: Bos | place: Iran: Karaj | collected 2018-10 | reverse complement strand
ATAGAAACGGTTTCCCCGTATGGGATCACTCCGGCTTTACTTGTTTTCCTCGCCCTGCTGTTTCATTGCCCCTTTTGCTCTTTCCGTTGCCTTTGCCAGCATTTTGCCAAACCGCAACGGATGTCGGTAGCATAAAAACATAGACAGCGCCTGGGAGGCGCTTGGACAGATGACAAACTTCTTCGAGTGGATGTGTTTTGCCAGACCTTGCCCAACCTTTTGCGAATCTGCCCTAAACTCTTTCGGTATCGGCAAACTGGATGCAGATTCTGTATTGGTAAGCGGCGGATGGAACAGATGGACTGAGATCCCATATTTGCAATTCTCAATTTCCAGACATTTTGCAAGCGCCTCGATTGCTCCCTTTGACGAAGCGTAGGGTGATATATTCTCAAATCCCGTCACGCCTACCCCGGAACTGGTAAAGATCAGCCTGCCGCCTTTGGCCTCACGCATGAAAGGGAGGGCCGCTTTCGCAAGCCTTAAGGCGCCGTAATAGTTTACGTCCATTACTTTTTGATAAATCTCTATCCCGGAATCAGGTTCGCTTTCAAACGTACACAAACAGGCATTATGGATCGCAATATCAATCGAACCGAAAGATTCATGCGCTTTATTAACCCCCTCAACAATGGATACCTCATTCGTGGCATCTCCATGAAGAACCATCAGCGTATCCGGGTATGTTCCCTTCAGCCGCTCAATATGCTCTGTCCGGATATCCATGACCGCAACCTTGTTCCCGGCCTCTAATAGGCTTTGTGCCAGATAGTAGCCAATGCCTTGGTCTGCGCCGACAATTACAATATTAGACATTACTGTTTCCTCCTAACTGAATAAAAAGCGACTCCATATAAGCGTGTGCTTCTTTCCGAAACGCTTCTTTTCGTTCCTGTGACAAATCTCCGTTCAGCAGGTATTTAAAGGTGAGCATTGTTGTGGTGGCGAAAAAATCATGTCCCATTCGGTTAGCATCCGCTTCAGACATGAGACCGATTTTAGCGAGCGTTGCAAAGACAGATGTTTGAATCTGATACGGCTCAGAAAATAACCATCTTTCGTATGCTTCCCGTATTTGTTCGTTATGGAACTGCTCAATCAGCATAAGCCGCATCATTCTATTGCAGAACGGATCGAACAGATATTGGTCAAAGAAGTAAATATCGATCCAGTCGAGAGAGGAATCTCCCCTGTTTGGGAGAGATGCAGATTGGAGTAAATGTAGAAGAGAACTGACATGATCCTCAAATTTACGCATCAGAGAATCAAGGATATCCCGCTTGTTTTTGAAATGATAATAGAGGGAACTCTCTTTGATCCCGACTGCTCCGCATATATCTCTGATAGAAACGGCCTCATATCCGGAGATTGAAAACATAGAGAGTGAGACATCCAGTATTCTTTCTTTCGTGTTCATCTTACAGCTCCTAAGCCTAACAAGTGTTAGGCTTATTATAACAAACGATCGTTAGGCTGTCAAGCCGTTTTTTTGAAAGTTTGATTTCTCACAAGGATATGTTTTTCCAAAAAGACAGCGGCGGAGATCGCTCCCCGCCGCCTGTTACCTTATGCATAGATTAGATCGTTGTTTACGATCTCCATTGCCCTGTCCCTGATATTGTTCATGAGCTTTACCCACAGCTCAATAAACAAGTTTTCAAAGAACGTTCAAGACGGCAGCCGCAAAGCGTGGGCTTTGCGGCTGTTTTCAGTTTCTCTGTCGGTAATGTCAACAGATGTCGAACGAGGATGAAATCCCGCTGCTGACATAGTCTTTGTAATATATTTCGATGAATATGGATACACTATGCTTGCTCAAATCACGGATAAAAGCCGGTTTTCCGGCGGACGTTCTCAAGAGGTTTCAAGATCAAATCATAAGGAGGATAAACTGATGAAGAAATCGATCTCCCTGTTCCTCGCGGTGCTGCTCCTGCTGGCGCTTACGGCCTGCGCCATGGAGACCAGGCCCGCGAACACCAACGCTGCGGCCGGACAGCAGAACAACAATTCCGTCAACGCATGGACCCCCGGCAAGCTGCATTATATCGGCCTGAAGGACGGCGAACAGCCGCTTCTGCGCGGTCTTCGCCTTTCCGGCAACAGAGCCGGCAAGACTGTGAACGAAAGAGATCCCGGGACCGAGGGGATCCGCTCCGCGTTCGAGATGAACGAAAAGGTGGAATTCTATCCGGACGTCGACGACGGCGCCGAGATGAAGGTCTACGTCCTCAGGCACAGGGACACCCCGAACGCCTATAACAACGCCACGCTGTCGGAAACGACGCCGGGCTATGTGCATTCGTTCGAGCTCAGCAAGGATCCCGGACTGCCGGACGGCTGGTCCTGGGAATCGTTCTATCTGGATCCCGAAAAAGCGGAACCTGGCGATTACGATATTGTGTTCACTTCGAAGGGAAAAACGGTGGCCGTGCTTCCGACCAGATTCTACCCCGAAGGCAAGCTGGCGGACAAGTCCGACTCGGAGCTGGAGAAGCTCATGAACGACTGGTCTGCGCAGACCGCATGGTAAACAGCGGCCCGCTTCGGCCGCAAATACCCGACCATTACGATCCCCGGAGGACTCTCCTCCGGGGATCGTTTTCGTCACGGACACGCGGCCCCATTTTCTGTTTTCCCGGCTGAAAGCACTTGTTTTTCGGCGGCTTTTGTTGTACAATACGGACAGAATTCAATTGCCTGAGCGCAGAAGGAGAGTGCCGTGCCCGAACAAAACAGATACACCGCCGAACAAAGAAGATATCTGGCCGAGCGTCGGCGCAAACGCAGGGCGAGAAGAAGACGGCAAAACCTCCTGCTGATGCTTCTGATCGCAGCCGTGGTGATCCTGACGGTGCTCATCGCGGTACACAGCTGCAGCCCCGGCACACCGGAGGAGACGACCCAGAGCCAGTCTGTCCTGGCGACGACGGAGCCCGCCCTGACTGCGACCCAGCCGCCTCTGACCACGGAACAACCCGAAGCAACCACAGCCGCTGAGCCGGAAACGGATCCGCCCGCTCCGGCGGAGGACAAGAGCTGGAATCTCATCCTGGTGAACGCGGACCATCCGCTCCCGGAGGACTATACGGTTTCGCTCAAGGAGCTGCGCAACGGGCACCATGTGGACGAGCGGATCTACCCCGAGCTGCAGCAGATGTTCGACGACGCCCGCGCCCAGGGGATCCACCCGCTGATCAACGAATCCTTCCGGACGAGAGAACGGCAGCAGGAGATCCTGGACAAGTACACGGCCAGCTATGAGGCCGCCGGCATGAGCCATGAAGACGCCTACGCCAAGGCGAGGCAGACCGTCGCCCTGCCCGGCACCAGCGAGCACGAGCTGGGCTTGGCCCTGGACATCATCGCGGAATACGACGCCGACTCCACGGCCACCTGGAACTGGCTGAAGGAAAACAGCTGGAAATACGGCTTCATCCTCCGCTATCCCGCCGACAAGGTCGAGCGCACCGGGATCGACTACGAGCCCTGGCATTTCCGCTATGTGGGCGTGGAGGCGGCGAAGGAGATCACCGAGCAGGGCCTCTGCCTGGAGGAATATGTCGAACAGACGGGACCTTGATCCGGTCTGCTTTCCGACCGTACAGGACCATCAAAGAGGATTGAAAGAGGAGGAACCGCAATGGAAAGCCTGGAATTTTTGAAACATATCTCGGTCAATACGCACAGCAGCGTCCGCTTTGAATGGGAGGGAAAGGTCGCATACGTGGACCCCTTCGGGATCCCGGCCCAGCGCGGCGACGCGGATCTGATCTTCCTGACCCACAGCCACTTCGATCATTTTTCGGAACAGGACGTCGAAAAGGTCTGGCGCCCGGATACGGTCTTCGTCGCGCCGGCGGAGATGGAGGCCAAGGTCAGAGAATTTGCGGCCTGCCGCAGGGTGATCCCCGTGGAACCGGGCTGCGCCGGCTCCGCCTGCGGCATCCCCTTTGAGGCGGTGCCAGCCTACAACGTCGGCAAACGCTTCCATCCCCGGGAAAACCGCTGGGTCGGCTATATCCTGACCTTCGGCGGCGTCCGCGTCTATGTCGCCGGCGATACGGATGCCACCGAAGACGCCGCCGCTGTTCGCTGCCACATCGCCATGCTGCCGATCGGCGGTACCTACACCATGGATCCCAGGCAGGCGGCGGAGCTGGCAAACCGCATCTGTCCGGACATCCTGATTCCGATCCACTACGGCAGCGTGGTGGGGGACGCCTCCTGCGTGGAACAGCTTATGGAGCACCTGGATCCGGGCATCGGCGTCTGCCACAAGGTCGGCTGCTGACCGGTATGTCTCAGAACAATGAATTATATTGAGAGGAAATCAAAATGAACATTCACGAACAGATCGACCTGCAGGAATGCCCCTACTGCAGCGGACCCGCGCTGCTGGAGGAGGAAAACGACTGGTGCTGGTACGTCACGTGCCTCGACTGCGGCGCGCAGACCGCACCCATTGAATACAAGAAACGCTCCCAGCGGGAGGAGGCTGCCCGTCAGGCCGCCTATCTGTGGAACATCGGGAAAGTGATCCGGCCCGGAGTCGGAGACTGAATAAGAGATACAGAAAATAAAATAAGGAAGGCAGAGCTATGGAAATGAAGGATTTTCACGAAATGCCCTATGCCCGTCCGGATGTGGACGAATTGAAAACCGCCTACCGTCAGAACATTGACAAGCTCCGCGGCGCGGCGTCCTACGCCGAGGCACGAGAGGTGTTTTTCGACCTGCAGCAGCGGGATTCCGCCGTCGCCACCCAGTTCACCCTCTGCTCCGTACGCAATACCATCGACACCACGGACGTCTATTACGACGGCGAGATGAAGTGGCTGCGGGAGCAGTTCGCCTCCATGATCCCCCTGCGGAAGGAATACAGCGAGGCCCTGGCAAAGAGCCCGTTCCGACCGGATTTCGTGGCGGAATTCGGCGAACAGATGTTCCGCAGGATCGACGCCAATCTGAAAACCTCCGATGAGCGGATCGTCCCGGACGTGATCCGGGAGGGACAGATCCGGCAGCAGTACCAGAAAGACAGCGCCATGGCCTCCACGCGGTTCCGCGGCGAGACCTGCAATTTCTACGGTCTGCTCAAACACATGGAGAGCCCTGACCGCGAAGAGCGCAGGGAGGCCTTCCATGCCTGGGCAAAGCTCTATGAGCAGATCAGCCCGAAGCTGGACGCCGCCTATGACGAGCTGGTGGCCCTGCGCGTGGGCATGGCACAGAAGCTCGGCTTCGCCAGCTACACGGATCTGGCCTATCTCGACCGGGGCCGTTTCGATTATACGCAGCAGGACGCCGCCCGGTTCCGCGACCAGGTGCGCCGGATCATCACCCCCGCCGTGGCCGAGCTGCGGGAAAAGCAGCGCCTCCGCCTGGGTCTGGACAAGCTTCGTTACTACGATGAAATGCTGGTGTTCCCCGAGGGCAACGCGGATCCGGAGGGCACCGTAGACGAGCTGGTGGCCAAGGCGCAGACCATGTACCGGGAGATGAGCCCCGAGACCGGCGAGTTTTTCGATTTCATGGTCCGGTATCACCTCTTCGACCTCGAGACCAGACCCGGCAAGCACATGGGCGGCTACATGACCGCTTTCCCGGACTACAAAGCCCCGTTCATCTTCAGCAATTTCAACGGTACCAGCGCCGACGTGGACGTGCTGACCCATGAGGCCGGCCACGCCTTTGAGGGCTATCTTGGCATGCGCACTATTCCGGTGGACAGGCTGCGCATGTCCACGGCGGAGATCAACGAGATCCACTCCATGTCCATGGAGCACTTTGCCTATCCCTGGATGGGGCTGTTCTTCGGAGAAAAGAGCGAAAAATACCTGACGGCCCATCTGCTGGACGCCTTCTGCACCATTCCGTATCTTGTCAGCGTCGACGAGTTCCAGCACCGGGTCTTCGAAAAGCCCGAAATGTCCGCCATGGAGCGCCGTGCGGTCTGGAAGCAGATCGAGCAGAGCTACATGCCCTGGCGGGACTACGACGGCGAGCCCTTCCTGGAGGGCGGCGGTTTCTGGATGCAGAAGCAGCACATTTTCCTTTACCCGTTCTACTACATCGAATACGCACTGGCCCAGCTGTGCGCCTTCCAGTATTACGGCCGCATGAAGCAGGACCGCGCTGCCGCCTGGGCCGACTATCTCCGCCTCTGCCGCGCCGGCGGCACAAAGGGCTATTTCGAGCTCTTGAAGATCGGCAACCTGCGTAATCCCTTTGAGGAGGGGACCGTGGAAGCGAGCGTCGGCCACGTGATCGAGGAACTCCGCGAAAAATACTGAGAACGGAGGAACATTATGGAGTGGGAAAAGCTGCTGAAGCAGATCCTGGACGTCGGCGTGCTGCTCATACGCAGCGGCGGCGAGACCCACAGGGTCGTAGACACCCTCTACCGCATGGCATGGAGCTATGGCTATACGGATGTAAATTTCTGGGTGGTGCCGTCCAATATCCAATCCACGGTCATCACCCCGGATGGCGAGATCTTGACGCAGATCAGAAACATTCGCGGCTCCGGCATCGATTTCGACCGTCTGGCGCAGCTCAATGCCCTTTCCCGCTGGGCCTGTGCGGAGAAGCCGGACTGTGAGACGCTGGCCGCCCGGCTCGAGCAGATCCTGAACACGCCGCCGCAGAGACTCTGGCAGTATTATCTCTGCATCGGTCTGGCCGGCTGGGGCTTTTCGATCTTTTTCGGATGCACGCTTCTGGACTCCGCGGTCGCGCTGATTGTCTCGCTGCTGGTGGCTTTTCTTGTCCGGATGCTTTCTGCCCATGAGGGCAACCCTCTGATCCTGAATTTCATCGTGTCCTTCCTGGCGGAGACGGTGATCATTCTTGCGGTGCACTTCGGCTTCGGCAGCCACATGGGACTTATCACGATCGGCGTCGTTATGCTGGTCATCAGCGGACTCGGGACCACCAACGGTCTGCGGGATCTGGTCCATCTCGATACGCTTTCCGGCGTTATGAACATCACTGCTTCCTTCATCGGCGCCATCGGCATTTCCCTGGGCATCGCGGTGCCGCTGTTCATTTTCCGCAGCTGGGTCGGGACCGAAGCCGGCGTTGAGCCCAGCATTTTCACACAGCTTTGGTCCGGGACCATCGCGTGCACCGGCTTTGCCATGTGGTTCCATGTCAGCGGGAAGCGGCTGCTCTTCTGCGCCATCGGCACGCTGCTCACAACGGGGATCTACATCCTGGTCTATCAGCTGCTGCCGGACATGTTCCTGGCCACGCTCATCGCCTCGGTCTGCTGCGGGCTGTATTCGCAGCTCATGGCCAGGATCAACAAAACGCCTGCGACGATCTTCTCAACGGTCTGCATCCTCACCCTGATCCCGGGATCCTCCCTCTACTACGCCATGCACGGGATCGTCACCAAGGATCTGACTTACACCGCGCAGAAGGCCGGCGAGCTGTTTCTCATCTGCTTCGGCATCGTCCTGGGCTACATGATCGTGGAGGTCGTCAGCCGGTTCCTTTGGAAAAAACGCCGTTGATCCGCGGGCAATGATCTAAACTGCAGGAAAGGGGAGAGGCGCTTGATTTCCGGATATCCGATCTGGCTGGTCCTCATCATCGGCGTCGGCGTGTTTCTCGCGGGCTTTGTGGACGGGATCGGCGGCGGAGGAGGGATCATCTCGGTCCCCATCTATCTGATGGCGGGACTGCCGGCGCATTTTGCGCTGGGCACGAATAAAATGTCCTCCTGCATCGGCACGGCGGTCTCCGCGGTGCGCTACCTGAAAAAGGGATTTGTGGACTGGAGCCTGGCGATTCCCTCCGTGCTTCTCGCGCTGGCGGGCTCCTACGTCGGCACGTCCCTGCAGCTCCGGGTGGACGAGCGGCTGCTCAAATATGTTTTGCTGTTTGTGCTGCCGGCTGCCGCGGTCGTGCTACTGCGCAAAAAGGCGCTGCCCGAAACAAAGGGAGAGATGGCCCCGGGTAAACGCCGTGCCGTCGTCTGGGGTGCGTCGCTGGTGATCGGCGTCTACGACGGCTTTTACGGTCCGGGCACGGGCACCTTTCTTCTGCTCGCCTTCTGCTCGTTGGCCAGGATGGACGTGCGCACGGCCTCCGGCAACGTCAAGCTGGTAAACCTGTCCTCCAATCTCGGCGCGCTGATCACCTCTCTGCTGGCAGGGAAGGTGCTGATCGGCGTTGGGCTGATCGCCGCCTGCTTTTCCGTCGCCGGCCACTATCTCGGCTCCGGCCTGGCCATCAAAAACGGAGCGAAGATCGTTCGCCCGGTGATCCTTTGCGTGTTGTTGCTGCTGCTGGTTAAGGTCGGCGTCGAGCTCCTTTCCGGCTGAAGCGAAAAACCCGTATGAGCGGGGAGACACGATCGCCTCCCTGTTCACGCGGGTTATTGACATCTATCGGGATACATATTATAATGGTATCATTCACGAAAGGAGATTGATCTTATGCCCGAATCCAAGAAAACGACTCTGAAAGAGAAAACGATAAAGAAAGAAACCGAAACCGCCGGGAAAACGACCCGCAAAAAGACGGCTGAAAAGCCTGCGGATCCCGCCCCGGCCCGTCCGAAGCGCGCACCGCGCAAAAAGCCCGAGCCCAAAGCCGAGCCGGCAGCGGCTCCGGCCCTGCCCGAAGAGCCCCAGGCTCCGGCTCTGCCGCAGCCCAGAAGGAGCGTGGCCTTCATCGGCTCCGAGTGCTATCCCTTTGTCAAGACCGGCGGCCTCGGCGACGTTATGTATGCGCTGCCCCGCGCCCTGTCCAGGCTGAACTGCGACGTCAAGGTCATCCTGCCGAAGTATCGGTGCATCCCCGAGAAGTACCAGGAAAAGATGGTCTACCGCGGCTCCTTCATGATGGATCTCTGCTCCGACGGCCGGGCCTTCCACGTGGGGATCATGGAGTACGTCTGGGACGGCGTCGTCTATGACTTCATCGACAACGAGGAATTCTTCTCCTACGGCAATCCCTACACCAACCTGGTGGACGACATCCCCAAGTTCTGCTACTTCAGCAAGGCTGCCCTGGCCGCGCTCAACTTTATGGACTGGGTCCCCGATATCATCCACTGTCACGACTGGCAGGCCGCGCTGGTACCCGTATTCCTGCGGACTCTGTTTGCAGGCACGCCAGTGGACAGCGCGAAGGTGATGCTCACCATCCACAACCTCCGCTTCCAGGGCATCTACAACATCCCCACGATCCGCTACTGGACCAACCTGCCGGACTACGTGTTCAACAAGGACGCCCTGACGCAGGAATGGGTGGACGCCAACATGCTCAAGGGCGGCCTGACCTATTCCAACATGATCACCACGGTCAGCAACACCTACGCCGGCGAGATCCAGACGCCCTTCTACGGGGAGAATCTGGACGCCCATCTGCGCTATCACGCCGGAAAGCTCCGCGGCATCGTCAACGGCATCGACGTGGAGCTCTGGGACAGCAGTACGGACAAGCTCCTTGCCGCGCAGTATGACCTCAGCAATGTCATCGAGAAGAAGAAAGAAAACAAGCTCGCCCTGCAGGAGCAGCTGGGTCTGGAGCGGGACGAGGGCAAGTTTGTGATCGGCCTGATCTCCCGTCTGACGGACCAGAAGGGTCTGGATCTGGTCAACTCGATCCTGCCCTCGCTGATCGACGGCAACACCCAGGTCGTGATCCTCGGCACCGGCGACAAGCGCTACGAGGATTCCTTCCGCGGCTTCGAGTGGACCTACAAGGGCAGCGTCTGCTCCAATATCATGTACGACGAGGGCCGTGCCCACAACATCTACGCCGGCGCGGACGCGCTGCTGGTGCCCTCGCTCTTCGAGCCCTGCGGCCTCACGCAGCTCATCGCCATGCGCTACGGCACCGTGCCCATCGTCCGGGAGACCGGCGGCCTGAAGGATACAGTCCTGCCCTACAACCAGTATATCAATGAAGGCAACGGCTTCACCTTCGACCGCTACGAGGACGGCCTGCTGCTGGACGCGATCAACCGCGCGAAGACCCTCTATTTCACCGACCGCATCCGCTGGGACGACATGGTCCGCCGCGACATGGCCAAGGACGTTTCCTGGGAGAATTCAGCAAAGCATTACCGTGCGCTCTACCTGGAACTGAAGCCTTGAGGCCGGTACGGCACGGGAAACGATCATCCGGAACACGCATATATTATTGCAGATCCATCCATCCAAGAAGGAGTGATTTCTTTCATGAAACCGATCCGAATCGATCCCTTCCGCCGTTACAATGACGATTGGGCGATCGTCACGGCAGGGGAGGCGGGCAGCTTCAACGGCATGACCATCTCCTGGGGCTCCATGGGCACCATCTGGAACCGCCCCATCCTCACCGTCTATGTCCGCCCCGACCGCTACACTTGGCAGTTCCTGGAAAAGCACGACGTCTTCACGGTCTCCTTCTTCCCGGAGCAGTACCGCGCCGCGCTCACGGTCATGGGCAGAAATTCCGGCAGAGACTGCGACAAACCAAAGGAAGCCGGGCTCACTCCGATCTCTGTTGCGGGCAGCGTGAGCTACCGCGAAGCAGAGCAGACCTTCGTCTGCAAAAAGCTGTATATGAATCAGCTCAACTATGACGCGGTCCCCGATTTTGCGAAGCAGATCTACCGCGATGGCGTACAACCCCACTATCTGATCATGGGCGAGGTCGTCGACATCCTGGACGCGGAAAACTGATTGTTTACTTTGCACAGTATTTATATGCAAGATAATCCGTATAATATACATCTCGTCGCAGCCGAATCCCGGCAACACCCCGCTTCTTTCCCTTCCTTCGTGAATAAATATCATGATTTGTCGAAATAACCATTAAGATTTCCCGCATTTTTGCCAGAATATTAAAAAACTATAAATTTATTATTGAAAAAACCGAAAGATTGTGATATGATTTGCAAAGAAGGTAATGCAATAACCTTCGATATTTCGCCGCAAGGCGTAATATAAATTTTATTAGGAGGAAAAAACACAATGAAGAAAATGGCTAAGTTGCTCGCTCTGATGCTCGCGCTGGTCATGGTTCTGGCTCTGTTCGCCGGCTGCTCCGGTGAAGAAGAGAAGCCTGCTGACACCACCAAGGCCGCCGAGACTGAAGGCAACGAAACCAAGGGCCCCGACGAAACCAAGGAAGAGCCCGCGAAGACCGACGCTCCCACAACCGAGCCCAAGCCGGAAGTTGTCAACCAGATCATCTACGGCAGCACCACTGAGCTGTCCGGCGACCTGGGCAACGCCTGGTGGACCAACAACGCTGCCGACAAGACCCTCCGCGATCTGATCGACGACTACGACGTTGTTGTCACCGACCAGAGTGGCGAGTTCGTCATGAACGCTGCTGTTGCCAACGACATCAGCTCCGCCATGAACGATGACGGCACCAAGACCTACACCGTCAAGATCAACGAAGGCCTGAAGTACAACAACGGCGATCCCATCACCGCTGCTGACTTCTGCGCTTACGAACTGGTTGCTCTGTCTCCCGCTACCAAGGAAGACGGCGCCAAGACCACCGGTGAGATCATTGTCGGCGGTAAGGAGTATCAGTCCGGCGAGGCCAAGACCATCTCCGGCCTGCGTCTGCTCGACGAGTACACCTACTCCATCACCATCTCCAGCGACTATGTTCCCTACTACTTCGACATGACCTACGCTTCCCTGCGCCCCATCGCTCTGAAGCAGTACGCTTCCGCTCCTCTGACCGTTAAGGACGACGGCGAAGGCGTCTACCTCGACGGCGGCGAGCTGGTCAAGGATGAGATCGACGCTGCTCGTTGGATCTACACCGACCGTATCTCTGCTGGTCCCTACGTCCTGGCTGAGTTCGATCAGGCTTCCCTGACCGCTACCCTGAAGATCAACCCCAACTACGCTGGCAACTTCGAAGGCCAGAAGCCTTCCATTGAGACCATCCTCATTGTCAAGGCCAACCAGGAGACCATGCTGGACGCCCTGAAGACCGGCTCCATCGACTTCCTGTCCACCCTGACCGACGGCGATCAGGTCAACGCTGCTCTCGATATGGAAGAGACCGGCGACTTCACCACTGTCAGCTACGAGCGTAACGGCTACGGCAAGCTGATGTTCCAGTGCGACTTTGGCCCCACCCAGTTCAAGTCTGTCCGTCATGCTGTTGCTTACCTGCTCGACCGCAACGAGTTTGCCAAGCAGTTCTGCCAGGGCTTCGGCTCCGTCGTTGACGGCCCCTACGGCCTGGCTATGTGGATGTACCAGGATGCTGAGGAAGAGCTGGCTGACCGCCTGAACACCTACTCCTACAGCGTTGACTCCGCCATCGCCGAACTCGAGGCTGACGGCTGGGTCCTGGACGCCGAGGGCAACGAATATGTTTCCGGCATCCGTTACAAGGAAGTCACTGCTGAAGAAGCTGGCGACTACAAGCACAATGTCACTCTGGCCGACGGCCGTATCCTGATGCCTCTGATCATCGAGTGGGCCTCCTCCGAGGGCAACTCCGTCTCCGAGCTGCTGGCTGTTATGCTGGCCAACGGCGAGCAGACTGCTCAGGCTGGTATGCAGATCAACCAGAACGTCATGTCCTTCGATGACCTGCTGAACTACATGTATCGTGACTCCTCCGTTGGCGAGCAGTACGGTGTCAAGACCTACGGTATGTACAACCTGGCCACCAACTTCACCGCTGCTTACGACATGTCCTTCAACTACTGCCTGCCCGGCACCGAGTACTACGAGATGGGCTACAACAGCAACTTCACCAACAGCAAGGAACTCGACGACCTGTCCATGAACATGGTTTACGGCGTTGAGGCTGGCGACTCCGAGACCTATCTGAAGCTGTGGGTCGACTTCATCGACGAGTGGAACGACTACCTCCCCGAGGTTCCTCTGTACTCCAACGTGTACTATGATGTCATGAACGCCAAGATCCATGACCTCGAGTGCAACGCTCTGTGGGACTT
>JAEEGL016794290.1_pt1 | contig 12943 bp, 11 predicted proteins | sample 9134231 | NCBI WGS metagenome assembly JAEEGL01 (sample SAMN16246548, study PRJNA631951) | gut metagenome | biome: gut microbiome; feature: rumen; material: fiber-attached | host: Bos | place: Iran: Karaj | collected 2018-10 | reverse complement strand
TTCCGTATCCTCAGGATAAGAATCCAGCAAAGCATAACCCGAATAATCTATGGTAAAATCGCCAAGTCCCAAAAACTCATTGATTGGAATATTGCTTGCCTGCGTCCTGGTCTGACCGGTTGTTTCAACTACAGTAGCTCCACCTGTACCGTCGTTATTATAAGCTTCACTTGCTCTTTCCTGAGCCTCCGCTTCACGGCGCCTTTGTTCTTCTTCCCTTGCAAGCGCGTCATAATAGGCTTTCTTTCCATCCTCATAGTTCTTGACAGCTGCATAATAGGTATCCAAAAACTTGGATGTATCCACAAGCCTGGAATGATTGGATGAATCATATTTAAGCAGCAAAGAAGCGGCATACTCGGTAACCATCTCCGTTTCATCCGAAGATAGTTTGGGAATGCTTCCGCACGAAGTTAACAAAACACAGCATATTAAAGCAAACGGAACAAGAAATCTTTTCATGTTACGACTCCTTACAGTCAAGAGTAAACCAGAAAGTAACTCCCCCTTCTGAATTGACAACGCCAAGCGTCTGATGGTGAGCGTCGATTATGGCTTTAACTATCGAAAGTCCGACGCCGCTTCCGCCATATTCCCTGGTATGCGCCTTATCAACCTTATAAAACTTGTCAAACAGATACGGCAGGCTTTCTTCCGGAATCTCCTTACCTGTATTATACACCATAACCTTAACAGTATTATTATCTTTTTCAAGCGAAACTTCTATGCGCTTTTTGCCCTCTGCTTCACAATGGTTAACGGCATTGGTAAAAAAGTTCATAACCACTTCTTCGATCTTAAATTCATCCGCCCAAACGTAAACAGGAGGACATTCGGGAACACTTACCTCTATATCCCGGTCTTTTGTGAGGATCTCGGCAGACTGGACGTAATTTCTGATGAGTGAAACTATATCAAACCTTTCGATATTAAGCCCGTCAAGCCCCGACTCTAACTGATTAAGAGTCAGTAACTGCTTAACAAGCCTGTTCATCTTGCCGGCTTCGTCAATGATCACATCACAATAATAATCCCGCTCTTCCGCTTCATTAACGCCGTCCTTAAGTCCTTCGGCATAGCCCTGAATAAGAGCGATAGGTGTCTTTAACTCATGTGATACATTTCCGATGAACTCGGTACGCTGCCTGTCAATCTCAGTCTTTAAGTCATTATCTTTCTTTAACTCTATATTTGCTTCTTTAAGCTTTGAGATAGTACCTTCAAGGTTTTCGGACATCTTGTTGATATTGGCGCCAAGAAGCCCGATCTCGGTTTTGTCATTGCCTGTATATCTTGTCTCAAAATCCATCAAAGACATGCGGTTTGATATTTCTGCAAGTTCAAGGACCGGCTTTGAGATCCTTCTTGTAAACAGATAAATAACAACAGCGCTGATAATAGCTGCGATCAAGCCTATAAACAACACAAATCTTGCGGCGATCTTTGAACTGTTCCTGATCCCTTCAATGGCAGTCCGTAAAAAGAAATAAGATCCGTCCGGTAAAGTTCCCCACATTTCAATGTAATCGGTCTTGGTCCTCATGTCATTCTTAAGGACGAGAACGTAAACATCATTGTTTTCAAATACTTCTTTTACCTGGATCTGGCCGCTTATATTAAAGACAAATTCCCTTAAAAGCTGGTCTGCGGGCTCCGACGCATAGATCTTGACAGGCTCAAACTCAGAGCTTACTATCACTATCCCCACGTTATGGGCTCCCGAATTCTTTTGTAAGGCAATGTCAAAAGAATCCGAATTGATGTCGCCTGTCTCGCATTCAGTCTTGATCAGTTTATACACTGTGAGCAGGGTGTTTTGCTTATTCTTGATATAGTACTTTTCCAAAAGAAAGGATGTAGCCAAAAAAACCGCAAGCAAAGTGATGGTCATTATCCCTACAAAAATGACTGTGATCTGTTGCTTTATGGAATGACTGTACTTTTTACTTTTGCTCATTCAAACTTATATCCCATACCCCAGATTGTCTTGATAAGATCGCCTTTATCGCCAAGTTTGCTGCGAAGCTTTTTGACATGGGTATCGATCGTGCGGGCATCTCCGAAATAGTCATAGTTCCAGACCCCGTTAAGGATCTTGTCTCGTGAAAGCGCCATGCCCTTGTTTTCCATAAAATAGGCAAGAAGTTCAAACTCCTTAAAAGAAAGATCTGCTTCTTTACCGTCGATCTTGACGATATGGGCATTTTTGTCAAGATAAACGCCCTGATATTCGATAACACTGTCGCCTTCTTCGGGAATGGATCTTCTAAGTACCGCTTCAACACGTGCCGTTAAGATCTTTGGGCTGAAAGGTTTTGAAATGTATTCGTCAACCCCAAGCTCAAAGCCCATAAGCTCATCACGTTCTTCGCCTCTTGCGGTCAGCATGATAACGGGTACCTTTGAATACTCCCTAACCTCGCGCACCACCTGCCAGCCGTCAACCTTTGGCATCATGACGTCAAGAATGATAAGAGCAATATCCTTATCTTTAAAGAATATATCAAGGGCTTCTTCGCCGTCGCCGGCCTCTATCACATCATAATCCTTTTTGACGAGGAAATCCTTTACAAGCTTACGCATCCTGCTTTCATCATCAACAACAAGGATCTTTACTTTATCCATACAAACCTCGCTACCTGTTCTGATTCAGTTCTCTTTCTTTTTGCCTTAATGCATTCTCTCGCTGCGAAAGATCCTGTTCCCAGGAAGAATACTGGTCAGTTATGACCTTTTTATAATTGATCGCATTGGGAGTGGTGCCGTTTATGGTGATAATGAACATGGCAAAAGCAAGTATTCCCAATATGACCGCACACAAGACCGCATTTCTGTAACGCATCCTTAGCGACATTTCGGACTTTTCCGCTTTCGTCAGCCTTCTTTTTGGCTTATCTTCGTCTTTTAACGAAATCCGCTTAAATGTGGTATAAAGGGGAACAGGCGGTATCTCCTCCTCACTGTAACCGGAGGCGATAAGTCCCTTTCTTATATCCGCAAGATACAAAAGCCCTACGGGTGTAGCAAACGTCTTGGTCTCTAAAAGCTTGTCATATACAGACTTCATCACCTTCATGTTTGATGTATCCGTATGGCTTTCGATATATTCGATCTTCCGAGCCTCGTTTTTGGCTATGTCGACGTCTTCTTTGTTAGCAAAAACAAATCCGTCAAAAGTAAGTTCTTCTTTATTCATCCGATTCTCCGAATATATTGGAATACTCTGAAAATGCACCTCTGATCTCAGATCCGGTCAAAGAAACCGAACCTCTGACCGAGCCGTCCTTACCGCCGCATTTTGCGCCGAACCGATCCTTTAAACTGCCTGCCAATGCTTTGGCATCAGCACCCTCTGACTCTGCCACAAATCTGTAACCATCCTCATCGTTTCCCATGAATATGGAAAAAGAAGGAACAAGTTTCCTTAAAAACCTGGCAGTCATATCGAGGCATTCGATCTCACTGCTTTCACCGATATAAAGAATATACTTTTCCTGCCCTGTTAATCCGGCCTTTATCTTTGATTCGATGAAACAGTTCTTAATTTCGGTAAGTTCAAATCTAAGCCTTTCATTATCAGCTTTTAATGATCTAACTCCTTCAGGTTCACAATGAGCTTTTACGGAAAGGATTCTTTCTATATCTTTTAATTCCGAGAGCCTTACATTATAGTCAGAAAGGGCCCTGAACCCGGCAAGATAGTATATCCTAACACCGCCTTTATACTTTTCTGAATAAATCACCTTAAAGAAACCGATCTCGCCCGTAGAACGGACATGAGGCGCGCAACAGGCACACACATCAACGCCTTCTACCGTCACTATCCTGACAGCTCCCGTAAGATCTTTTTTTGAACGATACTCAAGCTTATCAAGTACGCTCTTTTCAGGATACTCAGCCTTGATCACCCGGTTTTCTATGATAAGCCTGTTTACTTCTTTTTCAAGAAAGGAAATATCCTCAGGCGACAAGGGCTTATTGTAGTCCATGGTCGCTGTATTGTCGCTAAGATGAAATCCTACATTATCAGCCTGAAACTTTGAGTGAACAAGCCCGGAAAAACAATGCTCGGCGCTGTGACACTGCATGTTTAGGAATCTATGCTCCCAGTCTATAACACCGTGGATCTCATCGCCGGTCTCAAGTTTACCGTCAACAAAATGATAAACAGTGTCTTCTTTTATCTTGACATCAGTAACAACGAACCCGTTAACGGTGCCTTTATCGGGAGACTGACCGCCTTCTTCCGGAAAGAAAAGGGTCCTGTCAAAAACATATGCAGTCTTACCGTTTAGCTCCGTTACGTCTGTTACCCTTGCATCAAATTCCCTTTCATAAGGGTTTAGATCGTATAGTTTCTCTGTCATTATCAATACTTGTTCCTTACTACTTCCAATGCGCAGATAAAGTCCTTAAACTCGACGGTCTCGCCCTCATCTGTGACAAAAGTGCCCGAAAGCCTGCCAAAGACCTGATGCTGATCGCTTATGATTAGTTTAAAATCCATACATGCGCTTCTGTCGATTATGGGTTTAAATCTGCTCTTTAACCTTCCGTCTGCGGAATTTACAGTCCATTCCTCCATGAACTTTCTTTTACCGGCCGCATCTGACGGAATGTCAAAAGAAACCGCTTCTAACTTATGGATCTTACCTTTGTAATAGATCCCGTTTTCCGATGCACTCGATCTGTCGGAAAAGCCGTATCCTAGGTTAAATCCAAACAGTTCGGATCCCACTCTGCCGCTTCCGGTGCCCCAAAACCAGGTATTGTCATAGGTCCACACACCTCTTCCCCAGTCAAGAACGCCTGCGCAGTTTTCAAAGGTAACATTCTTTTTGATATTTCCGTACATAACAGTGCCCCGCGCGGTCAGGCAGTTCATTTTGCAGTTATAATAAAAGGCGGTGGGCTTTTCTTTCCATGGAGTAGCTATATAAACTGCTTCCATTTGGGGTTCCCTGATCGTAAGATCGGCGTGAAGATCCTTACCCTCTGCTTTGTTAAAGTCCTTAAAATCACATAAAATCCGTCTTCCGTCCGAGGTCTTTTCAAAAGACATTGAAAGGCGCTTTGTCTGACAAGTTGCATTGACATCCGAAACTTTTGTACCAAGCCCGAACTTTTTGCCTCTTGGCAAAAGAACAAGCTCAGACTCGGTATGCTCGCTTGCATTGATAAGATCAATGTAGGAAACGCTAAGCAGTCCGATGTAACCAAGGTCAGAAATCGTAAAAGCAACGGCAAATTCATCGGTATTAAAAAGATAATAGTCCCATTCCTTGATCCTGAACCAGGGAGCATGGATTCTGTTTCTTTGATACTCCCATACAGGCTTTCTTGCCCATCCGGGCTCGGAAATCAAACCCTTATCATTAAGTAACGGCTGAACCAAAGTGACTTCATGTTCCATGACGATACTCCTTTTTTATGAAGAGGTAAAAGAAAAATGACATGAAAACTTCACCGATCATTGAAAAAATAAACAAAAGATCCATCATGCCAAATAACAGAGGGAAAAGAGCAAATACAAGCATCACCGCTCCGGCAAGTAACATGTAAGAAGATCTTTTAAGAGTGATGGATATGATACCGGAAACAAACAAGGGAATGATCATTCCGGCTGAGAGGATAAACATATAAACGATAACCCATTTAGGTGTACCTGCTCCCTGGGCATGCCTTAAGATATCGCCTACCACAACCGGCTCCAAAACGGTCATGAATGTAGCCATCGCCCCGGTACACATAAGGATAACAGCGCTTATCCACAAAACGATCTCGGTCTTACGTTTCATCAATACTGAATAACCTGAAACAGGCAAAAGAAGGGGAGTCAGAATCCCATGAGCAAAATAACGGACTATGCTGGCGCCTTCGGTAATATAACCGTTCAGACTGCCGACAAGCAAAAGAAATGCATCAATAAAAAGCCCTACGCAAATAAGGAAGATGCAGAAAGTCAAAGGGTCTTTAGCTTTACGATACTCAATGAAAAACAATACACTAAAAATAAACTCCAATACCGTTACAGCTATAACGATATAAAGAGCTGATGATACAAGCACGTTTTCCATATTTAGCCGGTCTCCTTAAGGGACTGATTCAAAAAATGGACCTGACGGGAGTCGAACCCGTGTCCGAAAACCTATTCCCCGCCCTTCTACGAGTGTAGTTTGCCTTTTGACATTCCCTCTGCCGCACGGGGGTAAACGCCCTTACGGCTTTAGTAGCTTCATGATACGCCCGCATGCTCAAAGCTTTGCATGTGTCGTTTCTCACATAGTCGAAGCCGGATTCTTAATGTGTGAGTGCACTAAGGCCGACTGCCGCCATTAGGCAGCGTATGCTAAATTATCTTCAGCGTTTAAATTTAATTTGGCCATTTAACGCATCGCCATGCGACTCGCTTCTTCGGCTGCAAGATCCCCGTCGAAACCTTGACAGGCCCTGTCAATTAAATATTCCTCACCTTAAACTCTCTTTCCGTCTCTCTCCTTAAATCCTTCTTTGCTATATCATCTCTCTTGTCATATAGCTTTTTACCTTTGCAAAGACCAAACTCAAGCTTAGCTCTTCCGTCCTTAAAATACACCTGTAAGGGTACCAGCGTGTAGCCCTTCTCAGTGATCTTGGTGCGAAGCTTGCTTATCTCTGTTTTGTGTAAAAGAAGTTTCTTTGGCCTCATGGGATCTTTGTTAAAGATATTTCCCATTTCATAAGGACTTATATGCATTCCGTAAGCAAATACCTCACCATTCTCTATACGGATAAAGGATTCTTTTACCGAACACTTGCCAAGCCTTAGGGACTTGACCTCCGTTCCGTGAAGTGCAATGCCTGCCTCGTACTTTTCTTCTACAAAATAATCATGATATGCTTTTTTGTTGTTGGCTATCAGTTTAATCGGTTCACCCATATCATTATAACCCCGTGTGGCATTTCTTTCAAACTAATAATATCACATAAGCGGCATAAATAAACTAAACTAACGGTTAAAAAATATGCCTTCCCTCTTTGTAAAAATCATGGATCGGACTGAGTTCGTCAAAATCCGCAATAATAAAATCCACATACCTTTCCGCGATATCTACGGATTTGACCATGACTTTAACGGATTCACCGAGTCTGTATGTGACCCCGTTTCTTTCTCCGTAGATCTCATATCTGTTTTCATCAAAGATATAATAATCTCCGGTAAGCGTTGATATGTGAACAAGACCTTCAACGGTGTTTTCTAACTCAACATATATACCCCAGCCCGTAACGCCGCTGATTATGCCGTTATAGATATCTCCTATATGGTCCTGCATATAACGGGCCTTTTCCAGTTTGACCGTCTCTCTTTCACACTCTGCGGCTCTTCTTTCAAGCCTGCTGGTGCTTTCTGCGACTTCAGGTAGGATCGAAAAATAATGGGAGCGCTTAGTTTCTGTAAGTCTTCCCCTCAGATCATCCTTTATTATCCTGTGGATCTGAAGGTCGGGATAACGTCTGATAGGTGAAGTAAAATGAGTATAGTACTCACAGGCAAGGCCGAAATGACCGTCACAGGAAGGGGAATATCTGGCCTGCTGCATCGATCTTAGTACAAGACGGCTTATAAGTGCTTCTTTATCCGTTCCTTCGATTTTAGCAAGAAGCTTTTGAAACTCCTTAGGATGGATCTCATTACCCGTTCCTTTTATGCTGTATCCGAAATTCTTTATAAAGGTCTGTAGTTTCTTGATCTTTTCATCCTCAGGCTCACCATGGACCCTGTAAAGAAAAGGAAGTCCCTGCCAGTAATAATGCTCTGCCACGGTTTCATTGGCAGCAAGCATAAAGCTTTCGATGAGCTTTGTTGCTTCGTTACGTTCATAAGGCCTGGTATCAACGGGAACGCCCTTATCGTCAAGCACGATCTTTGTTTCGGGAAAATCAAAATCAAGAGCCCCACGCTTAACCCTTCTTTCTCTCAGAATAAGGGAAAGCTCCTGCATTTGCTTAAGCATGGGAACCGCGTCTTCATAACGCCTTGATAATTCCGGATCATCTTCCGTAATGATCAGGTTAACTTCCCTGTAAGTCAAGCGGTGCCTGGATCTGATCGCAGACTCACATATCCTGTAATCTTTGATTCCACCCTTTGCATCAAACCGCATGATACATGAAAGCGTAAGACGATCCTCTCCTTCATTAAGAGAGCAAATGCCGTTAGACAAAGCTTCGGGCAGCATAGGTATGACTCTGTCAGCAAGATATACGCTAGTACCCCTCTTGTATGCTTCCTTGTCTGCCGCAGAGTTTTCCTGCACGTAATTGGCTACATCCGCGATATGAACGCCGAGGATATAATCGCTTCCGTCCATCTGAAGACTGACTGCATCATCAAAATCCTTTGAATCGTCTCCATCTATGGTCACTGTCAAAAGATCCCTTAAGTCCTCACGGCCGTCAAGATCCTTCTCGATAACAGGCTTGTTGAGCCTTTCTGCCTGATTAAGGACTTTTTCCGGAAATGATTCGGGCATTCCGAAAGCAAGGGCAATAGAAAGGATATCTACCCCGGGATCCGTCACATGACCTATGACTCTGATAACTTCACCCTCGGGATTTTTGCCGGGATGTCCAAAATCGGTTATCTTGACCAAAACCTTGCTTGCATCCGTAGCTCCGTTGATCTTTTCTAACGGAATAAAGATATCCTTTTCAAACTTGCCGTTATCAGGTATCACAAATCCGAAATTACTGCATGCATCAAAGGTTCCAACGGTAGTATCCTCAATCTGCGCCGCTTTCTTTTCGGGGGCTATGGTAAGCTTGCCTCTCTTGCTTAACTCAACCTTTCCTTCAGCAATGAGTTCGTCAAGGCACTCGTCAAAAGAATCCCTGTCCGCTTCCGAAACCTGCATAAATATGGCAAGTTCTTTTCGCTTCATGGGAACATATAGCTGATCCTTAAATAACTCCAGTATTAACTTTTTTCTGTTATTCTTCTTATCTTCCATTTTCAAAAAGAAAACCACTCATTTCTGAGTGGTTTCAAAATCTTAAAACTTACTGATATTGAGTATCGCCGCAAGAATCATGAAGGCCGCCGCAAGTCCCTGCGTGATCTTCATGAGCATTCCTTCCATGCTCTTGCCTTTTGCTTTACCCCAGTATGTCTCGGCTGCACCGCTGATGGCGCCAAGGCCTGCGGATTTACCTTCCTGCATAAGCACTACGATCAAAAGTGCGATTGAAACCAAAATGAATACGATTGTTAAAATAGTCCTTAAAACTGCCATTTAATTGCCTCCTATCATTTACAGCAAGAATGAGTGTATCATAGGGATAAAGAAAATGCAAGTATTTTCTTTATCTTACGATAAGGCTCTTGCCGGTCATCTCTTCAGGCTGCTTTTCTCCCATGATCTCGATAAGAGTGGGAACGATATCGGCAAGGCAGCCGCCTTCTCTTAACTTGATGCCATCCTCGTAGTTTACAAGGATAAAAGGAACCTGGTTTGTGGTATGAGCGGTGAAAGGTTCGCCGGTCTCATAATCTATAAGCTGCTCTGCATTACCGTGATCGGCACAGATAAAGAGTGCGCCGTTATGCTCCTTGATGAGCTCTACGATCTCGCCGACACACTTATCGATAACTTCGATAGCTTCAATAGCGGCATTCAAAACACCGGTATGTCCGACCATGTCGGGGTTGGCAAAGTTACAGATGATCACGTCATAGTAAGGAGTTCCGTCTTCGTTCTTTTTGGCAATTGCCTCGCTTAACTTGTCGCATACGGTATATGCGCTCATACGGGGCTTTTTGTCGTAAGTGGGAACGTACTTAGGTGAGTTAACAAGGATACGGTCCTCGTCCTTGTTGGGAGCTTCTACACCGCCGTTAAAGAAGAATGTTACATGAGCATACTTCTCGGTCTCTGCGATACGTGCCTGCTTCATGCCCTTTGCTGCAAGCCATTCACCAAAGGTATTGGTAAGTGAAATCTTGTGAAAAGCAACGGACTTGTTGGGGATGGTAGGATCGTAATCCGTGAAGCATACGTATTTAACATCCAAACGCTTGCGGTCAAAGCCTTTAAAATCATCATCACAGAAAGCCCTGGTGATCTCTCTTGCTCTGTCCGGACGGAAGTTAAAGAAGATGATGGAATCGCCGTCCTTGATGGTTGCTACCGGATGACCGTCTTTCATGACAACGGTTGGCTTTACGAATTCATCGGTCTCGCCTCTGTCATAGCTTTCCTGAATAGCAGCGACCGCAGAATCAGCCTTTAATCCTTCACCCTTTGTAAGAGCATTGTAAGCGATCTCTACTCTGTCATAGTTGTTATCTCTGTCCATTGCATAGTAACGGCCTGATACAACTGCGATCTCGCCTACACCAAGTTCTTTCATCTTGGCTTCTAACTGCTTGGCATACTCGATACCGCTTGAAGGAGGAGTATCACGTCCGTCAAGAAATGCGTGAACATAAACCTTTGAGAGGCCGTTTCTCTTGGCAAGTTCAAGCAATCCGTAAAGGTGAGTGATGTGTGAATGTACACCGCCGTCGGAAAGAAGGCCGTACATATGAAGAGCACTGTTGTTCTTCTTGCAGTTTTCTACCGCTTCAAGAAGTGCCTGATTCTCAAAAAAGGTGCCGTCCTGGATCTCCTTGGTGATACGGGTAAGCTCCTGATAAACTATACGGCCGGCGCCCATGTTAAGGTGACCAACCTCCGAGTTACCCATCTGGCCATCGGGAAGACCAACTGCCATGCCGCTTGCATTACCGCGAACGAAAGGATATTCCTTCATGAGGCGGTCCATTACCGGAGTCTTTGCAAGCGCTACAGCGTTACCTTCCGTTTTTTCATTAAGTCCGTATCCGTCAAGGATCATTAATACAACTGGTTTCTTTGACATAAAAAATCCTCTTTTCTGTATATTTGCACCCCCGCAAATACCATAGAAGAATTATCTTCCGAGCTTAAGTTGCATACCTTCTACATCCTGCGCAAATTCGATGGCATCATCCTTTGAGATCTTACCCTGCTGGAAGAGCTGTGCGATAGCCTCATCCATTGTGATCATGCCGGCCTTACGGTTGGTCTGCATTACGCTCATGAGCTGATGGGACTTACCTTCACGGATAAGATTACGTACCGCATGATTTGCATGAAGAACTTCGAATGCGGCAACACGGCCTTTTCCGTCGATGGTAGGGATCAGCTGCTGTGAAATGACAGCTTCCAGAACGTTTGAAAGCTGAATGCGGATCTGGGGCTGCTGGTGAGCCGGGAAAACGTCGATAACACGGTCCACTGTGCTGGCAGCTCCGATAGTATGCAATGTAGAAAGAACAAGGTGTCCGGTCTCAGCTGCGGTGATCGCTACGCTTATGGTCTCAAAGTCACGCATCTCACCTACAAGGATAACATCGGGATCTTCACGTAATGCAGCTCTTAAGGCATTTGCATAGTTACCTGAGTCGATACCGATCTCTCGCTGATTGACCATGGACTTGTCATGCTGATGAAGGACCTCGATAGGATCCTCCAGAGTGATAACATGAGCATCTCTTGTATGATTAACACGATTGATGATGGAAGCAAGGGTAGTTGACTTACCGCTTCCGGTAGGGCCTGTAACGAGAACAAGGCCACGCTTTCTCTGGGAAAGTTCGATGACAGATTCGGGGATTCCCAGTTCTTCGGGTGAAGGAATAGATGTGCCTACAAGTCTGAACGCCAAAGCAATTGAACCTCTTTGGTGGAAAACGTTAACACGATAACGTCCGAGGTCTCTGATAGCAAAGGACATATCATACTCACCGCGCTCGTCAAAGATCTCGCGCTGTTTTTCGTTCATGACTTCTTTAACTATCGCTTCCGTATCGGGAGGAAGCATCCTCTGGAAATTAGTCATAGTGACAAGATCACCGTTAACCCTCATCTTGGGCGGAATACCAACGGTAATATGCACATCGGAAGCACCGGATTCTTTTGCCGATCTTAAGATCTCTTCAATAGTAGCCATACTCGTCCCCTCTCAATCCAAAAAATTGCGGCAAGCTCTGCGCTTGCCGTAAAATTATAGCATAATCCTCAAAAATAATAAAGGATATTCTTTTATTTTGCCGTATATTTTGAAAAATCCCTGTCGATCTCTATGACGGTAAAACATGTGGGATCCTTTGCCGCCACTGCCTTTCCTACAGTATCAGTGATCTCTGGCTCACTAAGCTTACAGGTATAAGGCACCAGCACATCAAACATGAGGTTCTTGTGTGTAGGGCCGATAACGCAGCGGAAATCATGTATGGTAGCTCCGGGTATTGCCTCAGAAACTGCAGTTGAGGTCATCTCTTTAAGTGCATCCACCTTGGGATCTCCAACAACTACAGGATCCATATGGATCACCGCATGTACGTTAAGTTCAGTCTTTAATCTAAACTCTAAGATATCGATCTCGTCATGAAGATCAAATATATTACCGTTTCCGGGCACTTCTGCGTGCAAAGAGATCATCCGCCTTCCGGGACCGTAATCATGTACGATAAGATCGTGCATACCAACGACTGCATTGGACGAATTGACGATTTCTTCTACCTTCTTCACAAATTCAGGATCCGGGGCCTGTCCGAGAAGCGGAGCAACGGTTTCTTTTGCCGCCTTGACACCTGCGATGATGATAAGCACACCGACCACAAGACCGGCATAACCGTCAAGTTTTATGTTTAAAAAGTGAGAAATGACAGCAGATAAAAGAACGGCGGAAGTAGCGATCGTATCACTCAAAGAATCGACCGAAGTTGCGATAAGAGTCGCAGAACCGATCTTTTTGCCTATACTTCTGTTGTAATAGGCCATATAGAACTTAACAAGGATCGCTATGATGAGAACGATCACCAAAGCGGCGGAAAACTCCGTTTCCTCAGGCTTCAAGATGCGCTTAAAGGACTCGGAAC
>JAEEGL014679275.1_pt1 | contig 12943 bp, 9 predicted proteins | sample 9134231 | NCBI WGS metagenome assembly JAEEGL01 (sample SAMN16246548, study PRJNA631951) | gut metagenome | biome: gut microbiome; feature: rumen; material: fiber-attached | host: Bos | place: Iran: Karaj | collected 2018-10 | reverse complement strand
GGCTTTGCCATAAGCGGGATGGATGTTCTCCTTCATCTTTCTTCCCCTCTCTTGCACAGACTCGCAGTCCGTACAAACCGGAGTGTCGCCCGCATGAGCCTGCGGCATCCGGTGTCGTCATGCTGAGGGATATTATAACACGGCCCGTTTCCAAAATGCAAGCCTTATCTCCCCGTTTAATGTTATTTTTACCTGATAGGAGCCGCGGGCGCCTTCTTCCCCGCCCCGCTGGCGGCAGAACGGGTTTTTCGTGTCCTCTCTCCCGTTTCTATTGCGTTTCCCGGCACGGGATGATAAAATATCCTGGGAGGTGCGTATATGAGCGAGATCCTTGAGATCATCATGCTGCTGTGTTTCGGCGCCAGCTGGCCCATCAACCTGCATAAAGCATGGAAGAGCCGCAGCGCCAAAGGGCAGAGCGTATTGTTTTTATGCCTTATCGACATAGGCTACGTGGCGGGCATCGCCGCCAAGCTCACGTCCAAAAGCTTTATGGCGGAGTTCTCCCGGAAATGGTATGTGCTGTGCTTTTACGTGCTCAACCTCACCATGGTCACCCTGAGCATAGCCGTATACCTGCGCAACCGCCGGCTGGACGCCGCGTCCGGCAAATAGGCAATAAACTCAGTCGGGGCATGTCCCCGGGCAAATAATCCGTCAAGGAGGATCATCCATGACATTCGACAAGTACGTCCAGCGCTTTCTGGGCAAGATCGAGCAAACACTGGAGCTCTACGGCCGCCACATCTTCACTCCCATACTTAAAGTGGAAGACGTGCTGGCGCTGGAAACGGACGAGCATCTGCGCCGTCCCCCCTCCCCCGAGACCATGCGCCCCATAAAGGACGGCGAAAGCTGGGGCAGGGAGTATTCCAGCATCTGGCTGAGCGCCCGTGTGCGCGTGCCCGAAGCGGCTTCGGGGCAGACGCTGTGCGCGGTGCCGGAAGCCGACGCCGTGGAGATACTCTGCTTTAAAAACGGCAGCCCCCGGGGCATAATCAACAGTAAGAACCGCTTTATAGGCGGCAACCACTCCGTGATGTTCGTGGACTACGCCGCCCGCGCCGGGGAAGAGATAGACCTGGCTTTCGAGTGCTACGCGGGCCACACCGTGCTGGGCACCCAGCCCCGCGAGGGCGTCGACCTGGACGAGGAGCACGTGGACCAGGCGAAGTTCAGTCATGTGTATAATGGGCTTAAGCTGTACGTGCTGAACGAGACCGTGAAAAACGCCGTGTTCGACCTGTCCTGCGCCCTGCAGATGGCGCGCCTGAGCGAGGACAACTACGCCTCCCAGCACGCCTACGAGTGCCTTAAGGACGCCTTCCCCCACATCATACAGGAATTTGTGGGCACGGGCGGGGAAGAGATCACCGAGTCCTGCCGCAAGGTATCCCAGGCGCTCAGGCCCCTGTTCGGTTCCTCCAAGGGCGACCTGAGCCGCGGCGAAATCTACGCCATAGGCCATTCCCACATGGACACCGCCTGGCTGTGGCCCGTAAATGAGACCGTAAGGAAGTGCGCCCGCACCTATTCCCAGGCGCTGAACCTTATGGAAAGATACCCTGACTACAAGTTCATACAGTCCTCCGCCCTGCACCTGGACTGGATGCGCCGCTATTATCCCGACATATTCGAGGGCATCAGACAGCGCTGCAAGGAAGGCCGCTACGAGCCCAACGGCGGCGTGTGGGTGGAGTGCGACTGCTCCATCACCGGCGGCGAAGCAATGGCGCGCCAGTTCATCTACGGCCAGAACTTCACCCGCAAATACCTGGGCTACACCTCGGATTCCTTCTGGCTGCCCGACACCTTCGGCTACAACGCCGCCATCCCCCAGATAATGCTGGAAAGCGGCGTAAAGTACTTTTTCACCACCAAAATGAGCTGGAACGACCTGAACACCTTCCCCGCGGGCAGCTTCGTGTGGAAGGGCCTGGACGGCAGCAAGGTGCTTTGCCACTTGAACGCCACCCACTCCGTGCCCGACCCCAAGACCGTGACCGAGAACTACGCCAGGGTGCTTGACCGGCGCACAGAGAATTCCCGCTTCGCCGCCTACGGTTTCGGCGACGGCGGCGGCGGGCCCACCTTCGGCATGCTGGAGTACTTTGAAAGGGTCAAGGGCATGGAAGGCCTGCCCAAGGTTGTCTCCTCCACCGCCAGCGAGTACATGCATACCCTGGAAGCGCGCAGGGACCGCCTGCCCACCTACGACGGCGAAATGTACCTGGAACTGCACCGGGGCACGCTTACCAAGATGAGCGAAGTCAAGCGCTTTAACCGCCTGGCGGAGATAGCGCTGCACGACCTGGAGCTCATGTACGCCCTGAACGGCAAGCCTAAGGATGAAAAGCTTGAGGAATACTGGAAGACCCTGCTCAAAAACCAGTTCCACGACATACTGCCCGGCACCTGCATACCCAAGGTGTACGAGACCGAGCTCCCCGAGATGGAGAAGCTGATATCCGACGTCAGGGCAGACAGCATGAGGCTCGCGGGAGCTTTCTCGGACGGCGCCCAAAACGCCGTGTCCCTCATAAACACCCTGCCTTACGCGCGCGAAGGAGTATACGCGGTAAGCGGCCGGCACAGCTTCAAAAACGCGGACAGCCAGACCTACCCCGACCTGTTTGGGCAGGAAAAGACCGCCGTCGCCGCCTCGCTGCCCGCGTCCGGCGCCCTGACGCTGGAGGAGGCGCCAGAAAGTACAGGCTCTTCCGCCTTTAAGGTGGACGGCAAAGAGATACTGACACCCTTCTACCGGGTCAGGCTTTCCGAAAACGGTTTTATCGACAGCCTGTACGACATAAAGAACGAGCGTGAGATCCGCTCTAAAGAAGGCCTGCCCCTGGGCACTGTTATCGCGGGCGAGGAAATGCCCGCCGCCTGGGACAACTGGGACATAGATGACGACGGCTTCGACAAGCTCAGGCCTCTTGGCAAACCCGAAAGCTTCGGCGTCGTGTCGAACGGACAGGTGGAGCTGCGCCTTCGCGCGGTCTACCCGCTTATGCGCAGATCGAAGCTCAGCGTGGACACAGTGTTCTACGCCGCGTCCCGGCGCGTCGACTACGAAGTCAAACTGGACTGGCAGGACAGGCACGGGCTGGTGAAGGCGTGCTTCGACACCGACATCCGCAGCGCTTACGTGAAGAACGAGATCCAGTTCGGCCACATAGAGCGCCCCACCACCCGCAACAACTCCATCGAGGCCGCCAAATTCGAAGTGTGCAACATGAAGTGGAGCGACTTGAGCGAGGCGGACTACGGCGTGGCGGTATTAAACGACTGCAAGTACGGCATCTCCTGCCTGGGCGGGAACCTGCGCCTGAGCCTGTTAAAGGGCGGCGCGCGCCCCGACCCCGTGACCGACCTGGGCACCCACTATATGCGCTACAGCCTGCTGCCCCACGAAGGCGTGGGTGACTTCGAGAACGTGATACTGCCCGCCTACGATTTTAACTACCTGCCCGTGGAAATCAGGGGCATGGCTGCGCTGCCGCAGCTCTTCGCAATAGAAGGCGCGGGCGTCATAGCCGAAGCCGTTAAGCCCGCCGAGAACGGCACTTCCGCCTTCGCCCTGCGCCTGTACGAGAGCCGCCGCAGCCACGCGAAGATCCGCGTGAGCATTCCCGGAGCAAAGAAGGTCAGCCTGACCAACTTCCTGGAGGAAGAAAAGCAGGTGCTCTCTCCCGACGGCGGCGGCAAATACAGCCTGTGCTTCCGTCCCTTCGAGATAAAGACCCTGCTCGTCGAAAGATGATTCCGTAAAACGAACAGGCGGCATGGACCACCATGCCGCCTGTTATTTATGTACTTCCCCTATATTTCTGCTTCGAACCCGCCCAGCGCGTCCCCCGCGGCCCTGTCCGGGCAGAAGCCCCGGGCCATTTCCGGGCTGCCGCCGCCCTTGCCCCCATGGGCGGCCACGAACGCCTTGAGCAGTTTGCCCGCGTCCCGCCCGCCTTTGGGCGAAGCGAACATGAGATTCATCCCGTTTTCGCTTGTATCGGCCAGCAGCGCCGTTTTCCCGGCTTCTGTCGCCGCGTCCGCCGCGGCTTTCAGCCCTTCGGGGCCTATATCGTCAAACACATACCTTATTTCCGCTCCGCCTTTGGCAAGCTCGCCCCTGATGACCGCCTCCGCCATGCGGCTCTTGGCGGTATTCACTTCCCGCCGGGCATCCTTCAGCCTGTCCACCGCGTTCTGCGCGGCCTGGGCCAGCTTCTCCTGGGGAGAATTCAGTATCTCCCTGAGTTTAAGCGTGTCTTCGTAAAGCTGATGATACAGGCGGGAAGCCCTTTCCCCGCACACGAAGGTGAGGCGCAGCTTGCCCTTGTCCGGGCGGGCGTCCAAAAGCTTGAACAGGCCTATCTCCCCGGTGGCTCTGGGATGGGTTCCCCCGCAGGCGCAGAACTCCTCCTGCCCTATCTGCACCACGCGGATGTGCTCTGTGACCGCAGGCGCTTTTCTGAGGGGCAGGCGCTTAAGTTCCTCCCCGTCCGGGAACCAGCACTTTATGGACGCGTCGGAACGGATTATGCGGTTCACTTCCGCCTCGACAAATTCCTTTTCCTCCTGTGTAAGGTGCGTGCGGCCGCCCGGCAGCGTGCAGTCTATGGTGCTGTCAGAAGCCCCCAGGTGCAGCCCGGTGGTGTACGCGCCGTAAAAGCGGTACATGACCCCCGCCAGTATGTGCTCCCCAGCGTGCTGCTGCATGTGGTCCACGCGGCGGGGCACGTCTATCAGGCACTCCGCCTGTATCCCCGCTTCCAGGCTGCCTTCGATGACATGCGCCACGTCCCCGAACTCGTCCACGTACACGTCCAGCACCTTCCGGCCCTGTATGGTGCCGGTGTCATAGGGCTGGCCGCCGCTGGTGGGATAGAAGGCGCTTTCATCCAGGTACACCCGGCTTGTTGAGCCGTCTATGGGCTCACAGGAAGTTACAGCCGCCGTAAACTCCCAGAGGTACGCGTCGTCGTAATACAATCGCTTAGTCATAGATTCCTTCCGATATGATGTCGCAGACTCTGATCCGGATAAAACGCAGGCATCGTTTGTCAGTATATGCCGCCCCGTTTGTTTTGTCAAGGCAGCCCGATTCTGACGGTCCTTGCCGGCGCCTGGGTTTTATGGTATACTTTCGCCAAGTCCCAACACTTGCGCATACCGGAGAAACCGCCATGATAGAATTCAAGCATAAGCTGCCCGCCATGAAGATTGACGGCGTCCACCTTAACGGCACCTACAACAACCGGGAGCTGGGCTTTCCATCCGTGCTTACCACCGCGGACCCCAGGCTCGGGCTGTTCCTGCACACATTGCGCAGCAGTATATTGGCGGAAAGGTCGCTGGTGTTCATAGACGGCAGGATACTGGCGGTGTGCAAAAACTGGATACGCGACCATGTGCACGTGATGAAGGCGATGCGGCACTGGGAGTACGACTTAAAGTCGTTCCTCGATTTCATCATCGAAACTCAGCGTGCCGACGGCCAGTTTTACGAGCTCATCAAACAGATGGACGATGTCCACTGGCAGTTCGTGAACGAGGACTGCCGGGCCTTTTATCCCGAGGACAACCTGTCGCTTGTACGGCTGGAATTGGAAGCGGACATAGAATACCTGGTGGTGGAGGGCGCGGTATATCTGTACAGGACCACCGGGGACGACGAGTGGCTTTCCCGGGCGCTGCCCAGACTGGAGAAGGGCATCGAGTACATCACTTCCGATCCCAAGCGCTGGGACGCAGCCCGGGGGCTGGTAAAACGCCCGTTCACCATCGACACCTGGGACTTCACCTGCCGTCCCGATGCCGGCACGAACCGGAAGATAGAAGCCGGCACGCCCATGTCCGTCATGCACGGGGACAATTCCGGCGTGTACCGGGCGATGAACCAGCTCGCGTGGCTGAACCGCAGGCTCGGGCGTGAGGAAAAGGCGAAAAACTGGGAAGCGCGCGCCCGGAAGCTCCGGGAAAACATATTCAGGCATCTGTGGAACGGCCGTTTCTTCATCCACCAGCTCCACCTGAACCATGAAGGCCTCGACGACAGGGAAAACGAAAGGCTGTCCCTTTCCAACACCTACGATATCAACCGCGGCCTCACTGATACCGCCCAGTCCCGGTCGATAATCGAAGAGTATATGTCCAGGCGCGGCAAAACGGACTGTTTCGCGGAGTGGTTCACCATAGACCCGCCCTATGAGCAGTTTTTCGTCTACAAGCGGGGCCGGTACGTGAACGGCGCCATCTCGCCCTTTACCGCCGGTGAGCTGGCGAAAGCCGCTTTCAGCAACGGGTATGAGGAATACGGCTGGGACATCATACAGCGCTTTATGGAGCTCGCGGAGCGCGACGGCACGGTCTACTTCCTCTACTGGCCGGATTCAAAGCCCCAGCCGGATCTGGGTCCCAGCGCCTGGGGCGCGGCGGCTTTGATCAGCGCGGTGGACGAAGGCCTGGCCGGGATAATCGACGCGGGAGTCAACTACGACGAGATCTGCTTCTCGCCCAGGTTCCCGGTCACCCACTACACGGAGCTTCGGTACCTGACCGGATATGAGGTAAGCAAAACGCTGGTGGACGTGCGCTATATACTGACCGACGCCGGCATGAGGTACGACGTGATCTCCCCCGCGAAAACGGTGCGCGCCCACATACTGCTGCCCAAGGGGAAGAAGTGCTCCGGGCTGCTCATAAACGGCGAAACAGCCGGATTTGTCCCTGAGCGCGTAGGAAGCTCCGATTATGTCAACGCGGACACCGCCGCCGGCGGGAAAGTAAGTTTCGAAGTGCTGTTCTAATAAATCATATATAATGCAGCCCCGATCCCGCGAAGGGACCGGGGCTGCCGGGCGGGAAGGTCTCCCGCTTTTTTTACTGTTTTATGTCCACCTTTATGTTCAGCTCGTCCAGCTGCTTCTGGGTGACCTCGCTGGGCGCGCCCATCATCACGTCCTGGGCGTTCTTGTTCATCGGGAAGGGAATGACCTCCCTTATGGAATCCTCGCCCGCCAGCAGCATGACCATCCTGTCCACGCCGGGAGCGATGCCCGCGTGCGGCGGCGCGCCGTAGCAGAACGCGTTGTACATGGCCGGGAACTTGCTCTTTACGTCGTCCTCGCCCAGCCGCACCATCTCAAACGCCTTTATCATGATCTCCGGGTCGTGGTTCCTGACCGCGCCGCTGGAGAGCTCCACGCCGTTGCACACCAGGTCGTACTGGTCCGCCAGTATTGTCAGCGGATCGATCTCGCCCTTCTCCGCCTTTTCCAGCGTCTCAAGGCCGCCGATAGGCATGCTGAAGGGGTTGTGGCAGAATTCCAGCTCGCCGCTCTCCTCGCCGATCTCGTACATGGGGAAGTCGATTATCCAGCAGAACTCGTACTTTTCCCTGTCCATGTGGCCTTCGCACGCCGCACCGAAGAACTTGATCATCACGCCCGCGAGCTTGGTGGCCTGGGGTCCCGCCGCCACGACCACGAGGGTGTCGGGCGCCAGGGAGATCATCTTTCCGAGCTCCTCTTCCTTGCCTGCCAGGAACTTGGCGATGCCGCCCGCCAGCTTGCCTTCCGCGTCCACCTTGAACCAGTAGCCCTTGACGCCCGCCTGCACCTCGCAGTCGGTGAGCAGCTTCTCTATCTGCTTTCTGGTGAGCGCGCAGGAGCTTATGTCTATCGCCTTTACCGTCTGGCCCCTGAGCGCCTCCATCTCACACTCGGCGAACAGGGGGCTTATGTCCTTGCAGGTCAGGTCGATCCTGAGGTCGGGCTTGTCGCTGCCGTAGGTGCTGAGCGCGTCGGTGTAGCTGATGCGCCTGAACGGGGCTTCGGAAGCGGTGGAATACTTGCCGTACTTGGCGAACACGGGAGGCAGCACCTTTTCGATCACGCCGAACACGTCTTCCTTGCCGGCGAAGGACATTTCCATATCCAGCTGGTAGAACTCGCCGGGGCTGCGGTCGCCGCGGGCGTCCTCGTCGCGGAAACAGGGCGCGATCTGGAAATACCTGTCAAAGCCGCTGGCCATCAGCAGCTGCTTGAACTGCTGCGGCGCCTGGGGCAGGGCGTAGAACTTGCCGGGATGCTTGCGGGCGGGCACCAGGTAGTCCCGGGCGCCTTCGGGAGAAGACGCGGTAAGTATGGGGGTGGTGATCTCCAGGAAGCCCTCGTTTATCATGGCGTTCCTCAGGGCGCTCACCACGTTGCAGCGCAGCACTATATTCTGCTTGACATCGGGGTTCCTCAGGTCCAGATAGCGGTATTTGAGCCGCTGGATCTCGTCCGCCTCACGGGAACGGTTTATCTCGAAGGGCAGCTGGTTGTAGCGGCAGCGGCCCAGCACCTCGATCCTGTCCGGCACCACTTCGATCTCGCCCGTGGGGATCTTGGGGTTTTTGTTGGAGCGCTCCCTCACGACGCCTTCCACTGCTATGGTGCTCTCCTTGTTGAGCTCAAGTATCTGCCCCAGCAGCTTTTCGTCCTCCACGACCAGCTGGGTGGTGCCGAAAAAGTCCCTGAGGATGACAAAAGCCAGACTCTGCCCCACCTCGCGGACATTCTCCATCCAGCCTACCAGCCTGACGCGCTTGCCCGCGTCCGACAGGCGCAACTCGTTTAAGTTGTGCGTGCGCATCTGTGTCATTTTATTCTGATTCCTTTCGGTATTTATTTGACCTTTTCTTCAAGCTTCACAAAACACCAGGGCCAGGCGAACAGCGCCGCGAAACAGGTGATGAAGTACCTGACCACGCCGCCCGCCTTTTCGCCCAGCAGGCTGTTCAGCGGCGATTTGGTCAGTTTCAGCAGCGCCAGCACGATCACCAGGCCGCACACCAGCCTTACTATGCCGTGCAGCAGCTTTTTAGGCTTTTCGAACTTCACCAGCCGCCTCTCCATCAGCCAGCCCGCCGCCAGGCCGCCTATCGCGCCCACCATCTTGAATATGTCCATGGTGTTGGCGTCTATGGTCTCCTGCGTGTCGCCTTCGGGGAATTTCCTTAGCAGGGCGGTAAGCAGCGTCGCCAGCCCTATCACGGCTACGCACAATATCACCCAAACGTCCCTGCCGGGATTCTCCTCCAGCCACGCTGCCAGCCTGTCCATGGCGAAAATCAACACTACAGTGATGACCAGGCTGACCAGCACGTCCTGGGGCGTATGCACGCCCAGGTACATGCGGCTTATGCCTATCAGCGCCACCAGCACCCAGGCCAGCAGTTTCAGGTACCATTTCGTGCCCTTTCCGTGAGCCAGCCCGCCGTACGCGGCGGCGGCGTTGGCGGTGTGGCCGCTGGGGAAGGAATAGCCCGCGGCGTCCTCAAGCGAGCCCACTACCGGCTCATACTCGCCTTCGTACCTCACCCAGGGGCGGCGCACCACGAAGATTATCTTGAGCAGCTGGTTTATGAGCAGCCCGCTCAGCATGGTCAGGAGCATGCGGTTGCCCAGGCGCCTGGACAGGCACCAGTAGGCTGCGCAGATGAGCCCTACCGCCGCCACTTCGCTGCCGGCGAAGGTGATAATTGACATGAGTCGGTCAAGGAAAGGGGTACGTATGCCCTCGAACCATTGAAGCACCGCTAGATCCATAATCGCGTCCTTTCAAAGCTCGTTATCGAATGATCGGAGACTTCCTTCAGCGCCTCCCACTCATCCCGGTTCACGGGATCGTATACGCACACCGTGCCGAAGCCCGCCTTTTTCGCGCCCGTTATCCCGGAAAGGATGTCCTCGAACACTGCGCAGTCCCCGGGCTCGAGCCCCAGCCTTTCGGCGGCCAGGCGGTATACCCTGCCCGTGGATTTGTGTTCCCCGGTCTCGTCGGTGGTGGCGAACGCCGAAAACAGCCGGTACACTTTGTTGCGCTTCAGGCAGGGAACGAAAAGCTCCTCCCGCGACGTGGTAGCCACGGCCAGCTTAACTCCCGAATCGGAAAGCGCCTGCAGATATTCCCCTGCTCCGGGCTTTAAAGGCACGGACAGGGCATACTCGTCTATCACGTCCCGGTGCCACTCCATGGCTATCTCTTCGGGGGACTCGTCAAGCCCCAGCAGCCGTTTGGTGAAGCGCGCGGTGTCGATAAAGCTCAGGCCCTTTATGAGCGCCTGGTAATCGGCGGGCATGCTCAGCCCCCGCCTCTCGAAAAAACGCCTGTCCACATCTCCCCACACGCCCAGGGAATCCAGCAGCGTGCCGTCCAGGTCGAATATGGCGCCCTTTATGCCGTGTTCTTCCATAACCTTTTTATTATAGCACGCCTGTTTGGAAATGGCAAGCCGCTCACCTTCTCAGGGTGCAGACGAATTCTATGATGCCGCCGTCATGCATCTGGGCTTTTATGCTGCCGGAATGCTTTTCGCAGATCGCCAAGGCGATGGACAGCCCTATGCCGAAGCCCTGCCTCTCCCCGGCCTTGGAGCGGGATTCGTCCGCCCGGTAGAACCTTTCGAACAGGCGCTCGCAGTCCTGACGGCTCAAGGGACGATCGGTTTTGTTCGAGAGCTTCAGTATAACATTTTTGCCTTCCTGCGCCGCGCTTAAGCGTATCGGCTCCCCTGGCTCGGCATACTTGACCGCGTTGTCGAGCAGCGTGCTGACCAGCCGACTTATAAGCGCCCGGTCGCCCCTAAGTGTGAGCCCTTCCCGCACTTCAACGCGCATTTCCAGCCCCCTGTACTCCGCCATGGCGGCAAACGGCTCGCTGACCTCGTCTATCAGCGGCTTTAATTCCAGCTTCTCCATGCTGACGGGGGAGTTTTCCTCCTCCAGGCGACTTAAGTACACCATTTCCTCCACCAGCTTTTTCATAAGGCCCGTCTGCTTGAGCGTGCCGCTCACCCAGGCGCTGCCGGGATACTCCGTTTCCAACAGCTCCATGTTTGTGGTTATCACGGTTATGGGGGTCTTAAGCTCGTGGGAAGCGTTGGTGATGAACTGTTTCTGTCGCTCCATATTGCGTATGGTGGGCAGTATCGCCTTTTTGCTGGCCAGCAGGAGTATGACGAACGCCAGCAGTATGCCCCCCACGCAGGCGATCAGACTGATCAGGAGCAGGTTATTAAAAGACCGAAGTCTGTTTTCGCAGTCCAGCAGGGTCACGGAGCTCCCGCCCTCACGGGAAGACCTTATAAGGAAAAGGTATTTCCCCTGAAATCCCCGCTTGCTGCCGGAAGCGTAGGCTTTCAGCGCGGCTTCCCGGGCGCCTTCCTCGTCGTTGCTCGCCAGCTGGGCGGTGCTGATGCTCCTTATATTCCCCTCTTTGTCGAACGACGCTTTGGCCCAGCTGGATTCCCCCGCCATCACCCTGATGCGTCGGCTGCCTCCGCTGGAACCGCTGTCCGGCCATTCCCTCGGCGATACCGTATTGTTCTCGCTTATATAATCCAGCGTCTGGTTGAGCTCGCTTTTTACGTTGAGCCACATGGCCAGGTCCACCACGCCCACCACTATGAACATGGCGAGGGTGAGGGCTATCAATGACAGGCGTATAAAGCGCAGCCTCAGCTTTTTTATCATTTGCCCGCCTCCAGAGAATAACCGCTGCCCCGGTGGGCGGTGATCTGGGCGCTGGCACCTATCTCGCTTAAGCGCTTGCGCAGCTGGGAGATGTTGACCCACACCACGTTGATCTCGGCCTCCGCGTCCCAACCCCAGATCTTTTCCATGAGCTGGGGAATGGAGAAGATCACCCTGGGGTTCTCCATAAACAGCTCCATCAGCCGGTATATCTTGCCGTTCAGGCGCACGGAGCCCTTTTCGGCTTTCATTTCGCCCGTGCCCTTGTCCAGCGTTATGTTCTCAAACGCCACGATGTCGGGCTGGTAGGCGTCCCGGCGCCTGAGCATCGCCCTGACGCGCGCCAGCAGTTCCTGCCCGTCGAACGGCTTGGAAAGATAATCGTCCGCGCCCGCGTCCAGGCCTTCCACCCTGTCCTCCACCGCGTCCCTGGCGGTCAGCATCAGGCAGGGCGTATTGTTCCCTTCGCTCCGCAGGCGCCTGAGCGCCCCTATGCCGTCCAGGCGGGGCATCATCCAGTCGAACACAAAGCCGTCGTACACCGAGGAGGCAGCCCAGTCGCAGGCGTCCTGCCCGTCCTGCACCGTATCCACGTCGTACCCGTTCCTTTCCAGCAGGGTCTTGACCGCCCGCTGCAGATCCAGGTCGTCCTCCGCCAGAAGCAAGCGCATGTGACCGTCCTCCTTATGATTTGCTCAGATTATACCACAGCGCGCCGGATTGGTCAAAATAAAATATCCGGGGCGTCAGAACGCCCCGGAACCGCAGTTTCCCGGCTTATTTGCCTCTTACAGCCTTTCCTTCTTTTCCACGTCGAGGAAGTACTTGTAGGTGTCCACCGTGAGCTCGCCGCAGGCGGGCTCGTCGCATGCGATTATCGCCGCGGGATGCAGCTGCAGCGCGGAGCAGGTCCACTTCTGGCTCACGCCGCCCTCCACGCTGGCCGCCAGCGCGCGGGCCTTGTTGTGGCCGTTTATGAGGATCAGCACTTCTTTGGAGTCGGTGACCGTCTTGATGCCCACGCTCAGCGCCTTGGAGGGCACCTGGGAGGGATCGTTGCCGAAGAAGCGGGAGTTGACGATCATGGTGTCGGTGGTCAGGGCGCGCACGCCGGTCACCGAGGTCAGGGAGGTGAAGGGCTCGTTGAACGCCAGGTGGCCGTCCACGCCTATGCCGCCCATGAACAGGTCTATGCCGCCGTAGGAAGCGATCTTCTTTTCGTAATCCGCGCACTCCTTCTCGGGGTCGGGATTCATGCCGTTAAGTATGTTTACGTTTTCCTTGGGGATGTCTATGTGGTCGAAGAAGTTGCTCCACATGAAGTGCCAGTAGCTCTGCTCGTGCTCACGGGGCAGGCCCAGGTACTCGTCCATGTTGAAGGTGACCACGTTTTTGAAGGACACCTTGCCTTCCCTGTT
>JAEEGL012609165.1_pt1 | contig 12943 bp, 11 predicted proteins | sample 9134231 | NCBI WGS metagenome assembly JAEEGL01 (sample SAMN16246548, study PRJNA631951) | gut metagenome | biome: gut microbiome; feature: rumen; material: fiber-attached | host: Bos | place: Iran: Karaj | collected 2018-10 | reverse complement strand
TCTAATATATCTTTTATTTCTGTGCCATAGGCACCTGCATTCATTCTAATAGCTCCACCTATTGTGCCTGGAATTCCAGAAATAGCTTCAAAGCCTTGTAAACTATTTTCTAAAAGCTTTCCTGCTAAAATTGCATTTTTAACACCTGCATCTATAATTGCTTTATTTCCATTTATATTGATGTTTTCTAATTCTATTTTTAATACTATTCCATTGAATCCTTCATCTTTAAATAAAATATTTGACCCATTTCCTATTACTACTAATGGAACATTGTATTGTTTTGTAATTTTAAGAACTTTAGTAATTTCTTCTATTGTATTTGCCCTTACTAAAATCTTAGCATTTCCGCCTGTTTTAAATGATGTATATTTTCCCATGTTTGCATTTGTTTTTACTTTTGATTTATCTATTGTAGTAATTAATTTTTCATAAATTCCTTCCAATATAAAATCTCCTTTTTAGTTATTTAAATTGTCATAGTAATTTTACCATTTTTTTAGTAATTTTACAATGGGAATATAAAAAAAATCCAGAAATCCTGGATTTTGTTTTTGCTAATATTTTTTGTATTAATCTATATATTAGTTCGAACAGATACGTAGTTGGTGCCAACGACGTAGACATTTACAACTCGTTAGCTCTCTTGACGAATGACTAAATAGTCATTCAAGTTATAAATATATTACCAAATTGTATAATAAAAATCAAGTATTTTACAGAAAAATTTTATTATTCTAAATATACCAACAGGGGGGAGTTACCAAACTCCCCCCTGCGGTGTGCATAGATTGTGATTGAATTAGACCATCTTTTTGAAGAAGTTTGCCATGCGCGTCAGCAGAGGCACTTTCTCTTCGGTGATGTCATCCTCAGGCTCAGTCTTAGCCTTCTTGGTATAGTCCAGCCCTTCGAATGCCTTTTCAAGCGTTTCCTCGCTTACGTCATAGCTCTGCTTGTCGAACATCTTGTGGATGCGGAACTGGAAGCTCTTGGCATACTCAGTCCAGTTTTCCGGCTCGGTTTCGTGCATCAGCAACGAACGAATCACAGAATCGGAAGCATGTGCCGTAAAAGCAAACGGTTCCTCCTCAGTGTAGTGCCTATTGGGATTAATCCAGATTTCCCCATCAGGAATGCCTCCGCAGAGGAAACCACGAAGGGTATAGCCCGGATTCTCCTGCTCAAATCTCTCGAGAAGAGCCTTGAACAGATCACGCCTCGGATCGGGTTCCTGCATTTCTGCATCCCAGTTTCCTTCCTTGTACTTACTGAACGGGCAGTTCTCCACGGAGCAGTCGGCACAGTTCTTTTCAGAGGGCATATAGCCACAAGACTGGCGAAAGCCACGGCAGGAAAGAATCTGGAGATATCGGCGAACCTCATCCTTGCGACCAATGAGGTCGAGAGGCTGATAGTAGCCACCACCAACCATCGAGCCACCGCCCCAATAGTACCCCACCTGCCAGTTGGCAGAGGCGATAAAGTCATGGGCAGAGACCTTGCCAGAAGCAATGTTCTCGTAGTCATCCGGATGTATGTCGATAAAGAACGGCCCCCGATAGTGATGCAGAAGCATCGGCGCACCAGACTTGGGAGCCTGGATGTAGTAGTGGCGACCTTCGGTAGAAGGATGGATGTGGTCCAAGCCGATGTGCTGTCCGATGAGTTCCCTCAGTTCGGTAGCGAAGTTGTTGATGTTGACATTGTTGTTTTCCATGATGATTCTCCTTTTCTTTTTTCAATGTACACCTTTCTTGTACTCCAAAAAAATCATTTTACTAATCAGTTGCCATTCCATAAGGTGCAAAAGGAGTGTAACTAAAAAGTAAACTTATAATAATTATACCACAAATTTACATAAAAATCAATGTAAGTACTATTATTACCACTATTTTGCCATATTTTGAAAATACCTAGATGTTGGTATATATTTTTATTGAATATATATTATTAAATAAATATAGTGCAACTTTATTTTGTGCAGTTGATTCCATATCTTGCCAAAAATCCATATCTCCAAGTTCTATTATAATTTCACAAGCTATATCCTTTTGAGAATCACATACTTTTTGAAAATAGTTATCTATTTCTCTATCGTTCCTAGTTTGTCTATTATTAAATTCAATTCTAGATTGTTCAAATTCATCTAAATATACTTTTTTAACATCTTCTACAATATCGTTAGTTCCATATATAGTTGTAATAAGTTCTCTTTGATTATCATAATCTCGTAAGTTATGCTTATTTGCTTTTGACAAATCTTTTGCATTTTGAATAGCATTATTTGAAAAAGAGGTAGTACCTGATACATTTCCTTTAGATACTTTCTTTGCTAATTTACTTTTGTTCTTATCACTACCTAAGTGAAAAGAATAGGCTAATTCTTGTTCCATATAAGCACCTCCTTGAACTTGCTTCATCAAGCAAAAGTGACATGATTTCGAAATTCTAACTAACACCAATTTAATATGTCACGTCTTTGCTTGTGCGCCAAATTTTGTTAAAAATTTGTGTGCATTTTTTAGCCGAAGGCTTTGTAAAAATACGAAGTATTTTTACAGGACTTTGACCTTGTCATAAGTCCTAACCCAGTAGGAGTTAATTAAGTACACTTTATAATAATTTAGATTTAATGCAGTTTGCAATGATATAAAATATAGTTCTAAAAGTAGTGAAATTAAATTTTAGGAGGATTTTATTATGTTAGAGATAACTTATCACAAAGAAGGAGATTATTATATTCCTGACTTATATTTAGAAGATTATAAAAAAGATTATCAAATTGGAAAGTATGGTTATTTAAGATTAGAATATTTAAAAAAACATAAGAAAGCTGATTATACTATTATGCTTTTAGATGGTAGTTTAAGAAAACATATTGTAGATACAGATATACAAGCTAAAGAAAGAGTAGAAATACTTTTGAAACAAATGCAAAAAAATAATCCTATTGATGAAAATTTAAAAGATACCGACCCATAAAAATGGACTGGACTTATATATATTGTTGAGCATCTTTTAGAGTATATTGTTCATTTAATTCTGTCCACAATTCTAATTGATTATTATTTTCACTTTCCATAGTTATCTCCAATTATCTCCATTTATGTATTTTGTTAATGCCATTATAAATGCCATTTCAGTTAAATCAATTCTTGATATTTTATTATGTGTTAATAATTGTATTCCTCCACCTTTATTATGTCTTTCATCATCTTTTTCAAATATTTTATTCATTACTTGGCTTAAGTCTGTTTTTATTATATCTTGCACTAATTTTTCTGGAACAGGAAATGACGGACTAGTTCCATAACTTTCTATTTGATTATTATCTTCAATTACTGCAATATTTGTTATCATCCATCTTCCAAGTAAATTATTTATGCCACTTTCTATTGATAAATATAAATCAGCATTAATATTATTCTCTTTAGCATACTTTTTTAGATTTTTAATTCTATTTTTTGCGCCTTGATATATTTCATTATTTACAGGTTGTTCTGGTACATCTGAATCTACTGGTATTCCTATAATGTTTATATTGTCAAAATAATGTTTCAAAGCTCTTTTTGCACCTTCAATTTTACCTTGATTTTTTGTTGCTATTAAAAAATTCATACAAAACTCCTTTATTTAACAAATTCATTATCTTATTGCTTTCTATACTTTTCTATTTCATTATAAATTTCATTCCAATTATCTACACGAACAATTTCACCGTTATCTATTTCTCTATTCATTTTTGTTGTCATTAAAATAGATTTAATTCCATTATCAGTCAACTGTCTGCATGTTTCGTAACTATCTTCAATACATAAATCTATTCTTTGTTGTTTAAAAAAAGTTAATTTATCACTAATATGTAAGTCTAAACTATCGTATGGAATATTAAAATCTGCTAAACTTTTTCTTGTTATAGTTTCTGTATCACAACCATCAATATTCATTAATCTTGCAGTAATAAAGTGAATTGTATCTCCATTTGCTTTTAATCTTTGTATAACTTTATCAGCATTTGGTAACATTGTGCATTCTTCTAATACATTTTTATAATATTTATTAAAAAATGCAAATTTTGTTTCATCATCCCAACCATACAATTCTTTTAAATAGTATCTATTTTTTATTAATCCAAAGTTATCTCTATTAGTTGGTATTCCGGATATTTCTTCTTCAAAAATATCTGCATATTTTAACATTGATTTTACCGTTAAAAATGTTGTATCATCTATATCAATTCCAATTTTCATTTACTACCCCCATTATTATATATTTGTTTCCTTTATATTTTCTAAAAAATATGCTATACCATCATTGTCATTAGATAAAGTTATTTCTTTTGCTTGTTTTTTTACTTCGTCCAAAGCATTTTCCATCGCTATTCCTAATCCTACTTGACTAATTATAGATAAATCATTTGCACCATCTCCAAAGAAAATAACCTTATTAATATTAATATTCATTTTTTTGCATAATCCTTTTAAGGTTTCTAGCTTATTTATCCCTTTAGGATTTAATGTTAACCATTTTCTACTATTATTATCTGTATCAGACATTACTACAACATCTATATCATCAAATGTTTTTTCAATGTATTCTTTATATGTAATAATTCTACTTCCATCTTTTAAAAAAATATTAATTCTTCCTATTGTTTCATTAATTTCACCAATTCCATTTACTGGAACTAAGAAATCATTATTAGGTTGAAAATTTCTTTTATAAATATAATACTTATTTAACGAACAATAATCAATTAGTTCTGCTACATCTTTAAAATAATTAGTTATTTCTATTGCAATCTTTCTTTGAATATTATTTATATTTACTTCTTTTTTATTTTCTACATCATATATATAAGAACCATTATTTAAAATTAAGTGATTAAACATATTTATATCGCACACATTCCTTACACTAGCTAAATTTCTAGCAATTATACCGATAATAATATAATTATCATTTTTGAATTTTGATAATACTTTTCTTGTTTTATCTGTAACCTTTTTATCACTTGTTAATAATGTTCCATCAAAATCCATAGATATTATCTTATAATTCATATTTGATTACTCCCTCTATAGAATAACTTCTTTATATTTATCTAAATATTTTTAATTTTAGTATTTAGTTTCGCGTATATCGGCTTCATTTTTTCTTCATTAGTAATCTCTGTAACCTTATCTATATCAATCCATTTTACACCACTGTTTTCATCATTCTTTATTCTTAAATTGTCTTTTTCATTGGCCTCAAATAAAAAACAACAATCTAAATGTAAATGTGATGATACAAATTTTCCTTTTTTTATATGACTATCTACCGTAAGTATTTGTATTCCATATATTCCATCACTTAATAATTTTAAATTATTAATTCCTGTTTCTTCTTCTGCCTCTTTTAATGCTACATGTAGTAAATCGCTATCTCCATCAGCATGTCCACCTGTCCATGCCCATGATTTATAAATATTATGATATATCATTAAGACTTTTGTTCTATCTTCATTTACTACCCAGTTAGATGCAGTAAAATGGCACATCTTATTTTCTCTTGTTAATACATCATCAAATTTATTTATATAATCAAGCATTAATTTTTTATCACTTGCTTCTTGCTCATTATATGGTATGTATGCTTCAATTTGTTCTTTTATTTTCAAATTCTTTCATCTTCCTTTCTCACTTTTTTGTTTTTCATTAAAATTATAACAAATAAAAATATAAAATTCAATTATCTCATAACGATTTTATTTTTATATGTTATTTAAATAATCTTCTAATTCCGATAATTTTATCTTTTTTGCAAGATTGGATATATAAACATCATTAGAATAGTTAAAGACCAGAAATGTAGTATCTTTTACAATTACTCTATGTGGCTCAATATAAGAAATATTGGTTTTCTCAATTTTTCTTATACTACCATTAACAAAAGTGGGAGTAACCTTTGAGAACTCACATATAAATTCTAGTCTTTTCTTTAAGTTTTCCTCAAATCGTAGTTCTTCTTTAATTATCTTCATTTCAAGCACCATCCTTTCTTTTTAGGATATTGGATGATGTTTTTTGGGTAAAGAAAAAAATCATCCAACTTACTTGAATGATTTTTAATCTATCTGTTAGTTCGAACAGATACGTCGTTGGTGCAGATGGCCGGAATCGAACCGGCACGGGAGTTTAAGTCCCGCAGGATTTTAAGTCCTGTGCGTCTGCCAGTTTCGCCACATCTGCATGTATTTAACTGACAAATGCAATTATACTATTTGTAAGGCTATTTGTCAACAAAAAATTATAAAATTTTTAATAAAAAAATAATGTAATATTATTGTTATTTTACCTTTTTTTATGTATAATATTTTTGAATAAATTGTTACGGAGAGGCAAATGATAAATAGCGATTTTGATACAGTAATTAGAAATGATAATAATTATTCTAATAACAATAAAAAAAGTAAGTTTAAAATTATTATAATTATTTTTATTGTTTTAGTAGTTTTGGCTTTAGGTACAGTGGGATATTTACGTTATTCTGAATACAAGGCTAAATTACCCAAAATAAAATTTTTTGAAAATATTGAAAATACTGACTTATATAAATTAACAGATATTAAATTATTTAATGCAATTATAGATAAAATGAATACATCTTCTTATAATATTAAAACAGGGATAAAAGTAGATACTACAATTACGCATCAGTCTGAAATAGGTGATAAGATAAATGAGTATCAGGCTTCTGAGTTTAATGCGGAAATTGATTATACTAAAACAAAGGAAAATTCAAAAAAATCTATAATTACTTTAAATAAAGAAAGTGAAAAAGTTTTAGATTTTGTTTTATTAGAAGATGAAAATAGTATTGGTGTTAAATCAGAAGAAATAGTTTTACAATATTTAGCTTGCAAAAAAAATAATATTAGTAATCTAATTAATAACATTAGTAAAGAACTAAATCCAGAAAGTGTTGAAAATGACAGTCAATTTAGTCAAAATAATGCTTTAGAAAATAATTCTAATTCTGAATTTGAACAAGTTTCAAACACAAATAGTGGAACAGATAAAGATAATAAAATAAAAATACCTCAAAGTTCTGTATTAGAAAAATATAAGAGTATTATAAATGAGAAGCTTACAGATGATAAATTTAAAATTGAAAATAATGTTTTATTAACACAAAACAATACGTCTACTGAAACGACATTATATGAACTAACATTGAATAAAGAAGAGTTTTTACAATTAATTGAAGAACTTAAGGATAAATTTGTTAATGATTATGAGCTATTAAGTGCAATTACTGAAAATAAAGATTTTGATGGAATTGCAAGTAATATAGTTAGATTATTAAATGGCTCTAAAATACATTGTTCAGATGATGAATTAGGTAAAAATATTGAAGACTATTATTCTAAAATTTATGATTTAATTTCTGCAGATAAAACATTTAGCTTCAAATTTGATATTTATGTTAAAGATGGAAAAGTAATTAAAAGAAATATTACATGTGGAAATTTATTAGAAATAGATTTAGAAAGTGAGCAAAAATCTGCTAGTGAAACTTATGCAAAAATAACTATTGTTGGCCAAAATGAAAAAAAAGAGAAAGATGGTATTTCTGTTTCAGCCACACGTGTTGATAACAATGTTTCTACATCTCTTGATTTTGAAATAAGCATAATAGAAAATATGCAAATAAATAAGAAAATAATAATTAATGAAGTGTTAGAAGGTAATGAAAGCTCTTCAGCTTTAGCTAATAACTTAGTTATCACATTGTCTAATACGGATTTAAAACTAGTATTTACTTTAGATTCAAAGATTAATATTGGTGTAAATGATTTAATAGAAAATTTAAACAATGAAGAACCATTTTATTTGGATGATTTAACAGATGAAGAATTTAATAGTATTTTTATACAAATATCAAATAGGATAAAAGAATTAATTGAAGAAAAGAAGCAAGCTCTTTATAATAGTGGCAGTGATCAAAATTCAAACAATCAAGATACGCTTGCAAATAACAATTTACCAAATGATGAGAAAAAAATTGAAACAAGGGATAAACTTATTTCTGCAATTCAAAACGCAATGGCTAATAAAGAAGATTACGCCTTAACAGATTTACAACAATTAACAGTTGAAGGATCTACAATATCTGTAATGGTTAGTGAAAATATGGCTGTTGTTGCAATAGATGGTTATACTTTTTATATTGATCCGAACTTTAATTTAACCGAAGAATAAGGAGGTACAAATGAAGCTGGGAACGATTTCATATGAAGAGAAAATTTATAATTTGGAATACTTAAGTTCTGAAGAAATTAATGATCTCTTAAAAAAAGTTGTTACTAATAGGAAAACTGATTTTGAAAACGTAAAAAAAATATTAAGTAATGATGGTGAAGAAAAAAATAATGAGAATAAAGCAAATTTGTTTCAAAGCTTTATTAAACATTCAAATGAAAATATAAAGGTTGAAGCTGTTGTTGAAAGAGCTTTAGCAGATAAAATAACTTCTGAAAATGTTAACCAAAAAGTTAAGAATCAAGTAAATTCAATTAAATATGGAATTAAAAAAATAAATTCTAAATTTACTGAAAATTCTAAGAATTATGATATAGTAAAAGAACAAATATTAGACTGCATAACTAGATATGAAGATACATTAAGAAAAATTGGAGATTTTTTTGATGGTAAGATTGAACAACTAATTGTTAGAAAACTTGAACTACAAACAGATTTAATTGGATTATATTCTAGACAACAATATTTGGCAAATTTAAAAAATGCAAAAAATAAAGAACGAAATAGTGAAAAAATAAAAAATATTTTTACAATGGGAATAAAAAAAGCAATTGATAGGATAAAGGAAAGACGTCTGAAAGAGGCTATTGATGTTAAAGATATTATAGCTCTTCAAGATAAAACTGAAATTGAGCAGGAAAGACAAGACAATATGGAAAACTATTTTGAAAATGTTGAAAATGAAGACAAAAACAATAAACAATTAATTGAAAAAGTAAATAAAGAAATTTATTTAACTACAACAGAGATACAAAGATTAAATGATAGAAAAAAGAATCTTATAAATGATGCAATGGAAGAGGAAGAAAAATGGCTAGTTACTAAGATTAAAAAGCCAAAAACATTTGAAAGAATAACTAGATTTTTTTCAAGTAGAATTAATACACCTAAATTAATTAAAAAATCAATATTAGATCCACTAAATGCAAGAATTGACGAATTTATGGAAAATGAATTATCAAGAATAGGAGAGTAATTATGGAAAAAGATTTGTTAGAAAATTTTGTTGTGAAGATTAATGATTTGCAAAAAGATATTAATAAGAACTATAAAATGGAATTTGGAAATATTACCAATCCTTATGAATATCAAAATTCGCTTAATGAAGAATCTAAAATTATTAATACAATTTTAAATAAAACGGATTTAGATAATAAAATATAATGTTAAATTGCTACTAAAGATTTTGAATTAGTAGCAATTTTTTATTAATGGTTGAAAAATAGAGCCTAAAAATATATACTGTAATAGATTTTTAAATCGGAGGAATAATTAATGAATTGGACAGAAGAACAAAAAAAGGCAATAAATACCAATAATTCAAATATACTAGTTGCGGCAGCAGCAGGTAGTGGTAAAACAGCTGTGCTTGTAGAAAGAATAATTCAAAAAATAATTAATGATAAAACTGATATAGATAAAATATTAGTTGTTACATTCACAAATGCGGCAGCTTCTGAAATGAGAGAAAAAATCATTGAAGTGTTATATAGAAAAATAGATGAAAATCCAAATGATTTAAATTTACGTAGACAACTAGTTTTATTAAAAAAAGCAAATATTTCTACAATTCATTCTTTTTGTTTAAGCGTTATAAGAGAAAACTTTTTTGAAATTGATATGACATCAAACTTTAGAATTGCATCAGAAGAGGAAGCTGAACTAATAAAAGAAAATTGCATTGAAAATATTTTTGAAAAAAAATATGAAGAAGATAATGATGGATTTAATTCTCTGCTTAATACTTATACCAGTTATAGAGATGATTCTAAACTTAAGGAGTTAGTTTTAAAAATTTATGATTTTACAAGGGCATTACCTTTTCCAGAGGAATGGCTAGAAGAAAAGATAGATCAATTTAATCCAGATAATAAAACTAACTTTGTTGACACAATATGGGGAAAAATATTCTTAACAGAATTTGAAAATGGTTTAGAATTTATTATTGAATTGTTAAAGGAAGCACAAGAAAAAACAGACCAGTATGTAGAACTAGAAAAGTATTCTAATATAATTAGAAATGATTTGAATCAGATGAAAGGTTTGAAGCATTTTAAAAAGAATAATTGGGATGAATTGCTAAATTTTATTAATTCAGTTAAATTTGAAAGATGGTCTCCTGATAAAAAAATAAATAATTATGCTAAAGAAGAGGCAAATGAGCTAAGAAAAATAGCTAAAAAGAGATTTGAAGATCTAAAAAACAAAGTATTTATTATTTCTTCTGAGGAAGCAATCTCTGACCTAAACAAAATGTATCCAATTTTACAAGAACTAAAACAAATAATATATGAATTTGAAAATGAATATAGTGTTATTAAAAAAGAAAAAAATATTATAGATTTTTCAGATATTGAGCATCTAGCATTAAAAATCTTACTTAAAAAAGACAATAATAAATATATCCCAACAGATGTTGCTAGAAGGTATGCAGATAAGTTTGAAGAAATAGCAATTGATGAATACCAGGATAGTAACCAGGTTCAAGAATTAATATTGAATACTGTTTCAAAAGGAAATAATATTTTTATGGTTGGAGATGTTAAACAAAGTATTTATAAATTTAGACAAGCATGTCCAGAACTATTTTTAGAAAAATATAATAATTATTCATTAGAATCATCAAATGAATTTGGTACAAAAATACAGTTATTTAAGAATTTTAGAAGTAGAGAAAATATAATAAATATTGTTAATGAGATTTTTAAAGAAATAATGTCTAATAAATTAGGAGACAATGTAAACTATACGAAAGAAGAATTTTTGAATGTAGGAGCAAAATTTGAACCACTTGAGGAAAAATCAGAGATTTGCATTATCGATTTGAATAATGACTTTGAAGATGATTATGAAAATGATGAAGTTGAGTTCTTAGAAAAAGATGAGGTAGAGGCAAAATTTGTTGCAAAAAAAATAAAAGAATTGATTGAAAAAAAAGCTCAAGTTACAGATAAAAAAACTCAAAAACTACGAGATATTAAATATAGGGATATAAGCATTTTACTAAGAAGCACATCAAATTTGTCTCCTATTTATGAAAAAGAACTATTAAATTTAAACATTCCAGTTTACTCTGAAAGCTCTTCAAAGTATTTGGATACAATAGAAATCCAAACAATACTAAACATATTAAAAGTAATAGATAATCCGACTAACGATATTGCTTTAGTTAGCGTACTTAGAGGACCAATCTTTTCATTTAGTGATAATGAAATAGTAGAAATAAGAGTAAAAAATAAAGAAACAGATTTTTATTCATGTCTTAAAAACATAGAAAATTTTTCCGGTGAAATAAAAGGAAAAATAGAAAATTTTCTATTGCTAATAAATAAATTTAGAAATGATAGCAAATACTTATCTATTTCAGAATTAATATGGGAAATATATGTTGAAACTGGTTTTTTTGACTATTCAGTTTTAATGCCAAACGGAAGTTTAAGACAAGCAAATTTGAAAATATTGTTAGAAAGGGCAAAAGATTTTGAAGAAATATCGTATACAGGGCTATATGACTTCATTAAATACATAGAAAACCTAAAAAATATAAATAAGGATTTAAGTGCTGCTAAAATAATAGGAGAAAATGAAAATGTGGTTAGAATTATGAGCATTCATAAGAGTAAAGGCTTAGAATTTCCTTATGTTTTTTTGTGTGGCACTAATAAAAAAATTAACTTAAAAGATTTAAATGAAATGATATTACTTCATCAAGATATTGGAATAGGTCCAGAATTTATAGACTATAATAGAAAAATAAAATATTCTACTGTTGCAAAAATTGCTCTTCAAATGATAATTAAAGAAGAAGCTATAGCTGAAGAAATGAGAATTTTGTATGTTGCATTAACTAGAGCAAAAGATAAATTGATTATTACTTCTGCTGTTAGTAATTATGAAAAGAAAAATGAAAAAATGGTAAGACTTCAAAAACTTAATAAAGATAATATATTACATAAAGAAATAATAAAACAAATGATGTCATATTTTGATTGGATTTATCTTATTTACCTAAAAAATAATGATTTTAAAAATTTAGTTGAATTAAAAGTATTTAATAAAAAAGATTGTATGATAAATGATGAAAAGGAACTTATTAATACAGAAAATACTGAATTTGAAACATGCAAAGACTTTAAAGATATAGAAAAAAAACTAAATTGGGAATATTGCTATAGCCAGGCCACTAGAATTCCAATAAAAGCATCTGTTAGTGAAATAAAAGAAAAAAGTAGTTCAAATCAACAAGATGAAATTATAATAGATAGGATTTTCCCTCAATTCATGACTAAAAAAAGCGTTTCAGGTGCAAGCTTAGGAACAATAATACATTATATAATGGAAAATTTAGAATTTAGAAATAGTTATGAATATGAAGACATTAGTAAAATAATAGATTTATTAATGATAAAAAATATTATTAATGAGGAGGAAAAAAGATTTATTCAAATAGAATCGATATTAAGTTTTTTAAATTCTAACATTGGAAATGAATTAAAAAAAGCAAAAGAAATTTATAAAGAAACACCATTTTGCACAAAAATAAGTTCTAATTTAGTATTTGAAGATGTTCCTGAAGAAGAAATATTAGTTCAGGGGATAATAGATTTATATTACATAAATGAAAATGATGATAT
>JAEEGL011895616.1_pt1 | contig 12943 bp, 14 predicted proteins | sample 9134231 | NCBI WGS metagenome assembly JAEEGL01 (sample SAMN16246548, study PRJNA631951) | gut metagenome | biome: gut microbiome; feature: rumen; material: fiber-attached | host: Bos | place: Iran: Karaj | collected 2018-10 | reverse complement strand
CACATAGCAATCGTGATTGCAGTCGATGGCACAAAAATGACAAGTAGATTGATCCTTTTTGACCTTTTACCTTCTCCTTTAGACATACTTGTCATAACTATAACCCACCAATCTAATCATAACATTTTAGTCACTCTTCGTGGGCGTTCAACCGTTAATTTATAGATTATTTACAAACCAATATGGTATCGCGCATCGCTTAACGAGGTCTTGTATCTTTGGCCGCTACTTCAATTTTTTCATGTATGTCCTTTAGAGAAACATCTTCAAAGTAGGTGTTTTTTACCAATTTGGCAGACAGCTTTACAACATCCGCCACATCCTCCATCTCCGGGAGATTTCTCATACGGTTTTTCGATATAATGACCGATTAGACATCAAAAATGACCGAATAAACACAAAGTATTGTGAAAGGGATTTGACAATGGTAAAGTCATATCATCAAAGAAAATAAATCTTGATCAAGAGATTTAAGCAACAGGCAACTTACATACTTCTTATGGAGGAAATCAAAATGGAAGAAAACAAATACACACAGTTTATCAGCAAATATCGCAACACAAATACGGCTGTATCTGATGAAGACATGGCCAAGGCTATTGGTGGACTTGGTGGTAAAGACGAGGCAACTTGCCCTGTTTGCGGAAAGCCAATGACTCTTGTAAATAACCCTTATGGTGACAACTACTGGACCTGCTCTGCATGCAATGTTGATCAGTTCTTCTCTGACGCTGAATACATTGAAGTCGTAAAAATGCTTGAAGCTGCAGGGCAGACTCAAGGGATTGTATATCCTGTATGGTGGGATAAGGTTAAATGATAACAGATAAGTCAGCGGGGAGTCAGTGGGGACGGTTCTTTTGACTTGTTTTTCTTAGTGAAACAAGTCAAAAGAACCGTCCCCACTGACTTTCCCGTTTATTTAATCCTGAATTATTCACGGAAGAGAATTCCCGTAAGAGCCGCTGCATAGTCATTTCGGCCTTGGGATTTGTTTTCGCGGATATGGCTTCGCCGAATTTATCGTGCGAATCAATTAGTAAAATCCCCAATATTTTTTTCCGCAATATTTGCATTTGTATTCCACATCGTCTATCCAGCCGATAATTGAGCCGGATCTTCTGTTTCCGGTTTCTATATAACTATGCGCATTTCCCGGTCTTTTCGGGCACTCCGCAAGGCCTGCTGACCGAGAGTGTCCACCCACAACGTCTTCCAGCATATCGTCATCTACAACAACAAAATCCTTTTGCTGCACCTGTGCGATCGCTTCCCTGATATCCGCCTCTGTCACGTCATAGCCCATCTCATGTGCCATGTCGACAACAAGCCCAATCTTTTCCTCTCCGATCTTTGCGGCAGCTTTCTCGCGCAATCCTTCATCAGGTGTCTTTTCCTTCACTGCAGCTAAAAACTCTTTTGCTTTTCCTACTGACATTATATTCCTCCTCCTGCTCATGTTTTCAGATTAAACGAGTTTACGCATGGAATGTGTCATATTATATCAAATCAGCACTGTCCTTGTCTATTACTGGATTGGCCGCCAAAAACTCGAAATCAGCGGAATTTCCTTCGTTCTGGCAAGTACAGGTTAATCCTTCATCTTTTTCATATTCTCCAGATCTCTGTTAATATGTCTGATTTCCTTTTTCCACAAAAAATACTCAGTCAGCCAGATTATCAGATACAAAGCTGAAAAAGCTATGAAAACTATGAGCAGTATGCTGTGTGAAAACCATCCAAGCATTTCACTTATTGCAAACATGGTAACAAAGGTAATGACGTAATGAGTTAAGGTCGCTCTTCCAAGCCCCCAGTTCTCGAAGTCGTATACTATTGCCCCTCCGTTTGCAACAATGCCTAAAAAGCCTGAGCCAAAGAGCTGCAGCAGCAGATAACTCTTATCCAGCGGCTCTGTGTCACTGGCATTTAGGACAAACATTATTGCGCCAATTATTACTCCCAGCGAAAATCCAAGGAGCGCCCTGATTATGAATTTAGTCTTTATATCCATTGTCGCCTCCTCTCGCCAGTGCTTCTTTCACATTTTTGACCCTTCTTCTGGCCACCCAGGTACTTTCACCATTTTCAAGTTCAACGCCGATTGTCCCGATAGCAGAAAAATCAAAGCGCTTTACTCTCTTTAAATTTATGATCTCAGACTGGGAGATACGGACAAATCTCTCCGAATCCAATAGTTCTTCCAGCTCGCTGAGATTCATTTTGACCTCATATACTCTTCCTGTGGTCTGTACCATAACTTTTCTGTTGGCAATATATGCTCTGAATATCTGTCTCTGGGGCAGCATGACCACGCTGTCCTTGAAATATGCCGAAACCATCGGTACTTTCTTGTTGGCATATGCCTGGACAGCAGCTATCACACCCTCAACATCTTCATTTCGCTCTTTGTTTGTTATGGTGACCATGAGCTTTTCGCAACACTCATCAATGACAAGCTTGATATCAAGAAAGTCGGACATTTTCTCCACCTTTTACTCTATATTGATAAATTCCTTAAAACCGGTTATCTTCAGTATCTCCAATACTTCCGGTGAAACATTCTTAAGACCTGAGTGCCCGCCCTTTTCCTCTGCATATTCATGGGCCCAGAAGATGACACGAAGCCCTGCAGACGTAATGTAGGTAAGCCCCCCAAGGTCAAAATAAATATTTTTGACTTCCTCGGGGATATCGTTTAATTTCTCATCAAGATCCATTGCGCTAAGGGTATCAAGCTTTCCGCTCACTGCAACAAAAAGATCTTCTCCTTCTACATCAATGTTAATATCCATATTGCCCTCTCCTGTCTACATTAGGCCTCTACTCTCTGGCGCTCAACCAATGCTGCAAAATATCCGCCTTTTTCTATAAGTTCATCAAAAGTACCATCCTCAACGATATGCCCTCCATCAAACACCAATATCCTGTCACACTGCCTTATGGTGGAAAGTCTGTGGGCTATAACGATTCTGGTGCAGTCCATTTCATCCAGTGCTTCCGATACCTTTCTCTGTGTAATATTATCCAGCGCCGATGTGGCCTCATCAAATATGAGAAGCTTGGGCTTTGGCGCCACTGCCCTGGCTATCATAAGTCGTTGTTTCTGACCTCCCGATACTCCACCGCTCCCCTCAGAGATAAGTGTGTTCATCCCCATGGGCATGAGCTTAATATCCTCGTCAATCCCTGCTATCCTCGCTGCCTCCCATGCATCATTCAGAGTGAGCTGTGGAGCCGCAATAACGATATTTGAAAAGATATCTCCCGAAAACAGCCTTCCGTTCTGGGTAACAACACCTATGTGCTTTCTGAGGGACTTAAGATCAACGGAGTTTATATCTTTTCCGTCATAGAAAATACTGCCCTTCGTTGGCTTCTCAAACCCAAGAAGCAGCCGCACCAATGTTGATTTTCCACATCCGGTCTTTCCCACGATGGCAACGTACTGTCCCGGATTTATCTTAAGCGAAAGATTGTCTATGATGATGGGCGAATTCTCACTGTACTTAAATGTAAGATTTACTATCTCGATCTTACCTGATATCTTTGTCAGTGTTTCCTTGCTCTCGGACAACTCCGGCTGAGCCTTTAATATCGGTTCTGCCATCTCAAAAGTTGGTCTTATATTGGCCGCCGTAAGAGCCATGCCAAACAGAGACATGAATGCCCCGCACACCATGCCGTAAGCAGTGTTGAAGGCATAATACTCTGCAGTTGATACCCCGGTTATAATAGCCTGATTGTACATAACAATAGTTCCTACGATGGATATAGCTGAACTTATCACCGCATTTATTTTCAGGAACATTGGCGGATTATACTGCAGTTCAACTACTTTTGCATAGAGCTCTCCCCATCTGGCAAAGGCTCTTTTCTCTGCACCTGTCAGCTTGATTTTCTGTATGCCTGAAATAGCCGCATAGCTCATACCATTTTCTTTGGAATTAAGGAGCATCTGCTTTTTGGTGAGCTTCATCTGCATGAGGGACGAGATCACAGAAAATCCCACTGTGACAATTATTATAATGAGAGCAGGTACCACAAGTCCCGGAGCGTAAGCGAATATCTGGGTTATGTAAACCAGGGAGAATACCGATGTAAGTCCTGTTCCAAGCACTACGGAAACCAGCGTCGAACAGAGGCTGTTTACATATCCTGCCCTGGAAGACAGTTCTCCCGAGCTGTACTGCTTAAAAAATCCCGCAGGCAATGACAGGATCCTCATCATTGTGGCTGCCTCAACACTTATACTCATCTTGGTGTCTATCCTGGAAGAGATGAGGCTCTTTGATGCATTAAACATAAGGCCTCCCCAGGAAACACTAAGAAGAAAGATCGCAGTGACAAGAAGAAGGGAAACATCTTTACTCTCTATTACATCCCTGAACAAAAACAGATTTATCCTGGGCGTAAGCATTCCCACCAAAGTGACGATAATTGTGGCCAGTGCTATAAGCACATAATCTGAGGGTTCAATAACACTCAGGATATACCTGCCAAGATCAAGTATCGTCAGCTTTTTAAGCGGAAACGGTCTGTAGAAGGCAAATGCGTCTTTTTCAAAAAGAGCCTGGTTCTTATCGTTTATGACAGTGTATCTGCCTGTTGCATCGTCAAAAAACCTGTAGCCGGAAAACCCGTGGGGAAGAAACGCAACCGGTGATCCATCCTCCTTCTTGAATCCCAGCATCGCACCAAAGGCGTCCCTATGCCAACCCGTTGTCAACTGCACTCTCCTGTACATGACTCCCGAGGAATGCAGGGCATGATCAAGCTTTCCCTCCACTGTCATTATCTTCTTTGGAATATCTTTTTTACGGACATGATAGTAACTAAGGATTGCGTCTATGGCGCCCTTTGTCTTCTCCTCTTCATCAGCATACAAAGAGGATCTGTCTCCGGTTACAGCGCCGGCAATCTTTCGGAAGGCATAGTCAAACGCCTGATTGTCATTCTGTTTTCGTAATTTTATCTGATTATCAAACCAGCCCATATCATTACCTATTCACTCTGTACCAGTTCTTTATAGTAGCCGCCCTTTGCGTACAGTTCCTCGTGGGTTCCTCTGTCCACCACTTCTCCATGTTTAAGAACGATGATCTCATCGCAGTCTCGAATTGTAGAAAGCCTGTGGGCGATGACTATGCAGGTTATTCCTCTTTCTTTTATGGCGCTTACAACATCATACTCGGTCCTTGCATCAAGGGCAGAGGTTGCTTCATCCAGGATTACAATGGTTGGATCCTGGGCCAGGACTCTGGCGATCTCCATCCTCTGTCTCTGACCACCGGAAAAATCTTTTCCTCCCTCGATCATCCTGTATTCATATCCGCCTTCCCTCGCCATGATGTCCTCATGTATTTGGGCATCCCTGGCTGCAGCTATCACCTCGAACTCCTTGATGGACTCATCCCACATCCTGATATTCGAAGAAATGCTGTCCTCGAACATTATTATGTCCTGGTCCACAACCGCAAGAGATCCGGTAAATACACTTCTGTCTATATCTTTCATTGGAATGCCGTCAAATAGTATCTCGCCTTCCCAGGGACTGTAGAGGCCGGAAAGAAGCTTGGACAGGGTGGATTTGCCGCATCCGCTCTCTCCCACAAATGCAACCCTGTCTCCGGGCTTTAAGGTCAGGGAAAAATCCTTTATTAGAGGCTTTGCCAGCCTGGAGTAACCAAAGGTAATTCCCCGCATCTCTATGGCTCCTCTGAGCTTCCTATAGCTCCCTTCTGTCTTCACATGCCTGCCGGCGCCGTTTTCGTCATCAGGATACTCCATTACATCCTCGATGCGCTCCATGTCCGTGCGAAGCTCCTGCATGGTCTGTCCTGTTGATATAAAGGTCGCTGCAGGCGCGGAAAAAGAGCCCAAAAATCCCTGAAACGCCGTGATCATACCTATGGTGAACTTTCCCTGCATTACCAGGAATACGCCCATTGCAAGAACAACGGTATTGGTCAGGGCCGAAACCATGGAAGGAATGCTTCCAAGATACTGATTCAGTTTTGCAAACTTAACCTTCTGGGTGTTGACGCTGGCCTGATATCCCGCCCATTTCTGGAAGTATCCGTCCTCGGCGCCGCTGTTCTTGATGGTCTCTATCATCTCGATCCCGGATGTTGTACAGCTGCTCAGCTTTCCGGAATCACGCATCTGTATCCTTGCAATATTCACCCTCTTGGCGGATATGATCCTGGAAATCAGCATATTTATCACTATGGACGAAATACCTATCATGGTGAGTATAACGCTGTTTTTAAGCATGACCACCAGATAGAACACCATCATGAATGCGTTCAGAGCCAGTGGTGCAAAGGTGTAGATCAGCGAATTTGAAATGGATGCATTTCCTGCTCTCCTTGACAGAATATCTCCTGCGTATCTCTGGGAAAAGAAATCCATAGGCAGATTTAAAACCTTCCACATATAGGAGGTTGTTCCGTAGATGGACATCTTTCCGTCAAGGCGCCTGGAATAGATCGTACTTATAAACTGGGACAGTATCTGCAAGCCTCCAAAAAGTGACATTATTGTAATAAATGGTATGTGCCAGGAAGGGTCTTTCCCCGTAAGAAGCCTGTCCATAAATATCCTGGAAAATACAGGATTGATGACTCCGATCAGCGACGAAATAATGCTGGTGGTTATGACAAAGGCAATTGCAGCTCCGCAGCCGATAAGTCTTTTCCTGGCAAATTCCAGAGTGGATTTCTGTTTGCCGCCGGGCTCAAAGTTCTCTGTTGGTGAAAAGAGAATGCACAGTCCCGTAAATTTCTGGTCAAACTCCTCCATGGATACCGTCACGGTTCCTCTGGCAGGATCGTTGAGTGATACCTTCCCGTTCCTAAAGCCGTTTACAACCACAAAGTGGTTGAATTCCCAGTGGGCTATACACGGAAAAGTTCCGTTATCCCTGAGGTAATCCGGCTCATACCTGTAACCCTTGGCATTAAGCCCGTAGTTTCTGGCTGCCAGCATGACGTTGAGGGCATTGGAGCCATCCCTTGAAACGCCACAGTCACGCCTTACCTGCTCCAGCGGTATCCATTTGTCATAATAGGCAAGTACCATCGCAAGAGATGCCGCTCCGCACTCAAGAGCTTCCATCTGCATGATAAAAGGAACCTTTGCGATCTTTCCCTGCACTGGTTGTCTGATGGTTTTTTCTTTTCTCATTGTTTACCAAATATGAATGAAAGAGGGGATATCCTCTCGGTTACCAGCTTCGCTTCGTATACCCCTTCAGGGACTTCTCCGTCCACATCAACCTGGTAGATCCACTCCCCTGTCTGCATATTTCCAACGAAAAGTGCGTAGGAATCAACATCTGCGGATACCATCACAGGCTTGGCATCATGGAGGGAAACTCCGTATTCCTCTCCACCGGCCTTTACATACATATCCTGTGTAAAGCGGTCTCCATACTCTCTTTTGACAAGACATGTGGCCTTACTGCCATCAGAAACAAGTGCTCCGGGAACTGTAGAATCGATGTGACCTATAGTACCAAAAACACAGGCACCTGTCAGAATGATCAATATCGCCGCCAGCACAAACCAGACTCCGGGATTGGTTAGCTTAACATAATCGTTGAGCTGCTCCGGAGAGGAAATTCGTTCTATGGACTTGTCTCTGAATACGGTCTCATTTGCCATGGCAGTAAATTCCTCCCATTTTATTCTTATATACCAATATTATAAATGTTTTTTCGTTTATTTTTAACCCCTGACGGTGATGAATGATATATTAAATTGTGCTATCATGATAATTAGCAGCTGTTGATATTACTGTTAATTCTGCATATTATGAGCGAATAAGACATATATGAGCGAAAATAAGCATCCGGCTACGTCCGCACAATACAATAGTATGCTCTACAAAGGAGGTTTTGCCGGTGTCTGCCTACTGTCGGCAATGATTTTTGCTGTATGCCTTTATAAGCCCTTCTATACTGCAGCAGTTTCTGATGTCTTCAATCTGAGCATGGACATTCTTGGAGCTGTGGTTTGTACCATGCTGTATTATGGGTGCCTCTCCTCCGGCAGTGCCACCGGAAGAAAAGCTCTTTTATATGTCTTCGTTCTTTTCGTGAATACTCTCACTATTCTTTTTGATTCCCTGATGTGGTTATTTGATGGAGCCAGGGAGCTGAGAGTTCTAACCATCCTTGTATCGACACTTTTTTATGCGTCTTCCTTCCTGCTGATCTACCTGTTCTGGAGACATGCTTGTGTAGTTCTAAATGTCTCCGAAAGCCCGCACCGAAGAATGGATACACTTCAGCGGATCATGCTTTTACTCTCCCTCATGCTCTGTCTTATAAATTTTTTTACGCCCATACTGTTCACCATCGATTCAGATGGTGTATTCCACAGGGCAGGCTTGTACCCCGCCGGCTCCTTCTATATCTTAGCCACCTTCGTCATGCTTATCATAGAGACCTGCAGATCAGGCATTGAGACGTGGCGCAAGGTCTTTATCATTATTCCTGCAATTGCAACCATTTTAGATTTTGTGTTCCTCTGGAACAACACAAAATTCGCCATTTCCTATACGGTTTCCATCATTGCCATGATCATTACCAACTGCATCCTTTACGGAAACAAGGTGCGGATGAAGGAGCTTATAATCAGAGTCTTTGCAACACTTCTGCTGTGCACAATGCTTGTATACGGCCCCGTGATCTATCACTTCAGTTCTCAAAAAGCCATATCTGATGGCTACAGTTCAGTAAGCGAAGCATTTCATCTTTTGAATCATATTATTGACGAAACCGGGCTTGATCAGCTTTGTGATCCTGATAATACAGAGCTTTACCAGGCTACCAGAGAGAAACTTCGCGACATCTGCCGCGCTTTTGACCTTCAAAATCTATATGTTGAAACCATTGATCAAAAAGAAATGACCCGAAGCTTTATCATTGTAGTCGCCTCTTCAGATCAGGAGGACGAGGTCGTAAAAGAGACTCTTGGCTGGCCCGGAGCCTCCATCTGGTCCGAGGAAAGTTTCCTGACAGAGCCCGAGCTCATTGTCATGGAAGGAAACTATACTGATATTTATTCAGAACAGGACAACGAATATGGCCATAACCTGGACTGGTTTTATCCGTATTTTGATGCCCAGGGAGAAGTTGTTGCTATTTTCGGTGCCGATATCGATGCCGGAGTTCAGGAAGCTCAGTCCATAAGGCAGTCAATAAAAGATATCGCTCCTGCACTTGTCCTGTTCTTTACCACACTAATAGTACTGCTTCATATGATAGAGAGTGTATTCCTGAAACCCTTCTATACCATCTCACGCCACATACAGGGGTTTTTCATGGAAGGAAATACCAAAAAAGAAAAGCTTTCTTTTTACTCTAATTACGAGGTATGGTTTCTGGCCAAATCCTTTGACTTCATGACTTCGGAGCTTGATGAATATGAGAAAGCAAGGGCCCTTGAAATACAGGAAAAGCAGCGTATTTCCACAGAGCTTGAGCTGGCAGCAAGTATACAGTCACAGTTCCTTCCAAGAACCTTTCCGCCTTACCCGGAGCGGACGGAGTTTGACATTTACGCATCCATGTCTCCCGCAAAAGAAGTTGCTGGCGATTTCTACGATTTCTTTTTCATAGATCAGAACAGATTTGTCATGGTCATTGCGGATGTATCCGGCAAAGGCTTTCCTGCAGCTCTTTTCATGATGCGAAGCAAAACTGCAATCCGCTCTGTTGCCGAGCATGGCTATTCACCTGCCACCATCCTGGAAAAAGTCAACCTCTCTCTTTGTGAGGGTAATGATAAAAAAATGTTTGTCACTGTCTGGCTTGGTATCATAGACCTGACCCTCGGAGTAATGCAGTGTTCCAACGCAGGCCATGAATATCCGCTGATCCGGAAAGCGAAAGGCTCCTATGAAATATTCGAGGACCCTCACTCGCCTATCCTGGGTCTAAAGAAAAAACTGAGTCTCAAAGAATATGAATTAACCCTGAGCCCCGGTGATTCCATTTTTGTCTACACAGATGGGATACCCGAAGCTGTAGATTCCAATGACACCCTCTTTGGTTTGGAACGGCTTAAAAATGCAGTGAATGAATCTCCTGATGATTCCATGGAGGAGACTCTTTCCAAAGTCACAAAGAATGTGGAATCATTTACAGCTGGTACCGATCAGTTTGACGACATTACCATGCTGGGCTTCAGATATCTCGGAGCAAAGTAAAACAACTCCCGGAACCTATGAAGATCACAGGCTCCGGGTTTTTGTTTATCTATTTCTCAGAACCTGCATCGCCCATCCGCCTGCAACTGCAAATAGTCCAACCTGGGTTCCGTCAGCAATGATTTCATCTGACTGGTTTGTTGCTATAAGTTCTGCGCCATCATCAAAGCGAACCTGATATTGTCGTCCACCCAGATGCATGACAACAACCCCTATGGCATCAAAACTCGAAATCTGCTGCTCCGGTGTTGTAAAGCCGCCGGTGGCATCTATCAGCAGTTCATCTGAAAGCTGTATATTCTTTCCGTTTGCCATATTGATTTCCTCCATAAGAATTGTTTTGGTGACTATTTTTTTCAGTGCTCCATTTTACATTCTTATTGATTGCCATTGTTACTGTTTTCTTTGTCTCTTCTTATCATGTAAACGATACCCGAAAGCATACCGCCGATCATTACTGCTACCCAGCTAACATTCCAGGCATTCCCAAAGAATCCCCACAAGAACATTATTGCTACTGAGACCATACTAATTATTGTACATATTGTTCCAGTCTTAATATCTTTCATTGATTGTCTCCTTTGCTTACATCTGAAAACTGTACATTCTGTCCATCTGCCATTTAGTTTTCCCTGCATAAGAATTGTTGTTGGTATCTGTTTTCTTCAGCGCTGTTGTTTTGTTTGTTGCCTTATTATACGATGTGGCAATTGTATATGTCTCGGTTTTCGTCTATTCGGTCGTTTTTCATGTCTATTCGGTAAGCATTTTTAGATTAATCACATAGGACGGGGTTAGTTGACCGTTTTGATGATCCACTAACCCCGTCCCTAAGGTTCCCCCTATGGTTCAAGAACGTTCCCTCAGTTCTCCTAACCTGTCGGCTTTACGGGCCAGGACAAAGAATACCGCGGCAAGTAATAGTCCTACTATCAGCGATGATACTGCACCTTCGACTCCAAAGGTGGTATCGTAAAAGAACTTGCCAGAGGTATTGACTGCATCCGGATGGAATACCGACACACTGGTAACAACACCGCTGTTTGGCAGACCAAAGAAGAAGTTCTGCATGAAATTCCAACCGGTGTGAATACCAAATACCAGCCAGATACTTCTGCTCTGCCACTTTGCCATCGCAAGTGCCAGTCCGATGGTCATGATTTCGATAACTGAAAAAATGGAGACTCCCTTATTAAACATATGTCCGAACCCAAAGATCAGACCGCTCATAATGATAGCAAGCCAGAGTGGATAGTTTGCATGAATGCGCTCATAAAGAAATCCGCGGTACCACATCTCCTCTGATGCACTCTGAATAAACACACATACCAGCGCAAAAAGAATGATTGGAAGCTGTGATAAGGTAAGCCCAAAGGACAGTTTTATATCACCATGCATCACAGCTGCAAGAACACATATTCCATTCATAAAAAAGCCGATCAGCAATCCTGCAAACAGCGTCTTAAAACCGTTATTTTCATAATTCATCGCAAATGAGTCGTAAATGAACCTGTTTTTCTTAATTAGTCCGGTAAACAGGAGTATTCCAATAAAAGGTATTATGCGTACCAGATAGTTTTCTATTATAAATATTAAAGCTTCACTGACGCCACCGCTGACAAGGAGGGGATCAATAAGCATAACCACGAGTTTTATGAGATTTAAACACACTCCAACATATAGCAGCATCATGATCACGATGATGAAAAAAATGCTGTCCGTGAACTTAACCTTTTTTCTGGTACCTTTACGAATTTCTTCACCTTTAATTTCACTCATGGCATATTCCCTCTCTTATAAATGACAGCTTTTATCTGACTTGTTTAAGCCCCGCTTTTTTCTGTGCTTCCTTCCACTTCTTCAGATTTTCGTTCATCTGCCTTGCTTTTTTCTTACCTTTCAGATATGAAATGTACCAGGTCATGAAAAAACCGGCTGTATAAGAAGCAAAGATCGACCACACCCAGCCATTGCTAAAATTCCAGTCAAATGAAATTCCCAGCAGAAAAAGCCCCGCCATCACAATGATGTAATGAATTATTGTTGCATGCAGTATACTTATCTGGTCCATTCTGTACAGTACTGTTCCGCCAAGACATCCTGCCCCGTACAGTCCGCAGCATATCAGCCGGACAGCCGCCCTCCCAGGATCAGCCAGATATGCTCCCGCTTTTCCTGCAAGTACGACAAATACGGCGCCAATAACTATTCCGAGAACAAATCCGATCAGGGCTTTGAGAAGAAGCTTTCTAACAGTCTCATTCATATCTCTCGCCCCCTTCCCTTGCAAGCTCAGACAATCGCTGTTGTACCGGCAAAAGAAATCTGCGGGACACCCAGGAATAACTGCCATCCTCAAAGGTAACCTTCATTGTTCCTTTTATGGACATGTCGAAGCCTGATACCATATTCAGATTGATGATTTCAAACCTGCTGATGCGGATAAACCAGTCCCTGTCGAGTGTATCCTCCAGTTCTTTTAATGTACACTTAGCCTGAAATCCCCCTTCCCTTGTCCATACTACGATTCTGCGATATTCAGAAAAAACACGTATAATGTCAAGCTGTTCAACAGAAATAGTCTTGCTATCCCTGATAACTTCTATAGGCAATCTCTCGTTTTGTTCCTTCTCGATACAATGACGGACAGAATCAGCAAGATTTTTTACAAAATCGCTCTCCTCTGATGCCCTGATTATCACCTCAGACTCTGTAAGTGACTTAT
>JAEEGL011710861.1_pt1 | contig 12943 bp, 9 predicted proteins | sample 9134231 | NCBI WGS metagenome assembly JAEEGL01 (sample SAMN16246548, study PRJNA631951) | gut metagenome | biome: gut microbiome; feature: rumen; material: fiber-attached | host: Bos | place: Iran: Karaj | collected 2018-10 | reverse complement strand
ATATCCTTTCCACGCACTCTTCTGTCAGAATAGTTCTGCGTAATCTGTATTATAAGGGGTGTCAGGGCCAGCACGCCTATTAGATTCGGTATCATCATAAGACCGTTGAAGGTATCGGAAATATCCCATACAAGTGAAGATTCCATAACTGCTCCGAACTCTATCAGAATAATGAAGACAACGCGGTATACCTTCGCCCAGGTCACACCTATAAGATATTCAACAACCTTCGCGCCGTAATAAGACCACCCCATGACTGTAGTAAATGCAAAAAGAGCTATTATTATTACAACAAAAATCTCACCGGGATATCCCAAAACCTGACCAAAGGCTCTTGCTACCAAAGTAGCATCATCCGTACCTTCCACAGTAAGTCCTGTCGTAAGGTCAATTGCTCCGGAGCTAAGTACAACCAAAGCTGTCATTGTGCATATAATGATCGTATCAAGGAATACTTCTGCGATTCCCCACATTCCCTGCTTCACAGGCTCCCGCGCACAGGAATTGATATGAGCCATAACCGAAGATCCAAGTCCTGCCTCGTTAGAGAACACTCCTCTCTTACATCCACTCTTTATGGTATTCATGGCAATTTGTACTGCAGTTCCTGCAGCACCGCCTTTTATTGCATCGGGGCCGAATGCGAAATGGAATATCGATGAAAATACTTCCGGAATTCTGTCTATATGAAAAAGCATCACAACAAGACATCCGGCAATATATGTGATTGTCATAAGAGGTATAAGGGTTTCCGAAACATATGCCAGACGCCTGAAACCACCGGCAATAATCAAAGCCCCCATGAACATTAACGTAAATCCAATAAACCAGTCAATCCGCGATACCCCAAGGAACTCCCCCCTGTCAATGCCTGACAGAAGGGTGGCATTTATATTTAATGTAATCTTATTTATCTGACTAAGATTTCCGATTCCGAAAGAGGCAAGTATGGTAAAAATACTAAATGCCACCGCCAGTATCTTACCTATCCTTTTACACTTGGGAAGACTGCCAAGACCATCCTCCAGGTAGTACATAGGCCCACCTGACCATGCACCTTCAGAATTCCTTCTTCTGTAATAAATACCAAGAACATTCTCAGAATATTTGGTCATCATCCCGAAAAAAGCAGCCATCCACATCCAGAATACAGCTCCGGGTCCTCCCACACAGATAGCCGTAGATACGCCTGCAATATTTCCCGTTCCGATAGTGGATGATAGGGCCATGCAGAAGGCCCTGAACTGCGACAAGGCACCTGCATCATTAATAACACGGGCTTCACCCGCCGTAGCCATAAAGGTCTTAGTCCACCAATGCTTTAAATGAGTAATCTGAAAAGCACCTGTAATTATCGTGCATATAAGTCCCGTGCCAAGTAAAAGCGAAAGGCCAAACGTTCCCCATGCAAAAGAATTGACCGCATCATTAACACGACTGATAGTTTCCATACTGTTTCCGATGTCCTTTCATTTACAGCGTAGCCAGCATTTTGACAATACTTTCATAGTCATACTTTGAAGCAAGTCTTTTTATCTCACTGATCTTTTCCTTATCGTCGTCAGGTATCTCGTAGTCATCAAGCTCCGAGAGCGCCTCCTCTATGCTATCGCTATCCATGTTATCCGCTGCTTCTGCTATAGCTTCATAAACACTCTCCATTAAAAATTGATCCGCCAGCGGCTTTTCTTCGACTTCTTTTTCATCCTTTTCTTCAGCGTATAGCTTGCCCAAAACATCCTTATAAACGTGGTAATTCTTCATGAACTCGTCATAGTTTTTGCTGACAAAAGAAACATCTCTTTGTTTGCCGGCCATCTCCAGAACTTCTGCCTTTGAAGATAGTTCCATGGCTCCTATCAGCTTGGCTGAACTCTTTAAAGCGTGGATTTTTATGGTGAAGTTTTCCCAATCCTCCGTTTCAAAGGCGGTCTGCAGCTCTTCTTCTTTTTCATCGATAGAATCATAGAATATCTTCAAAACGGTCCGGAATGCATCCTCAGATCCGCTGTTCTTAATAGCAATATTCCCATCAATTCCTTCAATGTTTTCATACCAAAGTAATTCTGTATCTGTTTCTTCAGTTTCAGGCATGCTAATTTCATCCCCATAAGATGAATTGTCTACAGTATCCTCAACTTGAATTACTTCTTCCTCTGTACTGCTGACTGCTTCCATACCAATCGGAAGAAGTGATGAAACATTATAATTTTTATTTCCCTTAAGGAAATAAAGTATTCCAAAAGAACCCGGACCGCAGTTTGAGGAAATGGCTGCTGACGCCTGCTGAAATACCACATTTTCAAAGTAGGCAATCTTGCTGACTTCCTTCTTTATTCTTTGAAGCATTCCTTCATCTAAATCAACATAGGTAATAAAAACCACATCCGAATCAGGGATCTGATCAACAGGGAAGGCTTTTCGTATATAAGTCTTATAAGCATTCCATCTGTTTCCGGTGCATATCTCACCGACGCCTGACACATCATCCTTGATACTAAGACACGGACGAAGACTTAATGACTCCGCTAGCCTGTGCATAAGGGGACTGACACGTCCATTTCTCATCATAAAATCAGTACTGTCCACAATAAAGCTACACTTTACCTTCTTCTTTACCATCTCCAGCTCATTAATAATCTCGTCAACAGGCATATCACGCTGAGCAAGCTTGCAGGCTATAAGTACCAGAAGGCCTGTACTACTTGATACACACTCGGAATTAATTACTGATACATTATCAAAAGCTTTTGATGCCTCCATCGCTCTTTCATAATCATCACTCATGCTGGTTGTAAGAGCTATATAGATAACATGATGTGCTGTCTTTAATGCATTTGCAAAAAACTCTGTATATAAAGAAATATCAGGTGGTGCTGACAAAGCCTTTTTGCCATTTTTTATATATCTGACAAGTTCATCTGCTCCGATCTGCAGTCCGTCCTTAAATACACCATCCTCTGTTTGAACAACAAAGGGCAGAATAGGAAGACGGGGATCTCTCATTACCACATCGGGCAGATCGCACATACTGCTGGTTGTGATAACAACAGGTGCCTTTCTGTTGTATCCTGCCGTAGCATTAGTACTGCCTTCCATGCGCTCTGCGTGCCTTTTAACATTTAGCTTGTCGCTTGGAATATGATTCAGAAGCATGTCTTCAAGAGCTTCACCGGACACAGGCTTTATCAGGTAACCATCAAAGCCTGAATGATTATACAGTTCCTTGTTATCACTTCCCGCATTAGCTGTAAGAACCACAACAGGTGTTATCTGATTCAATCCGCCTATCTGTTCTCTTATAGCCTTCAGACATTCAATACCATCCATCTCAGGCATCAAGTGATCCATAAGAATGACATCGTAATGAAGCCTCAATGTAGCTTCCAAGGCCTGTTTTCCGCTTGCAGCCGTGTCTACACGCATTTTTGTGGCAAGTAACAGCTTCCTTTCTACTTCAAGGTTCATCACATTATCATCAACTATGAGCACAGCTGCCTCAGGCGCTGTAAAACGGCTCTCATAGGCATGCTTTTTAACCTTTCCGTAATTATGTATGCTGAGTTCTCCAATGGCATTCCGATCGGAAACACCCTGCTTAACCATTACATTAAAAGTGGAACCTTCACCATAGACACTGTTAACCGATATGGAACCACCCATAAGTTCCACAAGCTGTTTTACAATACTAAGGCCAAGACCTGTTCCCTCAATATGTCTGTTTTTTGTCTCATCAAAACGCTTGAACGCATCAAAAAGATATGGCAATGCATCCTTCTTTATTCCTACACCTGTGTCTGATACAGAAATTCGAAGCATGACATCATTCTCATCAACGTCTTCACATTCAATATGAAGACCTACTGAACCTTCCTTAGTGTACTTAACTGAATTATTGAGCAGATTGATCAATATCTGTTTTATACGTACTTCATCACCGTATAAAACTGACGGTACACCGGGATCTACACTTACATCCAAACGCAGTCCCTTTTCCTGAGCACGCAGCCATATCATGTTTACTATCTCGGACATCATATCTCCAAGCTTATAATCCACCGGGACGATGTCCATGCTTCCTGCTTCCATTTTGGAAAAATCCAGAATATCATTTATCAGTGCAAGCAGCATTTTTCCTGCACCCTGGATTCCTGTTGCATCCTTTATTACTTCATCGGAAATATTCTCTTCCCTCAGGATAAGCTCATTAAGACCGAGGATTGAATTTATCGGCGTTCTGATTTCATGGCTCATGCTTGAGAAGAAGCGGTTCTGTGAACGGTTCAGTTCCTCAACACGCTCAGCTTCTTTCCTTGCCCTCTCATTTTCCTGCTTAAACATTCCGTTTTGGAACCATACCATGACAAAGCAAACCACGCCTACCAAAATCAGAGAAAGGAATGAATCCATATAGAACATTTCCCTACTGTGGGTTGCAACAAGCTCAGGGTGATAGTATTCCACCATGTAACATGCCAGCGCCAGCATAAACAAGAGCGTCAGCATTACTCTTCGCCAGGTTCCGGATATTACAAGGCCAACATATATGAATGCAAAAATAATCCAAAAAACGCCTCCGCCTTCAACACCTCCGCCCAGGAAAAAGATTCCGGGCAATATGACAAATACCAACCCGATTATTATGAGTCTTATGGCAATCTGTATCCTGTTTTTATATAAGCAGGAAAATGTTATGACCGGGACAAGAACAAGTGTGGCACCAAGCAATATGATTTCATAATTATTTTCGCCTGTGACAATATCTCCGATAAATGCGACCGCTACGGCAATTTCGGATATTATCGTCATAAGAATGAACAGTCTTTCGGAAAAATTCCTGTCAGGATCATTTATGTAGACGATCAGCTTTTTCATCAATCTGATTATATTCATAGCTTGACACCTCCCTCGGAATTTTTACCCCGGGAAAGGACACGGCTCATAACACGCTCAAAATCAACCAGATTAATCGGTTTTCCTATGAATCCGTCAAATCCCTCATTTACAAACATTTCCCTCGCACCAGAAACCACGTTGGCAGTAAGCGCGACAATTATTACCTTCCTGCCCATCTCCTCAGCTGACAGGCGAATTCGATGCATGGCTTCAACTCCATCCATCTCCGGCATCATGTGATCCATAAAGATTATGTCATAGTCACCCTTCTTGTACTTCTCTATGGCATCCTTACCGCTTTTGGCGGTATCGATAGTCATTCCGTAGTCCTCAAACAATCCGGTAGCAACCACCAGATTCATAGGCTCATCATCAACGACAAGGGCTTTTATTCCACTGAAATTTGGTTTGACATAGATGTCTCCAAGCTCGATATTTTCTGCACTTAAGCCTTCATTTAGAATTTTAACGACAGGATATGCATATAGCGGTTTAGGCATCACCATTACGCGGCTGCCTTCATTTGTCTTAAATCCATGATCTGCAGAAACTGCAATTACGATATCCCCCTTGCTGAGTTCATCAAAATATTCTGCATTTTCTTCGTACTCCTCTTCACCCATAAAGATAAAAGTGACATTCAGTTTCTGACGCAGTCTTTCTATTTCATTTATTGTTTCTGCAGGATAAAGCGGAACATGAATGCCGGACGCAAGATTGGCAGCCATGTCACGATAGAAATCTCTTATTTTAGCAACACGGTATTTATCGGATCTTACGTGAAACAGAATATCTCCCGTAAAGGACTCATTAATTAAGAGGCAGGGTCTGTTATCAACAACCTTCTGCGGAATAGTCACTCTCACAGTAGTCCCTTTTCCAAAGTCGCTCTCAATCTTAACAAAACCTTCCATCCTGTGAACAAATCCGTATATTATGGCAAGTCCCAGGCCTACACCCCCGGAGCTCCTGTTCCTTTTTGAATTAGCCTGATACATCCCCTGAGATGCAGCTATAATATCCTTTCTCCTCATGCCAATGCCAGTATCAGTTACTTCGATGCAAAGATTTACTCCATAGTCCATCTTGTCGGCATACATTTTCACATATATTCCGCCCTGCCTGGTAAATTTGAGAGCGTTCCCAAGGAGGTGATGGAATATCTTATGAAGCTTTTTTACATCACCGCACATCATAGTAGGAACATCGGGGGACATGTCTACAATGAGCTCTAAGTCAGTATCCAGTGCCTCCATACGGAAACTGGTCACCACATCGTTTATCAGTGATGTGCTCATATAATTCTCTTCCTCAAGAATTATTGAGCTTCTTCTGGTTTCAGTATAATCCTGTAAATCCTCTATCTGACTAGACAGACGCATCCCGGCTTCCTTTATTGCCTGCACCTCTTCGCCTCCTCCCTTTTTTAGAAGAAGGTCAGACATTCCGCTTACAACATTTACCGGTGTGCGAAGTTCATGGGAGATATTGGATAAAAAATCCTCCATATCACTATCATAGGAACTGATATATGCTTCCTTTTCCTCAAGCTGTTCCTTGACTTCCCTACGCCCATATATGGACTTGCAGCATCCTGTATAAACATAAAGAACTGCAACAAAATGAAGCATTGTCCTTGAAACAGTTAAAAAATCAAATTCGACTGTGTTTGCTGTAATCGCCAGAGTAAGCTGAATGATAAATAAAAGAAAATATTCTGCAAGAAGCAGATTCATCATATACATATGGTCCAACAAAGAATAGGCAACCATCACAAAACAAATAACAATGGCTATATCGACATAGCTTGTTTCGTGTACGCCATGAAAAAAGCATGCCATCATTGCATATATCAGGCAGCATACCTCTCTAATGTTCTCTTCAGGCTTTTCAGTTATATGCATAACCCAAAGGGCCACTGTGCCTATAAGTATAATCGGTGGAACCCAGAATTCCCATTCCAGAACTATACCTTCAAAAAGCATGGCAATACAGGAAATCGACACCAATGAGATAATATAAATATTATTATTCTTCCGATTCATGCCTTTCCCCCGTTAATCACCCATGCAGTTTTTCCTGAAGGAAATTCATCAGATTTTCTCTTGTGGTTGACTTCAAAATATATCCGGCAGGTTTTAGCTCCATAACACGGCTCACGCCTTCTCTTGAGCTTACTCCCGTAAGAAATACAACCGGAATGTCCTTGGTAACAGGTTCCTGCCTCAACATCTGAAGAACCTGCGGGCCATCAACCACCGGCATTTCATAATCCAAAAGAATAAGGTCAACAGGTTTTTTCAGTAGGAAAGAAATAGCCTGCATTCCTGCAGTCACAACGTCGGTTTTATATCTGTCCTTAATCCAGTTTTTAACCATGCCTGCATAGGATGGATCATCATCAACAATGAGAATCCTCTTCTTATCACCACCACCGTTTTTAACACTCAAATGAACGTCTCTTACATCAAGTGTCTCATTTACCTTTGAATCCATTTCGGAGTAGTTCTTTCTTTCCAGCCTTTTCTCGTGGTCTCGCAGCTCCTCTTCAACTATAGTGACAAATTCATCGGGATCCACAGGGCGTACCATCCACCTGCTCGCCACAAATTCCGGATACTCCTTTGTAATATTTTCCTTATCTCCGATTTCACCGACAAATATGATATTGCAATTATTATCCTTAGCCTGATCCTTTATCAGAACAATATTCTTTTGTCCGTATTTTACATCAAGAATACTCTGCGGATTATATACAACAAAAACACCGGCATCTTTAGCATATTCCTCTATCTTATCGAAATTCTCCACTATGGAAGCTGTCTCGTATTCTTCAGCATTTATTCTTTTTTCAAGTCCCTTTATTACAATGCTTGATTTCTCCATCAGAAACAAAACTTTATAATCTTCTAAGCTCATCTTATTCCCTCCGCCTCAGAAATAAAAAAGACACTTTTTCATAATGGCTCTCATTCTACAATAAATTGATATAAATCAATTATAAAATATCCGCCAATACGAAAAAATGTCGTGTTTTAAAAGATTATCTAAAGTTTTTATAAAACCTGACCATCAGTAAAGTTTAGCACTTTGCATTTATGATAAGATTAAAACAGAATACGTAAAATTTCAGTTCTTATGTAGAAGGTCCCTGCGGAGGTAAATCATTAATGAGCGATAAAAAATTTACCCCTCTGATGCTATTCCATCTTATCCTGATGGTGGTACTTATCATTATGTGTATAAAAAATGCGACTACGGTTCATTCCAAAATCTCACTTATGTCTGAGCCTGATGAAATAACAACCGCTCAGCATATCGTTGCTTTTAATGTCCTTAGCATGCTTGCACTATGTTTTGGTGTAATCTATCTGCTAATGAGATACAATAAAAAGTCAGCCCTCTTCTATAAAGCTTTTTTTGTAATGACTGCCATAGAAACCACGGGGGCTTATGTTTTAATCATAGTTAAGTGGGGACAACAGACATTATTTGCCCTTTCCAGTTACCTGATTCCTCTTATTGTTATGATGGTCACAATTTGTATCCTTCTGTTTCTTGCGTTTTGGAAAAATCTTGGCAAAAAGAGATCATTTATTCTATTTGCCATTCTGCTTATTATGGACATAGTATTTGGCCATCTGTTTTTGAACAGACCTGAAATGATAGTGACTCTCCTCTCAAGATTAGCTATTGATGTCACCATCGGTCTTGCCATAAAAGGTAAGTACGATGACAAGGCTGCACGCGGGACAATTTAAAGAACTGCCATTTTACTTTGCTGCATTGCAAATAATATCAATACATTTCTCTATTCCCAATGACGAGCTTTTTAGGCACAGGTCATAATATTCTGCGTTCCCGAATTCTGTGTGGGTATAATACTTACAGTATTTTTTTCTGGCCTTATCCACTGAACGAAGGTGGTCCATGATTTCCTTCTCACTACACCCGGGCATCTTGGCCTTCATATGATCAATCCTATAGTGCTCCGTAGCAGAAACAAATACATGGAGTGTTCTGTCAAACTCCTGCAGGATGATATTTGCATTTCTTCCGACAATTACGCAATTTCCGCTCTCTGCCACCTTTTTTATAGCCTCTTTCTGAGCATCAAAGAGTCTTTCATCCAATGGCTTATTATAGAAATCAAAAAGACTCTGACCAAAGCCAAACTCCCTCGGAACTCGTTCATCATAATTTCTGACCTCCTGAGGGGTCAGATTTCCACTTTCCATAGCCGCTTTAAGGATTATATCCTTATCACAGTAGTAATATCCAAGCCTATCTGCTACAGCCTGTCCGATAGTGCTCCCACCGGCTCCAAACTGTCGACTTATAGTGATTATGTTTTTCATAGTTTTCCCCATTCTTATAAGACTTTATTCAAGAAGTCTATTGTTCTTTCTTCTTTAGGATTCAGAAGAACTTCCTGAGGAGTTCCCTCTTCCACAATATAACCGCCATCCATGAAAATGACTCTGTCCGCCACTTCTCTGGCAAAGCCCATCTCATGAGTAACAATTACCATCGTCATACCATCAGCAGCAAGATCCTTCATAACCTGTAGAACCTCTCCTACCATCTCCGGATCGAGCGCAGAGGTTGGCTCATCGAACAGCATAATATCGGGCTGCATACATAATGCCCTTGCTATGGCTACTCGCTGCTTCTGTCCTCCTGAAAGCTGACTCGGAAAACTTTCTGTCTTATCCTCAAGACCGACCTTTTTAAGCATGTCCTTTGCCCTGGAAACAGCTTCTGATCTAGAGCACTTTTTCAGTTGTACAGGTGCAAGAGTAAGGTTGTCCAGTATATTCAGATTGTTAAACAGGTTGAAGTGTTGAAATACCATTCCGATATTTTCACGCACATGATTTATATTCACCTGCTTTTTGGTAATGTCATTTCCATCAATAATTATGGTACCTGCTGTTACATCTTCCAGCTTATTAAGGCAACGCAGGAAAGTTGATTTACCTGATCCGGATGGTCCGATAACACACACTACTTCACCCTTGGTAACCTCTGTGGAAATATCCTTTAAAACTTCCAGATCACCAAATCTTTTTTTGAGGTTTGAAACCTTTATCTTGATTTCTTTTTTATCTTCCAACACTAAGCCTCCTCTCAACCCTCTTTGCACTACGTGAAAGGATAGTTATAACAATCAGATACATAATTCCAACAATAGCCCATGTCTGAAAGGACATGAAAGTATTCGCCTGAACATTTTTGGCCGTATTAACAAGCTCCGGAAACCCTATGACTGACAGAATGGACGTATCCTTCAGGGTAATAATAAACTGATTTATAAAAGTAGGAATCATTGTCTTTATAGCCTGCGGAAGAACAACCTTCCTCATAGCCATTCCATAGGTAAGTCCGAGCGACCTTGCAGCCTCCATCTGGCCAACATCAACTGATTGAATACCTGCCCTGACAATCTCAGCCATATAGGCTCCGCAGTTTAAAGCCAGACAGATTGTACCCGCCTGTAAAGCAGTCAGGCTCATAGAGAAGCCACCTATTATTGTATTAAAGAAGTACGGTACACCGAAGTACACAAAGAATGCCAGAACAATCATCGGTACACCTCTTATAACATCTACAAATATCTGGGACACAATATTGCATATACGGTTTTTTAAAACTCCCAGAATACCGAAGATCATACCGATAATACATGCAAAAAACAGTCCCAATAGTGCTAAGAGAAGTGTTCTTCCAAGAGCCACCAGCAGCATACCGCCATAAACTGTAATAATTTTTATCATATTTAAAAATTCCTCATTTGACTAACCGGGCAGGTTGCCCTGCCCGGAAAAGAATTGATATTTAATAATCCAGAGTCTAAAAATTACTCACCAAGGTATTTCTTGATTATTTCATCATAAGTTCCGTTAGCTTTGATGTTTGCAAGTCCCTTGTTAAACATATCAACAAGCTCCTGATTATCCGCATTGAAAATGGCAAAACCATATGCTGCAGGCTCATTTCCTGTGCCATCTACAATCTTCATAGCAATACCTGTATCCTTGATGTTAGCTGCCATGATTGGTGTATCATCAAATGTTGCAGCAACCTGTCCACCGACAACAGCCTGATACATAGTCGGTGAATCCTCGAAGTATGTTACAGTGAATCCATATTCCTCTGAAAGGCTTTCTGCATAAGAAGCACTCATGGTACCTGTTTTAACAGCTACTGATTTTCCGTTAAGTCCATCAAAACCTGTGATATCTGATGAAGCCTCTACTGCCATACTCTGGTTTGCATCATAATATCCATCAGAGAAAATCCATCCGGATTCCTTTCTCTCATCAGTAATTGATGCGCCGGCAATCATTCCGTCAGCCTGTCCGGCCTGGCAGGCAGCAATTGAAGCATCCCATCCAAGAACCTGAACTTCATAGGCAAATCCCTGATCCTTTGCTACTGCATCAAGAATATCCATGTCGATACCTACAAAATTACCACTGTCATCTGTGTATTCAAAGGGTTTGAAAGATGTGTCGGTTGCAATCTTCCATACTTTTCCGGATGCGTCTGAAGCAGGCTCTGCTTCTGTCTCTGTTTCTGCTGCTGTTTCTGTTGATGTTGCCTGTTCAGCGTCAGCTTTACTCTCATCTGTTTTTCCTGCTGAACTGCCGCAGCCTGCAGCTACAACCATTACACAACTCATTACCAATGCCAACATTTTCTTTTTCATAACCTTTTGCTCCTTCCGTTTTTACATTCATCTACAAATGCTTTTACTAATTTTAAGTTCTCCTCATTATTTTCATAGGAAAACTCCGGGTGCCACTGCACTCCTATTGCAAATCTGTGATTTTTCACAGCTATTGCCTCTACCAGTCCATCTTCCGAAACTGCCATTTTGACAACATGTGGAGAAATATCCTTTATTGCCTGATGGTGATAACTGTTAACGGGATGAATTCCCTTCCCTATAATTGAAGCTAACTGTGTCTCTTCCAGAACCTCAACAAAATGCGCCTTCCTATCATAGGGCGGCGACATATGATGTTCTACCTTACAGTCATATTCGGTGGGAAGATCCTGATATAAAGTTCCGCCAAGATGGGCATTTATGAACTGTATCCCACGGCAGATACCCAGTAATGGCTTATTATCCTTAAGGCACTTATCCAAAAGATAAGCTTCCATCTTATCCCTTAAGGGGCAGGCGATGCCACATGTTGCTTTTGGTGTATCCTTGTATACATTCGGAGACACATCATGCCCACCTGTAAAAAGAATACCATTACATAAAGAGTATACCATATCAAGCTCCCCTTCATCATCAGTAAGTGGAAGCATAATTGGCACACCTCCACATTTCTCAATGACCTTCATATAGCCGGGAAGCATCCAATAGCTTTCTTTTTCGTCATCATATAGCGGAATTAATCCAATTATCGGACTCAACTTTTTCCTCCCAAAATAGAAAAAACGCCTGCTCATAATAGCAGACGCCGTTGTCTTTATAAAGGATACTATAACCAATTTAGGGCAAATTTGCAAATAAATAAGACAACAAAACGGATTAAACGATAAGCATTTCATTTTTATCAAGTAAAAAGGCTCCCGAGAAAACTTTCGGTAGCCTCGAAAATATGCTAAGCGCGAACTCGGAAATGCTATGCATTTCCTCATTCACGGCATTCGCTAAATGCCTAAAAATGCAAATAAAAACAGCCCTTATCGTGCAAGCACGAAGGGCTGCTCTATTTGCATTTTATGCGCTTAGCTCAAGGCTAACGTGTATATTACTCGATGATTGTAGCAACACGACCTGATCCAACTGTTCTACCACCCTCACGGATAGCGAACTTAAGAGCCTGCTCCATAGCGATGGGGTGGATAAGCTCGATGCTCATTGTTACGTGGTCACCAGGCATGCACATCTCTGTACCTTCAGGAAGGTTGCAAACACCTGTAACGTCAGTTGTTCTGAAGTAGAAGTGAGGTCTGTAGTTTGTGACGAAAGGTGTATGACGGCCACCCTCGTCCTTTGTAGGAAGGTAAACCTCAGCAGTGAACT